>ORMF011182415.1_pt1 | contig 14412 bp, 12 predicted proteins | sample 1779871 | NCBI WGS metagenome assembly ORMF01 (sample SAMEA104232316, study PRJEB22302) | groundwater metagenome | biome: forest; feature: aquifer; material: groundwater | place: USA | collected 2011-08-07 | depth 5.4 m | reverse complement strand
TTTCACCCGCTCCATATTTCACCATTTTTTTCGCCCATTGAATGACGTCCCATTTTGCAGCAACTCGCGCCCGACGGGTAAAAACGTTCCACTCATTGGGCCCTATTTTCTTTGCATCGATAGCCACCACAATACATTGACTGCCGAAGCGATTGCTCGATCGCCTCACAAATTCAGGATTCTGGACCGCGCTTGTGTTGAGTGAAACTTTGTCACAACCGGCTTTCAGTAAAGCACGTATGTCATCCAAATTCCGAATCCCACCGCCAACGGTAAACGGGATGTAAATTGATTCAGCCACCTGCTCCACCATCCTGAGCGTGATTGGACGAGCTTCTGATGAGGCCGTAATATCCAAAAAAACCAGTTCATCGGCTCCGGCCCGGTCATAAGCCTTGGCACATTCAACGGGATCCCCTGCATCTTGCAAATTGACGAATTTAACTCCTTTGACCACCCTGCCTTCTTTTACATCAAGACAAGGAATAATGCGCCGTGTTAGCACGTTCTAAAGCTCTTTATCCATCGCGACATTTTCCTGTAAAGCCTCAACAATAGAACGCGCATAGGCTCTTAAATGAAAAAGCACCGATAAAAAAAATAAAGAAACGAAAATGAAAAACCACTCAAGAGAACTTAAGTGTTTTAGGAGCAAAGGTTCCATTCTCCACAGTAAAATAACGCCCAAAATAAACAATCCAAAAAAAACCCATCCTAATGCCGACCGTTTTTGGTAATACATTAGAGTCCTTCTGTACCAGCTTTTGTTCCGGATCTTCATACTGTGTAAAATATTCCTAAGAAAAAGCGCTCTGAGGCCTAAAGCAAAAAAAATTGACAAAAGGCCAATCAACGACCATGACCATTCACGTTCCCTGAAAATTAAATCGATTAGATTCTCATTCATGTAATGGGTTTTAATTCTTTAATGGCATCCGAAAGCAAAAACCGCTTTTCATAGAGTGCTTTTCCCACAATAACCCCTTCAAAATTTTTTGCTTTTATTCGGGCGATTTGTTTGATGTCCGACAGATCGGAAACCCCTCCGGACAAAACAATGTTCATAGAAGTAGAATCAAGCAAATCCTTGAGAAAACTGATATTTGCCCCGCTTAAGGTCCCGTCCCTTGAAATATCGGTATAAATAATGGTGTTTACCCCAATTTCTTCAAGCTGTTTGCAAAATTCCGGAACTGACAAAGAACTATCATTGGCTTGCCAGCCGTGTGTTTGGATCATTCCATCCCGCACATCAATTCCAACGGCGATCCGTTCTTTAAAATCCTGTACTAGCTTTTTCAATAAATCAAAATCAAATGCTTTTGTCCCGACGACGGCCCGCCAAACCCCCGCCTGCAAGACTTCCTGAACGGCTTCAAATGACCGCAATCCACCTCCAAACTGTATTTTGGCTTTAGCCACCTTAAGAATATTCTTCAATGAACCTAAATTCCGGCGCACTCCTTCTTTCGCTCCATCTAAATCAACGACGTGAACCAGTTTGGCGCCTTCTTTTTGCCATTTTTCCATGACATCAGCCGGTGATTTTGAATAAACAATTTCAGAACCAAAAACACCCTGGGTCAAGCGGACAACGACGCCTTGATGTAAATCGATCGCTGGAATGATCAACATAAGAGTTCAATAAAATTTTTTAAAATTTGGAGGCCCGCTTTTTGACTTTTTTCAGGGTGAAATTGGACCGCAAATATATTTTCAGAAGCTAAGACAGCCGGAAAACTAATCCCATAATCAGTTTTACCGACGATCAAGCTTTTGTCGGCCGGTTTGCTGTAGTAAGAATGGACAAAATAAAAATAGGAATGATTTTTTAATTTTGCCGTTATTTTTGACGTACGTTTTAAATCCACTTGATTCCATCCCATGTGCGGAATTTTTAAATCCTGATTTGTTTTTGTAAAACGCGGAACAGACCCTTTCCACAGGCTCAACCCTTTTACGTTCGGATTTTCTGCACTGCGTTCAAAAAAAAGCTGAAGCCCCAGACAAATTCCAAGTATTTTTTTGCCTTCTCGAGAAGCGTTCTGGATCAGCGGAACCAATTTTCTTTTTTTTAATTCGGCCATGGCGTCACCAAACGCCCCGACGCCCGGCAAAATCAGCTTTTCAAGCCGGGATAAAATACTTAAGTCACTGCCGACATAAACAGAGCCCCCTAAGTGCTCAATTGCTTTGCTGACACTGCGGAGATTGCCCATGCCGTAGTCGATAATTCCGATTTTACTGCCCGATTTCATTATTTAAAGTGACCCTTTTGTGGAAGGAATTCCTTTTACGCGAACATCCCGCTGAGTCGCCATATCCAGCGCTTTGGCCGTCGCCTTAAACATCGCTTCAATAATATGGTGCGAATCTTTGCCGCTTATGATTTCAACAATTAGATTAATGCCTGCATGCTGGCTAAAGGCGCGCATAAATTCACAGGCATCATGAAATGAATATGTTTCCAAACGGGAAAATTTTACCCCTTTTGATTTCAAAACATTAAATGAGGGCCGGCCTGAAATATCAAGGCTGGAACGAACCAACGTTTCATCCATAGGCACGCTAAAAAACCCAAATCTTCTAATTTTTTCTTTTTTGCCGAGCGCTTTGGTAAAAGCCTGGCCAAGCACAATCCCCACATCTTCATTGGTGTGATGAATATCAACGTGCAAATCTCCCTTGGCATTCACTTTAAGATCGAACAGCCCATGTTTCGTTAAACTTGTAAGCATGTGGTCTAAAAACGGCAAACCTGTCTGGATTTGTGATTTTCCTTTCCCATCGATTTCCAGCGAGATTTTAATTTGAGTTTCTTTTGTGTTGCGCGATACCACTGCCGAACGTTTTGAGCTAGGCATTTGTTTTTTCCTTTCCATCCTCTGTCTTATGAGACGAATCAATAAATCTGGATTCAATTGAGATCCGGTGAAGAATCAGACCCTCCATTTGAGTTAATTGACGAATGGGTTCTCTGACTTTCATGAGCGCTTCTTTGGTGTAACTGATCACCTGCGTTCCTTTGATAAACGAGGCTGCGCTCAGCGGAGAAAAATATCGAGCGGTTCCGCTGGTCGGAAGCACGTGGCTGGGCCCCGCAATATAATCGCCGATCACGGCCGGCGAATAGGCCCCCAGAAAAATAGCGCCCGCATGGGAAATTTTCTTAAGCCATTTTTCAGGCTGTTTGGTCATAATTTCAAGATGTTCCGGTGCGATTTCGTTAACGGCATCACAGCCTTCGTCCAAGTTTTTAACTTGAATAATGGTGCAATTATCAATCCGTTTTCTGATCGTTTCCGCCAATTTTTTGGAATTGGTAATCAAAAAGGACGTTCCGCCAAAGTGCTCCGATTGGGCCAATAAATCGCAGGTCACATAATTTGGATTCGCATCATCATCTGCCAAAATCGCAACTTCACTTGGGCCGGCGACCATGTCAATATCCACAAATCCGTAAACCTGGCGTTTCGCTTCGGTAACATATTGATTTCCGGGACCCACAATTTTATCTACTTTTGGAATTGTGTGAGTCCCAAAGGCTAGCGCTCCAATGGCTTGAGCTCCGCCTGCGCGGTATATTTTTTTTACGCCCAAAAGATCGGCAACGACCAGAATGTGAGGGTCGATGTCGTGTGTATCGTGATTGGGTGGCGTTATCATGATGATTTCTTTCACCCCCGCAACCTTTGCCGGAATGACAGTCATATAAACCGTGGAAACAAGCGGAGCTGTTCCGCCCGGAATATAAATCCCAACCCGTTCAAGAGGTTGGTACTGCTTGCCCAAATAAATTCCGTCTTTTTTGATGGAAAACGATTTTTGAAGCTCGGTTTCATAGTAAGCGGTTACGTTATCTTTAATTTGCTTCAGCAATGGGACAAAGTCAAAATTAATTTTTTCGTAGGCGCGATTAATATCACCTTCCGTCACTTGAAGACGTTTAAGCGGAAGTTCGATTCCGTCAAAAACACGCGTGTATCTGAGAAGCGCCTGATCGCCCCGGCTTCTGATTTCTTGAAGAATCCGGCTAACTTTCTTGAATAAATCTTTATCCACGTCATAGCCAAGCGGCCGGTTTAGGCGTTTTAACGCTTGTTTATCCCAATTAATAATCTGCATTAAATATCCGCCTCGCGAATTAATTTTGAAATTTGATTCAGCGCCGGCTCAATTCCTTTTGGATTCCGGCCGCCGCCCTGAGCCATGTCTTTTCTTCCGCCCGCACTTCCGCCAATCAATCCCGCTACCTGCTGCGCCAAATTTTTTGCATCCAAGGACGACGAAGTTAAATCTTTTGTTAAGGCAACAATCAGATTCACTTTTGAATTTACGCTCGAAAAAAGAACAATCACACTTTGATTGGATTTAGACTTGATCTGATCTACCAACTGTCTCAACGAATCAACATCTAAATTGGGGACACTACAACTGATAAGTTTTACTTTACCAATCGATGTCGCCGATCCAATCAACTCATCAACATTCACAACCCGGCTGTTTATTTTCTCGGAATCTTTTTCCAAATCCTTGACTCTCTGCTGAAGTTTTTCAATCCGCTCCAGAATTTGATCCGGATTAACTTTTAAAGCGGTTGAGACCCGATTGATTTTTTGTTCCAATTCTTTTAGATAATGGACAGCATTTAGGCCGGTCAAAGCTTCAATTCGGCGCGTACCGCTTCCGATCGAAGTTTCACTCACGATGACAAAAGCGCCAATTTCACCTGTTTGGTGGCAGTGCGTTCCTCCGCAAAGTTCACGGCTCCGTCCCAGCACTTCAATCACCCTGACCTCATCGCCGTATTTATCACCAAAAAAAGCGAGCGTGCCCGCTTTCATTGCTTCGTTATAACTCAGATGTTTCGACTGCACGTGTATGCTTTCCAAAATAGTTTCATTGACCCATAATTCAATTTTTCTGATTTCATCCGCAGTTAATGCTTTCCCATGTGTAAAATCGAAACGAAGTTTTTCAGGATTCACGAGGGACCCAACCTGGCGAACATGGGTCCCTATAACCGTTCTCAGCGCTGCTTGTAACAAATGAGTAGCCGTATGATTTCGTTTGGTTGCTTCCCGGCGTTCTTTGTCTACCTGGGTTGTGCACATTTCACCAACTTGAGCGCTTCCATTTTCAAAACGTCCATAATGTAAAACGATTTTGTCTTTTCTTTGAGTATCTGAAACCACAAACTTGAAATGTTTGTTCTCAAGGATTCCCGTATCTCCAACCTGACCACCTCCTTCCGGATAAAATGGGCTTTTATCAAGCGCAATGGCCCCCTCTTTTCCGGAAAGACTAGTCCATAAAATTTTGCCTTCAGACTGCAAAGTCAAGTACCCCAGAAATTCTGTTTCAGGAAGTTTCAGCAGTTCCTGGTTTACATCTGAGCTTGCAAAAATAGTGTCTGCAAGTTTACTGGATGCCTTTGCACGTTTTCTTTGTTCTTCAAGTAAGGCCGTAAACCCTTTCTCGTCAATTTTAATTCCTGATTTTCCGGCAATGACTCGAGTCAGCTCATCCGGAAATCCATAAGTATCATAAAGCTGAAACACTTCTTGCCCGGGAAGAATCTTTTCTTTTCGTTTTTCAGCCGAACTCAAATATTTGGAAAGCACATTCAAACCACTTTCCAGCGTTTCCTGAAACCGATTTTCCTCTGAGCTGATGGTTTGCTCCACACTTTTCTCAGCTTGTTTTAATTCAGGATAAGCATCTTCAAGGGACGAAACAACCAACGGAACAAGCGGAGCCAGCATAGGTGCCGAAAGTTCAATCATACGGCCCCGCCACACCGCCCTACGGATTAATTTCCGGATGACGTAACCTCTGCCTTCGTTCGAAGGATGAGCGCCATCGGCAATCGAAACCACAGCCGCGCGGACATGATCGACAATAGCATAAAGACTGAAACGCTCTGACGATGGCTTGGGACATTTGCGGAGCAATTCCGCAATCATGGACTGAAAAATATCAATTTCAAAATTATTCTTCTTTCCCTGAAGGATGCAGGCAAGCCGTTCCAAACCCATCCCAGTATCAATGTTCTTGGCTTTAAGTGAAACTAATTTTCCACCCTCTTGTCGCTCAAACTGAGTAAAAACCAAATTCCAAAATTCAGCAAATCTCCCAGATTCATCATTTGCCCAAAATCCTTTTCCCGCGCCCGGATAATTTTCTCCCTGATCGTAAAAAATTTCAGAGCATGGACCGCAAGGCCCATTGGGTCCTAATTTTGGCGCATTGGCCGGCCAAAAATTGCTTTTATCACCAAGTTTAGCGATTCGGTCTTTCGAAATCCCAATTTTTTTGGTCCAGATAGCGTACGCTTCGTCGTCTTTTTCGTGCACGCTGACGTAAATTCGCTCAGGTGGAAGTTTTATTTCCTGAGTCATAAATGTCCAGGCCCAAGCAATCGCTTCTTCTTTGAAATAATCACCAAACGAAAAGTTCCCAAGCATTTCAAAAAAAGAATGGTGATAAGGCGTCTTTCCGACGTTATCCAAATCACCCGTTCGTAAACATTTCTGAGACGAAGCGGCACGTTTTAAATCCGTGCGCAGCCCAAGAAAATAATCTTTAAATTGATTCATTCCCGCCCCGGTAAACAAAAGAGTGGGGTCGTTTTTTGGAATCAGAGAATCGCTTTTAACGATGGTGTGATTCTTTCCCTTGAAATAATCCAGAAACAACGTTCTAATTTTAGAAGTTTTCATTGTCTTTTTTTAAATTTAATTGATTAATAATCTCTCTTGAGAGCTCAAAATCAAACCCGCGGCTGATTAAAAAATCAAACAGCCGTTTTTTTCTTTTTACCAATTCTACGTTTTGGAGTTTGTTCCACCTAACTTCGGCAAGCTGATAGGCGGTTTCCCGCTCTTCGTCTTTGGAATATCCTTCCAAAGCTTGATTGATAATATTCTGCTCAATGCCCTTTTTTCTAAGTTCAAAACCAATGCGTCTTTTGCCGTATCGCTTTGCCTGTTTTGCCCACTGAACCGTTTCATCCACCATTTTCCGGTCATCGAGAATCCCTTGCGTTTTCAAGGTTTCAAGAATGATTTGGATAATTTCCGCGTCATACCCTTTATCGCTTAACCGCTTCAATAAGTCCTTTTTGCTTTTTTTGCTGGCGGCCAGGAGCCTGACGGCATACAAGTAGCCCTGTTTAAATTGAGGGTCATCTTTTGTTTTAATATCCATAAAAAGAAAAAACGGCGGATATTCGTTTTATCCGCCGTAATTCAAGATCATCAGATATGATTAATTATGCTTCTGATTCAGAAGAAACTGCAGGTTCATTAGCATCAACGGAATACGGCTCGGATCCGCCGCCCGTAAGCAATTTCTCTTTTACTTTGCTTTCTATTTCATCAAGAAGTTTGGGATTGTCTTTGAGGAAATAACGAACGGCTTCGCGGCCCTGGCCCAACTTTTCATTGTTGTAAGCGATCCAGGAACCAGATTTTTCTAAAATACCATGCTGGATGGCCATATCCAAAATGCTGGAGGATCTGGAAATTCCTTCATCAAACATAATGTCCACTTCAGCTTGCTTGAAAGGAGCAGCGCATTTATTTTTTACAACTTTGATTCTCACCCGATTACCCGTCACATCTTCACCTTTCTTAATGGACCCAATCCGGCGAATATCAAGTCTCATCGAGGCATAGAATTTAAGCGCTTTTCCGCCTGGTGTCGTTTCAGGATTACCAAACATCACTCCAATTTTTTGTCTTAATTGGTTGATGAAAATAATACATGTTTTTGATCGATTGGTAATCGCGGTGAGTTTCCGGAGCGCTTGGGACATGAGTCTTGCCTGGAGTCCCATTTGTGCAGCCCCCATTTCGCCTTCAATTTCAGATTGGGGTGTTAGCGCCGCGACCGAATCAATCACGATCAAATCAAGAGCGTTAGAACGAACTAACATTTCTACAATTTGAAGCGCTTGCTCTCCGGAATCCGGTTGGGAAATTAACAAATCCTCCAATTGAACACCTAATTTTTTAGAATAAGCAGGATCCAAAGCATGTTCCGCATCAATGAATGCTGCCGTGCCGCCTAGTTTTTGAACTTGAGCGGTAATACTAAGTGTAAGTGTTGTTTTGCCGCTGCTTTCAGGACCGAAAATTTCAACAATCCTGCCGCGCGGAACACCGCCAATGCCTGTAGCGATATCTAAAGTTAAAGCACCGGTGGGAATTGCAGGAATATCACCCGTACGCTGCTGGCCTAATGTCATAATAGCGCCTTTTCCAAATTGTTTTTCAATTTGACTCAGAGTCAGCTGAAGCGCTTTCTTTTTTTCCTGGGATATCTTGGTATCTTTGATTTGTTCTTTTTCTTTACGTTCAGCTTTTTCTTCGGTTTTTTTTCGGGCAGGCATTTTACAATCTCCTTTTTCTAAGGCTATTAATTATAGCGATTTAGATCTTTTATGTAAAGATCAAATTGACTCTTTATGACTCAGTTTTAAGCCTTTTGAAGCTGCTTTTCACAGATTGAAATTCCTTTTTTAAGTTCAGCAAGATGCTCAACCCCCAAAGTTAAGCCTTTTCTGGTAGGCCGTAGGTCTTCCGAATCTTTAGGTTGGAAAAAAACACGTAAGTCCAAATATTTCTTGTTCTTATAATCACGGAGTGAAATATAAACTGTTTCATCTTGATTACGCATAAACTGGTAGAGAACTTGATTATCCATGGAAATACTCATCGGTTGAGTGAGAAAGGAAGGAATTATGATGTTTAATCAAACGTATAGTAATCTTTAATAATATGATGTCAAGCTTTTTTCGAGTTGCTGGAATTTAGAAACCGGATCCCTTGGTGGATGTAAATCATCCATGACGCAATGGTCAGCCCGGCAGTTGTAAACCAAATCCATTCGGAATAGGGGCAATGAGTCAAAACCGTCAAGATGGTGACCATTTGAAAAAAAGTTGTAATTTTTCCGAGCAGGTTCGGCCGAATTTCAATATGATTGACCGTCAAATAGATAATAATCAAACCGCAAATAATAAATAAATCCCGAAAGACGATCACAACCACAATCCAAAGAGGGGGTTTGAAAACAAACGCCTGTGAAAATGCAATCCCAAGAAATCCGGAAAGAAGAAGTAATTTATCCGCAAAGGGATCCAAAAATGTCCCCAGTTTGGTTTGTTTCTTAAACTTTCTGGCGATAAGACCGTCTAGCGCGTCTGTGACCATGGCAACAAGAAATAAAATGATGGCAAGAATTCTGAAGTTTGGGTGATTTTGATTATAGTAGATGAGAAAACTGAAGAAGAAAGGAACTAATACAATTCTGGCAATGGTAATATAATTCGGAAGATTCACATTAATTAAGGATTTGATTCAATTCGGTTGCAACTTTCGCATCGGAGTGTTCAATGAAGTCGCTATTATGAGAAAGTTTAACGGATACCAATTTTGAAACACCAGGTTCCTGCATCGTTACTCCGTATAGGGCATCCCCTACTGCTATGGTTTTTCGGCTGTGCGTAACGATAATAAATTGCGTCGTTTCCAAAAAAGGTTTTAAAACATTGAGAAAACGGTCATTGTTGGATTCATCCAGCGGCGCGTCCACTTCGTCTAAAACACAAAATGGAGACGGTTTCACTGAAAAAAGTGAGAGGAGTAAAGCAATCGCCGTCAGCGCTTTCTCGCCCCCAGATAAAAGTGTAATATGCTGTGTTTTTTTGCCCGGGGGTTTGGCTGTTATGTCTAGACCTGATTCAAATGGATTTTGTTCATCAATTAAAATTAAATCTGCGTGCCCACCGCCAAAAAGGGTACGAAAATATTCTCTGAACGATTCACGAACGCGGGTTAACGTTTCTTCAAAAAGTTTTTTGGTTGTCCGGTTAATCTTCCGGATTGCTTCCAGCAGCGACTCCTTAGATTCTATGAGATCTCTTTTTTGATTGAGTAAAAGGTCGTAACGTTCTTTAAGCTCTTGATACTCTTCAATAGCAAGCAAATTGACGGTTCCGATCGAATCAAGTTTTTCCCGCAACTTTTCAATTTCTGCCTTTTCTGATTCAACCTCTTCAGGGGCAAGCGGAAAATCAGCCGAATTCAACGCTGATAAGCCAATTTTATAACGGCTTTGAAGATCCTGAACGATCGAATTGTTTTGGTGATTCAGTTCCATTTCTTGAAGCGAAAAATTGTGGAACTTCTGCTTCAGCTCTTCCAAGGCTTTGGCCGTACTTTGCGCATCCTCGATAACCCGGTTTCTCAACGTTATCACTTCGGTCCGTTCCCGCTTTAACTGCTCAACCTGAACTGAATACTCAAAAAGCTGTTTTGCTGTGATTTCTTTTTTAGAAGCGAACTCCTTTAACTCATTTTGCAATTGATCTATTTGAGAAAATGATTTTTTACGTTCGTCATTTAAGATAGAAATGTGATTTGTATTTTCATCGAGTTGGTCGGTTAAAAACCCGACTGTTTTTTGCAAAGATGCCTGTTTTTCAATGGTTAGACTAATTTTTGTATCAACTTGTAACAATTGGTTTTCGATCTCATTTTTTGAATTTTGATGGACCTCAATTCGCTCTTCAATCGATTGAAGATATTCTTTTTCTTTACTTTCCTGAAACTCCAACTGAGCCAGTTGATGATTAAATTGTTGCAGCGTACTTTGATGTTGCTCAATTTCAAGTTCGTTATTCTTTAATTCCAGAAGGGACAATCCAATTTCTTCGTCAATTTGCTTTACATATTCGCTGACACTGATCAGAGTGCCTTCATGTTGTTTTAAAAATGAGTGCAATTCCAAACTCTCACGGTTCAAAACCTGTTCCCGATCCTTCAATTCTTTTATTCGAACTTCATTTTGATGAATCGAACCGCTAGTTTCAATTTCAAGATTCGACGCTTTGACCAATTCTTGCGTCAATTTTGTTAACTCTTCTCTTCTCGCAAAAGCATTTTGTTCGGGCGTATATCCGCCGTTTCTGAGTGAAATTTGAAAATGGGGTCCAAAAATAGTTCCCGTTTTGGTAACAAGTTTTAAATTTTCGGCAAGCGGTGCAAGTTCAAAAATATTCTGAGGCGTTAATTCTTCAACAATATAAACATGACCGAGTAACTTGATAAATATTCCGGCATACTCATCCTTTACTCGAATAGCATCCCACAAACGTTTTTTAATCAGATTATGCGAGGCTGTGACTCCATGATGTTGCTCTAAAGAACTATTTGTTGATGTTTTATCTTTAATAAAAATTGTAGCTTGCGTAAAACCAGATTTTTTTAAACATTCAAGAAGATTTGCAGCGGTATCAACGTTATCCGTTACCACCCCGCTAAGCACTTCTGAAAGCGCGGCTTCCGCGGCAAGTTCATAACCCGGTTCTATTTGAATCAAATCAAGAAATATTTTGGTTGCGCCTTTTCGCGACAGATCATGTTGTGCAACTATTTTTTTGGGATCTGATCCATAGGCCCGGTTCAATTCTTCCAGCAAATGAACTTTGCCTTCCAATTGAGCTTTACTCGTTCTGATTTGGGTCCGTTTTGACCGAAGCTGCTCGGTCAAATTTTCTAAATGTTCACGATTCTTAAGCTCCTGGGTCAGCGTTGTTTCAATTTCAATTCGTTTATGCTCATAATCCGTTCGTTTTTCATTAATCGTTTCATGACGCAGAAGATAAGAACGCTTAGTCCCGGATAATTTTTGACAGGATTCATTCAAATTCGTCTTCGTCCGTTCACTTGCGATTAATTCGCCTTGCACTTTATGGATGGAATTGCGAAGCTCCGATAACCGATGCGCGAGGCCGAAAAGGATGGATTGTTGATGGTTCAAATTTTCATCTGAAGCGGGCTTCTGATTTAAATTGCCGAGCTTTGACTTGAAATCACTTTTTTCATTTTGAAGTTTGTCGAGCAATGAGGTAAAATTTGCGTTTTCCTGTTCCTTGCCTGTCAATTCAGAAGTCAAAGAAACACATCTTTTTGTCAACGCTTCAATTTCACCTAGCGCTTTCTCGGCGGCCAGCTTTAAGAAATCAATTTTTTCGTTATGGAAACGTTCCTGACTTTCAAGGGCGTTCAATCCCTGCTTGATTTCAGATCGGGCGTTTTCCTGTTCAAAAAACACGGTCTCCAGTTTTTGGAGCCTCCCGTCAATCTCGCGAGCAGAGGCATTGTAATTCCAGGATCTTTCCTCTGCTTCGTCCAATAATTTCTGCTGTGCTTCACGTTCTTGATTTAATGTGCTCAATTGTTGATCCAAGAGACCAATTTCAAAAAAGGCTTTTTTAACTTCAAGTGTTTTCAAACGTTCAAATTGTTCCTTGTAACGCTCTGCGCGGTGAGCTTGGCGTTCTGCGTAACGGATATTACGTTCCACTTCGCTGGTAATATCATTTAATCTAAGAAGATTTTGTTCCGTCCGTTCCAATTTTCTGAGCGCTTCTTCTTTTTTAACTTTATATTTCGATATTCCCGCTGCTTCTTCGATCAGAAACCGTCTTTCTTCCGCCTCCGCGTTCAAAATATAGTCGATCCGGCCCTGCTCAATCATGGAATAGGAATTGGAGCCAATGCCGGTATCTAAAATAAGATCCTGAATGTCTTTTAAACGGCACGGCGTTCGGTTGAGGAGATATTCACTTTCACCCGAACGGTGAAGACGCCGGGTAATCACGACCTCTTCATATTGAATGGGGAATTTTTGATCGGTGTTGTCGATCGTAAGGGAGACTTCGGCTAAGTTGAGAGGCTTCCTGAATTCTGTTCCAGAAAAGATGACGTCTTCCATTTTTGATCCTCGAAGAAGTTTGGCGCTTCTTTCACCGAGAACCCAACGAATGGAATCTGAAATATTGCTCTTACCGCAACCGTTGGGGCCAACGACACAAGTGACCCCGCGCTCAAATATAATTTCTGTTTTATCAGCAAACGACTTAAATCCAAAAATTTCAATCTTTTTAAGATACATAAAGGCTTTTAGCCGGAGACCTACTTTCTTGAGAATTGTTTATATATCGTCGTTTAGCGAAGGAAGTTTAACTGACAATGATAAGGTTAGCCTTCAAAGCGTTTAAAACAAATCGCAGCGTTGTGTCCACCAAATCCTAACGAATCAGAGAGGGCAATGCGTATTTTAGCCCGACGCGGCTCATTTGGAACGTAATCTAGATCACATTCAGGATCAGGATATCGATAATTGATGGTTGGTGGGACAATTTCATTTTTTATGGCTAAGGTCGTAAAAATTGCTTCTACGCCACCGGCCGCGCCAAGCAAGTGCCCCGTCATTGATTTTGTCGAACTGACCATTAGTTTCTTGGCTAATTTCTCTCCAAAAACACTTTTAATGGCCAGTGTTTCAACTTTGTCATTTAAAGGAGTTGAGGTTCCGTGAGCATTGATATAGTCTACTTCGTCGGGTTTTATTTTTGCATCTTTAAGCGTATTGACAATACATCTTGCGGCGCCTTTCCCTTCCGGATCCGGAGCGGTCATGTGACTGGCATCGGAAGTCATTCCATATCCAACTATTTCACAATAAATTTTTGCATTTCTTTTTAACGCATGTTCGAGCTCTTCCAGGACAACAACGCCACAGCCTTCGCCCATCACAAATCCATTTCTGGTTTTATCAAACGGCCGTGAAGCCTTGTCGGGTTCATCATTATGAGTGGAAAGCGCTTTCATAGCATCAAAACCGCCAAAACCTAAAAGCGTAATGCAAGCCTCTGAGCCACCGGCCAGCATCGCGGACGCTTCACCTCGTTGAACAATTCTATAGGCATCGCCTATTGCATGAGTACCTGTGGCGCATGCCGTTGCAACGCAATTATTGGGACCTTTAAGCCCAAACTCCATGGCGACTTGTCCAGATGCCATATTGACAATCAGCATGGGGATTAGAAAAGGGGAAACGCGACCGGGACCTTTTTCCAGCAAAATTTTATGCTGTTCTTCAATCGTTCGAAGTCCGCCGATACCGGACCCGATCAAAACACCAATTGCATGTGGATCTTCGATGGATAAATTAAGGGCGGAATCATTGAGCGCCATCTTGGCGCCGGCAACGGCAAATTGAACGAAACGATCTGATTTTTTTATTTGCTTGGCGGATAAATACTTGAGAGGATCAAAATTTTTAACTTCAGCGGCAACTTTGGAATTGAAGTGTTGAGAGTCTATTTGAGTAACGAGCGCAGTTCCACTTTTTCCAGCGAGAACCGCATCCCATGATTCTTGGACAGACTTACCTATAGGTGTGACACAACCGAGTCCGGTAAGAACAACGCGATGAAACATAATTGATTAATTGACTGGGAGGGTAAAAGGAACATTCAAATAAAATTCCGCCTTATTTGGCAGCAGATTTTTCTTCGATGTATTTAATGGCGTCCCCTACCGTTTGAATCTTTTC
>ORMF011453814.1_pt1 | contig 14417 bp, 16 predicted proteins | sample 1779871 | NCBI WGS metagenome assembly ORMF01 (sample SAMEA104232316, study PRJEB22302) | groundwater metagenome | biome: forest; feature: aquifer; material: groundwater | place: USA | collected 2011-08-07 | depth 5.4 m | reverse complement strand
GTCCCGCCTTTTTCCCGGAAACCACGGGGGGGGGGGGGCAGGGGTCCGCGGGAGCCAATGCCGTGCTTTCCGGGCAGCAGGTTCTCGAGTTCGTGGAACGATACATGCCTGCCGATGTGTCGCGTCAGATGGAAGAGAAGCATCCTGAAATCTCATTCATGGACTACGACTGGTCGTGGAATTCCCGGAAGAATCATCCCGAGTCACTGAAAGGGAGCACCCGGTGAAGCTATTCGGCCGGTTGGAGCGGGGGCGGAAGTTCCTTTTTCAGGAAAGCGCCGGATGGCGGCCGGCTTCGATTTCGGCCTCTGCGCATATCGCTGCCGTCATTCCCGCTCTTAATGAAGAAGGATCCATCGGCCTCGTGTTGCAGGACATACCCAAAGAAATGGTCCAGCTCACCGTCGTGGTTGACAACGGAAGTTCCGACGGCACCGCCGACGTAGCCTCCGCCCACGGAGCTCAGGTTCTCCTGGAACCCGACAGGGGCTACGGGGCTGCATGTCTTGCCGGTATTGCCGCCTTGCCTCCAGAGATCGGCATCATCGTTTTCCTGGATGCCGACTACAGCGACTACCCGGCGGAGATGGGAAAGCTGACTGCGCCGATCCTCGAGAACCGGGCGGACTTCGTAGTTGGTTCCCGCATGGTTTACCCGCATGCGAAGGCAAGCCTCACGTTCCAACAGCGCTGGGGCAACTGGCTGGCGACCACTCTCATCCGCACTCTCTTCGGGCGTGCTTACTCCGATCTCGGCCCTTTTCGGGCGATTCGCAGAGACGCTTTGGACAGGCTTGCAATGTCCGACCGGGACTATGGCTGGACGGTCGAAATGCAGATCAAGGCCATCACGGCCGGCTTACGCATCTTGGAAGTTCCAGTCCGGTATCGCACGAGAATCGGACGATCAAAAATCAGCGGAACGCTCAATGGCACGCTGCGGGCGGGAAGCAAGATTCTTTACACGGTGTTCCGCGCAGCCGCGCTGGAGTGGAGGAAGAGTTGAGCGGTCGCAGTCCTACGCCTCCAGAGACGGGTGAGTTGAAGTGGTACGGGCGCCCCTTGAAGCATGAGCGCCTTGCTCTGCTGGGATTGACTGCCCTCGCGCTCGCCTCGGAGGGGCTGTACGCGAGCTTAATCCGGTTGAACGCAATTGACGGATTGCGGCCGGTGGCGACCTTTGTCGGAGTCATGCTGACACTCTTTGTGCTCTATGGAGTTGCGTTTCTAATTCTGCGGAGACTCCATAGCAAGATCAGGTCTGCTGCGCTCATCGTAGTGCTTGCCGCGATCTGTTTCCGGATAACCATGCTCCCTGCGGGACTTCCTCCCGATGCGAGTAGTGCCGAACTGGTCGAACTGGCGCGTGCGGACCTGCGAGGCGAGGCCGTTAGCTTTGACCGGTATCTTCTCTACGACGATGACATCTGGCGGTACCTGTGGGATGGACACGTCTCGGCCAACTCAGTGAATCCGTTCCGTTATGCTCCAGCCGATCGCAACGCAGATTTCCTTGCGGCTCCTGCCGCCGGCCCAACGAGAGCGCCGGACCCTTGGGAAGATATTCGTGACAACGTCAACCACGCTTGGATTCCCACCATCTATCCTCCCCTGGCGCAAGGCATTTTCCGGCTCTCCCACGCCATAGCTCCAGGCAGTGTTCTGGCGCTCAAGGCGATCCTCACCGCTCTCGACTTACTGACCATCCTCCTGGTGTGGCTGGGCTTGCGCAAACTGGAAGCCGATCCGGCGTGGCTGCTGCTCTACGCTTGGAACCCACTGCTGATCAAAGTTGTAGCCGGTAGCGGACACGTAGACGTTTTGGCCGGCACAATGCTGGCCTTAACGGCGTGGTTTCTGCTGATTCGGGCCCATCTGCCGGCGGCGATCGCGCTGGCCGCGGCGTCGCTGACAAAACTCGCTCCTATCCTCCTGTTGCCCTTTCTCGCCAAGCGGATTGGGTGGCGGAAGGCACTCATTGTGCCTGTGGTCGTCGTAGCCGCCTATCTTCCATTCTCCGGATCAGGTTCGCCTGTCTTTTCTGGTCTCCGGCTATTTGCGATGGATTGGCAGTTCAATTCGGCCTTCTTTCTCCTCACGCACTCACTAGCGAGCACCTTCAGCAGCAATCCTTCTTTGGTTGCGAGAGCGCTGGGAGTGCTGGCCATTTGCGCCAGCATGGTATGGCTTTGGCGACGTGACGACGGTCAGGCTGCGAGTTTTCCCTTGATCGCCAGTCACATGTTGGCAGCGGTGATCCTGTTCAGTCCGACGGTAATGCCCTGGTATTTAGTATGGCTGCTTCCGTTGGCCGTTTTATCCAGGACCACGATTTGGGTCTGGCTCACAGGACTGGTTTGTTTGGCGTTCTTCGTCATGGTTGACGGAACGCAGAGGACTTCCGTGGTTGCACTCGAGTATGGGGCGTTCATCGTGATCGCCCTGGCGACCTTGCGGCGGCAAGCACGGCAACACACCCGCCCTCTCGGGCAAGAGCGAGAGACAACCAAGACAGCAAGAACACCCACCTTCGCGGCGGCCGAGGCGGTTGTCCGTCAACTTTCAGAATGAAACGTTTAGGAGAAGAAACCATGAAGCTCACGTACCTTACTGCTGCAACTATACTATTCGTCAGTTCGCTGGCCTTTGCTCAAGGCAGCGGATCAACCGGAGGGAGCGTTGCCCCGAAAGGGAGCATTGCCTCGACCGACGATTTCAAAGTCACGCGCTCGCTCGAAGGCAAGATCGCGGAGATCAAGTCCGATGAGAAGCTTGTCGTGATCGAAAACAAGAAGGGGGAGCGCTACAACCTGAAGTTCACTGACGAAACAAAAATCGCCTCACTCAAGACAGGCGACGGAGGGGCAGCCCTGAAGTGGGCTGACCTCAAGGCGGGGCAGAACGTGAAAGCTGTGTTCCGGCCGTCCGATTCGCATGCCGTCGCATTGAAAGTGCTGCGCTAATTTCGTGCCCAGGAGCGACTCTTGGTAGTCACGCCGGAAAACCAACTCGCCGCTGCTGAATCCGCTCTGATTGAGCGGATCCGCAGAGGCGAGAAGGAATTGTTCCATGAGCTGGTTCGGCCTTACGAGCGAAGCGTTTACCTGACGGCCTATTCCGTTCTGCGCAACCCGGCAGATGCAGAAGACGTAGCGCAGGAAACCCTGCTGAAGGCCTTTGTGCACCTCGATCAATTACGCTCGACCGAGAAGTTCAAGGCTTGGCTTCTGCTGATCGCGGTGAACGAAGCTCGGATGCGTAGGCGGAAAGACCACCGGCACCTTTATGAATCGCTGGAGGAACAGGCCGTGGACCTCGAAGACGGCGAGTTCATGCCACAACAGTTCGCAGACTGGCGGGAGGTTCCCTCGGAAGTGGCGGAGAAGAAAGAGATTAGAGCTGCAGTCCTAAGAGCTTTGGACAGTTTGCCGCCGCGTTACCGCGAGGTATTTGTTCTCCGCGACATGCAGCACCTCAGGGTCGCCGAGACGGCCCAGGTTCTTGGTATTTCAATACCCGCGGTGAAGACCCAATTGCACCGTGCGCGGCTTCAGATGAGAGAGCATCTAGCGCCTGTTTTTGGAAAGCGATGGATCGAACGGCTACCGTTCTTTAAGGGGAAGAATCCATGGTGAGTTGCCACAGAGTTTTGCAGGAGTTGTCCAACTACGTCGATGACGATCTGGATCCGAGCCTGCGTGCTGCCATCGAGGAGCACCTTCGCGGCTGCCACCGATGCTCGGTGCTGGTCGACAGCACTCGCAAGATGCTCTACGTGGTCGGGGACGAGCGGATCTTTGAGATCCCCGGCGGCTACAGTGAGCGGTTGCACCGACGACTGGCTGAGCACTTGGCGAAAGCCTGACCGCACCCGCGGGTTCGTTTTCTTGTTGACCAAGCACGCGTCTCGACCAGAGTACCGATGAATTTTGCAGAACTTGAGCACGAGTACTCCTATCGATTGGTTTTGAGATTCCATTCATTGGGAATGGCATAGGCATGGCGCCGCCACCGGTAGGGCAGATCGCGAATTTCGCCCGGGGAAGCAGCGTAAAGGAACGTGAATGCGTCTTTGAGAACCGTGAATTGCTGGGCGATATTGCCAGGCTCTCCTAACGGGTGGCCGAACGGCCAGCGCAGGAACAGCGCGCGGGGCGGCTTCACCTTCTCTGTGACATCCCGGAGGATGGAAATGGAAACCGTAGGAATGCCGGCCGCTTCGATGCTGCGCTGGATCAGTCCCACGGACCGATTACAGATCCCTCACGCGGGTGTGAGGAGGACGAAATCTGGCCGCTCGGCCTTGATGCGGTCCAGCAGTGCGGGCAATACTCTGTTTTCGAGAGTGGCGAGGTGAGGGCCATCAATGTGCCCCATGAAGGAGTAGTGAGTTGGAGCTAAACCGCGAAGGACGCCGGCTCCTGTCAAGTCGTTGACCCGATCCAGGGGGAGCAAGATGTTGAAATCGCGGTCGGCGTCGGCGTGATTGTAGTAATTGTGCGTGATGGTCAGGTCGTCCTGCTTTGCGTGCGCAGGAATCGTGCGGAAAGTGGGATCTCCGTCAGGGTCATCCATATTGAACGGCGGATCTGTCTTCAGGTGCAAGCCTCCCGTGGTGATGAGGCAGAGACTGCAGTCAGACAAGGGTTTGCGCATTGGGGCCCACGGAACGTCGGTGCTCACTGCAATGCGTGCTTGTTTGCTCCACCAGCGTCCGAGTACGGGCCAGCGAGTGAACGTCCGCGCTACCAGCGTGTTGATTTCCTCACGCAAGAACTTCTTCATCAGCCTCGCTCCAAGAACGCCCTACATCCGATAGTACCGCCACCAACAAGAGGTGAAGGGGAAGCAGTATCCGTCGTGTATTGCAAAGAAGCCGGCTGTCACTGCCCCAACCACGACAAACACACCCAGCGCAATTCCGGTCAGCGCTAGCCACGACCGCTTGCGCTGCAACGCCAGAGTCAACGCTAGAAACTCGCTGCCAAGCAGTGCGAGGCGCACAATCCAATATCCGTATACGCCATGATTGCAGAACGGGCAATACGGTGGCGCGCCGTGGTTAATATTGCAGAACTGGGCTGCACCGGCCCACAGCGGGCGACAGCCGCACTGAAACAGAAGGCCACAGTAGGGCGTGACGAAAACCGCGATCAGCGCGATCGCCAATCCGAAGCCCCACAGCCCGCGCAACCAGACGTTCGCTCTCATGAAAGGCACACTTCAAGCCGCCTAAGAGTGGAGATTCTACTCGCAACCAAAGGTTACGACGGTTGATTTCTGAGCAAAATACTCGGAGCGCTCATTTTTGCGGCAGGGATAAGACGAAATGCAGGCCCCGTCGAATCCCATAACTGTCCTAGCCCGGCAGGCTGGCCAAGCCGAACCAGAACCTTTCGATTGATTGCACGGCCGACAGAAAATCTCCCAGGCTGCCGGGTTTGCTGACATAGCAATTCGCTCCCAGCGCATAGCTGCGCGCGATGTCCTGGCGGGAATGCGACGTAGTAAAGACGACGACCGGGATCGCCCGGAGGGTTGGTTCCGATTTGAAGTCGGCCAGTACCGCCCGGCCATCCTTACGCGGCAGATTCAGATCCAGGATGACGAGGTCCGGACGCGCAGCATTGGTGTAGGCACCGGCACGGTGAAGAAAGGCGATGGCTTCTTCCCCGTCGGGCACGATGCTGACGCGGCTTTGGTAAGTGCTGGTGGACAGCGCTTCGCGGATCAAATCGAGGTCGGCGGGGCTGTCGTCAACCAGCAGAATCTCAGGTTTGGCGGCGGTCATGGTTCTCTTTACTTATCGGCCGGACTGGCCGGCAACGTGAAATAGAAAGTGCACCCGTGACCAGGCTCCGATTCGAACCAGATTCTTCCTCCATGGTGTTCGACAATCTTCTTGCAGATAGCTAGCCCCACTCCGTTCCCGGGGTATTCTTCTCGGGCGTGCAGGCGCTGAAAAATGACGAAGATGACGTCCTTGTGTTCGGGTGCGATGCCGATGCCGTTATCGGCCACCGCAAACCGCCACTGCGTGCCCTGTTGTTCTGCGGAGACCCGAATGACCGGCGCCTCCTTACTGCGAAACTTGACAGCGTTTCCGATCAGGTTCTGGAAGAGCTGAAGCAAATGAGCCCGTCCTACCGCAACCAGGGGAAGTTGGTCGTGGGTAACGACTGCGCCGCTCTCTTCAATCGAGGCCTTCAGGTTCAGCAGTGCCTCCTGGATGACGCTATTGCAGTCGGAATGCTTGCAGCCGTTTCCATTGTGTCCGACCCGGGAAAAGGCCAGCAGGTCGAGAATCAACGTCTGCATACGGGTCGCGCCCTCGACGGCGTACCCGATATATTTGTCGGCGTTTTCGTCCAGCTTGCCGCGGTAGCGCTCCGCCAGAAGCTGGGTGTAGGCGGCCACCATGCGCAGCGGCTCCTGCAGGTCGTGGGAGGCCACGTACGCGAACTGTTCCAGATCCCGATTGGAGCGCGCCAGTTCCTCGGCTTTTCGTGCCAGATCTTCCTCGGCCCGTTGGCGTTGATCACGCTCGCGTTTCTCACGCAGGGCTCTCCGCACCGATACGGTCAGCCGGGTGAGCGAGTCTTTCAAAACACAATCGGTGGCGCCTTGCTTGATGCACTCCACCGCGGTCACGTCACCCAGCGCGCCCGACACCAGGATCAATGGGATGTCCAGACCTTCCCGGCGCAGCACCTCGATGGCTTCTATTCCTGTCCATTGCGGCAGGTTGTAGTCCGCTAGAATTACCTGGTAGGGATTTGCCCGCACCTGCCGGGTGAAATCCTCGATCGTCTGTACGGTGTCGCTGGAGACATCGAACCCTTCCCGCCGCAGTTCGCGCAGAACCAGTTCGGCGTCGGCCGGGCTGTCCTCTACCAACAGCACCCGCAACGTGCCATCGCCGGAATGGGAGCTTTCCGCTTCGCTGGTGGTCATGGTCTCCGTGCCAATCATGATTTCTGCTCCAACGTGTGCGGCGCACCATTGGCCGGTGGAGTTTGATTTATCACCAGCCAGTACAATCCCGCCTGCTTCACCGTGTCACGAAACTGGTCGAAGTCCACCGGTTTTTGGATATAGCTGTTGGCGCCCAGGTTGTACCCCTTCACCAGGTCCCGCTCCTCCTTCGAGGAAGTCAGGATGACCACGGGAACAATCTTGGTGCGCGGATCGCTCTTGACCTGCCGGAGCACCTCGATCCCATCCACCTTGGGCAGCTTCAAGTCCAGCAGCACCAGTTTGGGAGGATGATCAAAGGAGCGCTGCGTGAAGGCGCCGCGACAGAACAAGAACTCCAAAGCTTCCTCGCCGTCGCGGACGACAAAGATCTTGTTGGCCAGGTTTTCTCGCCGCAAGCTGTGCAGGGCCAGGTCCATGTCGTCCTGGTTGTCTTCGACCAGCAGAATGTCAACTTCGACTGCGTTCATGATCAGACTCCTGTGCCGGCGGTAGCGGTAATACTCTTGTGTTCGGCCGGTGCGGCCACTTCGACCGTAAAGTAAAATGTCGCGCCCTTGTCCAGTTCGGCTTCGGCCCAGATTCGGCCTCCGTGCTTTTTGATGATGCGTTGCACGGTCGCCAGGCCCACGCCCGTGCCTTCGAAATCCTCGGGGCGATGGAGGCGTTGAAATACGCCAAACAGTTTGTCGGAGTACTTCATGTTGAACCCGACACCGTTGTCGCGCACGAAAATGGCGGCTTGGCCGTTTGCCTGGGTTGATCCCACTTCGATGACGGCCCGTTGGCGGGGGCGGGAATACTTGAGCGCATTGGAAAGCAGATTTTGAAAGACCTGCTTCATCAACGTCGGGTCGCACGCGACGGACGGCAGGCGGGCGATTTTCCACTCCACGTCACGACCGTCGCATTCCGGCTCCAGCATGGCCACAACTTCCTCGACAATCGAGTTGAGCCCGGCGACCTGAAGATTGGGGGACTGCCGGCCGACCCGGGCGAGACTTAACAACTCATCCACCAATTGGCCCATCTTGCGGGTGCCTTCCTGTATACGGCGCACATAGTGCTGCCCTTGGGAATCGAGTGTGGAACCGAACTCTTCCAACAGAAGCCCGGAGAAACCTGCCATATGCCGCAAGGGAGCGCGCAGGTCATGGGACACGGAGTAGGTGAAGGCTTCCAGTTCCTGGTTGGCCTCCTCCAACTGCGCGGTGCGTTGCGCGACCCGCTCTTCGAGTTCGTCGTTGAGCTGGCGGATTTCTCGTTCTTTAGCTTTCGTCTGGGTAACGTCGCGGAAGGCGACCACTCCGCCACGCGGGATGCCGCTCTCGTCTTTCAGAGGACGGCCGGTGGCTTCGATCCAAACCCCTTCTCCCAGCTTGGGGTTCCGTATAAACATCTCGACATCGTTCGCCTCCCCGCGCATGGCGCGGACCAGCGGCAGTTGGTCGGCGGGGAACGGGGTTACACCGTCGGGCAAGTACAAGCCGTAATGCCCGGCCCATTCCTGGAGAGGAACATTCATTGGGCCCTTGCCCAGGATCCTTTCCGCCGCCGGATTCCACAGGAGGAACTGCCCGTGTTCGTCGGTGGTGATCAGTCCTTCATCCATACTGTCCAGCACGGATCGGAACATGCGGGTTTGGGCGCGAAGCGCCTGCTCCGAACGGATCATTTCCTCGGCTTGCGCAGCCAGTGCCTGCTCCGCCCGCTTGCGGTCGGTGACATCGCGCACAAAGGCGCTGAAGACCTGGATATCGCCGGTCCGAATCGGAGTGATGGAGAGTTCAACGGGAAACTCATGCCCATCACGATGAAGGGCGATAAGTTCGATACGCTTGTTCAGCACCGGGCTTTGTCCTGTGGCGAGGCAGTGATTCAGACCTCTCCGATGCGCCTCACGGTATTTGTGAGGAATGATAGTCTCCGCCAGCGAGCGCCCTAGCACCTCCTCGCGTGTCCAGCCGAAGATCGCGTCAGCCTGCGGACTCCAATCGGTAATAACGCCGCCAGCGTCCATCGTAATCACGGCATCGAGGGCCGTCTCGACAATCAAACGTGTGCGTTCTTCGCTGGCGCGGATAGCTTCCTCCGCATGTTTACGGTCGGTGATGTCGGTCGAGATGCCAAACACGGCATAAGGCTTGCCCGTGTCGTCCCATAGAGGGCATTTCACGGAAATGTAGGTGTGTGGCCCGTCATCGTGCGGCACTACTTCTTCTTCAGTTCGTGCCGTGGCTGCTGCTGCTACTCGCATGTCCGTCCGCCGCACGGCTTCAGCAACCTCCTTGGGGAAAAGATCGTGATCGGTCTTGCCTGCGATTTCCTCGTTGCTGATATGAAACAGCTCGGAATAACGCCGGTTGACCATCAGGTAGCGGCCCTGCAAATCCTTGACGTAAATTACAGCAGCCGAATTGTCGATGATGGCCTGGATTAGTTGCTGGCTCTTGCGTTGAGCACGCTCGGTCTCCTGGCGCACTGCAATTTCCGCTTCCAGCGACTTGTTCGCAGAATCGAGCCGCGCCGTTCGGTCAACAACGCGGCGTTCCAACTCGGCGTTCAATTGTGCCAGTTCGCGCTCCGACCGAATGCGCTCGAGCATGTCGAAGGAAGCCATCTGCATCAGCGACAGAAGCAGAACCAGGTAGCCGCCAACCCTGCCCAAATGCGCTACCATCGCTTGCGGGTCGTGCGGTGTGCGCGAATAGAGCATCGAGACGTTACCCAATAGAAGCACGACCGCCATCAGCGCCAGCGTCGAGAACATGCGGTCTGAAGAGCGCAGCCGCCAGCATGCTAATGCGACGAGCGCCCACAACAATGGCACCAAGATCAACGTAGGACAGGTAATGCCCAACCAGGTGGGCGACGTATAGCGGGGCAGCCAGTGAAAAACTACGAAGAGACCTCCGGCTAGGGTGATCATAGCCAGCGCAAAACCCATCACGCGTTGCCCGCCGGCGCGCATCAGCCAAATCGCGCAACCAATTCCTATGGGCAGCAGATGCGCGGCCGCTGGCCAGGTGAACGGTCGCCACACACCTGCGGCTTGCACGAACGGAGTCAAGGCCCCGGATCCCTCCAGAGAGGTCAGGGTATGAACGAATTCCGACAGCGACGTGACAGCGAAGCTGACCGCGACCCACTTGGGAAACGGTCGATCGCCGCGCGCCCCAATGTCCCAGAACAACAACGCCAACACACCCGCCAACAGGAACATGCACGTATCCAGAATCGTGTCCATGTCGGGATAGTCTTTGCGTCCGACGGAAAGCAGCACCAACACTGGTAGGCCGACGGCCACCAGCATTCCCAGCGCGGTCTGGGACAGCTTCGGCTTGTGGGTGGGGTCTAGGCGCTTGCGCTCGGCAATTTCCCGTTCCAGCTTGCGATTCACTTCCTGCAAATGAATCCGGCCGGGCACCGAAATGACCTGCGGAACCAGAGGTATGAGCATCGTCGCCGTCATTACAGACACCGCTGCCGTAATTCCCTTAACCACGCCGGCAAGCAGGTAGCTGCCGTGCCAGACGTTCCAAATCTCTATCAGGTGGGTCGTGCCGCACGCCAGGATAAAGGTCCCGAACATCCAGAAGATCCGATTGAAGGGGAGATCTCGATTCTTGCGAATGAAATAGATGAGGACAATGGGAATGCAGTAGTACGAGAGTGTGATCAAGCCGTCTGAAATTACGTGCAGCCACATGATCCTGGGGTCCCAGAGGTAGCAATACCCGTGGGGCACGAAATCAGGAAAAGCGGTAAAGGCGCTAAACGCGCTGGATAGGGACGAATTGGACCGGACGATCATGCGACGTAGAGGTGTGGCTCAATCACTTACAAAACAAGCAACGGCAGGGGCGTGATGGGACACGACTCCACCTCTCACAGGGACCATCGTCAGAACTCTCGGGTACTTCAGAGCAAAACAGGGCTTGGAACCTACAAAAGAGGCGGAGGAGCGTACGTTTGGAGCCGTTCTTCGGTGCGGCGGGAAAGACGACTACAGTCTACGGTTGTTGGCTTGAATGGGTCCCGCCGTCGCGCGTTCGCATTTCTTGATTTAGGGTCCTAGCAGAGTGCTCAAAAAGTCTAACCCCGGGCCTCCGGGGCTGAAGCCCTCGGTCAAAAGAATGAGCTTACCGCAGCGCTGAAGCACTGCGCCACCCAAAGTCAGACTTTTTCAGTAAACTGCTACGCTCGCATTACTGCCGAACCGGCTCACGCCGCCTGGCCGGCGTTCGCAGTTGCCAGCGGGCGCAGCGGGGCGCAGAGACCTCGCATCACCTTCTCGAATTGTGGGAGATCGAGCGACTGCGGTCCGTCGGAGAGCGCGCGTTCCGGACAGGGATGAACCTCGACGATGATCCCGTCGGCGCCCACCGCAATCGCAGCGCGGGAAACAGCTCCGATCAGGCTCTGCTTACCGGTTCCATGCGAGGGATCGGCGATCACCGGCAGATGCGAGAGTTCCTTGACCAGGGCGATGGAGGCGAGATCGATCGTGTTGCGAGTCGCGGTCTCGAAGGTCTTGATGCCGCGCTCGCACAACACCACCTGATCATTTCCGCCGGACAGCAAATACTCCGCCGCCAGCAGCCATTCCTTCACGATCGCGGAAGGACCGCGCTTGAGCAGCACGGGCTTGTTGGTAGTGGCGAGCCGGCGCAGCAACGCGAAGTTCTGCATGTTGCGCGCGCCCACCTGGAGCATGTCGGCGTACTCGCAGATCACGTCCACGTCCTCCGTGCTCATCACTTCGGTGACGACCGGCAAGCCGGTTTGCTCGCGCGCCTCGCGCAGAATCTTCAGGGCTTCGATGCCCAGCCCTTGGAACTCGTAGGGCGAAGTGCGAGGCTTATAGGCGCCGCCCCGGAGCATAGTGGCGCCCGCCCGCTTCACGCCATGAGCAGTTTCGAGCAGTTGTTCGCGGGACTCGACCGAGCAAGGTCCGGCGATGACGACGATTTCCTCACCACCGATCTTCACACCGCCCACGTCCACGATGGAGGGCACCGGTCGAGTCTGCCGGCTTACGAGCTTGAAGGGTTGCGCGATGGCGACAACATTGTCGACGCCGGGGGCGACGGAAAGCGCTTCAATCTCATGGCGGCGTCCGCCACTGCCGACCGCAGCCACGATGGTGCGCTCCGTGCCGCGGGTGACATGAGGCTGGAATCCGGCTTCCCGGATCCGTTGAATGACGTGCTCGATTTGTTCGGGGGTGGCGCTGTCCGACATGTTCACAATCATGAGAGGAATCCTTTCGAGTCTCGGGTCCAAAACAAACGCCGCGATCTGCGATCGCGGCGTTGGGTACGGAACTTTGAGCTGTCTCTACTAAGCTGACGTGCTCCAGTCTTCCACCTCCGCCGCGAACGTAAACCAATAGCGGCAAAATCGGCTGGAGGTGCTAAATCGCATCATAACGATCCCATAAAGAAAAACGCTGAACAGAGTTTTATTGGCTCAGGGAACTGGCAACGCTGGAGAACGCGTTGTTGGCATTGCCTCCGATCAGACGCACCGTGCCAATCACCAACACCAGGATCACCGCCAGCATGACCGCGTACTCGGCAATGTCCTGTCCCTGCTCGTCCGACCACAGATTTCGGCAAAACTGAAGCATTCCATCCTCCAAGCCCTCGTTTTGCGGGGGGTTCCGAAACAAACCAGTGAGTAATAATGCCGACTCCGCCGAGGATTGTCAATCCAAGCGCAGAGCGGATTTTCGCAGGATTCCCCCTCACGATTAGAATCAGAAGCTTATGCCGCTCGCGTTGCAATATGAAGGGATCACGAAGGAATACCGCTCGTGGTCCGGCCGGAGGCGGGTGCGCGCTCTGCAACAGTTTTCTCTTTCTGTGCAGAACGGAGAAATTTTCGGTTTCCTGGGCCCCAACGGCGCAGGGAAGAGCACCGCCATTCATCTGGCCATGGGGTTCATGCGGCCCTCGTCGGGCAGCGGGCGAATGCTCGGGAAGCCGTTTGGAGATGCCGCGACCCGTCGCCGCGTAGGGTTTCTGGCGGAGAACGTCGCGCTCTACCACCGCAAGGCCGAGGCTGCCATTCGCTTCTACGGCGGCCTGAATGGACTGCATGGGACGGCGCTGGACCGCGCTACCCGTGCGGCGCTCGAGGCGGTCGATCTACAGTCGGAGTCGGGAAGGAACCTCGGTCAGTTTTCGCGCGGCATGTTGCAGCGCATGGGCCTGGCCCAGGCGCTGGTTAATGACCCGGAGTTACTGATTCTCGACGAGCCGACCTCGGCGCTCGATCCGGCGGCTCGAGTATCGATTCGCGAGTTGCTGCTTAGGTCTCGCAGTCAAGGAAAGACGATATTTCTCAGCTCGCACCTGCTTTCGGAAGTTGAATTGGTGTGCGACCGGGTCGCAATTCTCAGCCGCGGAAGCGTAGTGCGCACTGGAACGCTCAGCGCGATGCTCGAAACTTCAGATCAAGTCGAGATTGTGGCCCAGTCAATTTCGCCGGCGCTCTTTGCCAATTCGACAGTCGAGGGCGAACGAATACGGTTTGCAGTTTCGAAGAAGCGGCAGCGCGATGCCATGGAACGCGTCTGGGCCGCGGGCGGGGAAGTGGTCAGCGTGAATCCGGTGCGGCGCTCGCTGGAGGAGTTGTTTCTGGAGCTGACCAGTCCGGAGTCGAGCGCTGTTGAGTTGGCAGGGCCAGGAACGGGAAATTGATATGAGGCCAGTCTTTCTGATCGCGAAGAACTTTGCGCGCGAGCAGCGCTGGCCGCTGTTTTTCCTGCTGCTCTGGGTTTTGGGATGGGCCACGTTCGGAGTGTTCGACGACCCGCACTCGGGACCCGAAGATGCACTGATGATTTTCCGGCAGCTGGCGGTGTATTCCGTGACCTTCGGAGTCTTCTTTGGCAGTTCGGCGATTCAGGCGGACCAGCGCTCCCGACGCATACTGGCCGTGCTGTCAAAAGGGATTTCGCGCCGCCAGTATATTTTTGGGTTGCTGGCGGGAATTGCGCTGGTCCTGGGCGTGTTCTGTCTGTGCATGGGATTCACCGCCAGCTGGCTGCTGGGACGCTTCGGCTTCAGCGAGGGCGCATTGTGGTTTGGAATGCTGGCGCTGTGGACCGCCTGCCTGCTGACGGCGTCGTTGACGCTGTCGCTATCGACGTTCATGCCTCCCCTGTTTGCAGCGATCGGCGCCGGCACATTGGCCGGAATCCCGGCGCTCCTCTCGCTGCGCGGAGACGCATTCTCGAGATACGTGATTCCGGTCCATGGATTACTGGAGCCGCTGATCAGAGCGGACTTCAGCCAGCGGTGGCACGCAAGTCCTGGGATCATCTTTTTGGCTTGGAGCGAGACGGCGGTGTTCTGGCTGGTGGCCGCGTGGATTTTCTCGCGGCGGGATCTGTCGGTGGCAGTGGAGTAAGAATGCGGCTTGTGAATCAAGCC
>ORMF011352429.1_pt1 | contig 14422 bp, 3 predicted proteins | sample 1779871 | NCBI WGS metagenome assembly ORMF01 (sample SAMEA104232316, study PRJEB22302) | groundwater metagenome | biome: forest; feature: aquifer; material: groundwater | place: USA | collected 2011-08-07 | depth 5.4 m | reverse complement strand
TTCGCGGTATTGCAGGGAAGTCAGCCCGTCGCCATGCAGCGCCGCGTCGGCGTACGCGGAGTCCGGCTCGAGACTCTGGCGAACGAGGAGGCAGGCCTTGCGATGCGCGTTGCCGCCCGTGCCGAGGAACGCGGGCTGGGCCGCGAGCGTCACGTCACCGGAAACTTTTTTCCAGACGAAATGAAACGCGTCGTTGGTGAACCACATGTTCGCGCCGCCACCGCCGACCGTGTAGGCGCGGCGGGCCGCATCATACTCGACGGAGCCGGCGCGGCGAGGGGCGCCGACTTCACTGTGGCCCTCGAAGGCCCCGAGGGCGCCCGCTTGTCCCGCTGCGATGGGACTGAAAGAGCACAGGCCAAGCAACGCGGCGGACAGGCCGAGACGCCCTGCGTGAAATCCGAAATCCGAATTGCCGAAATCCGAAAGAAGCCCGAAACCCGAAGTCCGGCCATACCATCTCGGCCGTGAATGAAGAACGGGACGTCGGCAAACACTCGGTCGCCCAACCTTCGGGCTTCGGGCTTTGGGCTTCCGTCGGATTTCGGATTTCGGATTTCGGATTTCTGTCAGAAGCGTGTGTCGCATGGCAGAATTAGAGCCGGCCCGCGCGATCTGGCAACGAGCGAATGGCCGCAACCACTCGACGCAACGCAACGGTCGTGGACTCGCGCAGTAACGCAGGGCCGGGAAAAGACACCGCACAATTCCCCCCCGTTACTCCAGCCCGACGAACCGGCGGGCCGCTTTCTTGGCGGCCTGGTGGGATTTGTTGGCGAGCATCCGCTCCTTGGCGCCGCGGCTGCGTCCGCGCTTCTGTCGGCGCAGTTTCTCGACGCGGGCGCGCTCGGCATCCAGGCGGCTTTTGTGGCGGGCCTCGATCTTGTCGAGCAACAGTTGGCGGGCGAGGAAACGATTGAGGCCCTGCTGGCGCGTGGTCTGACATTTGACCTGAAGCCCGGTCGGCCGGTGGAGCAACATCACGCACGTAGCCGTCTTGTTGACGTTCTGGCCGCCGTGCCCGCCCGAGCGGACAAAAGTCTCTTCGAGGTCGGCTTCGCGCACGCCCAGAGCGGCCATGCGCTGTGCAAGTTGATCTTCCTTCTCCAAGCTGACGGGCAACGCACTCATGGCGACAGCGTAGCGGACGGATGCCGCCGCAATCAAGAACATGGCAGGGAGTATCGAAGGACGCTGCACAGGGCAATTGAACAGCGAAGTCGCCAAGACGCGAAGTTCGACCGGAAGGCGTCGTGCGGATGAATGACGGACAACTCGCTCCCCCACCAGCGGCCGTGGATTCTGACCGGCTCGGCTTGATGTTTTTCTTTTTCGCGCCTTCGCGCCTTGGCTGTTCCACTCAAGTGGCCGTTGTCGCTTCAACGTGGCGCGACAAGGTTTGACTGCCCCGTGCGGATGCGTAGCCTGGGTGCGTCATGCGTTGGCGATGCTTGGTTGCTTTGGTCCTGGCGGCGGCGCTCCCCCTTTTGGCTGATGAGGTCGCGCTCGTGCGCGTCGGGGAGAACTGGCGCTATTTCAAAGGCACCAATGAAGCCTCGACGCCGGTGACGGCGTGGCGGGAGATTGACTTCGATGACGCGAACTGGCTGACCGGACGGACGGGCTTTGGCTACTCGCATGGCGATGATGCGACGTTCCTGGACGACATGTATTTTCGCTACACGTCGCTGTTCGTGCGCAAGAAGTTCGTTCTCGCCGACCCAGGCGTGGTGAAGTGGCTCGGGTTCCGCATCGACTACGACGACGGGTTCGTGGCGTATCTGAACGGCACGGAGATCGCGCGGCGCGGGCTGGCAGGCGAGGCCGGGACGCCAGTGCCGTTCGATGCGGTGGCCGCCAGCCGCCCGACCTTCGGCGCGGAGGAGGTCAATATCACGAGCTTCACGAACCTGCTCGTCGCCGGTGAAAATGTTCTGGCGATCCAAGGGCACACGTCGTCGCTCACAGCCCCGGGTTTTTCGCTGGTGCCGGAGTTGCTGGCCAATTTCCAGCGCGGCCCGTTCATCCAAAACACCACGACGAACAGCGTCGAAGTGATCTGGCGAACGCCGGTGCTGGCGGACGCGGTGGTCGAGTACGGGCCGACCGCCGCGCTGGGTGCGACGGTGGTCGATCCGCAGCCGACGATCACCCACGCGCTGCGGCTGCCGGACTTGGCGCCGGACACGGTTTATTTCTACCGTGTGCGCAGCACGGCGGGCGGGCAGACAGCGGTGTCGCCGGTGGAGACGTTCCGCACGCTCAAGATGCACGGGCCGCTCACCTTCATGTTCCTCGCGGACACGGGGCAGGGGACGTTGGCCCAATACAACATCGCGACCGTGCTGCGGACCTCCGCGCCGGACCTGGTGCTGCACGGAGGCGACGTGATCTACCCGTACTTCTGGGAGCCGCTGGCGGACACGAAGTGCCTGAGCATTTACGGCCCGCACATGCGCAGCACGCCGTACTTCTTCGCCGTCGGCAATCACGATCTTTACGTTGGCGACTCTTACTGGCTCGACGCCTTTCACCTGCCGACGAACAACGTCACCGGCAGCGAGCACTATTACTCGTTCGACCACGGCGACGCGCACTTCGCGATGGTGCTCCAGCCATTCATGTATCAGTACAAGCTGACGATCGGCGACGGCCAATACAACTGGCTGGTCAACGACCTGGCCGCCACGACCAAGCCGTGGAAAATCATCGTCACCCATCTGCCGCCGCAGTCCTCCTCGCTGCACCGGCGCGACGATTACGACCGCAACGGCATCGCCGACCGCACCGACTTGAAAGACGCGCTGCTGCCTGTGGCCAGCCGCTACGGTGTGCAACTGATCCTCTCGGGGCACGAGCACATGTACGAGCGCTTCAATCCGACCAATGGCGTGCACACGGTGGTCAGTGGCGGCGGCGGCGCGGTGCTGTATGGGCTCACCGAATTGGACGTGGCGGACGCGCAGGCCTGGGTGCGGTACAATTGCGTGAAAGTGCGGATCGCCGGTGACGCGCTGCAGTTGGAGGCGTTGACCGAAACCGGCCAGGTCTTCGATTCCGCGACGATCCGGCGCGCGCTGCCGCCGCCCAAGGTGTATCAGGCGAGCTGGCATTCGCCTGTCCTCGAGTCCAAGCCGCCCGACGACGGCGACGGCAACATCAACGGCGAGACGTTCGATTTCATCGGCGAGCCGATCCCGACTTTGCCCGGCGAATTCTCGAACCTCGGTCAGGCCTACGTGAACAACGATGCCCGCACACTTTACGTCGGCTTCGCGCAGGTGATGATCTACGGCGACAACAACATCTTTCTCTTCCTCGAATCGCCGCGGCAGCCAGGCGTGACCAGCCTCGTCGCCGTGGGCGATGGTCTTTTCGATCCGGACGGCGAAGGGGCCGAGGGCTTGGATTTCCTGGCGAACCTCGCCTTCACGAATTTCGCGCCGAGCGTCGGCTGCATCCTCGGCGACGAGTTCGGCGATTACCAGTATCGGAACTTCGCGCGGCCGGCCCTGGCGTTGAACATCGGCCAGGGCGTCTTCCGGCTCGATCCCGGCTTGAGCGACGTGCCGGGCGCGCGCTTGCAGCAGTTCAATCGCTCGCCGCAGATGGGCGGCGTGTTCGGCGAGCAGAACGCGAACTTCATCGAGATCGCGATCCCGCTCGTCGCGCTGGGCGACTTGCGGCCCGGCGAGTTGATCAAGATCGGGGCCGTGGTCGGAGGCAGCGGTTTTGACACGCGCGCGATGAAACAGACGCGGCTCCTGGACCGCAGCTTTCTGGGAAGCGCCCTCCACGGCGCGGGCCAAGGCGAGGTCGCGCTCGAAGGCCTCAGCGTGCAGTTGGCCAGCGACCCAGACGCCGACGGCGACGGGCTGACGAGCGAGCAGGAACAGTCGCTCGGCACCGACCCGGCCAAGCCCGACACCGACGGCGATAGCTTGCTCGATGGCTGGGAATTCGCGCACGGTCTCAACCCGCTGGCCACTGAGGGCAACGACGGCCGCGAGGGCGATGCCGACAATGACGGGCTGAACAACCTCGCGGAAGCGACCGCGCGGACCGATCCCCGGCTCGCCGACACCGACGGCGATGGACTCAACGACGGTTGGGAAGTCCGCTACGCACTTGATCCGCTGGTGGTCCTCGGCGCGCACGGCACCGACGGTGATCCGGATGGCGACGGTTTCACGAACGCGCAGGAGCAATTGGCCGGCACCGACCCGCGCGATGGCGGCTCGCTGCTCAAGCTCACGGTGGTCGCGCTCGCGCCCAGCAAGCACCGGCTCACCTGGCAAGCTGTCATCGGGCGCAATTACCAACTGGAATCCGCCGAGAGTTCCGCCGGTCCGTTCCGCGAGATCACCGACGCCAGCTTTCCGCGTCTGGCGGCCTCGCCGGAAGAGAGCTTTGAAGTTGACCTCAGTGAAGCGGACCCGCCGCCGCCCAGCCGCTTTTATCGAATCCGCCTGGTGAGCGAAGGGGTCAGTCCATAGTTTCGTGTAGTCCATTTGCTTTCTCTCTTGTTCAGCGCCCTCGTCACCAAAGCAGGTCCGCCAGGGAATTCAAACCGTAGCTTGCGCTGCCACGCGGTGGAGGATGTGGGCTGGGGGATTACTTGTCATTACTATGGACTGACCCCTCTGGCTGGCGCTGGAAGCGGCTTGCGCGCGAGTTTGAAGTAGGTAGCTTGTCTCGACGATTTGTGGGTAGAACAGGTCTGGTTGAAAGGGCAGCGGTGGTGCTGGCGGCGGGTTGGCTGGTGGCCGGCGCCGCTTGGGCGCAAGGCCCGGTGGTCATCAACGAAATCCACTACGACCCCGAGGCCAAGACGGAGGCGGTGGAGTTCATTGAGTTGCTCAACACCGGCTCGACCGCCGTGGTTCTCTCGCGCTGGCGAGTCACGGAGGCGATCGACCTCGAGTTTCCCGCGGGCACGAGTCTGGCCCCGGGCGGTTATCTCGTGGTCGCGGAAAATCCGGCGGCGCTAAAGGCCAAGTTCGGCGTGAACGCGCTGGGGCCGTGGTCCGGCAACCTGGCCAACGAAGGGGAGAAGATCGTCCTGCGCGATGCGGCGGGACAGGTGCAGGACGAGGTGGAGTACCAACTCGGCTTCCCGTGGCCGACGGTGGGTGATCCGCCGGGCTATTCCATCGAGTTGGTCAACCCGGCGCTGGACAATAATCTCGGCGGCAGTTGGCGGCGATCAGTGCCGGAGGAGGTAAGCTCTCAGCCGACGATCCTCGTGCCGTCCCGCGCGAATTGGCAATACCTCAAAGGCACTTCCGAGGCCTCGACTCCGGTCACGGCTTGGCGCGCGCCGGACTTCGACGACTCTGGATGGCTGAGCGTCGGGGCGCCGATCGGCTACGGCGAGAACTTCATCGTGACGCGGCTGGCCGACATGCAGGGCAGTTACGCGTCCGTTTTCCTGCGCCGGAAGTTTCAGGTTGCCGATCCCGCGCAGGTCGGAAGCCTCGTGCTGGAGGCATTGTTCGACGACGGCTTCAACGTCTGGATCAACGGCGTGCACGTGCTGCGGCAAAACCTTTCGGCCAACGAAATGCCTTTCAGCGGCCTTGCCTCGTTGAAGACCGAGACGGGGGACTACGAAGCGTTCAACCTGCCGTCGCCGAGCGGTTACCTGCGCGCCGGCGAAAACGTGATCGCGATCCAGGCGCACAACGTCAATCTGAGCACGAGCAGCGACTTCTACATCGACGTGCAGTTGCGGGCGGAATCCGGGGCGGCACGCGGTCCGACGCCGGGCGCGGCCAACTCGGTCTATGCCACGAGCCTCCCGCCGCACATCCGGCAAGTCGCTCACGAACCGAAACAACCAGCGGCGACACAGGCTGTCAGGATCGCAGCGAAGATCACCGACGAAGACGGCGTGGCGAATGCGTCGCTGCAGTATCAACTCGTCGATCCCGGCGACTACATCGAACTGACCGACGCGGCATATCAAGCCAATTGGACCTCGGCGCCGATGAACGACCGCGGCCTGAGTGGCGACGAGCGGCCGGACGACGGCGTCTTTACGGCGGAGTTGCCCGGCACGCTGCACACCCACCGACGTCTGGTGCGATACCGGATCACGGCGACGGACAGCGGCGGGCGCTCGATCACCGCGCCCTACGCCGACGATCCGCAGCCGAACTTCGCTTACTTCGTCTATGACGGCGTGCCGCCGTGGAGCGGGGCGATCCAGCCGAACAGCACGGACGAGGCGCGCAAGCGCGTGGTGACCTACGGCATGGACGTGATGCGCAGCCTGCCCGTCTATCACCTGCTGACGAAGAAGGCGTCGCTGATGGCCGCGCAGTACACCGAGCAGTACGGCGGCGATCTCTACAAGTGGGCCGGCACGCTCGTGTACGACGGCGAGGTGTACGATCACATCCATTACCGTGCGCGCGGCGGCGTGTGGCGCTACGCGATGGGCAAGAACATGTGGAAGTTCGATTTCAATCGCGGGCACGACTTCGACGCGCGCGACAACGCCGGCCGCAAATACAACACGCGGTGGACGAAGCTCAACCTCGGCGCGTGCATCCAGCAGGGCGATTACCTGCATCGCGGCGAGCAGGGCATGTTCGAGGCCGTCGGCTTCCGGCTGTTCAACCTGGTCGGTGTTGAGGCCTCGAAGACGCATTGGATTCACTTCCGCGTCATCGACGAGGCGGCGGAGGTGGGAACAAAACAGTACGACGGCGATTTCTGGGGCCTGTATCTGGTCACCGAACAACTCGACGGACGGTTCCTCGACGAACACGGGCTGCCGGACGGCAATCTCTACAAGATGGAAGGCGGCACGGGCGAACTGAACAACCAAGGCCCAACCGCCGCCACTGACAAATCGGACCTGAACAGCTTCCTGAACACGTACCGTGGCGGCGCGCCGACCGACGACTGGTGGCGAGCCAGTTTCGATGTCGCGCGCTACTGCAGTTACCAGACGATCGTCCAGGGCATCCACCACTACGACATCTGTTACCAGAAAAACTATTTTTACTACCTCAACCCGGTGACGAGCTGGTGGAGCGTGCACCCGTGGGATCTCGACCTCACTTGGGCCGACAACATGTACGACTCCGGCTGCGGCGGCATCGATGAGTTCAAGAACCGCGTGCTGAATCGGTCGGCCTTCAAGCGGGAATGGCAGAACCGCATCCGCGAAATCCGCGACCTGCTGTTCAACACCGACCAGGCCTGGCAATTGATCGACGAGTACGCGGCGGTGATCCGCGACCCGGCGGGCGGGCCGTCCTTCGTCGAGGCTGACCGGGCGCAGTGGGACTACAATCCGATCATGGTTTCCTCGTACGTGAACTCCTCGAAGGCCGGGCAAGGACGTTTTTATCAAAGGGCCGCGACGAAGGATTTCCCCGGCATGGTCAAGATCATGAAGGACTATGTAGTCAGGCGCGGGACCTCTCTCGACACTCTCGCTGCCGATGCCAACATCCCGTCCCGTCCCACCGTCACGGCGATCGGCTCCGCGAACTTCCCGCTCAACGTCCTGGCCTTCCGCGCCTCGGAGTTCAGTTCGCCCGGCGGCGTGGCGTTCGCGGCGATGAAGTGGCGCGTAGGCGAGATCACGGACACGAACGGCCCGACGTTCAATCCGAGAGCGCCGCAACACTACGAGATCGACGCGGCTTGGGAGATCGACGAGTTGGGGAGCTTCGTGAGCGACGTGACGATCCCGCCGAGCGCGGTGAAAGTCGGCCATCTCTATCGGGCGCGCGTGCGGATGAAGGACAACACGGGCCGGTGGAGCCGGTGGTCCGCGCCGGTCGAGTTCCGGGTCGGCGAGTCGGACTACGCTGCTGCGGTGCAGAAGTTCCTCCGCCTCTCGGAACTGATGTACAATCCGCCGGACGGAAGCGACTTCGAGTTCGTCGAGTTGCACAACACCAGCTCGACCATGGCGCTCAATCTCACCGGCGTAAAGTTCACCGCCGGGATTGATTTCAGTTTTGGAGCAGGCACACTGTTGCCGCCCGATGGCTATCTCCTGGTTGTGAAAGCCACTAACGAAAACAATTTTACAGCGTTTCGCCAGCGCTACGGGCTGAGCGAAACCGTGCCGATCCTCGGTCCGTACTCCGGCGCGCTTGCGAACGACGGCGAAACGCTCACGCTCAAAACGGCGGCGGCTGGCACGACGATCTTCTCGTGCGACTACGGCGACGGGCGCGGTTGGCCGGTGGCGGCGGATGGCGCGGCTCATTCGCTGGTGCCGCTCGCCTCGGCCGAGGCAGGGCAGGGGACCGGCGCGCTCGATTACGGCGGCAACTGGCGGGCCAGCGCGTATCGCGGCGGCTCGCCAGGCCGCGCTGATCCAGAGCTGCGGGCGAGCGTGGTGATCAACGAACTGATGGCGCACACCGATTATAACGACCCGCGGAACCCGGAGTACGACTCGAACGATTGGATCGAGCTATTCAACCCGACCGATCGTGCGGTGGACCTCGCCGGCTGGTTCCTCAGCGACGATCCGGCGAACCTGAAGAAGTGGGCCATCCCTGCGGTCACGATCCCCGTCGGCGGCTGGGTGAGCTTCGACGAAGTGACCGGCTTCCATCTGCCCATCACGGCAGGCTTCGGACTGGACAAGGCGGGCGAACAACTCTTTCTCTCGTTTCTGCCTGGCACGGCGGAGGACCGGGTGGTGGACGCGGTGAGCTTCAAAGGGCAGGAGAACGAAGTGTCGCTGGGGCGCCTCCCCGACGGCGGCGCGTTCTGGACTCCCTGCGTGCCGTCGCTTGGCAGGCCCAACCGCGCGGTGGGCCTCTCCGTCGTCATCAGCGAGTTGATGTATCACCCGCCGCCGCAGGACACGGACGGAGCCGACAACGACGCGGACGAATACATCGAGTTGTTCAATCCGACCGCGGCGCCGATCAACCTCTACGACACGAACGGCACCTGGCGGCTGGACGGCGGCGTGAAGTTCGCTCTTCCCCCGAACACGTCCGTGCCGCCGGGCGCGCACTTGCTGGTCGTGAACTTCGATCCGACCGATGCAGCGGCGCTCGGGGCGTTTCGCAGGCGTTTCAGCTTAGGCGTTCGGCCTCTCGCGCTGGTCGGTCCATTTCAAGGCCAACTCGCCAACACCTCCGACCGTGTCGCTCTGGAGAAGCCGCAGTATCCGGACTTGCCCGGCCAGCCGTATTCGTGGGTGATCGTGGATGAAGTCATCTACGCCGATCAAGCGCCCCGGCCTGCGGAACCGGACGGAACGGGTCTTTCGGTCGAGCGGCTGGAGGCCGCGCAGCCCGGGAATGATCCGGCCAACTGGCGGCCCAGCGCGCCGTCTCCGGGCGAATTCGGTTCCGCGGACCGGGACGCGGACGGAGACGAGATGCCCGACCTTTGGGAAATTACGCACGGCTTGAAATTCAACGATGCCTCCGACGCCGCTCTGGATTTCGACAACGACGGACTGACGAACCGGCAGGAGTACCTCGCCGGCACCGACCCGCGCGATGGGGAGAGTGCTTTGAAGCTTACTTCAACGGAACCTGTCAGCGACGGTGTGGTTCTGCGGTTCGTCGCCGTGGCAAACAAAGGCTACACGGTCCAGTATCGCGACTCGCTGGCGGGCGGGTCCTGGGGGAAATTAGCGAACGGCGAGCCGGCGTTCGGGACACGCAGCGTTCAAATCAGCGATACGCTGCCGGCGGGCGTGGCCGAACGGTTTTACCGCGTCGTGACGCCGCAAGCGCCGGAGTGAACGCGGTCCGAGCGCAAGAGCAAGCTATGAAACATCGTATCACCGTGGGCCTGCTGGGCCTGGTCCTGAGTTGGTGGGGGACGATCTCCGCCGAGGCTGATCCCCTCGTCACGACCGGGTCCACCTGGAAATACTTCAAAGGCCGCGCCGAGGCCTCCACGCCGGACACGACGGCGTGGCGCACTATGGCCTTCAACGATGCGGCGTGGGCGAGTGGCGCCGCTCCGTTCTACTACGACACCGATACCAATCCGGCCACCGCCTACACCGGCAACACGCTGTTGAGCGACATGCAGAACAGTTACTCCTGCGTGTTTCTGCGCCAGAAGTTCGTCGTGACGAACCTGGCCAGCCTCGCCGCGCTCACGCTCAGCGCGATCAACGACGACGGCTTCATCGCCTGGATCAACGGGACGATCATCGCCAGCAACGCGCCGCCGGCCGGTGCGATCACGTTCGACGCTCTCGCTGGTGCGAACGCGACCGAGCCGCCGAGCTACCAGGACTACCCGCTGCCGGATCTCGCCGGCTACTTGAAGGCAGGCCCCAACGTGCTGACCGTGCAGGTGTTCAACGTCGGCCTCACCAGCAGCGATCTCGTGTTCGACGCCGAGTTGATCCCGACGCTGAAGGAAACGACACCACCTGTGATCATCGCTGTGTCGCCCGAGCCGGGCGTGGTGACGAGCCTCACCCAGATCACCGTCACTTTCAACGAACCGGTGACCGGAGTGGATGCGGCGGACCTGTTCGTTTTCGGGTTGCCGGCAACGGGGGTCTCCGGCAGCGGCGCGGTTTACACCTTCACATTCCCGCAGCCGCCGTACGAGACCGTGTCGGTTTCCTGGAGCCTGGCGAGCGGGATCACCGACCTGGCCTCTCCCCCGAATGCATTCGACCCGCGCGGGCCAGCCGCCAGTTGGTTGTACGAGTTGGTCGATCCGACCAGCCCGACTGTCGCCGTGCTGCACCCGCCGGACGGCTTGACCGTGCGCAAGCTGACGCAAGTCGAAGTGCTTTTCGACCGGCCAGTCACCGGCGTGGACGCGGCGGACCTGCTGGTCAATGGCGTGGCGGCGCAGAGCGTCGCGGGTTTGGGCGCGGGGCCGTACGTGTTTCAGTTCCCGGCGGCATCGGCGGGTGTCGTGCGTTGCGCTTGGGCGGCGAACCACCAGATCACAGACTTGTCGCCGACGCTGAAGCCGTTCTTCGGGACCGCGTTTCAATACACGGTTGATCCGCAGGCGGTCGTGGGCGATCTCGTCCTCAACGAATTCATGGCCGAGAACGTCAGCGGCCTCAAAGACGAGGAGGGCGATCAGGAGGACTGGATTGAAGTCTATAACCGCGGGGCCACCGACGTGGACCTCGAAGGCTGGTCGTTGACAGACGAAGCGGACGAGCCGGGCAAATGGGTGTTCCCCGCCGTGACGCTGCCGGCCAAGCGATACCTCGTCGTGTTCGCTTCCGCCAAAGACCGCAAGCCCACAACGGCGGGCGGCAAGCTCCACACGAATTTCAAGCTCGGCGTCAACGGCGAGTACCTCGGCTTGCTCAACGCCGAGTCGCCGCGGCAGGTGATCAGCGAGTTGGCGCCGGAGTTTCCCGAACAGCGCAACGATGTCTCCTACGGCCGCGACGCGGGCGGGCAGTGGCGTTACTTCAGTCCGCCCACGCCGGGCGCGCTCAACGGCGCCAGCACGATCACGAGCGTCGTCGCCCCGGTTCATTTCAGTGTGCGCCGCGGTTTCTTCAATGCCCCCTTCAACCTGCGCCTCGCCACGGAGACGCCGAGCGCGACGATCCGTTACACGATCGACGGCAGTCCGCCGACGGAGACCAACGGCGTCGTGTACACGAACCCGATCACGATCGGCGCCAGCCGCATCGTGCGGGCGGTCGCGTTCGCGCCGAATCTCCTGCCCTCGCGCGTGGTGACGCACACTTACCTGTACGGTCTGCCCGCGAACCGCCGCCTGTTGCCGGCGCTCTCGCTCGTCACCGCGACGAACAATCTCTACGGCAAGACCGGCATTATGGAGTTCAATCCGCGCAACACGACCAAGCACGGCATCGCCTGGGAGCGCCCGGTGTCGGCGGAGTTCATCCGGCCCGAGGACAACGAAGGCTTTCAGATCGACTGCGGCCTGCGCGTGCAAGGCGGCGGCTACATCCGCGAGCGATACAACTACAAGACCACGACGCCGCCGGAGGGCAAGTATTCCTTCCGCCTTTACTTTCGCGGCGACTACAGCGAAGGCCGGCTTGATTACCCGTGGTTCCCGGATACGACCATCGAGTCCTTCGACACGGTCGTGCTGCGCGCGGGCATGAACGACGCGACCAATCCGTTCCTCCGCGATGAGTTCGCGCGGCAACTGGCCTCGGACGTCGGCCAACCGTCGGCGCACGGCACGTTTGTGAACCTCTTCCTCAACGGCGTTTACAAAGGCTACTACAATCCGTGCGAGCGCATCGACATCGACTTCCTGCGCGCCTATCACGGCGGCGGCGAGAAATGGGACGTGATCGCGTCGTTCAGCGAGTTGCGCGAAGGCGATCTCACGGCCTGGAACTCGCTGCGCAATTACGTCAACGCCAACTCGCCGACGAACCGGGTGGTGTACGAGGAGGTCATGCGGCGGATGGACCTCACCAACTTCGTCGAGTATCTGGTGCCGCTGGTCTATGGCGACACCGATGACTGGCCGCACAACAACTGGCGTGCAGCCCGCGAGCGGTCACCGGCCGGCCGGTTCCGGTTCTACGTGTGGGACGCGGAGTGGTCGTTCGGCTACAACAACACGGCAAGCCACGATACCATCGCGGCGCAGCTCTCGAGTCTCAGCCCGCCGTGGGGCGGCACGGAGATTCAGCGGCTGTTCACGCGCCTCAAGCCCAGCGCGGAATTCAAGCTGCTGTTCGCCGACCGCGTGCACAAACACTTCTTCAACGTCGGCGCGATGACCGACGCGAAGATCAAGGCGCGCTACGAGAAGCTCAAAGGCGCGGTGCGCGGGACGATCTCCGGTTTCACTGACACGATTGGCACGACCTGGATTCCGCAGCGGCGCCGCAATCTGACGAACCATTTTGCGAAGGCAGGTTTCCTCCTTTCGTCGAACGCGCCGGTGTTCAACCAATTTGGCGGGCGCGTGCCGAAGGGCTTCTCCCTGACGATGAGCACCCTCGCCCCGGCCGGCGTCATTTACTACACGACCAACGGGGCCGATCCGCGCGTGATGTTCACCAGCACGGTCTCCGCCGAGGCGCTCACGTACCAGCAGCCAATCCAGATCGAGCAAGGCGTGCTCCTCAAGGCCCGGACGCTGGTCAGCACAACCAACTGGAGCGCGCTGAGCGAAGCCACGTTTCAAGTCGCCGAGCTTGGTCTGCCGTTGCGGATCACCGAGATCAACTACAACCCCCAGGGCGGCGACGCGTATGAGTTCATCGAGCTGCAGAACGTGGGCAGCACGCCGCTCGACTTGAGCGGATTCGCGCTTCAAGGCGTGGACTTTCGTTTCAGCGAAGGCACGTCGCTGGCCGGCGGGGCGCGGCTGGTGCTGATTTCACCGTTGAATCGCGCGCTGTTCGCGCAGCGTTATCCGAGCGTCGCGATCGGCGGCATCTTCGACGGCAACTTGTCCAACGGCGGCGAATCGCTCGCGCTCGTCGATCGCAACGGGCGCAAGATCGTATCGCTCGCTTACGACGACGAAGGCGGCTGGCCCGTCGAAGCCGACAACGGCGGGCGCTCGCTGGAGATCATCGATCCTAGCGGCGATCCGAACGATCCGGCGAACTGGCGGGCGAGCGTGCAGCTCGGCGGCTCGCCGGGGGCAGCCAACCCGGCCATCGCCCTCGCCAACGTGCGCTTGAACGAAGTCTTCGCTGGCCGTTCGAGTGTTCCCGATGACGGCAGCCCGTGGCCGGACTTCATCGAGCTTTACAACGCGGGCGCGACGGCGGCGGACGTCGGCAAGTGGACTTTGAGCACGAGCGACGACTCGCAGAAATATGTCCTGCCCGCCGGCACGAGCATTGCGCCGGGCGGTTTCCTGGTGATCTGGTGCGACGGCCCGACGGGCGCGGCGGGTTGGCACGCCGGCTTCAATCTGGAGCTCCACGGCGGGAGCGTCTTCCTTGACGATGCGCTGGCGAATCGTGTCGATGCCATGTCCTACGGCTTGCAGTTGCCGAGCTTCTCCGTCGGGCGAATCGGCGCCGAGAACTTGTGGCAACTCACGGAGCCGACGCCAGACGGATCGAACGAAGTCGCCAACCTCGGCGCGTCGGCGGAGCTCGCGATCAACGAGTTCCTCGCCAACGCGCCGCCGAGCGAAAGCGACTGGATCGAGCTGCACAACATGAACGTCGCCCTGCCCGTGTCGCTCCAAGGTCTCTACGTCGGGACAAGCAACGCGCTCCATCAACTCCGCTCGCTCTCGTTCGTCGCGCCCGGCGGCTTCGCGCGATTGTTCGCCGGCGAGAACGTCGGGCCGGACCACCTGGACTTCAAATTGCCGGCGACGGGCGGAGTGATCGTGTTGTCGGATTCGGCGGGCGCGGAACTTTCGCGCGTCACCTACGCCGCGCAGAAGGAAGGCGTCACGCAAGGCCGCTTGCCTGACGGCACCGGTAGCCTCGTCAGTTTCGCCAACTCTGCCAGCCCCGGCG
>ORMF011576589.1_pt1 | contig 14425 bp, 10 predicted proteins | sample 1779871 | NCBI WGS metagenome assembly ORMF01 (sample SAMEA104232316, study PRJEB22302) | groundwater metagenome | biome: forest; feature: aquifer; material: groundwater | place: USA | collected 2011-08-07 | depth 5.4 m | reverse complement strand
TGCCGGAGCATCGCTCGGCCCGTCCGCGAGAAGTCGTCGTCCGAACAGACGAGCAGCACCGTTGACCGCGTCGGTAGCCTAAGGATCCGGCGCCGGAGACGTTCGTCCAAGCGCATTCTTACCGAAAACACGCGCGGCTTCATCTCCCCGGCGACCGTGATCACGTCCTCGTACAGATGCTCGTTGACCAGGACGGCCGACACGTGTCGCGTGTTGCCGTTCCCAAGGTTCGCGACGTGGTCCACCGAAACAGCCGCGAGCGTGATCGCCCACAACGTGGAGATCTTCATGGCCGATTCTTCGGCTGCTCGTCGACAGATGTCTACAAACAGGTAGGAAGGCGAAGCCGCTTCCAGCCCGAGCGCTCGCCTCAGCAACAGGCGACCCAACGCAATTCTGCTCAGCCGGTTCCTATCTGCCCACGCCATCAATTCATCACAGCGCGCGATGCTTGCTCGCGCACTGTCTGTGCTCGATGCCGGAGCAAGTCCGGACGCCACAATTACGTGTTTCCGGCGCTCGGTGGCCAGAAGCCCGATTTCACGGAGTTCCCGATACGCACGCCGAATCACCCCATCGCCCACGCTCAACTGGCGGGCAAGCCCGCGAATCGAAGGCAGCACATCCCCCGGCCTCAGCTCCTGGCACGTTCGGGCGAACTTGAGCTCGTCTTTGATCTGGACGTGGGCGGGAATTTGGTTATGCGGGTCGATGACGAGACCGGCCAAGACCCCTGTCTGATGGTGAGGCACAGACACGTGAGGCAAGCTATCAGAGTGTGGACCGGGGACCAAATCCGACCAAATCCGACACTTGACGCACGCACCATTTTTACGTAGAGTTTGCTCCTCAAGATACACGAACTGTGTTCGGATAAACACAGCAAGATACGCAACTGTGTTCGTAGAAACACAGCGCACCAAGTGCATGACGTAGGGCGATCAGTTTCCCCTTGTGTTGCGCCTCGCGTCTGACATCCCACCGCGTGTTCGCCGGAGTGGTCGTTCATCGAGGTTCTTGCGCTTCCCTGGGGCCGGTTTCAGAGGGTCACTTGAAGGGAATCTATGCCAACCGCTTGGCGGCCCCGACCGCTTAGCCGGGCCGAGTCCTCGCCGCTGCAGCACCTGCCCGCGGGGCTCACCATCGCTTCCGCCACGCTTGTCTTGTTCGCTCGGACCGTCTCCATCCCCTCCCTCGAACGCGTGCTCTGCGCGTTCGGTCCGATGAAGGCCAGTGCGGCTGTCTGCTTTCTGCTCGCCGGTGTCTCGCTGGCGTTGTCTCGCCGTGCGGCAACCCGTCGCGCGAGCGCCGTCGTTGGCGCGGCGTGCGGTGTGGTCATCGCGCTCTTCGCGACGCTGACGACCGCCGAATCGCTCACCACCACGGATTGGGGCATCGACCGGCTCCTGTATTTCAGACCGTTGGACTGCGACGCCGACAGCAGGATGCCACCGATCACGCTGGTGGCCTTCGTGCTGCTCGGACTGGCGCTCGCGCTTCGACATGCCGGTCGTGCTCGACAGACGTCGGACGTGCTGGCGTTCGCCACGGCTCTGCTCGCGTCGATTCCTCTCCTGGGCGTCCTCTACGGTGCCACGGCGGCGTTCGCCGGCGGTCGTTTTGCCGCGATGACGCCGAGCGCGGCAGCGAGCTTCCTTCTGCTCTGCGCGGGCTTCTTCCTTTCGTATCCGGAACTGCGTCAGTCGTCACCGCTGCACAGCTCGAATCCTGAGCCGGCAGCCCTGCGGCGCCTGCTGCTCGCGACGTTTCTCTGGCCGACCATCGGGGGCTGGGCGCTGGTGAGCGGCGTCCGGATCGGCCTGTATGACCTGCCTCTTGGCGCGGCCATTCTGGTGACGTTGGGCTTCGCGGTATTCACAGTCCTGATTCTCCGCAACGCGCGCGACGTTGACGTGGTCCGCCGCACGCGGGCAGAAGCGGAATCTCGGTTCCGCGATCTGGTCGAGCTCTCGCCCGACGGCATTCTGACCGTCGACCGGAACGGGCTGATTCGCACGGCGAACGAGCGGGCGGAGGAACTGTTCGGCCGCTCGCGCACCGAGCTGGTCGGTCAGTCCATCGAGACCCTGCTCCCGGCCGGATCTCGGGCGCAACACGCCGCGGATCGGACCGCGTTTCAGATCCATCCCCATGTGCGGCCGATGGCCGAAGGCCGCCAGTTGGTCGCGCTTCATAAAGACGGCAGGGAATTCCCGGTCGAGGTGAGCTTGAGCCCGTTGCAAAGCCAGGGAGAGCAGCTGGTCATCGCCACCGTGCGCGACGTGACGGAGCGCCGCGAGGCGGAACGCGCCCTGCGCCGGAGCGAAGAAAAGTATCGGATGGTTGTCGAAAGCGCGTCTGAGATCTTTTACCAGGTGTCGGTTTCCGATGACCCGCTCCGGGGGCGGGTGGAGTTCGTCAGCCCGCAGTGCGAGGCGGTCACCGGTCGCCGCCCGCAAGAATTCATGGCGGACCCAAACCTGTGGGTCGAATCGGTTCACCCGGACGATCGGCTGTCGTTGTTCGAAAGTACGCGATCCATCTTGACGAGCCGAAAAGTGGACACTCGCTACTATCGCATCCGGGACCGTGTCGGCGGGTACCATTCCATGGCCGATCGAGTCGTGCCGCTTGTTGATGCCGAGGGTCATGTCAATGGCTATCAGGGCACGGCACGCGACATCACGGAGCGCATTCGCGCGGATGAACAGCACCAGCGGCTGGAGAACCAACTCAATCAGGCGCGCAAGATGGAAGCCGTCGGCCAGTTGGCCGGCGGCGTGGCTCACGATTTCAACAACCTGCTCACGGCGATGAGCGGTTTTACCGAACTGGTCTTGTTGACCCTCGACGAGACCGATTCGCGGCGCGCAGACTTGTTGGAAGTCCGGAAAGCCACCGTGCGAGCCGCGACGTTGACGCGGCAGCTGCTGGCGTTCAGCCGGCGACAGATGCTCCGGCCGCAAGTGCTCGACGTGAACGCGCTGATTGGGGTTATCGCAACACTCCTTCGACGAACGATTCGTGAGGACATTGAGCTGGCGATGGCATTGCAGTCCGTGGAACCCGTGCGCGTCGATCCGAGCCAACTTGAACAGGTGCTCTTGAACCTCGCGCTGAATGCGCAGGACGCGATGCCGAAAGGCGGACGGTTGCACGTTGTGACCGAGACGGTGGCAGTCGATGAGGCCTGGGCACGCCGGTATCCGCCGATGACGCCAGGTCGGTATGTGCATGTCACGGTCAGGGATACCGGCGTTGGGATGACCCCGGAGACGCAAGCCCGGATCTTCGAGCCATTTTTCACGACGAAAGCGCCCGGCAAGGGAACCGGACTCGGACTGGCGACCGTATACGGCATCATCAAGCAGAGCGGAGGATTTATTTGGGTCGATAGCCCTCCTGGGCAGGGCACGTCGTTCGACATCTACTTACCCGCGGTGGACGCGGTGGTCGAACCGATAGTTTCAGTCGTCACAGCGGGACCTGACAGAGACGGGTCGGAGACGATCCTGGTCGCTGAGGATGACGGAGCCGTGCGGCGACTGGCGAAACACACGCTCAGCGACCACGGCTACACCGTGCTCGAAGGCCGCGATGGCGAGGATGCACTGGCGATTGCCCACCAGCAGCGTGCCGTCATCCACTTACTCATCACGGATGTGGTGATGCCGGGACTCAGCGGTCCTGACTTGGCGGCGCATCTGCGGAAGGAATGGCCCGCCATGCGCGTGCTGTACACGAGCGGCTACGGGGAAAACATCACGACGCGCACCGGCGTTGAACACGGCGTACCAGTACTCGGCAAACCGTTCTTGCCCATGGATCTGCTGCGAGAGGTCCGTGAGGTGTTGGACACGCCACACGCGACAGTCGTCCAGTAGAAGGGTCGATGACTGAACTCGATGGAACGCAACTTGAAGAGCCGCGCCCCCTCGATCTTGCTCGGTCATGCCGATCATGATTTGGTTTTTGAACGCGAAGAGCAGGCGTTGCGCCTCGAGATGCGTTACGACAACGACGCCGTAGAGTTTGTCGTCGCCGTTCTTTGGCCGGACGGCCGACAGCAACACGAGCGCTTCACGGAACTTGAAGCGTGCCGCACGTGGCTTGCGGCCCTGGAGAACGCCCTCGAAGCCGAACGATGGCATCGCCAAGGACTGCCGATCGTTCTGCCATACGGCTGGCCGGACCGCCGGCTGACCTGACGCCCGGCTGTGGAAAAACCTTGAAGTCCGCCAGAGGCAACGTTCTTGGGGTTCACCGAGTTCGTCCGGCCTGCTGGCTTCGCCAGGCCGTCGGTGTCGTGCCGTGGGCGGCCCTGAAGTGCCGGGTCAGATCGCTCGCGTACTTATAGCCCACCTCGGCGGCGACCTGTTTGACGCTGAGGTGGCCGGCGCGTAAGAAGGTGACCGCTTTCTCCAATCGAATTCGTTGCATGTGATCCACGAATCCCCTTCCGGTCTCCCTCCGTAGCAGGCGTGAAAGATGACAGGAGGTCAGCTCCACCGCTGACGCCACGTCCTTGAGCCGCAATTGTTGATTCGCGTAGGATTTGCGCATGAGCGTTAACGCCCGCACCACCCTTGGATGCGTCGGTCGAGCGATGTCGCGGTGGATTTCGTAAGGTGGCCGAATGGCGACCCGCCGGAGGACCTCGATGCAATCTGATGAGAGCGCGTTCAACTCCACGGCTCTGTGCAACATCACTTCAGCCAACACACCACGCAAGAGCAGCCCTTCAATCGGCGCGCGAGGCGCCGGTGCCCGCAAGAGTAGCTCCTGGCCAACGCATTGACACGCCACATTTCGGTGAGTCCCAATAGCCGTCTGGCTCTCGTCGATCGTCGTCCTGACCCAGTTCGGCCGCAGCGACCATCCAGACGAAGAAGCGCGCGCCATTTTGCTGGCCTCACATGTACATGGTCGACGTTCTAAAGCAGGAAACGAATTATCCCCGACGACCGCGAGACTCGCAAGCGCTATCAGAATCGACAACGGCGCGCAAGATCACACCGAGGATCGCAAGAATCTCGAACTCTTTGACCTTGATCCCCGCTGGAAGGCAGCAGCACACTTCCGTCCTCAGCGCTTCCAACAAGGAGCGAAAACACGGCGACGACGACGACTTCACGTCGGTCCCCTGGGGGGCCCTGGCGATGAACGATGACTCCCATCAGTCCAACGCTGAACAAGGCTTCGGTGATGGACGAACACGACTTCTTGCGTTCGTGGATGCGTGTCAGCGCGCGGCCTTGCTCATTCCGGCGTTTCCACTCCCCGTCGGCATCGACGCTGTGCGTGCCGCCCTCGCATTCATTCCTCGGGATTTGACGCCTCCCGAGGCCTCTATCGTACGAATAGTCCTATTGGAGCTGACGTGCGTCCTCGCAACGATCGCGCCGTCACCCACAGTTAGGACCGCGCTGCTCAGAATCGTTTCCACGGAGACGGATGGGACGCGCGTGGCAGCATGCATAGAACAAAACCTGAACATGATCTCGAATGCACTCGTCGCCGTACCGCCGGCGGCACCCATCACGATTCGTAGGGTCCTCGATTTGCTGAGGACCGAGTACTCGACGCCGCAGCTCGGACTGCCGCGAGCCGCTCGAGAGGCCGGGCTATCCAAGTGTTATCTCTGCCGCCTATTTAGGCGAACCGTTGGAGAAGGCTTCACCCAGCATCTCCATCGGATCCGGTCGGAAGCTGCCGCCAGTCTTCTAACAGCGACCGATAGAAGTATCAAGCAGATCGCTTACGAAGTCGGATACTTAGGCAGTAGAGAACTCGATCGGCATTTCAAGAGAAGCTTCGGAGTGACACCCAGCCGATACAGGACCGCGAGGAATGGGATTGGGGAGCCGATTCCCGTCCTGAAATGAGTTAATACCATTCGCACGTCTTACCATTGACGTTCGCCTTTAACTCCACTCTCACCATGTCCCCATTCTTCTGAGTTATGTCCTCAAAGGACAATACTTGGATATCATTCGTCAACCGTTGGCCACGAGATCCATGCAGGACGCCTCTAGGACAACAATCGGATAGCTTTAGCAATAGTTGCCTCCTGACGAATATTGCGAAAAATGCACGAGATGTCTAATATCTGCACAGATCGGCTAAGAATTCTTCCAACTGTAAGTGAGAGGGCGAAGCTCTTGGTCGTATCTCCCAATGACAGCCTTCGCAAAGTACTATCCACAAGAAAAGATGCGATCGTGGGTTATTGCGGGCTGTTTGTTCGTGGTACATTCCCTGTACTCAATGGCATGCGCTAGTTCACGGGATGACGAACGGATTGAGCCTGTGTACGACAGGGAGACAGGGCGCCTTCAACGGCTGAATTACGACGCGAACAAGAACGGGAAAGTGGATACCGTCAGCTATATGGACGGTGCGCGAGTCGTACGAGTCGAGATCGACCAGGACGAGGATGGAAAAATCGAGCGCTGGGAGTACTACGGCGCCGATCAGAAACTTGAAAAGGTCGGCTTCTCGCGCGCCAACGACGGCAAAGAAGACGGCTGGTTGCACATCGCACCCGATGGGACCACGTCGCGGATCGAGATTTCGACACATCGAGACGGCAAGGTGACGCGCACCGAGTACTACCAGAAGGGGGTCATCGTCAGCGCGGAAGAGGACGACGATGCGGATGGCAGGGTGGACAAATGGGAAACCTACGATAGGGCCGGTCGCCTGGTGTCGGTGGCCTTTGACACACAGCATCGCGGGGTCCCTGATCGTCGTCTCATCTACGGTGTCGACGGCGCGGGACGTCTTGAGCTCGACGCTGACGGCGACGGCCAGTTTGTGCCGGTGAAACGCTGACTGGAAGCTTGAAGAGCTCGTCGATTGTGGTTACTACGCCGACACTTGGGTTACCGCGGCTGAGAATGGGTGTGAACCCCGGCACGCGGGACGGTGGTTTGTGTCATGAGTGATACAACTTCGAGATCTATCTTGTATGTCGGGGCCCGAACGACCGATAGTAACTAAAGACTGGATTCAAGAAGGTGAGGAGTGAGATGCGGCATATTGTTGCGGTTTTCGTCAGCCTCGCGTTGGCGTTGCAGAGCGCGCCGATCTTTGCGGCTTCGGCGAACAAGGCCCCCGGGACCACCGGAGCCCCAAGAGTCGGGCAGGTCGGAACTGGCACTCTTCGTGGGACTGCGCGGAGTTCGGCTGGGCAGATCCTCGCGAACCACAAAGTGCAGTTGCGCAACGTCGCTACGGGACAGCTTGCGGGCTCGACAACGAGCGACGCGGCGGGAGCGTTTTCGTTCACCGGTCTGAGCCCCGCGAATTACGTTGTCGAGATCTTAGATAGCGCGGGCCGAATCGCGGGCACGAGCGCGGTGACGGCCGTGGCCGCCGGCGCGACGGCGTCGATCGCGGTGACCGCCGCGACGGCGGCGTTGACCACGGCCCACGGAATCAACACCGCCCTCCTTCTCACAACGATCGCCGCTGGAGCAGGCATCACGGCAATCATCGTTGCGAAGAACAAGGATGAAGCGAGCCCGTCTCGTTAGCGATTCGTCGTTGGCCGGGGCGGGCCGTCCGCCCCCATTCGTCCTCTCCCGTCCCACCCGTCTTTTGAACGTTCTCAACCAACACCCATCCCATGTTCGATGGCGCAAACGTCGGCCCACGAATTCTCATGTGGCTGATGTTTGTGGCCCTCCTGCCGGTCGCGGGCGGCGCGCAGTCCCTTCCTGCCCCGCCAGACCCCGCCAGTGTCCGTGTGCATATCGGGCCACTTTTGATCAACCCGACATTGTCGCTCACGAATGCCGGTGTGGACACCAACGTGTTCAACGAGGCCGATTCAGAGAAGCCCCAGAGCGACTTCACCATCACGGCTACACCGGCAAGCGACCTATGGCTGCGGGTGGGACGTACGTGGGTTGGCGCCGTCATCAAGGAGGATCTCGTCTGGTACAGGAAATTGGCGAGCGAGCGTTCCGTGAACAGCAGCTACATCCTCGGATGGACGGTGCCGCTCACACGGATGACGGTTACCATGGGTGCCAACTGGTTGAACACGCGTGAGCGGCCCGGCTTCGAGATCGACGCGCGGTCGAAGCGGAACGACCGGGGCTACAGCGGCGGAGTGGAACTGCGCGCCCTGGCGAAGACCTTCATCGGGGCGCGCGGCGAACGGCGAACGGTGAGCTTCGACAAGGCGGCAGTCTTCCTCGGCAGCAACTTGCACGATGAATTGAGTCGCACGCAGACGACGGAGGCCCTCACGTTGCGGCGCGAGCTGACGCCACTGACGAGCTTCACGGTCGATGTGTCGAAGGAGCAGGATCGCTTTGAGTTCTCGCCGCTCCGCGATTCTGACTCGAGCCAGGTCTCTCTCGGCCTCAAGTTCGATCCAGACGGGATCATCAGCGGATCGGCCCAGGTCGGCTATCGCCACTTCACGCCGCTCGTCTCCGATGTGCCCGGGTACAACGGCAGCACGGCCGCTGTCAACGTTTCATACGAGGCTCGCGGTAGGGCGAAGGTCACGACACAGGTGACGCGGGACGTTCAGTACTCGTTCGACATCAATCAGCCGTACTACCTGTTGACCGGCGTGTCCGGATCGGTCGCGCAGCAGATTATTGGGCCCGTCGCCGGCGAGGGGCGGATCGGCAGGCAACGCCTGTCGTACCGCGAGCGCACAGGCACGGCGGTCGCGGTGTCGGGCCGCGTCGATTACGTCCGCACCTACGGTGTCGGCGTCAGCTATCACTTGGGACGTGAGCTTCGGCTCGCGTTCAATGTCGATCACCAGACACGCACGTCGGATGTCGATCGGCGGAGTTACAGCGGGTTTCGCTATGGAACAGCGGTGATATATGGGTCTTGAGAACCCGTTCACACGTGTCGCGCGGACTCTCGGGTCTGCCCTGCCTGCCGTTGCTGCCCTCCTGCTGATGGTCATGGCCGGGGCGACCGCCGACGCCCAGACAACGGCACCATCTGCGGCGGTCACGGACTACGTCGTTGGCCCCAAAGATGTCTTGATGATCACGTCGTACGATCAATCCGATCTCACCGGAAAATTCAGCGTGGAGGCGGACGGAACGTTCACGTATCCGATGATCGGTCGAGTGAAAGCCGGCGGCGTGACGTTGCGCGCGTTCGAGGCGCAGCTGAAAAAGCAGCTCGTCGACGAGGGTTACTTCAGAAATCCTCAGATCACCGTCGCGGTCGAGCAGTACAAGAGTCAGAAGATTTTCATCATGGGGGAGGTCCGCCAAGGGGGACCTTACACGCTTTCCGGAGACACGGATCTCGTCGAAGCTCTGGCGTGGGCGGGAACGCTTCCCAGCTCGAACGGCGAAGTGATCATCGTCCATGCTGGCTCCAACGCCATCGGTCCGACGCTGCCGACATCAGACGATGCCAGCACCATCGTGCGAGTGGACCTGCGGGATCTCCAGAACGGCGTGCTCGCCCAGAATGCCGCGTTGAGGGACGGCGACACCATCTTCTTGCCGCGCGCGGAGACGATCTACGTCTACGGCGAGGTGAAGAACCCGAATGCCTACTCGCTGCCGCAGCGGAACACCACCGTGATGCAGGCGCTCTCGCTCGCCGGCGGCCCGACCAATCGCGGCGCGACCGGGCGCATCAAGATCGTCCGAATGGTCAACGGTCAGAAAAAGGAAATCAGCGCCAAGCTGACCGATCTCGTGCAGCCTGGCGATGTCATTTCCGTGCCGGAGAGGATTCTGTGATGGACGACAACTTTTCGGGCAAGCAGCTGGACATGCCCGCGCCCCGGCTCGAGATAGACCCGGCGGCTCCGAGTCCCAGCGCCGCCTCGGTGCGCCGCGGCGACTACTCGTCTGACGGTGTTGGCGAGACCGAGGTGCACCTGCTGGACTACGTCCGCGTGCTCCACAAGCGCCGCTGGACCGCCGCCACGACGTTTCTGCTGATTGTCGTCAGCGTGACCGTTTACACGTTCACCGCCACGCCCATTTTCGAAGCGAAGACGCGGCTCCTCATCGAGTCGGACGCCCGAAACGTCGTCAGCTTCAAGGAAGTCCTCAACGAGGAGCAGGCGAAGGCCGACTACTACCAGACGCAGTACAACCTCCTGCAAAGCCGCGCCCTGGCGCGCAAGACGCTCGATTCTCTGAAGCTCTGGGACCAACAACCCTTCGGCGGTGACGCGCCCGCCCGCATGAACATTGCCGGATCGGTTACGAGAGCTGTCTCAGGCGCGGTTTCAGCCGTCGCGGAGATCGTTGGGTCTGCCTCACCCAAGGCAATCGCCGAGAATCAGATCCCAGGCGCGGACGAAACCAAAGCGCAGTCGGAGGCGATCGACGTCTTGTTGTTGAACCTCGATGTCACGCCTATCCGCAACAGTCGACTGGTCGATCTGAAGTTCCGGTTGCCCGACGCTGTGATGGCAACCACCATCATCAACGCGCTCGCAAAGAACTACATCGAGCAGAACCTCGAGTACAAGTTCCTCGCGTCCAAGGAGGCGAGTGACTGGCTGGGTGAGCGGCTGGCGGAGCAGCGGAAACAGGTCGAGGCGGCCGAGGTGAAACTCCAGCAGTATCGGGAGACGAACGACACCATCTCGCTGAAAAACAGCGAGAACATCGTCGTGCAGAAGCTGACGGATCTGAACGCGGCGGTGACGCAGGCCAAAACGGAGCGCTTTCAGAAAGAGGCGCTCGCCAACCAGCTGCAAGCGTTGCGCGGCAATGCGGCCGCTCTGGACACGTACCCGGCCATTCTCACCAACAATTTCATTCAACAGCAGAAGGCGGAGCTGGCGCGGCTCCAGAGCCAGCACGCGCAGATGGCGGAGAAGCTCGGCGATCGGCATCCGGATATGGTGAAGCTCCGGTCGGCCGTCGACGTGACGCAGGCCAAGCTCGACGGCGAGATCGGCAAGGTGGTGCAGTCGGTGCGGAACGAATACCAGGCCGCATTGGCCAAGGAGAACAGCCTCGTCGCTGCGCTGAATCTACAGAAGCAAGACGCGCTGTCGATGAACCGGAAGGCCATCACGTACAACGTCCTCGAGCGCGACATGCAGAGCAACAAGCAGATCTACGAGAGCCTGATGCAGCGCGCGAAGGAGACCGGCGTCAGCTCGGAGCTGAAGACCAGCAACATCCGGGTGGTGGATCCGGCCGAGCGGCCGCGGTTGCCAGTGACGCCCAACAAGCGGCTGAACCTTCTGCTGGCGCTGTTTGGCGGCGGCATGTTCGCCTTCGGTCTCGCCTTCTTCTTCGAGTATGTCGACAGCCGGATCAAGTCCCCCGACGAGATCAGACATCACTTGGACCTGCCGTTTCTCGGGCTGCTTCCGGCACTCAATCGCAAGGTTCTTGCGCAAGGGTACCCGCTTGTCAGCAACGGCGTCCCCCCCAACTTCAGCGAGGCCGTTCGCGGGATCCGGACCAATGTCCTGTTCTCGACCGCGCAGCCCGGGTCCCGGTCCATCGTGGTCACCAGCACCGGCCCCGGTGAGGGGAAGAGCGTGGTCGCCAGTAACCTTGCCACCGCGCTGGCACAGGCGGACCAGCGCGTGCTGCTCATCGATGCCGATATGCGCAAGCCGAAGGCACAGGAGATCTTCGGGATGACGCAAGAGCCAGGGCTTTCGAATGTGCTCGTGGGAAACGCCAAGGCCAGCGAGTCGGTCCGCAAGTCCTCGGTCGCTGGCCTCTGGGTGCTGCCCGCGGGCCGCACTCCGCCGAATCCCGCCGAGCTCGTCGGCTCCCAGCGCTTTCGTGACTTTCTCGTGTTGCTTGCCAATCACTTCGATTGGGTGATCATCGATTCGCCGCCGGTCATGGCCGTGACGGACGCTGCGCTGGTTGCGCACAGCGCGTCTGGCGTGCTCTTCGTCGTCGGCGCCGAGATGACGAGCCGCCACGCGGCAAGGCGAGCCCTCGATCAGCTCGAGCAGGTGCAGGCCATGTTCGTTGGGGCGGTCCTGAATCGAGTCGATCTCGATCGGAACGCGTACTACTACTCGCAGTACTACCGTCGCGAGTACAGCGACTACTACCAGAAGAGCGCCCCTGCGTAGTGCGGGTCTTCAGATGCCCCCCATTCCAACCTATCCCTCGACGCCTGAATGTGTCGGTTCGCTCGCCGCGGCCGCCTCACTCGAGAACAGCGCGACTACCGCTCCGGCCTCCGCCGCGGCCGGCCACGATGAAACGATCCCGCGAACATTTCTCGCCGTCGCAGATGTCGGCGCCCTCGTTCTGGCATTCATCGTGGCGGGCCTGATTGCGCCATGGGTCCAGTGGCTGTTGCTGCCTTCTGGTCCTCTACGGATTTCGTTGCCGACGTGGATGGCTCTGCCTGGGGGCCCGACTTTCGACCAGTTTGCGCCCCTGACATCAGTTGCCTGGGTTCTCATCGTCACGAGCCCAATAACCGTCCTTTTCATGGAGCTGTTCGGCGGGTACACGCAGCTCGTCGATCAGAGCCGTGCACGACTACTGCTCAGCAGCGTCTTGTCGCCCTTGGTTGCGCTGAGCTTCTTGACGCTGGCGTTCTTTGCCCTCAAGGCATCCAGTTCAAGTCGCGTGCTCATCTTCACATTTGGCGTAGCCAGCGTCGTCGGCTTGCTGACGTACCGGTCCACCTTGCGCTCGTACAAGCGGCGTCGGCGGGCTGCGGGTGTGTACGCGAAAAACGTCCTCCTGATCGGTCGGCCGTCGGCCATTCGATGGATGGCGCAGCATTTCCGCCAACACGTTCCGTTACACCGCTATCAACTTGCCGGTTGGCTCACGCTCGGCCCGGTGGACGAGTTCGATCAGGTGGACCTCGGGCCCCTCGGCGCCGTGGAAGATCTGGGCGCTCTCCTGATCAACAGTCCTGTTCACGAAGTCATCGCCGTGCAGTCGTCGGGCGAGCGTGACTGGTTGCGCCGGGTGATCGAAGACTGCGACTACTTTCGCGTCAGGCTGCGCATTGTGCCCGAGGCCCTTCTCGTCGGCAATTTACGGGACCTGAAGCTGATGTTCCGATCCGAGCCGCTTCGCCTACCGGAGGTGGTGCTCGCACCACCGCATCTCGAATCGGACGCGTTGTTTCTAAAGCGTCTGATCGACATTGCCGTATCCACCTGCCTGCTGCTGTTGTTGGCCCCGTTGTTCGTGCTCATCGCCATCGCCATAAAACTCACGACACCGCAGCTGCCTGTGTTCTATCCCTGGAAGGTCATCGGTCTGAAAGGCCGATCGTTCACGGGCTTCAAATTCACGACGATGGTAGCCGACGCCGACGAAAAGCGAAACGAGCTGCTGCGGGAAAACGAGATGAGCGGTCCGGTGTTCAAGGTGAAGGCGGATCCGAGGGTGACGCCGCTCGGACGCGTTCTGCGGAAGTACAGCCTGAACGAGCTGCCGCAGCTCTGGAGCGTTCTGAAAGGTGACATGAGCCTCGTAGGGCCGCGCCCGGCATTTCGACACGAGCTCGATCGATATGAGCTGTGGCACAAGCGAAAGCTGTGCGTCAAACCGGGCGTCTCGTGCTTGTGGCAGGTCAGCGGGCGCAACCGTATCAATAACTTTGACGACTGGGTCCGACTCGACCTCGAGTACATCGACCGGTGGAGCATCTGGCTGGACGTCCGCATCTTGATGCGGACGGTATGGACGGTATTCGCGGGAACGGGGTCATAAGAGCAAGGCCAGGGCCGAGTTCGCCCCCGCGGAATGGACCAGACTGCATGAAGGTGGGAATCCTTGCGGGCGGGTTGGGGACCAGGCTGTCCGAGGAATCGGCATTGAAGCCGAAGCCGATGGTCGAGATCGGAGGACGACCGATTCTGTGGCACATCCTCAAGTGCTATGCGACGTTCGGCTTGACGGAATTCGTGATCGGACTTGGTTACAAGGGCGAAGTGATCAAGGACTACTTCATCAACTACCGCCATCGCGTGCGAAGCTTGACGGTTGGTCTGGCGAGCGGGCAGGTCACCGTGCATGACGGTGCCAGCGAAGACTGGACGGTACACCTGCTGGACACAGGCGTGCAAACCCAGACCGGAGGGCGAGTCAAGCGCATATCCGAGTTCATCGGTAACGAAACGTTCATGCTCACGTACGGAGACGGCCTCGCCGATCTCGACTTCAACACACTGCTCGCGTTCCATCGCAGTCACGGCAAGTTGGCCACCGTGACGGCCGTCAGACCTCCAGCGCGCTTCGGCGGTCTTCGATTCGACGGCCCGATGGTGAAGGAGTTCACGGAAAAGCCGCAGATTGGCGAGGGCTGGATTAGTGGGGGGTTCTTTGTGTTAGAGCCGAAGGTCTGTGAGTACATTCAAGGCGACGACACGCTGTTCGAGCGAGATCCGCTCGAGCGTCTCGCCAGCGACGGCCAGCTCGTCGCGTACCGGCACGATCGCTTCTGGCAGCCCATGGAC
>ORMF010168808.1_pt1 | contig 14427 bp, 9 predicted proteins | sample 1779871 | NCBI WGS metagenome assembly ORMF01 (sample SAMEA104232316, study PRJEB22302) | groundwater metagenome | biome: forest; feature: aquifer; material: groundwater | place: USA | collected 2011-08-07 | depth 5.4 m | reverse complement strand
TGACGAGGGCGTGTTCCGTCGCGGCGTCGACACCGGCGAAAGGTTCGTCGAGCAGCACCAGCCGCGCCTGCTGCGCCAGCGCCCGGGCGATGAAGACGCGCTGCTGCTGGCCGCCGGACAGCTCGCCGGGATAGCGGGACCCGTACCCATCGAGCTGGACCGCCTTGAGCATCTCCGCCACTCGCCGGTCCCTCTCGGCCCTGGGCGTCTTGGCGAGCCGCAACCCGTACGCGACGTTCTGATCCACCGTCATGTGCGGCCACAGCGCGTAGCTCTGGAAGATCATCGCCATCCGGCGCCGCTCGGGCGGGACCACCGCCGCCGGCGAGGAGAGGCAACGCTCTCCGACCCAGATCTCTCCCGCCTCCGGCTTGAGAAAGCCCGCCACCAGCCGCAGCGTGGTTGTCTTGCCGCAGCCCGATGGCCCGAGCAGCGCCACCAGCTCGCCGGGCTCCACGCGCAGCTCGAGGCCCTGGACGGCGGCGACATCGCCGTAGCGTTTGGTCAGGCCCCGTATCGTCACCCCGGGCATCGCGGTTACCCCGGCGCGCTCGCGCCCGCCGGGCTCCCGGAAGACCTCTGCCCGAGGACGTCACGCCCGAGGAGCGTCTGCATCAGAGCCACGATGGCGAACGTCATCGCCAGCATGAAGATGCCGAGGACCGCGATGGCGCCGAACTGGCCTTCTTCCTTGAGGTCGAAGATCACGACCGACATCACCTTGGTATTGGGCGTGAAGAGAATGATCGAGGCGGACAGCTCGCGGATGACGCCGATGAAGATGAAGCACCAGGTGGCGATGATGCCGCTCTTGGCGAGCGGCGCGGTGATCTCGCGGAGCACGCGCAGACGCCCGGCGCCCAGGATGCGGCCCGCCTCCTCCAGCTCGGGATGGATGCCGCGAAACGTAGCGTCCGACTGGGAGTAGCCGACGGGCATCTCCTTGGTCAGGTAGGCGATGAAGAGGATCCAGAGGGTGCCGTAGAGGAGGAAGGGCGGGCGGGTGTACGCGATGAAGAGGGCGACGGCGAGGACCGTTCCGGGAATGACGATGGGGGCCAGCGCGAGGAAGGCCAGAAGCTGGTGGCCCACGATGAGCTTGCGATTCGTGACATAGGCGAGCAGAGCCGCGAGCCCGGCGCCGACGCAGGCCGTGAGCACGCCCAGCTCGAGCGTGTTGACGATCGCGCCCTGGGTCGAGCTGGACAGGAACGTGAACGACCAGTTCGCCAGCGTGAAGTTCTCCCAGGTGAGCGGCTGGGCCCAGGCGCGAGAGAACGCGGCCTTGGCGAGGATGCCGTACGGGAGGAACACCGCGCAGCCGAGGACCGCGAGGCACCCGAGGAGCGCGGGGTACCGCCACGCGCCGAGCGGAATCGCCCGGCGCTGCGCGCCCTTGCCGCCTACCGACGCGTAGCCGCGCCGGCCGAGGAGCCTCTTCTGGACGAGCAGCAGGAGCGCCGTGGCCAGCAGCAGCGGCACGGAGAAGGCGGCGGCCATCTCAACCTTGGGCGGGTAGTGGAAGAGCGCCCAGATCTGCGTCGTGATCGTGTGAAAGCCCGCCGGCAGCGCGAGGATGGCGGGGGAGCCGAACAGCGCCAGCGCCTGCAGGACGGACAGGATGAAGCCGCTCAGGATGGCGGGCGCGACCATCGGCAGCGTGATGGTCAGCGCCACCCGAAAGCGGTTGGCGCCGAGGATGGACGCGGCCTCCTCGAGATCGGACGCGATCAGCCCGAGGGTATTGGCGATCATGATGTACACGTAGGGGAACGTGTAGATCGCGACCACGAAGATCAGCCCCGGCATCGTGAAGATGTTGAGGAGCGGGTCGTCCGCGCCGGTCAGGCTCCGGTAAACCTTGTTCAGGTAGCCGGCGTTCGGGCCGGCGAGCATCACCCACGCGAAGGCGCCGAGAAAGGGCGGCGTCACGAAGGAGGCCATGATGAGGCTCCGGATCCCGCGCGACCAGGGCAGGTCGGTGCGGGCGGAGAGCCAGGCCATGGGCGCGCCGATCGCGACCGACAGGAGCCCCGACCAGAATGCGAGCACCACCGTGTTCCAGAGCGCTTTCTGGAGCTGGGGGTCGGCGAAGACGCGGGCGTAGTGGGCGAGCGTGACGCCGTGCTCGGCGCTCACGCTCATGTAGCCGAGCCAGCCCAGCGGCAGGAGGATCAGCAGCGCGAGCACGGCCGCCGTCAGGACCCAGACGGGAGCGGAGCGATCGAGCCCGTCGAGCCGCGAGGGATGAGACCGGATCGCCGCCTCGAGGGTCATGGGAATACCCGGATCAGGCTCCGAAGAACTCGACGAAGCGCGTCTTGATCTCCTCGTTGCGCTTCTCCAGCTCCTCAGGATCCACGCGGAGCAGGTTCAGCTCAGAGAGCTTGGGCCGGTCGGGCGGGTACTTGACGTCGGGATGCCCCGTGTAGAGCCCCTCGCTTTCGGCCAGCACCTGCTGGAGATCGCGGCTGAAGATGAAGTCGGTGAAGAGCCGGGCCGCGTTCGGGTGCGGCGCGAAGCTCGTGATGGCGCTCGGAGAGACGACGAGCGGGACGCCTTCTTTCGGGAACACGATCTCGACCGGATTGCCCTTCTTCTTGACCTGGTAGAACGTGTAGTCGCCGCCGTTCGCCGCGATGGGCCGCTCGCCCGAGGCGACGACGCCGGAGGGATCCACCGCCGACTGGACCAGCATCGGCTTGTTTTGCGCCAACTGCTTGAAGTAGTCCCAGCCGTGGAGATGCACCAGCGCCAGCACGTGGGTCGCGATCACGCCGCTGTACCCCGGATGCGCCGTCACGAGCTTGCCCTTCCATTTCGGGTCGAGCAGGTCCTTCCAGGTGCGCGGCGCCTCGGCGGCGGGAACGATCTTCGGGTTGTAAGCGATGACGTTCACCGTGGCGCGGAGGCCGTAGTGATAGCCGTCCTTGTCCTTGAAGGCGGCCGGGAAGCGATCCACGCCGGCCGGCGCGTACTTCATCAGGAGCTTCTTGTCCTTCAGCAGCACGTAGTGGCCCGCGTCAGAGGTGTGGACCACGTCGGCGATCTTGATGTTGGCCTGGAGCTCCTGCATGACGCGCTGGAGGATCCGCTCGGAGCCGGTCCGGTGGACCTCGACCTTGATCCCGGGATAGGCGACCTCGAAGAGCTTGGCAACCTTCTCGGAGCTGGACAAGGCGAGAGAGGTATACCAGACGACCTTGCCTTCCTTCTTCGCCGCATCGAGGCGCGCGTCCTGCGCGGGCGCGGAGGTGGCGGAGAGGACCAGGGCGAGAGCGCTGAGGCTTACCGCGAGCCGAAGACGTGTCATCGCATCCCCCTGGGTTGCTCTATTCACGAACGTAGTTTCCGCGTCCTATGCGCCCCCTCACCCTGCCCTCTCCCCCTTGGGGCGAGGGGATCGAAACGGCTCCCTCTCCCTCGGAGAGGGAGAGGGTTGGGGTGAGGGTGGCGTATGTGTTCACGCATGATCCGGGCTAGGCGGTTAGAGAATTCATCAATTCGTTAAGGTCCGCCTGCGTCGCGAGCTGCCCGACGAGTGTGACGACGCGGGCTGACTGTTCCGCTGGTACGGCGAGAGCGGCGTTGCCCAGGAACTTCGCCTCGACTTCTTCGCGCGTCATGGGAAAGTCCGGCCCGCCGCGCGGGTGATCCTGGCGCTCCTCGAGGAGGCGGCCGTCGTGCAGGCGAATGGCGACGTGCCCGATGAACTGGCGCGGGTAGAGGTACTCGATGATGCCGCCGGCCTGGCTGCCGCAGATCCCGAAGGCGTGGACGAGCTGGTCCTCCGTGAGGCCGTAGAGCTTGCCCGCGACCGCCGCCGCGGCGAAGCTGCCCGTGAGAGACGTCGGGTGATAGTGGCGCTCGTGGAACCTGCCCGGCCCCGCGAGGCCGACCCGGCACATCACCTCCACGCCCGCGATCATCGCCTCGATCACCGCGCGGCCGGAGGCGCCGAGGGCCTCGCCGACAGCGAGCGCGGTGGTGACGGCGACACAGCCGGTGTGGACGATGGCGTCCTCCCGCGTGTCGTCGAAGTCGAGACCGTGGGCGAGCGTAGCGTTCGCGAGCACCGCGCTCGCCGCGCCCGCTCTCGCCTTGGTTCCGACGAGCGTGCTCTCCTGGGGGCCGCCCAGCCGCGCAGCCGCCTCGAGGACGGCCCTGCCGAAATCCTCCCGCGAAGACGCAAGGCAGCTACCCAGCGTGTCGAGGGCAAGCAAGGTCGCCTTCGCGGCCACGGGCGGCGGTACCTGATCGAGCGCCAAGCCGAGGACGAAGCGCGCGTAGCGCCGGGCGACCGAAGGATGCGGCACGGGCGGAACTTTATCACGGGGTCAGGTCTTGCAATCCGACATTCACGGACGTATCGTCGATGCTCTCATGAGGATCTCGACATGAAAGTTGCCACCTGGCGCGGCGAAAGCCGCTTTACGATCGACGAGGCGCCGGATCCCGCGGCGGGGCCGGGGCAGGTCGTGGTGGCGATTCACGCGGCAGGCATCTGCGGCACCGACATCCACGCCACGCAGGGGCTCTTCCCGTGGACGCCGCCGATGGTGCTCGGGCATGAGTACACCGGTGTGGTGCGGGAGGTGGGCCGCGGGGTGAGCCGGCGCCTGCTCGGCCGCCCGGTCGCGTGCGAGCCGTCGTACGGGTGCGGGGAGTGTGCCGCGTGCGAGGTTGGTCGCATCTCCCAGTGTCAGCGCGCGGTCCGCGTGGGAGGGTTCGCCGAGCGCGTCGCGTTGCCCGCGACCTGCGTGCATCCGCTGCCGCGCGGCCTCGATGCGGTCACGGCCGCCCTGACCGAGCCCGCCGCCTGCTGCCTGGCTGGGCTCGAGACCTTCGCCATGCCGCGCGGGGCGACGGTGCTCGTCATCGGCGGCGGCATCATGGGGCTTCTCACCATGGCGATCGCCCGCCGTCGGGGCGCCAAGCGCCTGATCCTCTCCGATCCGATCGAGGAGCGCCGCCGGATCGCTCGCCGCCTGGGCGCCCACGTCGTGATCGACCCGTCGCGGGAGAGTCTCCGCGATCGCGTGATGGCGCTCACGCGGAACCGAGGAGCTGACGTCGTCTGCGAAGCCGTCGGCAAGCCGGAGCTGGTCGCCGAGGCAATCGCGCTCACACGCTTGACCGGGTACCTCCAGCTCGTGGGCGTGAACCCGAAGGGAAGCCTGCTGCCGCTCGACCTGTGGGACGTCCACTACCGCGAGCTGAGGATCGGCGGCGTCTTCGGCCGCGGCACCGCGTTCCGGCGCGCCCTCGCGCTGATGCCGAAGCTCGGCGTCAAGCGGTTGATCACCGCGCGCTTCCCGCTGGAGCAGATCGGCGACGCCTTCGCCCACGCCGCCGCCGGCCGCGGCGCCAAGACCGTCATCGGGCCGTGCTGACCCGGATCGACCACGTCATGATCGGCGTCCCCAGCCTCGATCAGGGCATCGACGCCTACACGCGCATCGGATTCAACATCTACCCGGGCGGCGCCCACCCGGGCAGGGGCACGCACAACGGCATCGCGTTTCACGGCGAGGATTACCTCGAGCTGATCAGCGTGAGCGATCGGGCCGAATACCTGGCGGCGCGCGCGGCCGGCGGCAACGCGGGGCCGTCCCTCCTGGATTTCCTTGCTTCCGGCGGCGGGTTCCGCTACGTCAGCGTGCAGAGCGACGACCTGGCAGCCGATGTGGCCGCGATGCGACAGCGCGGCGTGGACATCGCCGACCCCGCTCCGGGCGCCCGGCGGACCCCTGGGGGGCAGGATCTGCGGTGGAAGGCGGCAGTGCTCGGAGAGCGAAACCCGCTCCCGGTGTTTTTCATCCAGCACCTGACCCCGCTCGCCGAGCGCCGTGCCCAGGTACCGCGCGCGGGTCAGCACCCCAACGGTGTGCTTCGTATCGACCGCGCGTACATCGCGGTCTCTGACGTCGCCGCGTCCGCTGAAATCTACGCACGCGTGCTTGGGATGCTCGTGCCTCAGATCCAGCGCGGCGCCGTCATCAAGGCCGACATGGCCGTGTTCGACATCGGGCCGACGGGCTTGACGGTGGCGCAGCCGGCCGAGCCCGGGCCCGCCGCCGAGGCGCTCGGCCGGCGCGGGCCGGGACCGTTCCAGGTGCTGTACCGCACCAGCAGCAGGGACGCCGCCGCGCGCTGGATCGCGGACCACGGCGTCCCGCCTCCAGTTCGCGGCGTCCGCAACACCGGCGAGCAGGCCATGCTGGTGGGCCCGGAGCACGCGTGCGGCGCCTACATCGGCTTCGCCGGGCCGGCGTGACCGCCGGATTTCGAATTGATCGTGAAGCAACTTTCACTGAGGAGACCACCATGGACGCTCTCGTCAAGCAGATGAATGCCCTCTGCGACGCCCTGCCGTTTCAGACGAGCTGGCATCTCAAGGACCTGAAGACGGGCAAGACCGCGAACCGGCTCGGCGACGTGCCCGTGCCCTCGGCCAGCACGCGCAAGATCTCCATCCTGATGGCCGCGCTCAAGGCTGTGCACGACGGCAAGCTCGCGCTGGACCAGAAGGTGACGATCGAGGCGAGGTACCAGGACAACGACTCGGGCACCTTCCAGCACATGACGCCCGGCTTCTGGATTACCTTCCGCGACGCGCTCGTGCAGATGATCATCGTGAGCGACAACACGTGCACCGGCACCGTGGTCGATCTGGTCGGGCTCGGAAACGTCCAGAGCTTCTGCGAGTCGGTCGGCATGACGCGGACCATCCACCGCTTCGGCATCCCGCCGCGGCTCGGCCCCGATCACACGCTGGAGCAGGTGACGACGACCACGCCCAACGACCAGGGCATGCTGCTCGAGCTGATCCTGCGTGGCGCCTCCGACAAGGCCGCGGCCGCCGCGCTCGGCTCGACCCCCGAGCTCTGCCGCCTGGCGCTCGACATCCTCTCCTGGCAGAAGCTCAAGACCCGCCTGCCGTCACAGCTTCCGCTCGAGACCAAGGTCGCCCACAAGACGGGGACGGGGTCGCGCGGCTTCATGGACGCGGGCATCATCTACAAGGACGGCGCGCCGCTCTTCATCCTGACCGCCTACACGGAAGCCGTGCCCGCCGCGCTCCCCGACGGCACGCCGGGCTTCGCCGCCGCCTACCAGCTCATCGGCAGGATGTCCCGCCTCTGCTGGGACGCGCTCGGCTAGCGCGCAGGATCAGCTCGCCGCGCAACGGCCCGTCGGGTGCATGCAGAAGTTAGTGCGGCCATTATGCTGATCTCACCTCGGAAACCGGTAAGTCTAGCCCACATATCTCGTTTAGTTAGAGTGCGTGCACGATCACCATGGCGGGTGCAGTCACCGCCTCGGCGCCCGCCCGCACCTGCTGGTGGTGCGTGAACAACACGACCTGCGTGCGCGACGCCACGTCGGCCAGGACGCGGAGCGCGGCGGCACCGCGATCGTCGTCGAACTGCACGAGGATGTCGTCGACGACGAACGGCATCGGCTCCCCTGCGGCGCAAGACGCTTCGACGGCGGCGAGGCGCAACGCGAAGAAGAGTTGATCCCGGGTTCCCCCACTCATTCCGTGTGGCGGCACGCGCGCCCCGTTGGGTCTCACTCCGACAAGGATGGGACGGTCATCCTCCACGTCCGCTTCGAGTCGCTCGAAGCTGTGGACAGTCACTTCACGGAAGAGCGTGCTAGCGCGGAGGAGGAGCGGCGCCTGGTTCTTGCGGCGGTAGTCGTCGATCCGCCGCGCGAGCAGCGTCGAGGCGACCCGCAAGCGCGCGTACCGGATTACATCCCCCCGGAGGCGTGCGAGCGTCGCTTGAATGTCCTCGGCTTTCTCGCTCGCGACGGACGGACCCTGTAGGCGCCGCAGCTCTGCCTGCGCCGTGGCCCGCGCGTCTCGAGCTTCGACAAGAATCCTATCGACCTCCAGCAACTCTGTTCCGTTCGCGCCGAGCCGGACGTCGATGGCGTCCCTGTCGGCGCCCACCGATTCGCCTTCGAGCTCTTCGATCGACGCGCCGTCGCCGCTGCGGACGAGATCCTTTTCGATCCGGTCGAAGTCGGCCTGGTACCTGCGCTTGTCGGCACTCCGCTGTTCGGCGTCCACAAGATCCCCGTCGGCGCCACACGCCGCCTCCTCACGTAATGCTGAGATTGTCAGTCGTGCGGCTTCGTTGGCCGCATCGTCCCTGACGACTTCGGTCCGCAGGCGCTCGAGGCGCGTGAGCGCTAGCCGTCGCCGCTCGTCCTCCTGCAGCACGGCGGCAAGACGCCTGTGTAGTCCCTCGACCCACGCGTCCTCTGAACCACCCTCGACTGCTGCCGTCTCACCGAGACGTCCGGCGAGAGCCCGGACGTCGGCCCGAAATGTTTCGGCGTCCCGGTCGATGCCTGCGATGCGCACTTCGAAATCGGCCGCATCGTCGATCGCGCGGAGGACCTTCTCGAAGCCGTCGAGTGCGACGAGTGCGTCATCGGGCAGAGGATCATCGCCGTGGAGTAGACCACCGACGGCTTCGTGCCAGGTGCGCTGCCACGCCTCGAGGTCGGTCTGCGCTGCTCGGACAGCCGCCTCGGCGTCATGGATCTCCTGATTGGTCTCGATCGTCTTGCGCGCATGCTCCACTCGGATACGCTCTTCACCCTCGATGCGCTGGTGCAGCCTCTGAGCGGAGGCCACCGTCATTGAGAGGCCGTGGGCAGGATGTTCGGCCGCTTCCAGCGAGGTCGAGGCCGCGCGGAGGCTCTTCACCTGCTCTTCGATCCACCGGGCCAACTCGTCGTGCTGCTGGCGCGTCTCTATGACGGCCTCTGACCGCTCAAGGACACGAGCGAAGTCCTGGCACCAGACGCGCCCGTCGTGAATCGGCGGGGGGGCGACGGGGACAGGCTTCCAGGCGTCACGCCATTCGGCGGCGAGTTCTCCGACGGCCGCCTGATGCCGTAGGGCTGCGGCGTCCGCCTCCTCCAAGTCCCTTGCGAGACGCCCGCGCTCCTCCTGGGCCTGCGCGAGTTCCGCCACACGATCGGCTTCGCTTCGGAGCCGGTCCGCAACTCCGTCCGCCGCCGTCACGGCGCCGGGGTAAAGGTCGATCAGCTTGCCGCGGCCGAGAAGTTCGAGTGCCTGCGCTGCGACATCGCGGGCCTTCTCCCATTGATCGCGGAGGAGACCGAACGCGCTGTCGCGGCGTGCGCGGGCCGCGGCGAGATCTTCCTCGGTCGGGACCGCCTTTTTGATGCGCAAAGCCTCGATTGTCGCATCGATCTCCCGCATCGTCTTGGTGATACGTTGGTGCTCGCTCTTGGCGGCGCGCGCCTCTTCGTCGAGTGCCTGAGCCGCGCGCTCGAATCGCGTGATTGCGGTAACAGTCGGCACACGAAGGTGTTGGAGTGTGTCGATCATCGCTGCGGGGATTTGCAGTCTCTCGATCGCGGCATCCCGCTGAGCGGCGTCTCGATTGGCCGCCTGGGCGAGCTTCTCCCGTTCTGCCTCGACGTCTCCCCGACGTCGCGCCTCCTCGATTGCGCCAACGAGCTTCTCCGGGTCGCGCGCGGGCGGGAGTGAAGAAAGCTCACGCGCGAGCGCGCCGGCCTGTTCCTGCGCGTCTCTGTGCCGCCGCACTGCTGTATCGGAGCGTTCGTCCAGCCGCCCGCGCTCGGAGGCGAGCTTCTGAATGCGCGCGCGGCGTCCGAGGTAACGTCTCAATGTCTCCGCGCCCGCGATATCGAGGTCTGGTCGAAGCTCTCCAAAGAGACGCCTAGCCAGAGTGCGCTGCTCGTCACGCTGCCCGACGAGAGCAGGGCGATCGCTGAATGCTTTGCGATGACTACCTAAACGCTGGTGGAGATCGGTAACCGGGTCCGACTCAACCGCCAGCGTCGGCGTTGGTCCAAGTGTTGCGACGAGTCCCTCTTGCTCCTGAAGATCCCGCACAGCTCGCTCAAGGTTCTGTTGGGCCGCGTGGAGCGCGGTCTCAGCATCCTGTCGCCGCTTCGAGAAGTCCGGAGCGAGAAGTACCACGTCGCCAAGATCGGCGAGACGGTGGCGAACCTCGTCACGCTCGGCGAAAAGCGGCAGGACCCGTTTGAGCCGCGCCAGGCGAGACTTCTCGCGAATGAGTCTCTGTAAACGCTCCGTGAGCTGGCCGATCCGGGCCTCTAGCTCGCGGAGCGTTCGATCGTGGCGCGTCCATTCATCGGCGGACACTAGGACGTCGCGCTGGGCGCCCTTGATGTCTCGGAGTAGGCCGATTCCTTGGTTGATGAGCCGTTTCTGTCCGCGGGGCGCGAAGAGGGTTTCGGCCTCTTCGTCGAGCTCTCTGCGAAGGGATCCGAGGTGGGACGCCCCGGTCCCTGCGGCGAACAGGCTTTCTCCGAGGTCTCCGTGTCCCTCCAGGATGTCTTTCCCGCCCTGAACCAACTTCGCGTGGTCAATGCCCCAGAACATTTCGAACTGATCATGCCCTACGCCGCAAAGGAACCGGTCGAGTGCACGGTCGTCGAGCCGGGTACCATCGAGAGCGCGGAGTGTTCCTTTGTTTCCCTTCCGGCGGATGAACTCAATCTCATCGCCGGCTGATAGGCGGAGATGCCCGCCCAGGCGAAGACTCTCATAAGGATGGAGGAAGGCGTCGCTCGTCTGCCCAGGTATCCCGTAGAGTAGAGCGTGGAGTGCGCGGAGGGCTGAACTCTTCCCCGCCTCGTTGGGCCCGAAGATCACGTGCAAGCCGTGGCTCCCCGCACTCAGGTTGACCACACGATCGGTGAACGGACCGAATGCGGTGAGCCGTAGCTCGAGGATCTTCACCGAGCCGTTCCCTCGCGAACGATCCGCGCAAGGAGCAAATCTCGAGCCTCGACAATGAGTCGTGTCAACAGCTCCGGAGCATGTGGGTCGACTGCGTCGTCTCCAGACAGCAGTTCCGCCGGCAACGCGACACGAACGTCGGCAAGCGCCTCGCATAGCATCGCAATCTCGTCCGGGCTGTTCGCTGCGGCCGCGACTTCTCTCAGGAAACTCCCGAGCGCGTCGTCACGAGCAGCCAGCACCGCCAAGTCGATCGGTCGATCCAGCGCGAAGTGCACCTTCTCGATCCAGACGTCCACCGTGGACACACCCACCGCAAGCGCGCGGATCTCTTGCATCCAGTGGTCGGGGTTCGCAGAGATCTCCTCGTGGCAGGCCGCGGATCCTGTCAGTTCGACGCGCGCTGCAACGGCGCGACCGTCGGCGCGATTGGCCTCGGCTGTGAGGGCACGTGAGATGCGGTCGAGCACCTCGCCCGTGGTCGCGGCCCCATCGACGTCTACGCGACAGACGGTCCAGCGCAGGACATCGACGGATCGTTCTTCGACCCCCGCGACGGCGCGGTTGTTGACGGTGACCAGCGTGCAGCCCTTCGGTCCGACCTCTCGAGCGTGGCGACCCTGGAGGTTGCCCGGGAACACGATCCACGGGTCCTTCGACACGATCTCGCGCTTGTGGACGTGGCCAAGGGCCCAGTACTGGTAGCCCTTCTGCGCGAGGACCTGAGTTGAGGTGGGCGCATAGGTCGCGTGGCCCTCTCGTCCCTCGAGGCTCGTATGGAGCAGGCCGACGTGGAAAAGGCCGGGGTCGCCGACAGGATAGGCAGCGGCCAGATCCTCGGTGACCGCCCGCGACGCGAATCCTTGCCCGTGGATCGCGACATCGAACGCCTCGACAAGGCGTGTCTCGGGCTTCCTCGCGGAAAGGAAGTGGACGTTGTCCGGAGAGCGCAGGTTCTTGGTGAGCTGACTGGCCGCGTCGTGATTGCCGGCCACGATGAATACGGGGATATCCGCCTCCCGAAGCTTGGTCATCTGCTCCACGAAGAAGAGGCCTGTGCGGTAGTCCTTCCAGTCCCCGTCATAGAGGTCACCGGCGAGGACGACGAACGCCACCTCCTCATCGATCGCGAGGTGGACGAGGTTCTCGAAGGCGCGGCGTGTGGCCCCGCGGGCGGCGGCGACGGGCGCCGACTCGTAGCGATCCAGCCCGACCAGCGGGCTGTCGAGGTGGATGTCAGCGGCGTGAAGAAAGCGAAACATCTACCAACCTCAATCCAGGCGGGCTGGCGCGCGGGTTCAGCGCGACGCGGGCGCCTTCTCGGCGAGCCACTCGAGGCCGAGGCCCCGGAGCTTGGCGGGCGTCGGGTAGCCCGTCGCCGGGTCCCAGCCCGCGAGGCGGTAGTAGCTCTCGCGCGCGTGCTCGAATTCCTCGGTGGTCAGCGCTACGCCCGCCGTCGGGCCCTTGCCGGCGAGCGGCTGGAAGAGCTTCTTCGGCAGGACGTCGGCGGTCTTGCCGATGCCCTCGCGCGCGTTGAAGGCACGCATGAGATTGATCTTCCGCTCGCCGATCTCGAGCAGCTCGTCCATCGTCGCCTGCCACCCCGTGCCGGAGCGCACCAGCTCGACCGTCTCCGAGGGGCCGTAGAGCTGCCACGACGGGCCCCAGACGAACTGGCAGAGCCCGAGCGTGTCGAGGGCCGAGTAGAAGCACTGCGAGCGGAAGGCGAAGCGGACCTTGGCGTCTGAGAGATCCGTGGCCGGAAGGCTCGTGGCGATGTCCAGCTTCTCGAGCCGCCCGTGCTGGAGCGTGCCCGGCTTGTTCCGGAGCGCCGAGTCATGCTCGGAGGACTGGTGGTCGGCGCCGAAGGGGTTGACGGCGTAGACGAGGCCTAGCGAGCGCTTGACCTGCGGCATGTGCGCCGGCAGCTCCTGGCCCTTGACGGTGACGGTCAGGTCGACCGCCGCCTGGCCCAGCGTCTTCGCCGCGCGGAGGCTGCCCTCGGCGAGGAGATCGCCCACGCCGCGCCGGAGCGCGATGGCCTCGATGGCGCGGAGAACGGACTGGCCGTCGCCGAAGGCCAGGCCCAGCCCCTTGTCGTCGAGAAGGCCCTTGGACTTGGCCTCCATCGCCCACGCGATGGTCCCCCCAGCCGAGATCGTGTCCATGCCGTACATGTTGGCGTCGGCCGAGGCCTTGGAGAGGAGCTTGAGGTCGCCCACGCCGCACATGGAGCCGAAGAGGGAGAGCGTCTCGTACTCGGGGCCGCCATAGACCGGGTCGATGTCGAGGCCGGGCTCGTGGACCTCAACCGGGCGCTTGCACTTGACCACACAGGCGTAGCAGGTGTCGCGCTCCTTGAGGATGGTCTTGGCGAGCGTGGTTCCGTCGATGTCCTTGGCCATCTCGAAGGTGCCCTCGTTGTAGTTGCGCGTCGGCAGGCCGCCGACCTTGTCCTGGATGGCGAGCACTCCCGCCGTCCCGTACTCCCCGAACCACACGATGCCGGGGTTCGCCGCCTGCAGCTCCTTCAGCCGCTTGACCAGGCCGCGGAAGGCCTCGGGCTCCGCCGGCTTCGGTACCTTGCTCCCGCGCACCACGACCGCCTTGAGCCGCTTCGATCCCATCACGGCGCCCAAGCCCGTGCGGCCGTTGGCGCGATTGACCATGTTCATGATCGCGGCGAAGCGGACGAGGTTCTCGCCGGCGGGGCCGATCTGAGCGATCTCCACCTTCTCGTCGCCGATCTCCTTCTTGAGGAGGCTGTCGACCTCGGCGGTGACCTTGCCCCAGAGGTGCCTGGCGGATCTGATCTCGGCCTTGCCGTCGTTGAGCCAGAGGTACACGGGCTCCTTGGCCTGGCCGGTGAAGACGATCGCGTCAGCGCCGGCGGCGCGCATCTCGGCGGGGAAGAAGCCGCCGCATTGGCTGTCGCCGATGGCGCCGGTGAGCGGCGAGCGCGCGCACGCGGTCATCCGGCTCTGACCCGAGATCGCGAGCCCGGTCAGCGGGCTCACGGCCATGACCAGCACGTTGTCGGGGCCCAGCGGATCGGCGCCGGCCGGAATGGACTGCATGAGGAGGAATGCGGCGAGCGCGCTTCCCCCTGGGTACTTGCGGTAGACCTCTTCTGGGAGCGTCTTCGTCTCGATGGTGCCGCGGCTCAGGTCAACGTGATAGACGGTGGCGGTGAGTGCCAAGTCTCAAGTCCTCCCTCTGGGTTTCTTTCTCGCGATCCAGTGAAGTGTACCTCAACCGGGCATCTCTGCGTGCTTCATGGCGCCAAGTGACTCCGATGCCAGCCGAGACTTCCGAGTCGCGTCACTGTATGCGGAAGAATACGGGTATGCGGAAGAATACGGCTCTCCGGCAGAATTTGTGGGTAAAAGTAGGACAGGTAAGGTACGGGAAAAGTCGCACGCATGAGTATGTATGTGAGGGAGCTGCATAACTCAAGCTGAGCCACAGCCAGCGCATCCCGTTCCCGACTCTGCGAAGATGGCAGTGCCAACTGACCATCAGCGCCACGGAGAGGAGAACGGGATGCGGGTAGAGACTATCTTGAATCGCGTCCAAAAGCAGCCGGGATTCGTGTACGGAACGATCCGGTGCATCCAGGCGCACGGGGCGGGGGCCCTGGAGGTTGA
>ORMF012612750.1_pt1 | contig 14429 bp, 15 predicted proteins | sample 1779871 | NCBI WGS metagenome assembly ORMF01 (sample SAMEA104232316, study PRJEB22302) | groundwater metagenome | biome: forest; feature: aquifer; material: groundwater | place: USA | collected 2011-08-07 | depth 5.4 m | reverse complement strand
GGGCGCGCATCTTCCTCGAGTGCCGGGACCTGCCCGAACCGGTCTGAATTAAAGGGGCCAGGCTCGAATTATTCCGATAATTCGAGCCTGGCCCCTTTAATTTCACAGGCCGCGCGCGCGATCGCGTTGACCGCCTGGATCGTATAGGTGGGGTGGCCGCGCAGCTTCAGGCGCAGGAAAAGTTGGTATCCTGCGAGCAGTGCGGCGCTCGCGACGAAGGCGATGAGGTCGTTGTGGACCCCTGCGAATCGGGAAAGCCAGGCCATAGGCGAGGTGTCATGCATCCGGGACAATCTGAATGATAGCCTCAGCCACGCGAAAGCGCCCGGGCCTCGTCTCGGCTGGCCTCGCGTTGCTCCTCGCGGCCTGCATGCTGGCCGCGTGTTCGAAGCGCACCGCGCAGCTTCCGGTGCTCGGCCCCGAAGACGTCGTGATCGCCTTCGGGGACAGCATCACCTTCGGCAGCGGAGCGGGCGAGGCGCAGAGCTACCCGGCGGTGCTCGAGGGCCTCATCGGGCGCAAGGTGGTGCGCTCGGGCGTCCCCGGCGAGGTGAGCGCGGCGGGGCTCGCCCGCCTGCCCTCGGTGCTGGAAGAGCACCGGCCGCAGCTCCTGATCCTATGCCATGGCGGGAACGATCTCCTGCGCAATATCGGAAAGAAGCAGGCCGCGGATAACATCCGCGCGATGGTTCGCCTCGCGATGGACAAGGGACTGGGAGTGCTGCTCGTCGCGGTTCCCGAGCCGGGACTGTTTCCGTCGCCGCCGGACTTCTACAAGGAAATCGCGGCCGAATTCGGCCTTCCCTACGAAGGCGAGGCGCTGAAGGAAATCCTGGGCGACAAGTCGCTCAAGTCCGATCTCATCCACCCGAACGCGCAGGGCTACGCGCGGCTCGCCGAGGCGCTGGCCGGAGTACTGAAGAAGAGCGGAGCGATTTGAACCGCTCCGCTCATTGCCTTTCCGCGGGCAGGCTGCGGTCGCCCTCGCCCAGGGCGCGCTGCATCAGCACGCTGTCGACCCAGCGCCCGAGCTTGAACCCCGCGGAGGGCAGCAGGCCGGCGAGAGCGAACCCGCAGCGCTCGTGCAGCTTGATCGAAGCGTGGTTGGCGCTGTCGCCGATGACCGCGATCATCTGCCTGCACCCGGCGCGCTCGCAGGCCGCGATCAGCACCGCGAGCAGCGTGGCCCCGACGCCATGGCCGACATGATCGCGGTGCACATAGACGGAGTCCTCGACCGTGAACCGGTAGGCGGGCCGCGTCCGGTAGGGCGCGGCATAGGCGAATCCGACGACCTCGCCGCCGCGTTCGGCCACGAAGTACGGCAAGCCGCGCGCGAGGACGTCCGAGCGCCGCCTGCGCATTTCGGCCTCGTCCGGCGGCTCGATCTCGAAGGACGCGAGGCCGGTGAGGACATGGTGGGCGTAGATCGCGGTGAGCGACGGCAGGTCGGCCTCGCGCGAGGCGCGCACCTGCAGCGCGCCCGATTCAGCGCGCACCGACCGCGCGCGCCGCGCGGGCCACGTCCTTGGGCTTGACCCAGAAGATGGCGCCGTAGCGCCCCTTGCCGGCGCACACCGCGTCCATCGCGGTCATGTTGATGCGCGCGGCGGCGAGCTTCTCGAGCACGCCGGCGAGCGCCCCGACGCGGTCCTCGCCCTGAATCAGGAACACCGTTTTCTTCTTGCCCAGGCCGAGCTTCATCGTCTTCGCCGCGCGCTTGAGCGCCGCCGTGTTCTCGGGGATGAAATCGACCTGCGCCTTGCGGCCGTTCGGAAACCCCGTGAACGCGATCAGGTTGACGCCGTTTGCGCGCAGCGCCTTCATCAGGCGCGCGCCCTCGCCCGCGCGATTGGAGACCTGAACTGAAAAGTAATCTGCCTTGCGGATGCGGTCTGCCATGATTTTCCCCTTCTTCCGAATCGGGCCCGATCCGGGCCCCGTGTGCTATGCATAGCACCGCGCGCCGCCCATGGCAAGTGCGCGCACGGAATCGCTAGATCGCGTACTGCGCGATGAACCGCCGGTCGATCCAGTCCTTCCAGCGCCACGCCCAGCCGCCCTCGAGTGCGATGCCATCCCAGGAGGCCACCGCGCGGTGGTCGCCGCAGTTCAGCAGCGCGAGCGCGAGCGAGGAAGAGGAGAACGGCGCGAGCGCCTGCCCGGCGAGCGCACGCTGCAGGTTGGCCGCGAGAACCGGGCCCTGGCGAACGGCGAACACGCCGGACTTGGGTTGCGGGTCATCGACGAGGGTCGCGCAATCGCCGGCCGCGAAGACCCCCGGGTGCGAGATCGATTGCAGCGTGCGCCAGACGCCGATGAATCCGCGCGCATCGAGCGCGAGTCCCGTGGAGGACAGCCACGCGGGGGCGGCGGCGCCGGTCGCCCAGATGACCGCGTCGGCGGGGACCTCCTGCGCCCCGGCGAGCGTCAGTCCCGACGCGCTCACCGCCGTGACGGCCTTGCCGGCGAGAACGCCGATGCCGCGCTCGCCAAGGATGCGCTCGACGATCGCGCGTGCAGGATATCCGGGCAGCACGTGCGGCGCATCGGTCGCGACGACGAACGCGGGCACGGAGCCGCCCTCGCGGCGAAGCCGGTGCTGCAGAGCGAGCGCCACTTCTATCCCTGCCGCGCCCGCGCCGACCACCGCGACGCGCCCGACCGCACCGCGGCGGGAGCGTTCGCGCAGGCCCTCGATCGCGGCGAGTAGCCGCTCGACCGGTTTCACGCTCATGGCGTACTGGGCCGCGCCCGGGACAGCGTCCCCCGCGAGCGTCGAGCCGACGTCGATCGAAAGCAGCTCGTATTCGAGCGCGGCGCCTCCCGCGAGCGCGACGCGCCGCGCTTCGGGATCGATGCCCGCGGCGCGATCGTCGAGGAAGCGCGCGCCTGCGCGTCCGGCGAGCTTTTCCAGGTCGATGTGGCACTGCCGCCATTGGTAATCGCCGGCGATCAGCCCCGGTATCATGCCGGAGTAGGCCGCGTAGCGGCCCGGGTTCACCAGCACGAGCTCCACGCCGGCAACCGGATATGCGCCGAAGCGCTTGAGCACCGCCGCGTGGCTGTGCCCGCCCCCGAGAAGGACCAGGCGCCTCACCGCGCGCACCGCGCGTCAGCCATCGCCCCGGCGGCCCGCACGCGGCATGCCCTCGAACGGAAGCTCCACGCGCGAGAGGTCCTCCGGCCGGTCCACGTCCCACAGCACGGGCAGCTCGCGATAGCGCCATCCCGCGCGCGCCATCCTCGAGCGCGTCTCCTGCAGGACTTCGGGACCGCCCCAGTCGATGCCCTCGAACAGCCCGGGCGCGACGCGCGAGAGGCCGATCAGCACGTAGCCGCCGTCCTCCGCCGGGCCGATCACGGCGTCACAGCCTTCGGCGAGCGCCGCATCCGCCGCGCGCAGGTAGTCGGCCGTCATGGCCGGGATGTCCGAACCGATCAGCAGCGCGCGCGCGCTCGCGGCGAGCATGGTCTCGAAGGCGCCGCGCATGCGCGCGCCCAGGTCGCCCTCGTGCTGGGAGATCAAGCTCACGCCGAGGCGCTCGCCGCAACTCCGGAAAAACGGGTCCCGTGCGTCCGGCGCGCACCAGAGCTCGACCGGGCCGAGGCCCGCCTCGATCGCGGCCTCGAGCGCGCGGGTCACGAGCGCGCGGTGCAGCGCCGCGGCCCCTTCGCCGCCCAGTGCGGGGACGAGCCGGGTCTTCACCTTTCCCGGAACCGGCGCCCTGGCGAACACCGCCACGCGCGCGCTAGTCGGCTTCGCCATCGTAGCTGCGCGCGAGGCGCGCCGGCGCGTCGCCGAGGAAATAGCGGAGCCGAAGCGAGCCCATGAGCAGGATGGTGCGCAGCGCGCCCCGCTCGTCCCAGCGCCGGCCCGAGGTGATCACCGCCTCGCGCAGGCACGCGGGCGGCGAGAGCCGCTTGAGGCGCGCGCTCAGGGCGATGTCCTCCATGATTTCGATCGCGGGGAAGCCGCCCGCGTCGGCGAAGGCCTCGCGGCGCACGAACATCGCCTGGTCCCCGGTGGCGATGCCGGTTGCGCGCGAGCGCAGGTTCATCGCCCCGGCGACCAGCGGAAGCCACGCGCTGCGGCCTTCGATGCGCACCTCGAAGCGCCCCCAGACCCGGCCGGTCGAGGCGAGGCCGCGCCCGATCGCATGCTCCGCGCCCCCGGGCAAGCGGGTATCGGCGTGCAGGAACACGAGCACCTCGCCCGAGGCGGCGCGCGCGCCCGCGTTCATCTGGCCCGCGCGCCCGCGCGGCGCGGCGAGGACCGCGTCGGCGCCGGCCCGGGCGAGGCCAGCCGTGCCGTCGCGCGACCCGCCGTCGACGACGATCACTTCGTGCCCCCGCCCGCGCAAGGCTGCGAGCGCATCCAGCGCGGCGCCGATGCGCGCCGCCTCGTTCAGCACCGGGACGATGATCGATAGCCGTACCATGCGCGCAATTCTCTCACGCGCCGACGCCGGCGCCTCAGGCTCGAGCCTCGGCTCAGCCCCGCCGCCAGGCATGGAAACGCCCGAGCCATCCCAGCACCCTCTGCGGCGCGTGATTGCGCTTCCACTCGCCCGCGGCGTACTTGTTCGCCTCGGCGAGCGTCGGGTAGATGTGGATGGTCGCCAGTATCTTGTTCAGGCCGATGCGGTGCTTCATCGCGGAGACGAACTCGATGATGAGATCGCCCGCGTGCTCGCCTGCGATGGTCGCGCCCAGGATCCTGTCGCTGCCGGGCGCGGTCAGCACCTTCACGACGCCCTGCGCCTCGCCATCGGCGATGGCGCGGTCGAGCTCGCCGATGTCCCAGGCCGTGACTTCGTACGCGATACCGCGCTCGCGCGCCTCGGTTTCGTTCAGGCCGACGCGCGCCACCTCGGGATCGGTGAAGGTCGCCCACGGAATGACCGAATAATCGGCCTTGAACTTCCTGAAGTCGCCGAACAGCGCGTTCACCGCCGCGTACCAGGCCTGATGCGCGGCGGTGTGGGTGAATTGATACGGCCCGGCGACGTCGCCGCAGGCGTAGATGTTCGGATGCAGGGTCTGCAGGAAGGCGTTGGTCTGGACCGTGCGCGAGCGCGTGACGGGAATGCCCAGCTCCTCCAGTCCATAGCCGCTCGTGTTGGCGATGCGTCCCACGGCAACCAGCACCGCATCGAAGGGAATGCGCAGCTCCGCCCCCTCGTGCTCGCAGACGAGCAGCTTTTCCCCGCCATCGCGCAGGAAGCGCTTCGCCTTGTGGTTCACGCGCACGTCCACTCCTTCGCGCCTGAACTGCCGCATCACCCGCTCGGAGATCTCGGGATCCTCGCGCATCAGGATGCGCGGGGCCATCTCGACCTGCGTCACCCGGGAACCGAAGCGTGCAAAGCATTGCGCGAGCTCCGAGCCGATCGGCCCGCCGCCCAGCACGATCAGGCGCCGCGGCAGCGCGCGCAGGTCCCACAGCGTGTCGGAGGTGAGGTAGCCGACCTCGTCGAGGCCGGGTATGGGCGGCACGAAGGGCCGCGCGCCCGCGGCGATGACGATGGCCCGCGTGCTGAGCGTGCGCGTCGCTCCGGCGGTCTTCACTTCCACCGTCCAGGGCGATGTGATCTTCGCCTCGCCCTGCAGGCATTCGACGCCGAGCGCGGTGTAGCGCTCGGCCGAGTCGTGCGGCGCGACCTGCTTCACGATGCGCTGAACGCGCTCCATGACCTCGGCGAAGTCGAATTCCGCCGTCACCGGCTTGAGCCCGAACTCCGGCGCGCGGCGCAGTTGCGCCAGGAGCTTCGCCGAGCGGATCAGCGCCTTCGAGGGCACGCAGCCCGTGTTCAGGCAGTCCCCGCCCATGCGGTGCTTCTCCACCAGCGTCACCCTGGCCTTGACCGCGGCGGCGATGTAGGCCGACACGAGGCCCGCCGATCCCGCCCCGATCACCACCAGGTTGCGCTCGAAGCGCATCGGCCTTTTCCACTTCCCGGACACCCTGCGCGCTTTGAAGACGTCCACCGACTTCTTGGCGGCGAGCGGAAACAGGCCGAGCAGGACCAACGCGCCGACCAGGCCGGGGGAGAGGATGCCCGAGAGCGACTCGATTTTCGCGATCTGCGTGCCGGCGTTCACGTAGACCACGGTCCCCGCGAGCATGCCGACCTGGCTCACCCAGTAGAACGTCCAGGTGCGCAGCGGCGTGAGGCCCATGACGAGGTTGACGACGAAAAAGGGGAACACCGGCACCAGGCGCAGGGTGAACAGGTACAACGGCCCGTCCCTCTGCACGCCTGCGTCGACGGCGCGCAGCCGCTCGCCGAAGCGCTCCCGGACGGCGTCGCGCAGCAGGAAGCGAGACGCGAGGAACGCCAGGGTCGCGCCGATGCTCGAGGCGAACGATATGATCAGCGTTCCGGCGGCAAGGCCGAATATCGCGCCGCCGGCGATGGTCAGGATCGCCGCACCGGGAAGCGAGAGCGCGGTGACGGCCACGTAGACCGCGAAGAACGTCGCCGCCGCCTGCAGCGGATGGCCGCGATGGAAGGCGTCGATCGAGGCCTGCTGCGACTTGAAGTACTCCAGCCGGAAATACTGTCCGAGGTCCAGCGCGAAGAAGGCGGCGGCGAGCGCGATCAGCAGGGCGGCGAGCGCCAGCTTGCTCCTGTTCACCGTCTGTTCCCGGAGGGGCCCGGACCGGCCCTGGCGCCGTAATCGTCCATTCAGTTCAGCGCGCCGCCGCAGCTCGAGCCCTGTCCCGCGGTGCAACCGAAGCAGTGGTCTTTCACCGCGATCGGATTGCCTTCGAGGTCGCGGCCAATGAGGTCGGCGATACGCACGCGCGGCCTTCCGGCCACCGAGAGCGGCAGACCCAGCATCTGGTTGAAGTCGCAGTCGTAGACGTAACCCTGCCAGTCGACCGAGAGAAGCGAGCGGCACATCACCACATCGAGATTCTCCTCGCGGTGGGCTTCGCGTAGCAGTTGCATGTAGCCGCGAAGCAGGCCCTTGGAAACCAGCATCGAGCCGAAGCGCTGGATCGGCATGTTGGCGAGGGTGTAGAGCCGGTTGAAGACGATGCCGTAGCGCTCGCCGAGGTGCTGCCGGTAGTCCTGCTCCAGGCGCTGCTGCTCCGGCGGCAGCGACGGTCCCTGGGGATTGTAGACGAGGTCGAGCACCAGGGGGTACCCCTCCCTCCCGTAGCCGAGCGCATTGAGCGCCTGCAATGCGTGGATGCTCGATTGGAACACCCCCTTGCCACGTTGGCGATCGACGTTGTCCTCGAGGTAGCAGGGCAGCGAGGCCACGACCTCGACGCCGTGCGAGGCGAGGAAGCTCGCGAGGGTCTCCTGCCCGGGCTCCCCGAGGATGGTCAGGTTGCAGCGGTCCATGACGTGCGCGCCCAGCGCTCGGGCGCGCTCGACCAGGTCGCGGAAATGCGGGTTCAGCTCCGGCGCGCCGCCGGTGATGTCGAGCGTGCGCACGCCGGAGGCCGCCAGATAGGCGAGCACCTCGTCAACGGTCTCGCCGGCCATCGATTCGGTCCGCGTCGGCCCGGCATTGACATGGCAGTGCACGCAAGACTGGTTGCACCTGTAGCCGAGGTTGACCTGCAGCGTCTCCACTGCCCTGCGGCGGATGGCCGGAAACGCGGTGACCTGCAGAAGAGGCAATGTCGCATGCACGTCCGTGATCTCCTTGTTGTTGCAGCCCGAGGGCATTCGTCGGCCCACGAGCCTCTAGCTTACAGCTACCCCGCCCCGCCGCCGAGCCCCCGAAGCGCCGTGATATATTAGCCGCCCCTAGCAGGATCATCGCCAAGTTGATGGGTCACCGCTTATCCAAGATCACGACGCGCACCGGCGACAAGGGCGAGACGGGCCTCGGCGACGGCTCCCGTGTGCCGAAGGACGGCATCCGCATCGCCGCGCTGGGCGACGTGGACGAGCTCAATTCCTCGATTGGACTCCTGCTCGCCGAGCCGCTTCCTGCGGACATCCGCGAGGCGCTCGTCGCGGTCCAGCATGACCTGTTCGATCTGGGAGGCGAGATCGCCGTCCCCGGCTACACCAGCCTGACCCAGCGGCAGATCGAGCGCATCGAGGGCGAACTCGAGCGCTGCAACGCCGACCTGCCACCCCTCAAGGAATTCATCCTGCCGGGCGGCACCCGCGCGGCGGCGCTCGCCCACCTCGCCCGCACCGTGTGCCGGCGGGCGGAGCGGTGCCTGGTCGCGCTTGCGCGCACCGAATCCGTGAGCGAACTTGCGCGCATCTACCTGAACCGGCTTTCGGACCTGCTGTTCGTTCTCGGGCGCTACCTCAACCGCGCCGCCGGGGAGAGCGACGTGCTCTGGCAGCAGGGAAGGAATCGCTGAGTCGGACTGCGGCGGCTAGCAGGGTGTTGAAGAACGCAGTCCCGTCATTCCGAGGAGCGCAGCGACGAGGAATCTGCTTTTTCAAGTCGTTGATTCGGCACAACAGCAGATCCCTCGCTTCGCTCGGGATGACAGGAAACTGGCATCGAGCGACGTATTTCAACAACCTGCTAGCAGGTCACTCCTCGACGAATGCCTCTTCGCGCGTCTTGCGCACGGTCGGTGCGATGATGATCAGCAGCAGGAACGCGGCGATGGCGAGCATCGCCGCGCTGATCGGACGCTCGACGAAGGTCATCGGGTTACCGCGCGACAGCAGCATGGCGCGCCTCAGGTTCTCCTCCATCAGAGGCCCGAGTATGAAGCCGAGGATGAGCGGCGCCGGCTCGCACTCGAGCTTGACGAAGATGTAGCCGACGACGCCGAACAGCGCGGTCTGCATGACGTCGAACGGGCTGTTCTGGAGGCTGTAGACCCCGACGCAGCAGAACAGCAGGATCGCCGGATAGAGGATGCGGTACGGTACGGTGAGCAGCTTGATCCACATCCCGATGAGCGGCAGGTTGAGGACCACCAGCATCAGGTTCCCCACCCACATGCTCGCGATCATGCCCCAGAAGAGCTGCGGGCGTTCGGTCATCACCTGCGGGCCGGGGGCGATCCCCTGGATCATCATCGCGCCTATCATCAGCGCCATCACGGGATTGGAGGGAATGCCCAGCGTCAGCAGCGGAATGAACGAAGTCTGTGCGCCTGCATTGTTGGCCGACTCCGGCGCGGCGACGCCCTGGATGGCGCCCTTGCCGAAGTTGGCCGAATTCCAGGAAACCTTCTTCTCCAGGGTGTAGGCGGCAAACGAGGCGAGCAGCGCGCCCCCTCCAGGCAGTATCCCGAGCGCCGAGCCGAGCAGCGTGCCGCGAACTATGGAGCCCGAGCAGTCCTTGAAGTCCTGCAGCGTCGGCAAGAGATTGCCGACTTTCTTCACGAAGATTTCGCGGTTCCCCGCTTTCCCTGTCTCTTCGAGGTTCATGATGATCTCGGCGAAGCCGAACACGCCCATCGCGACGGAAACGAAACCGATGCCGTCGGAGAGTTCGGAGATGCCGAAGTTGAAGCGCGCGACGCCGGAATTGACGTCGGTGCCGACCAGGCCCAGCAGCAGGCCCAGGATCACCATGGCGATCGCCTTGATGAGCGAGCCGTGCGCGAGCACCACGGCGGCGACCAGGCCCAGCACCATCAGCGAGAAGTACTCCGACGGACCGAACTTGAGCGCCACCTCCGCGAGCGGCGGCGCGAACAGCGCGATGACCAGGGTGGCGAAGGTGCCGGCGATGAAAGAGCCGATCGCCGCCATGCCCAGCGCCGCGCCCGCCCTGCCCTGGCGCGCCATTTGATAGCCGTCGAGACAGGTCACCACCGAGGACGACTCGCCCGGGAGGTTGACCAGGATCGCCGTAGTCGAGCCGCCGTACTGCGCGCCGTAGTAGATACCGGCCAGCATGATGAGCGCGGAGATCGGCGACAGCGTGAAGGTCACCGGCAGCAGCATCGCAATCGTCGCCACCGGCCCGATGCCGGGCAGCACGCCGATCAGCGTGCCGAGCACCACGCCCAACAGGCAGTAAAGGAGGTTCTGGATCGAGAGGGCGACCCCGAACCCGATTCCGAGGTTGGCGATCAGTTGTTCCATCTCTTACCCCAAGTCCGGCCAGATGTTGATCGGCAATTGCAGTCCGTAGATGAACGTCACGACCGAAAACAACGCCAGCGCCGCGAACAGGAAGACGACCTCCCGGAGCTTGAACTCGTGTCCGCCCCAGGCGCTGACGATGATCAGCACCGCGGTGGCGATGACCAGGCCGAGCGGTTTGAGCAGATACCCGAAGGCGACCACCGAGCACAGGATGACGAACAACGGCCGCGGTCCGAATGCCGCAATGAACAGGAACACGGCCAGCCCGTTCAGTCCGTACACCGCGAGCGCGCCGACCTTGCCCATTGCAGCAAACCAGCTCTGCGCGGCATACACGATGGCGCCGAGCCCGCCGCCCGCCACGACCAGGATCCAGCGGAACGGGAAGACATCGACGGTGTGATGGATCTTGGATACGAAGGCGCGAAAGAAAATGATTGCGCCGAGGGCCACCTGAATCCCGCCGAGGACGGTGGGAAAATACGAGGGTCCCATGCGCACCGCGGTTCCCATCGGGTAATTGCTTGATACGATCATGAAGCCCAGGCCTATGCCCATGAACATCAGGCCGGCCCAGAGATCCTTGCCGTTTTTGATCTGCATCTCTCCCTCCAACAGGTCGCGCCGGCACCTGCCCCGTTCGCAACGACGCTGGATTCTGCCACAGTTTCCCGGCTGAAGCATCCCGCGCGGCGCACGTTTTTCTACATTATCTGCTTACATTACCCTGACTTGTAGTCGTCCATGTAGCTCACGAGCTTGGTGCTCGTGTGGCGCAGGCGCTGTGACAGCATCAGCACGAGTTCCATCAGGATCTTGGCGCCCAGTATCGGCTGCTCGAGGATGATGCGCGCGAGATTTTCGCGCGTGAGGACCGCAATCAGACAACGGTCGGAGGCGACGCAGGTGGCGAACCGCGGCTCGCCGTCGATCATCGACATCTCTCCCAGCGACTTGCCGGGCTCGATCATCGCGATCAGCCTCGGTGCGTTCCAGCGGTCCTGCTTGAACACTTCGATCCTGCCCTCGATGAGCAGCATCATGAAGTCGCCCGCCTCGCCCTCGCGTATGATCTCGACCCCCGGCTCGGAGCGAAACACCTGCATGAAGTGGCTCATCAGGCGGATTTCGGCGAGGTTGAAGTTCTCGAACAGCGGCGAATACGTGATCATGCCGTGGATCTGGCTGGCAAACTGGGTGGCGTCCCCAAGAGGCTCCAGATTCGGCAGTCGAACCTGCTCTTCGATCTCGGTCATGGTCATGGTCATGGGCTGCTCTCCGATCGGTGACTCTGGGGCGCCTGCGGGAAATCAGGTACAGTCTTGTAAATAAGCAAGAAATATGCCGAAATCCAGCACCTTAGCCCAGCATCCAGAATACCAGCGCCAGCCAGCCGACGGTGGCCGCCAGCAGGTGCGGGTCACCCAGCAGTTCGGCCGACGGATCCGCGCCCCCGCTCCTGCGGTAGAGCAGGTGAAGATAGCGGAAAAGTCCATAGAGCACTAAAGGCACCGTGTAGATCAGCCGGTCGGTTCCATGGGTGGCGATGGTCTGCTCGTCCACCGTATAGAGTGCATAGGCGACCATGGTTCCCGCAGCGCTTATCGCGATCATCTGGTCAAGCAATTGTGGAGTGTAGTCCTCGAGAACCCGGCGGCGTGCGGCCGGACCCGCCCTGCCGCCGTGGTCGTCGCCGACCGTGAACAGCTCCGCGCGGCGCTTTGCGAAGCCGAGGAACACCGTGACCATGAGGCCGCACAGCAACAGCCAGTGCGAGGGTTCAATGTCCAGCCCGAGCGTTCCGGCCAGGATCCGCAGCATGAAGCCCGCCGCGATGATGAACACGTCCAGGATCGCGACGTGCTTCAGGCCCGCGCTGTACCCCAGGTTCAAGACGACATAGCAGGCCGCGAGAGCCAGCGCGACGGTCGATACGCGGTAGGCAAGCGCGAGACCGCCCGCCGCGAGCGCCAGCGCGAGTACCAGCGCCGCGCCCGGCCCTACCGCGCCGCGCGCGATCGGGCGGTTGCGCTTCTTCGGGTGGCTGCGGTCCGCCTCGCGATCCATGACGTCGTTGAGCACGTAGACGCCGCTCGAAGCCAGGCAGAACGCGGTGAAGAGCACACCCGCCTTCAGGAGCAGTTGCGCATCGGTGAAGCCGTGGCCGAAGACGAGGCCCACCAGCACGAAGCCGTTCTTGACCCATTGATAGGGCCGCATCAGGCGTATCAGCTCGGCAGTCCGTGCCATGGTCCGTGTCCTTAACCCGCTGGACAGGTCCGCGAATCGAAATAGCGCTCGCAGAAATAGCAGCGCCCCTGGGGAAGGTACCAGGGTATCCGGTAGTAGCGGTCGCGGATGGGCGCGAGCACCCGCTCCCGATAGGCCGGGTAGTCGAAACCCCGCCCAAGAACCAGATGGAATGTCGCATCGGACAACACTAGCGTGCGGAATTCGACACTCCGGAAATAGGGCCGGTAGTCGCCGTCCTCGGGGGGGTTCTTGCGCAATATCAGGACGTTCTTGCCATCCAGGCGGCTGAAGTCCGTCAGGATATCGTCGTGACGCGCATGGGACGACGCGGGGCCGAACACGAATACATACGATTTCCGCCAGTCGCCCGGTTCCCCGGCGGGATGCGATGCGCGGCGCAGCCTTTCCCTGTAATAGGACGCGATGACCGCGGGCGAGTAGCCGTCGGCGGCGAACTCGAACTCGCCCTGGTAGGGCTCGAGCTCCCGCAGCAGGTCAGCGATGCGGAAGTGGAACACGATGCCGTCGTACTGGCGCAAGCCCTTCCAGACCTCGATCGGGAACGCGCCCGCGGCGGTGATGCCCGCGACGTGCACGAGGCTGAACAGCCCCAGGAACACGACCGAGGCGCGAAGCTGCTCTCGCGTCAACGCCAGCGCGGCGGCGATGAAGAACAGGGGGACGAAGGACAGGACCCAGTGGAGACCGACCAGCTTCACTGCCGAGAGCGCCCCGAACAACGCGAGCGGCAGGGCGCAGGCGAGGAGAAAGAAGCGCGACGAGGCGTCGCGCCACAGCCGGGCCGGCCAGCCGCGTTCGCGCGCGAGCTGGACCAGCGCGACCGGCGAAAGCGCGTACAGGAGCGTGGCGATGTACGCGAGGGGCGTCTTCCACGACAGTCCGGCGTCGCCGTGCCGGTTATAGAGGTTGAACATCAGGTTCGCCCAGCAATGCTCGTAGTTCCACCAGAGGTTGAGGCCGACGAAGGGCAGCGCGCAGGCGAGGGCGAGAGCGAGGCCGCGCCAATTGCGTTCCGGGCGCGGCGAAGCGAGCTGGTAGGCAAAGTAGACCAGGCCGAGCAGCACGGCGAAGTATTTCGACAGGAACGCCATGCCGAGCAGCGCGCCGGCGAGCGCGTACAGGCGGGGCGAGCGGCGCAGGCCCGCCTGCCAGAAGGCGAGCGCCGAGAAAAAGGAGAACAGGACGAGCGGCGTGTCGGTGGTGATGAAGACGTTCCAGACGTTGATCGGCACCAGCAGATACGCCGCGGCCGCGAGCACGGCCTTCTCGGCGTCGCGGCCCCGCAACGCCGCGTACACGCCCGCGGCGACCAGCACCGGCATCACCACGACGGGCAGGCGCAATACCCATTCCGCCCACGACAGCCGCAGCAGCAGCGCGAGCAGCCACCCGATCACCGGCGGATGGTCGTAGAAGCCCAGATCGGGCTCGGCCCCCCAGAGGGTGAAGTAGGCTTCGTCGCCGGTGAACGGGAAGACCGAGGCGAGCCAGAACTTGAAGGCGAGCGTGAACGCGACGAGCAGGAGTAGGCGCGCGCGCGCATCGCGGGTCATGGTCGGGGAAGGCAGTGGGGACGCGGCGGATTATACGCCGCGCGCGCGCAGCGCCCGCGACGCGGGGCGCAGCCGAACCCGGGGAGCGCGGCTATTCGTCCTTCGGGCTTTCCTTCCGGCGCCCGCGCACCGCGGCGGCGAGATTGTCGAGCAGCGGCACGCTGTCTTCCCAAGCGATGCAGGCGTCGGTCACACTCTGGCCATAGACGAGCGGATGCCCCGGAACCAGGTCCTGGCGCCCCGCTTTCAGGTGCGATTCGACCATCACGCCGACGATGTGCTGGTCTCCGGCGGCGAGCTGGCGGCCGATGTCGGCTGCGACCTCGACCTGGCGCATGGGGTTCTTCTGGCAATTCGCGTGGCTGCAATCGACCATGAGCCTTTGCGCCAGCCCGGCCGCCGCGAGGGACTTCGCCGCGGCGGCGACGCTCGCCGCGTCGTAGTTGGGCGATTTTCCGCCGCGCAGAATGAGATGACAGTCCTTGTTGCCCAGGGTCTCGACCACCGACACGTGGCCGTTCTTGTGGATCGACAGGAAATGGTGTGTCTGGCGCGCGGC
>ORMF010842904.1_pt1 | contig 14439 bp, 13 predicted proteins | sample 1779871 | NCBI WGS metagenome assembly ORMF01 (sample SAMEA104232316, study PRJEB22302) | groundwater metagenome | biome: forest; feature: aquifer; material: groundwater | place: USA | collected 2011-08-07 | depth 5.4 m | reverse complement strand
TCAGGGACACCGAGAGTGCGGATGCCGATGCGGTCGGCCGCCTCGAGAATCTCGCGCGGCAGGCGCTGGTCCGGCTCCATTAACCACTCGCGCTGCCAGTTGGCGCGGATAAAAGGGCTGACGTTGTCGTTCACAAAAGCGCGGCAGCTTTGCCGCATCAGCCGTTGCTCTTCAGACAACCGGCGATCAATCATGTCCATGATTTGTCTCTCCTATGGAAGTGTCAGGTTTAGCGTGGTGAAACATCCAAGCTCATGGCGCGTTGGTCGGGTCCCAGCAGGTTCGGAGGTTTTCATTAAACCCATCGAGGAGCTGCATATCCTCTTTGGTAATTTCAAAATCAAAAACATCGGCATTTTCGAAGATACGTTCGCGTTTGGCCGATTTCGGAATAACTACCAACCGGTGTTGCAGTGCCCAGCGGATGAGGATTTGTGCCGTCGATCTGATTCCAGGGCGGCGGGAGAATTTCTGCATAAGAGGCAGTTGCGGCCAGCGGGCCGCCGGTTGCAGTCCGACTTTTGAGTATCCCTTGGTGACCGCGACGAGTCTCGGATCATTCAGTCGCTTGCCGTGTGTCAATGGACTATAGGCCTCGATGACAATGCCCTTGGCCGCGCAGAAATCCAATAAGTCTCGCTGATATAAATAGGGGTGAAACTCCACTTGATTGACTGCGGGGACCGTATCCGTTTCGGCGAGTAACTCGGTCAAATGCCTGATGGTAAAGTTGCTGACGCCGATCGAGCGCGCCTTGCCTTTCGCCTGCAACCCTTGCAAGACGCGCCAGCTTTGCCGCCGTTCCCGCACTGGGTAGTGGATCAGGTAGAGATCAACATAGTCCAAGTTGAGCTTGCTAAGACTCCGGTCCAGCGCTGCTTCGGGATTTTCATGGTCCGAATTCGATAATTTCGTCGTGATGAAAATATCCTCTCGGCGAATGCCGCTCTTCCTGATGGCGGCGCCCACGCTCTCCTCGTTGCCATACATCGACGCTGTATCGATATGCCGATAGCCCGCTTCCAGCGCGGCAAGGACCGCCACTTCACATGCCGTACCGGCGCGAGTCTGCCACATACCCAACCCGAGCAGAGGGATCACGTGACCGTCGTTGAGTGTTATTTTGCTATCGATCGTAAGTTCCATAAACAGTATGCTCTAAAGAACCTATAAAACTGTTGCCTAATACTCAAATACTGCCTCGTGCCTTCCCTTGTCGTTTTCTTCGTTCCGTGAGTTTTACTTTCCTTGCCTACTCCGCCGAAGCAGCCGCTTCGGCTGCGAAGGCCGGGCGCCAAGGCTACGAGGGTTCCGCCCGACGAAGCATGTGGAAAGGTGCGACGGGCTTGCCCGTGGGGCTCCACTTACGATACGGTCCATTCATCAGCCGAGCAAAAAAGCCACGGAGGTCATTATGGAGCCTATCCCGTCCGCAGTGCTGGCCGCCGCCAACGAGAAGAGCCGAAAACTTCGAGAGTTGGTCCGCGCGCCGGAGATTCTCGTCATGCCCGGTGCCTACGATGTGCTGAGCGCGCTGCTGTTCCAGCAGCTCGGCTTCGAAGCGATTCAAGGCACCAGTGGCGGCATTGCCGCAGCACTAGGCTATCCCGACGGCGAGGGGGTGAGCCGCGAGCTGTTTCTTGAAGTCACGGGAAGTTTCGCGGCGGCGGTTTCGGTTCCGGTGAACGCCGACGGCGAGCGCGGTTACGGCGATGAGGAAGGCGTAAAGGAGACCGTTCGGGAGCTTGTGGCGCGCGGCGTCGCCGGCATGAATCTCGAAGACGGCGCCGGCGGCAAGCCCGGCGCGCGCGGCTTGGTGCCGCTCGCCGATCAATTGCGCAAAATTGCCTCGGTAATGGAAACCAAGCGAGAGCTCGGCGGCGAGTTCTTTCTCAATGCCAGAGTCGATGCCTTTCACGTCATGACCGGCGACCCGAAGATAATTCTCGATGAGGCGATTCGCCGCGGCAACGCCTACGCGGAAGCCGGCGGCGACTGCATTTTTTACTTAAATCTCCACTCGGCGGAAACCATCGGTGTCGTGGTTAAGGAAGTCAAAGCGCCCGTCAGCATTCTCGCCGGACCGCAGTCGCCGAGCGTTAGCGAGTTGCAGGATTTGGGCGTGGCGCGGGTGAGCTACGGTTCGGGATTCCTCAAGGCGGCGATCGGGGCGACGAAGCGGCTGGCCCAGGAAATCCTGGAAAAAGGGACGATCGCGGCGATGAAAGAGGGAATGCAGACGCCGGAGATCAATATGATGGTGGCAAAAAAGAAACCGAGTTAAGGCGATGAGCACAGCAAACACCGGCATTCCGATACACATCGCGGTCGTGGCATCGGCGCTCATCAAAACATTTGCCGTAGTGACTGCGGTGCTAGACAGCGGGTCAATTTTTGTCTACGCCGAGCGGTACGGGCTTTTGGCGTTCTGTTATTCCATGTTTTACCCTTCTTCGCAGAAGGCCACGGGTGTAAACCCGTGGATGAATGCGAGGTGGGTACCCTCCGTAGCCTTGGCGAAGGGGGTGCGCTTCGGAGGGTTCCGCCCGATGAAGCCTGTGGAGAGGTGCCGCCGCCGTAAGGCCGTGGGGCTCCACGCAGATTGATTCGGGCGTTTTGACGGAATAAGATCGACTTCAATCTAAGAGCGGCTTGGGTATCCGGATCGCTCTTGGACCTGAGGGGCGAGAGCACAAGCTGAAAAGGAAATCATTTATATGAGTGAACCAATGACCGTGAAGGAAGCAGATGAGGTCTATGAGCGCCACGGCAAATCTCTGGAAAAAAACCATCATGGAGAGTACGCGGCGATTAGCCTGGAGGGCCGGGTGATTGTGGGCAAGAACGATATTGAGGTCGTCGATCAGGCCATTGAGGAATTTGGCAGTGGCAACTTTGTGCTGTACAGAGTCGGTTACAAATACGTTGGTAAAATCAGAAGAGAACAATGCACATTAGCAACGAGTATCCGTTCCTTGACGTGAGAATTACGGTCCGGTCTTTTAGGGCAAGTTATCGGGCGCTTGTAGATACGGGATTCGACGGCCATCTAATCGCCCCTGTTTCCAATGCAGCAAATTTAGGTGTCGCAGATTCGCATGCGGAGTGGAATCTGGCTGACGGCACGACGATTCTTCTACCTGAATATAGAGGAGGAATTGAAATAGCGGGCCTAGGCACTACGTTCATGGCTCGGATCATACTTATGGGTGAAGAATGCCTGTTAGGACAAGGAATCATCCGACAACTCAAAGTCACTTTCGACCACGGAACGCAGGTTATGGTTGAGACGTGACGGTTCTACGCTCTCTTCCACGTTGCCTTTTTCTCTCGGGAATAGTTTTAAGGCTCTTCCGGATTTGCTATGAAAGAGGATTCACCACAGAGACATGGTTCGAGAGCCTCACCACCCTGAGGGAAATCGAAGGGCAGAGTTCGCATGGTTCGACAGGCTCACCATGAGCGGAATTCTTCATAGCCGCGCATCCTGAGCTTAGTCGAAGGACGCGCCCTCAGCGTCTCAGCCTTGAAAATTGTGGCTGATCCGTCTCAGCCAAACAATTTGGGGCTGATCCGTCCTTTGGCGGACTTTGGCGGTTCCGCGGTGTAATCTCCGGTTCCGTCTTCACCACAGAGGCATAATGTCGCAAGGCAAAGTTATTTCGATTCATATCGCAGCCGCGGCAGCCGCGCCCATCAAATCAGTTGCCGCCGTGGTTGCGTTGGCAGGCCGCGGATTGGAGGGTGACCGCTACGCGGCTAAGCTGGGAACCTTTTCAAAAGATCCCGGCTCCGGCCGCGACGTGACGCTGATCGAGAGCGAAGCGATCGAAGCTTTGAAGCGCGATTACCAAGTCGAACTAGGCGCGAGTGAGTCGCGGCGCAACATCGTCACCCAAGGCATTTCTCTGAATCATCTCGTCGACAAAGAATTTCGCGTCGGCGAGGTCGTGCTGCGCGGCACACGGCTGTGCGAGCCCTGCGCGCACATGGAAAAGCTGACCATAAAAGGCGCGCTGCGCGGTCTGATTCATCGCGGCGGCCTGCGCGCCGAGATCGTCAAGGGCGGGACGATTCGGGTGGGGGATTCGGTCATTGTCGCGAGTGATTGAGTCTCCAGATCTTTCACCCCTACTCTAACTCTCCCCCGTCGAGGGGAAGAGGACCTAAGATCATTTCGTTTATGACTGGCGACCAACATGAGAGCCTACAACCGGCAAACATTGCTTGAGATCACTCCGGGAATTCATCCGTGACCGCTTGGGCCCTCACACTCATCCTTGCTGCCGCGTTTATCCACGCGACCTGGAACCTGCTCAACAAAAGGGCCAGCGGACACGCGACCTTTACCTGGCTGGTTGCCGTCCTGTCGGCGGTCTTTTATTCGCCGGTTGCGGTGGCATTGATTGTCTTCTGGCAGATGCCGATCGATCTTGGCGCGCTCGGCTTGATGGCCGGGAGCGCGGTGCTGCACACGGCTTACTTCATTCTTTTGAATGAGGGCTATCGAGCCGGCGATTTGTCGCTGGTTTATCCGCTGGCGCGCGGCACCGGGCCGTTGCTTTCGAGCATGGCGGCGATTCTATTTCTCGGCGAGCGGCCGTCGGCCTTGGCGGTCGCCGGCGGTCTGCTAGTCGTGCTCGGCGTCGCAATCCTGACGATGAGCCCGCAAATGCTGCGCGCCGCCGGCGCGCGCAAGGCGGTGGTTTTCGCCCTGGTGACCGGAACTTTCATTGCGGCGTACACATTGTGGGACAAACAGGCGGTGAGCAAATTTGCCGTGGCGCCGATTCTGTTGGATTGGGGCCAGAACTTGGGACGATCGCTACTGCTCACTCCCTTCGCTTTGCGCCATTGGCAGAGCGCCTGCAACGAGTGGCGCACGCACCGCTTCGAGGCCGTCGGCGTCGCTTTGCTCGTGCCGCTTTCTTATATTCTCGTGCTGACCGCGATGCAGTTTACACCGGTGAGCTACGTCGCGCCGGCGCGGGAGATCAGCATTTTGATCGGCACGGTGATGGGAACTCACTTTCTTTCGGAGGGAGATGTTCGGCGCCGTTTGATCGCCGCCGGCGCGATGGTGTTGGGCGTGGTCGGGTTGGCGGTCGGATGAAACAAAAAGAGTTCAAATCGTTCAAGCCGTTCAAACAGTTCAAGCCGTTTCGGAACGGGCGACGCTAGACACGATGGCTTCTAAAGACGATTCGTTTAAGGATTTTGTTTTGGACCAGATGATCGGCCTAGATGATGTCGAGGCGCGGCGGATGTTCGGTGGATATGGGCTTTATCGGGACGAGACTTTCTTCGGCATCGTTCACAGGGGCCGGCTTTATTTCAAAATAGACGAGAGTACGGTTGGCGAGTATCGCAAGCGCAAGATGAAGCCATTCCGGCCCAATGCCAAGCAAACGCTCAAGAGCTATTACCAGGTGCCCGTGGATATCATCGAGGACGCGGATGAGTTGCGTGAGTGGGCGGACAGGGCGATCCGTTGTCAGGAGATAAAATCATAAGCGGAATCAGCTCTTGGCATGCTGCCGCCTAATGGCGTAGAATCCGTGGAAATTCCTCTTGTACGATACGAGGGTGCAAGCGCATGGCGAAACGCGGTCCTCGAAGCAAACAGAACAAAACTAAGGTAGCTAACAATTACCGACATCCGGAGTCGGAAAGTTTGATGCGGCCGGATGTGGGGACGCAGGCGCAGTTCAAGAAGAAGCTGCCGCCGAAGAAGTATCGCTACGACGACTCGCTTTCGCCGTCGCTGGAATGGGACGGGCAGAATCCCGCGCGTGAGCGCGGTGAGGCGTTGATACGCGAGGTTCTTGAAGCCAAGACCATCGAAGATGCCAAGGCCGCCGCGTCGAAGCTCAAGGCGATGAGCAAGCCGTTCCTGAACTGGGCGGGCAAGGCCGAGCGATTATCCTTCGAAGTGCCGACGCTGCCGCTTTTCATCCACGAACGACTTTCCACCAAAGCTATTCTTGAAACCCTCAAAGGCCACCGCCGCGACAAACAGATCGATATGTTCGATCTCTTCGGCGATCCGCGGCATCCAATTCATGAGCAAGTCCTTCGCGCGTACGAGCACAAGGACAAGTGGGTTAACCGAATGATCCTGGGCGATTCTCTCGTTGTCATGAATTCGCTGCTCCAGTACGAAGGGCTCGGCGGTCAGGTGCAGATGATCTATATCGACCCACCCTACGGCGTGAAGTTCGGCTCCAACTTCCAACCTTTCGTGCGTAAGAGAGAAGTAGATCACGGCGACGACGAAGACATGACCCGTGAGCCGGAGATGGTGCAAGCTTATCGTGATACTTGGGAGTTAGGTCTACACTCGTATCTCACCTATCTCCGGGACCGACTGTTTCTTGCTCGTGACCTGCTCGCACCAAGTGGTAGCATTTTCGTCCAGATAAGCGACCAGAACCTGCATCATGTGCGAGAAGTGATGGATGAGGTCTTCGAGGCTAAAAACTTCATTGTAACAATCCTACTTAAGAAGAAGGGAAGCCAAAAGGGGGAAACGCTCGACCCGATAAACGACTACATCCTCTGGTTCGCGAAGGACAGAGAACGCGCCAAACTTTACATTAAGAAACTTTTCACTCAAATTCCGGAGGAAGATCTTGCTGATTCTTTCCGATACATTCAGTTATCTAATGGTCGCGAGATGACATTGACCGAGCTTTCAGAACAACAGGGCGTGGATTACCGAGGCTTTCCTCGGCGAATTGAAGTCGATTTCCCTGGCGCAAAACTCTTTGCATCCGAAAATCTCACCAGTGGCGGTTATCGGCGAACCCAAAGCATTCCTTACACCTATCAAAGTGTACGATACGACCCTGGAATCGCCAAGGGAAATTGCTGGAAGCACAGCGCAATGACAGACGACGGTTCCTTATCGGGACTCGACCGTCTTGCTCAAGCTGGGCGGTTGTTCGTTGGGGACAAACAACTACGCTATAAGCGATTTGCCTCTGATTTCGGCTATACAGAAGTGACTAATTGGTGGGATGAATTCGGTGGCGCAACGAACCCAATTTATGCTGTCCAAACGAACGTTGAGGTTATCAAGCGCTGTGTGCTTCTTACGACGGAGCCCGGCGATCTCGTCCTTGATCCAACATGCGGAAGCGGCACGACAGCTTATGTTGCCGAACAGTGGGGCCGTCGTTGGATCACGATTGATACGAGCCGTGTGCCGTTGGCACTGGCACGGCAACGCCTTTTGACCGCGACCTTTCATTGGTACGAATTGAAAGATGAGCAGCGTGGGCCGATCAGTGGCTTCGTCTACCAACGGAAGCAAAACAAAAAGAGCGAAGAAGTTGGGGGAATCGTGCCGCATATGACTTCCAGCACGATCGCTAACGATGAACCACCGACCGAAGAAGTTCTAGTCGACCGGCCCGAAGCAAACAACGCAGTCACGCGCGTAGCTGGCCCATTCACAGTCGAGGCAACTATTCCGACGCCTGCGGATTGGGAGGTTGAGGACATCGACGAGTCGGGTCCCTCGCAGGAAAGCTACGGCTCTTTTGTCGAGCGCATGCTGGAAGTGCTTAGGAAATCACCGGTTCTCCGACTGGAAGGGAACAAGACTGTCAATCTCAAAAATGTCCGGCCACCGGCTAAGACGCTTTCGCTTTCTGCTGAGGCAATCGTTACAAACGGTGGCGATAAGCCGGTCGCGTTCGTCTTTGGTCCTGAGAGCGGCGCGGTCAGCGAAAAGCTGGTGTATGAAGCGGCGAAAGAAGCAAACGCTAAGAATTATTCTCACCTCTATGTAATTGGCTTCGCCATCCAGCCCCATGCGCGGACTTTAATCGATAAATGCGCTGAAGCTGTAGGTGTTCCCGCAACATACGTGCAAGCTACGCCCGACCTAATGATGGGTGATTTGCTGAAGAACATGCGCTCCAGCCAAATCTTCAGCGTGTGCGGTTTGCCGGAAGTCGCCGTTCGGAAAGTGAAAGGCAAAGAGAAATCCGATAGCCAGCAATACGAGGTGGAGCTGATCGGCTTGGACGTTTTCGATCCCGTCAGCATGGAAACCCAACACCGCAGTGGTGACGATGTGCCCGTGTGGTTTCTCGACACCGACTACAACGATCTATCCTTTCATGTAAGCCAGGCATTCTTTCCACGCACGGGCGCGTGGGAGAGCCTCAAGAAGGCTTTGAAAGGCGAGTATGAAGATAGCGTGTGGGATCATCTCGCTGGAACCGTTAGCGCGCCGTTTGAGGCCGGCGAACACAAACAGATCGCCGTCAAAGTCATCGATGACCGCGGCAATGAATTACTTGTCGTGAAGAAGCTGAGCGAAGCAAAATAGATGAGTAGCTACGAAGTCCCCGAGCCGATACAGAACTCTCCCTACGAGAAGCCGAAGAAGTATTGGTACATCCAGGAGGGAGAAGATCCTGACCTGAGAGCCGGGCGGCGTCTGTCGGTTGTTTTCCCGCCGCGTGACCAGAAGGTCCCTTGGACGCCGAACGAGAAAATCCTTGGTCCGTCAAAAGAATATCCGTCGGGCTATGACCTTCTCCTCGTCAACTTGATCCGTGAGCGGCTTGAAGCTTGGCAGCAGCAAGGTTATCCGGGCGTCACACGCACGACGCTGGAACTCATTCAGTGGTGGACGCGCGATGGGCGGGACAAACGTCTTTTCTTCGCCCAGATCGAAGCGGCGTTAGTCACCATATTCCTCAAGGAGGCTCGCGCCGACTTTCTCCAGGGCATTAACGTACCGCGCGAGGAGCCGAGCGACGAGCGCAAGGCCGAAGGCTACACAGGCTTTCAGCGTTACGCCTGCAAGATGGCGACCGGCTCGGGGAAGACCACGGTGATGGGCATGCTCGCCGCCTGGAGCATTCTTAACAAAGTGAACGACCGGAGCGATGGGCGGTTCTCGGACGTCGTTCTGGTCGTGTGTCCCAACGTGACCATCCGCGGGCGATTGAACGAGCTCGATCCGCAGCTCGGCGAAGCGAGCATCTATCGGACACGCGACCTCGTGCCGTCGGAGCGAATGGGTTTGCTCATGCGCGGCAAAGTACTGATTAGCAACTGGCACGTCTTCGCGCCGCACACCGTCCAAGTCGCCGGCGTAAGCGCGAAGGTGACCAAAGCGGGTGTCCCCGTGCGCACGACCGAAACAATTAACATCGGGCCGAAGACGACCACGGCACGGGGCACGCGCTACCTAACTCTTGAAGATCTCGAACGGCAGGTCGCAGCGGGCATGCTGACGATCCTGGATGAAGACCGCGATAAGCAAGGAAACTTAAGAAAGGTCAAGGTCGAATCTTACCGCTACGTCGAAAGCGACACGGCGTTGATAAACCGCATCCTTGATCGGGAGGTCGGCGGGAAGCAAAACATCCTGGTGCTGAACGACGAGGCGCATCATGCTTATCGTATCAAGAGCGACGAGCCGGAGCCGGGCGAAGAAGATGATGGCGACGAAGAGGAAGATGCCGAGGAGTTTTTCAGAGAAGCGACGGTATGGATTGACGGGCTGGATAAAATCCAAAAGCTGCGCGGCATTAACTTCTGCGTCGATCTATCCGCCACGCCTTATTTTCTTGGCAGAGTGGGACAGGAAACCAACAAGCCCTTCCCGTGGGTAGTCAGCGACTTTGGCTTGATCGATGCTATCGAGTCCGGGCTGGTTAAGATTCCACAGCTTGCAGTCAGAGACACGACGGGCGCGGAGATCCCTGGGTATTTCAACATCTGGCGTTGGATCTTAGATCAATTAACTCCAGCCGAGCGCGGCGCCACCAGGGGCAGCCCCAAACCAGAGGCCATCGTCAAATACGGTCACACGCCGATAGCGATGTTGGGCGGCTACTGGGAGGAGGACCTTCAGAAAAAAAGCGGTGGAGAGGATCAACGCCCGCCTGTTTTTATCCTGGTATGCAAAAACACAAGGATCGCCAAGGTCATCTATGACTGGCTTGCGGAGGATAAACGGCCCGTAGGAATTCCGCCGGCGAAGATAGAAGGGTTTCGGAATCGTGACGGCATCATCAACACGATCCGAGTGGATTCAAAGGTTGTCCACGAAACGGATACCGGCGAGGCGAAGGGCGACGAAGCAAGATGGATGCGGCTTACGTTGGATACAGTTGGAAAGACGAGCTGGCCCAGCGATAAACAGGGAAGGCCGATCTACCCCGAGGGATTCGAAGAGCTGGCGAAAAAGCTGGAGCGACCGTTGCACCCGCCAGGCCGAGACGTGCGCTGCATCGTGAGCGTAGGCATGCTGACGGAGGGATGGGACTGCAACACGGTGACGCATATCGTCGGCTTGCGCCCGTTCATGTCGCAATTGCTGTGCGAGCAGGTCGTCGGGCGCGGATTGCGCCGGACAAACTACAACGATCTGGACGAAAATGGCAGGTTCAAGGAAGAAGTCGCAACGGTGTTCGGTGTGCCGTTCGAGGTAATTCCATTCAAAGCATCCAAGACGGGAGGCGGGACGCCAAGGCAGAAGCGTTTTCACGTGCAGGCGCTGCCGTCGAAAGCGCATTACGAACTCACTTTCCCGCGCGTCGAGGGTTATACCCAGGCGATCCGTAATCGAGTGACGGTGAATTGGGAGAGTGTCCCAAGGCTCGTGCTTGAGCCCGGCCGAATACCGCCCGAAGTGGAGACGAAAGGCTTGAGCGTAAATACAACAGGGAGGCTGTCGCTAAGTGGTCCGGGGAAACTCAACGAAGTCACATTGGCTGAGTATCGCTCAAAGCGACGGGTACAAGAGGTCGTCTTCGATATTGCCGGTGGGCTTACGAAACATTACGTCACACAGCCGAGCTGCCAAGTCCCGGCGCACGTGCTATTTCCGCAGGTCGCCAACATCGTCCAGCGGTTCATGCAGGAAAAAGTCAAAGTGCATGCGCCCGCGGATATCAAGGACGTGGGATTGTCGCCGTACTATGGTTGGCTTGTGGAAATTTTAACGGAGCACATCCACCCCGACACGGCTGCTGGCGAGGACGCGGAAGTTCCGCTTTACGAGAGGACGCGCGGGGCGGGCTCAACCGCCGAAGTGGACTACTGGACGAGCAAAGAGCCGAGAGAGGTGGTGCATTGCCATCTTAACTATGTCGTGCCCGATACTAAGAAATGGGAACAGCAGGCGGCCTATTACCTGGACACGCATCCACTGGTCGATGCCTTCGTGAAGAACGCTGGACTGGGCTTCGCGATTCCGTACCTTTATAACGGCCAACCGCACGACTACATGCCGGACTTCATCATAAGGCTCAAAACCGAGCCGGCGGTTCATTTGATCTTGGAGACGAAGGGCTACGATCCGCTGGCCGAGACCAAAGCCGGAGCAACAAAGCGATGGGTTGACGCGGTGAACGCGGATGGAACGTACGGGAAGTGGGCGTATGCGATGGTGCGGCAGATGCGCGAGGTGAATGAGGCGGTGACAAAGGCGGCTGCCGAGTAATGTCGCGACTGAACGCCGGCACTTTGGCCGAGGGGGCTGGAACCTTTTACGTTGTTGCGGGTATAGCCTCCTGAATTAGACGCGCCAAGTCCTGATTCTCTTTCACCACGATGACCTCATCCGCCTCATGTTTTAACCAATCCAATGAATCTTTGAGGCTGTGAGCGTCTTTCACTCTCGGTGTCTGAAGCGTCACGAGATGCTTGTGACTACTGAATCCGTTTCCAGATTTTCGAATTACGTTGATATCCATAGCCGTCGCTTTTGACAAAGCGATTTGTTCCTCGGGTCGCTTTTTGGATAGCAACGAGAGAGGGTGCCACAAAACCTTGTGATGAGGGCCCGTTGTACGAATGCCCACGTTCACGAGAACTTTACCTAGCTTCAGCGTTCCTACGCGCTCGCATTTAATCTTCGGGGCAACATCCTTGATTACGTTCTTGAGCGTTTTTTCGAAAGAACGCTCAAATTGCCGTTGGGAGCTCGCACGCTGGATCTCTGGAACGGGGTAAACCAGCGTTTCGTAGAGCCGGTCTAAGAGCTCGTCGGCGCTGGCGATCCGAGCAGGATAGGGTGTGCTGACCTCGACGCCGTTCTTAAACCACGAAGATAAACGGTTGAGGGTCACAGGTCCTTCCGCCGCGACGGGAACCGCTAATTCACTTCGGATGACTTCCAATTGTTCCTTGACTGACGCTATAGAAACCCGAGGGTCAACCGCTTGAATTCGATCCAGCGACGGCGAGAATCTGAACTTTACGCCTTCGAGCGGATGCCACACTAGAACGCCAACATTAACGCGTTGATCGCTGGCGTTATTGCTGAAGCGCACGATTGAGTACGCGCCAAATGGCATAACTACCTCCCGATTCAACTGATCGTAGGATTTCCTTTGCGGATAATCTGTTCGATATTGTCCTTCGCCGCGCAAGCACTGTTAGCCCCGGCATCTCTATCCTCATTCGAAATGTTCCATTCGTCTGGGCAATCATCGAAACATTGGCGGATTGATTCATTATCAATTGCTGTAAGCTCTTTAATTGCCGGTTTAAGCTTTTCGAATGTAAGCTTTCCGGCCAAATGAGTTGGAATTTTATACTGGTCATGAACCTTAACGATGCTGCCCTTTGTCCAACCTGGGCTCCCGAACATGAATCCCATATCCACCAGCTTAAAGCGTTTGGTTTTAACGCCGCCCACTTCTAGCTGTTGCAAGTATTGATTATGGCCCTCTTGATCCCCAATCGCTAGCCAGGCAAGAAAAACGCCGGCGTATGGCAACTGTGAGGTATTCTCGATCTCCGTGTAGTGTTGCGTAGGCACAAAATTACCGCCGTCCATCATGTAAACGCCGAAGTGAAATCCTTCTTTGGCGCCAACCGCTAAATGATCGCCCGGAATTATTTCCTTGGGCACGTAAACGACGCCACCGCGCAAAATCGGTGCTCCGATCAACTGCCCAAGCCGAGAAGCGACAAGTTCATTATAACAGGCTTTTGCACCATGTGCAGACGGGTGCCATTTTACGAGCCGTGTGGCCCCATCATCAAACTCGTAAAAGCGGGGATTCGATCCCCCATCCGCAGGCCTTCCGGGCAAACCATAGATCGCATTTGGTACTGAATGCCGATTCATTTGCTAGCAAGCTCTGAATTGAGTGGAAGTTAGCTCAGACCTGGGCGACAAGTCAACTCACCGAAGCAGTGCGCTCCCGCTCAAGTCGAATTGGGGGCACACGGCTGACATAATAGATTTTTCCGCGCGCAACCGCATGGGACCGCGATCGAAACAGCGCCAGTGAACTGGCGCATCAGCGGTCAGGAGGCTCTTGCTGCGGCACACTGTGGCGGCCCATTGCCGGGTTGAACAGATGGTCCAGCACAAGCCAGAGACTCCGAGAGTGGTGGAAGAAGAGCAGCGGAAAAATGACTGCGAAGGGAACCCAGAGAGCGAGTTGCTGGTTGATCGTCATGCTGGTGAAACCGTCGAGGAGAAAGAAGCCGGGCACGGCGATTCCAATGGTGGCGGCGTAGTTGATGTAAATGGCCCCGACGAAGTAGCCCTGCTCCCGTTCGAACTGCAGGTCGCACTGGCGACAGTTGGAATGCATTCGAAAAGGTTTTGCGTACAGCGACCCGACGCCGCAACGCGGGCAACGCAGACGCAGGCCGTGGCCTACCAGCGACAGGATTCGATTTGCCATGCTACGCCGATACCTCAGTGTGGGCAGGTTTGCGCCGTGCAGTTTTCGGCTTCGTCGCACCTCCGTTCAAGTAATCGCGCAGGAAGCGGGCGGTGTAGGATTGCTTGCCGTCCTCGATGACTTCCACCGGCGACCCGCACGCGACCACGCGGCCGCCTTGGTCGCCGCCTTCCGGTCCTAAATCGACGAGATAGTCGGCCTCTTTGATGATGTCGAGATTGTGCTCGATGGTGACGACGCTGTTCCCCATCTCGACCAGGCGGTGGAGTATATGGATGAGCTTTTCGACGTCGGCGAAATGGAGCCCGGTGGTGGGCTCGTCCAGGACGTAAAGCGTCTTGCCATGGGATTCCTTGCCCAGTTCATACGCGAGTTTGATTCTTTGCGCTTCGCCGCCGGAAAGCGTGTTGCTCGCCTGGCCGAGGGTGATGTAGCCCATGCCGATGTCGTCGAGGATCTTGAGCGGGCGGGCGATCTTCGGAAACGCGTGAAAAACCGGCACGGCTTCTTCGACGGTCATGCGAAAAACGTCGGCGATGCTTTTCTCGTTGAATCGAATGCTCAGGGTTTCTTCGTTGAAGCGCGCGCCGGCGCAGGCGTCGCAGTCGATGAACACGTCCGGAAGGAAATTCATCTCCTTGCGGATCTTTCCCTGGCCCGCGCACTCTTCGCAGCGGCCCCCTTTGACGTTGAACGAGAAGCGGCTCGGCCTGTAGCCGCGCAGCCGCGCCTCGGGTGTCAGCGTGTAGATCTTGCGGATTTC
>ORMF011825727.1_pt1 | contig 14441 bp, 22 predicted proteins | sample 1779871 | NCBI WGS metagenome assembly ORMF01 (sample SAMEA104232316, study PRJEB22302) | groundwater metagenome | biome: forest; feature: aquifer; material: groundwater | place: USA | collected 2011-08-07 | depth 5.4 m | reverse complement strand
CCAACTGGCCACCGATGCTGGGCTTGGGCGCGAAAGCCTCTACAAAGCGCTCACACCTGGGGCCAAGCCACGCTATGACACCGTGCTGAGGCTTGTCCACGCGCTAGGAATCAAGCTGTCGGCCTCGACAGGGCGTTGAACGCGACTGCCGAGCGCACGCCCGCGGGACAGCAGACCTTGAACGCGAAGGTGCCGGGCCATGCGCTCGATCTGCGGGCGGGTCTTGGCCCGGGCATTGACATAAGGATTGAGCGTCCCGAAGGCGGCGATCTGCTCCTCCAAGAGGCTAGAGATCCACGGGGCGCTGACAACGGCGTCGTCTCGCTCCATGGCCTGCATGGCGAGCTGCTGGCCGGCGTCGAAGGCGCGGACCAGGCTGCCGGGCACCCAGGGGGCTCCTCAACGATCTCGCGCCGAATGAAGAGGGCGTGGTTCATGGGGAAGGGAAACAGCCCATTTCCTGGAAGTACGCGGCTTCGGCCTGTTTGTGGTCGGATAGGAGGCGGCGCACCTCCGGGTGGGACCTGAGGATCTGGTGCGCCCCCTCGTGGACGATGGCGTCGAGTTCACCGGTGACCACAACATTGCCACGAGGGAGGCGCCTCGGGGATGAGGCGAGAGATCAACGGCGGACGGGCCACGCGTGGGGCGCCGTTTGCCCCGCGAGAGGCCACCGACTCACCCCGGCGAGATGCTGCTCGAGGAGTTCGTAAAGCCTATTGGTGTCACCCAGTCTGAGCTGGCCCGACGGATGGGAGTATCGTTCCCTCGTCTCCACGAGGTCCTCCACGCGAAGCGCGCGCTGACGCCTGACACTGCGTTGCGGTTAGCCCGTGTCGTCGGCATGTCGGCCGACTTCTGGCTCGGCCTGCAGCTCGATTGGGACCTCTGGCATGCCATTCACGGGCCTTCGGCCGAGGAGATCGCTCGGCTCGAGCCTCTCCGCCCCTCATAAGGACACGACGCATGAACAGCGGTTACCGCCTAGTCGGCGTCCTCGGGAACCAGCGGGCGCCTTGCTACGTGGCGGATGTGAAGGATTCGCACCTGATTCTCTTCCACCGTGAACAAGATGCGGAAGCCATCATAGAGTAGCTGGCGGACTTCGACGTCGAACGCCTCGTTCTCCGTCGCCAGCGGACATCGTCTGGGTAGCGCATTCAGCGATTCGATCGCCATGAACGCGCCTTCCAGCCAGGCAGCGGCGCGTTCGACCGAGTGGCGGGCAATCCATTCATAAGCCGCCTCCAGGTCCCTAGCTGACGGTGGCTGGATCAGGACCCGATAGCTCACCCTCCCGATACCAGACCGTGGTGGGACCGAAGCTCCGCGTAGATCTCCTCGGCGGGGCGGCCCTCGCCACGCGCAGCAGACTCCAAGCCTCGCCGGATCCCCTCGATCGCCTCGGCCCTGTCGACCAGGTCGAGCAGCCGCTGGTACGAGGTCACGTCTTGGACAATCACCTCGGCGCGACCATTCACCGTGAGGATCTGAGGCTGCCCTGTCTCCTTCAATCGCTTTAGTGCGTCGGTCGAATTGCGCTTGAACTCCGTCAGAGACCCGATATCAGTCAGTTGAATCATGCCGGCCCCCCTGTACGCATCGAATTCGCATATCGTCCGATGTTAGCACAGTTCCAGCTCGTAACTCCCTTCACCGACGTTGTGCTCCGTTAAGGCTCTGTCGCGGGGTAGAACTTCTATGCCAAGCGTGCTCGCCGCCATCCAAAGGCGCCGGTCCCACGTCGCCAAGCGAAGGTCCGGATGCCGCACGGCCTCGGCCGAAGCGAGATACTTTCTCACACGCTCCCACATAGAATGTGAGTGTTCCGCCGCTCTGGTGGGTCAACCCCCACAGGGCAATGGATTGAGCTCAGCCGAAAATGGTGGGGGTCAATCTTCCCCATGTACCGCTCGGCCGAGGAGCATCGGATTACATCCCAGGGGCCTGCTGAGCCTGCATAACGTTGGCCTGCTGAGCATAGATAACGACATGTCGGGCATTGCCGTTGTCGAGCCGCACTACAAACCGATAGGCTCCGGGCTTCGCAAATCTAAATCCTCCCTGTACGGCAAGAATTGACCGAAATGACTGCCCACGAATAGCGTCTGCGGGCCGTCCGGTTTGGAACGCTACTGGGCCCAGGTTGGCGACCATTTCCCCATCTTCGCTTTCCAAGATTAGAGAGAACGAATGCTGTTCATTGGTATCGTTCCAAGGAATGAGCAGCCCGATCGCCATGTGAGCGGCGAACCATGCTGTTGCGCGCTCATGCAGCGGCTGACCGGCGCCCAGGAGCGAGATCAGCACCTCGAGTCTAAGAGCCTCATCAGGGCGCGATCTTGCCTGAGAAGAATGGCTCGCAGGATACAATGCCACATCGGGACCTGCGCGCATGTTGGAACGCGCGACTCCCCTCCGGATGGAGAATGACGTTCATGCCGCAACCACGCTATAGCAAAGAGGAGTTTGCCCGCCGCGGGCGGGCCTACTACGAGCGCGAAATCGCTCCGAACCTCGAGCTAGGGGACGCGGGCAAGTTCGTGGCAATCGACATCGAGACGGGTGCATTCGAGGTCGACAGCGATGATTACGCCGCGACCGAGCGGCTTTTGACCCGGAACGCGAATGCGCAAGTCTGGCTCGAGCGCGTCGGCCAGTACGCGGCGTACCGCATCGGTGGCCGACCGGAGCCCTTGCAGGCGTGATCACCGGCATGGTGAATGCGCACAGCGAGGCGATCGTGCCCCTTGTCGTTCGATCCACCGACTCCAGCGAGCTGGATGTCGAGGCGATCCTCGATACGGGGTTTAATGGTTCCCTCACTCTTCCCACGGCGGTCATCGACAGGCTTGGACTTTCTTGGCGCGGCCGCGGTCTGGCTATCCTTGCCAACGGTGCGGAGGAGCAGTGCGATCTGTACGGGGCAACCGTTGTCTGGGATGGCAATCCTCGGAGAATTCTGGTCGAGTCTGCGGAAACCGAGCCGCTGCTCGGGATGGCTCTGTTGCGCGGCTACCTTTTGCGCGTTCAGGTCACTGAGGGCGGAAGCCTAATCATCGAGGCCCTCCCCTAGGACGACGCGCTCTGCCACTTCTACGTGCGGAGCTCGACCGGGGACCAGCGATGTGGCTTCCGGCCAGACTCTGCCACATGAGCAAGGTGCCCCGTTCGGTTGCCGACCAACGCCTCAAAATGATTGCTCGGCAGCCGCATGAGATCGGTCCCGCTCTACCCGCAAGATCTGCACGCGCGGCGAGGTCCTTAGGGCGAAGCGCTGACGACCTGGCGTTGGTTCTCCGGCTTCTTGTTGATTCATGCCCGCCGGCTGTAGGAATTCCACGAGCAACATTTCCCCCGCCGACGTGGGTGGCCGATCCACAGTCTAGGAACTTGCATCCCGAAGGCCGTTGCCGAGGAGTCGGTCTGCGACCTGGTGCATCGGTCGCAGGGAGGCAGTCCGCGAAGGGCGTTGTAGAATGGGAAGCGCCCCGACAGGCTAGGTAGCGTGTCGGGGCGCCGGGGTAAGCGGTGAAGACGGCTAGCATCGCGGCGCGCCGGATGATGGGCTCCTGTGCCTGCACCACGGAAATTGCTCGCATCGAGGTAGAGAATCAGGGCTCGCTCTCGCGGTCCGACAGCACAATGGTGCTCGCTGAGCGCTGGGCTTTCTGCGGCGTGAGCGGCTCGATCTGACCCTTCCCTGGCCTGAGCAATCCGCTTGCCGCGGGAGCCGCAAGGTGCGCTTCGGGCTGCGGGCTGACCGGACGGATCTCAGCAACCAGCTTGCCTCTCAACGTCACCCGGACAGTCTCCCCGCTACGAACCGCCGCGAGACAGCGTCCCAGCCGAAGCTTGAGCTCGCGCGCAGTAACTTCCATCTCAGGGTACTGCTGTAGTTTGCGCCGAGTGCGGAACAATAGCCGAGAATGCTCCTTTCAAGGGCGATCGCGGCCTATCGGCGTCATCACGAGCGGGTCGCTCACCCAGAAGTGTTTAGGCGCCGTCATGCAGGCCCGGCCGCCGCTTGTCGGTGCCCTGAGGAGGACGCGAACCTGCCGATCAAGATATGGGTCGACGCCGACGCCCTGCCGAGTGAGATCAAGGAGATCGTCCTGCGCGCCTCTCGCCGGCTGAGCGTCGAGACCGTCTTCGTCGCCAACAAAAACGTGTGGATCGAGGACGATCCGCTCGTCTCGTTCGTGCGCGTGACCGAGGGGCCGGGCGTCGCTGACGCCTTCATCGTCGAGGCCAGCGCCCGCGGCGACCGCCGACATCCCCCTGGCCGCGCGCCTGGTCGACAAGGGCCTGATCGTGATCGACCCGCGCGGCTCCCTCTACTCCGCGGAGAGCATCGGCGAGCGCCTCTCCATCCGCGACTTCATGGCCGGCCTCCGCGACGCCGGCGTCCAGACCGGAGGCCCGCCGCCCTTCAGCCCCAAAGCCAAGCAGAGGTTCGCCTCGACGCTCGACCGCGAGCTGACCAGGTCCGCGCGCTCGGCCGGTGGCGACTAGACAGCCGCCGGGCCCACAATCGGCCTGTGGAACATGTTTTCGCACGGGGTGGACGGCGTTTGTATCGATCCTCTGTGAGCCAGGCAGGACACCGCCCGGTCGGGCGGAAGGCACACACGAGTCCATAGGGTTTGGGCGGCTATGTTCGCGCCGCGCGATTCGCAGCTGCTATTAGGACGCCAGTGATCTCGGCGGCGGACCGGTCGCGATGATCATTCCACCGGAGCCCTCAATTCACTGTTGAGAAAGTTCTAAGAAGCAGGGCGAAGAGACAGACAGTGTGGACCAAGACTGATACGTGGAGTATTCAGGCACCAAGCAATGCGGTCGGGCGTCACGGGCCGGCTGTTCCACTGCTCCGCTCTCCTCCCCCAGTACGGAGATTCCGATGTCAACCAAAAAGAAAAGGAGCCCTCATGTCATCCCTTGAGCTCACTAGGAACATAGCTGCAAGCGCCGTGGTCATCGCCGTCGCGATTGGCGCCTATACCATCGGCCACACGGCTTCGAGCAACAGCGGTCAAGCAGCATGCATGCGACGCCAGAGGCACAAGCAGTGGGTCGGGGCCCGCGGACAGCTCCGGCCACCGGGGCGGCCAATGGACCCATTCCGACCGCCGTATACGGTGAGTTCCCGCAAGGCTGGCATCCCGGAAGTGGGACACCGATCACGGGAACGACGGCGGATGAGGCCGAGGCCGCAGCGCTCGCCAAGTTTCCAGGCGGCACGGTCAACCGTGTGCTGCAGCTGCGCGATGGCTCGTACGCCGTCCACATCTTCGCCACGAGCGGTCCGCACCACGTATTTATCAGCACAGACTTCGAGGTCACCGGAGCCGCGTAGACGTCTTTTGTTTTTGCTACGAATGACAACCTGATGGGATGCCTTGCGAGGGGGCGTTCTCCGATCTGCTGGACCCTCGCGGAGCCGCCTTGAGCGTCCTGGTCCTGCCTCTCGTGGAGGCGCAGGAGGTGCGGATCCGCGCGGAGTCGGTGACCATCATCGGGGGCCGCAACCGAACGTGTGCGCCTCGCGACCAAATTGGACGGCCAGGCAAGCGATGTGAGCTTGCTCGCCCCCAAACGGGACGTCAGCACGGCTGTGATTCTCTCCGATCTAGGTGGCGTCAGGCGAATCCAGCTTTCCGTCGACGAAAATGGGACGCCGACCATGCAGATGTACGATGCGAGCGGCGCAGGCATTTGGAGCGCCTCCTAGCACGAGGCTAACAGCATCAAAGCCTGAAGGGAAGCCGGGCACAGTCTAGGCACGCCCGCCAGTTGGGACACGTTCCTCCGATCGTGTCGGACATGGTCCCAAGTTTCTGCACTGTTTCCCAAACGGCTGTATGCTTGCGAGACGGCGAAGACTCATGCAGAAAGCTGCACTGCGTGCGGACGGCGTCGTCTCGCTCCATGGCCCGCATGGCGAGCTCCTGGCCGACGTCGAAAGCGCGGACGAGGCTGCCGGGTACCCAGGGGTGCTCATTAACGATCTCGCGCCCGAATGAAAGGGCGTGGTTCATGGGGAAGCAGCCCGTTTCCTGGAAGTACGCCGCTTCGGCCTGTTTGTGGTCGGAGAGAAGGCGGCGAACGTCGGGGTGAGAACTGGCAATGGCAACACGATCCAGATGAAGCTTCAGCGCCTGCCGCAGCCAGCGCGCCGATTCGCTTCGAGCTAGGGTGTACTTCTCCCACGATAAATATCGCGGCGATGACCGACTTTCACTACTTCGACGATCAGTTCGGCGTCGGTCACGCTGTACACGATTCGGTAGTTCCCTTGGCGCACGCGGTAGCGCTCCTGAGTCGAGAGCTTCTCAGCCCCAGGAGGCCGTGGGTCGTCCCGCAAAGACTCAATGCGGTCAAGGATGCGCCGGACATCTTCCTGGGGTACGCCGCGAAGATCCTTCGTTACTGATGGTCTGAGCTTGAGCTCATATCGTGCCATCGGCCTTGAGCTTGGCCAGGAAGTCCTCGTAACTGATGGGGTCCTCATTGGCGCGCTCGACGAAGGCGGCGAGGTCTTCTTCGTCCTCCGCGAGGGCGGCTCGCACGGCCTGGTTGACGATGTCTGAGATGCTGCGATGCGCTGTGGCCGCCTTGAGCCTGAGTGCCTGATGCAGAGCCGCATCGAGATAGACGGTCGAGCGAATGGTCTCGCCGCGCATCCGGTTGTCTCCATAGCGTTATGACGCTATAGCATTGTAAGCAGAAACGTCGGTTGCCCCGCGAGAGGCCACCGACTCACCCCGGCGAGATGCTGCTCCAGGAGTTTGTAAAGCCTCTCGGCGTCACCCAGTCAGCACCAAGCTCCTACCGGCCAAGCACCGTATCAATCCCACCTAGGATCGCGGAAAGCGTCGGCGCGGGCAACGGGCTACCCGTTCGGTCAGCCAGTCTCGATCCACCGTTACGATCGACCTACATGCCCCGACGGTGCGGGAGGGGGGTTGTAGAATGGGAAGCGTCCGATAGACTGAGCAACGTGTCGATGGCCGGGGTAAGCGGTGAAGACATTTCTCTTCCGTGTGGTAATCGAGCCTGACGAGGATCGCTGGGTGGCATACTGCCCGGCGCTCGTGGAACGGGGTGCCGCGTCGTGGGGTCACACTTCGGAAGAGGCCCTACAGAGCCTCCACGCCATCGTCCAGATGACGATTGACAGCATGCAGTCGCACGGGGAGCCCATACCCGAGGAACCCGAAGCGGATGTCCGAGTCCTGGCGGAGCCGAACGTCCCATCACCGTATGACGGATTGGCGGGAACAGTAAGCCAGCCGCCTTCCAGTCGTTAAGCACATGGTCGCCGACCAATCGTCGCCTAACATTGCTGGTGACCGCGGCGAGAATCACTTCTTGTCGGGACGCATGGTACGCGTCTGAGCTCATCACGAGGGCGGGGCGGAGTTTGGCGCCGGACTGATCCGAGAACGTGAAGCTGACGAGCACCACGTCGCCGCGACTACAGGCGATCATACTCCGCGTCCTTCGGGTTATCCCACAACTCGGCGAGCAACGGGTCTGTGCTGGCCGTCAGGTCCCTCGCAGCGGCGCGATCGTCGGGCACATCTTCGCCCAATCGCGCCTCGATTGCTGTCCGCAGATACTGTTGGATCGTAAGGTCGTGCATCGCGGCTCCTATTCGAATCCGACGGCGCAGTTCGGGTTGGACGTCGATGCTGATTCGCGCTCGCTTGGTCGAAGAGTCCATAGGCCTGGGCATGGCAGTCACCTCCACTGCCAAACGTGGCACATTTCCACCATGGTGTCAATGCCGCCACAGACAGCGTGTCGAATCGAGTCAGCCGTCAGCCTGACCTATGACCCGCGCTATAACATCGCCTACCTGCGGCTCGTCGACGATCTCGCCGAAGTGGAAACAGTGCGCGTGAGCGAAGAGCTGAACGTCGACCTTACGCCGGACGGCAAGATCTACGGTTTTGAGCTGCTTAACGCCAATGAGCAATTGCGGTCGATAGCGGCGGGCAGGCTACTAATCGAGAACGAAGCTACGGGTGAGTCCGTGGACGTAGCGTTGCCTTAAGGACGACTCGGGGTCGTGCGAGTTAGTGATCTTACGATGAGGCGCCGACGACCTCACGCATGGCAGCGTGCGGGTCGCCCGCATTTGAGTCGTCCGTTGGTGGCCTGTCCTCGAGCTCATTCTCCACACCGCGTGTCAGCACCAGGCCGAAAAGGAATGGCGTCACTACCAAAGCCAGAGCCAAAGCGCTGAACGGCCACATAGGCCACCCCGGTCCCACAACCGGCCGAAGCACGAACTGCACCAGATACGTCGACAAGCTTCCGATGCAGAGGAGCGTCGTGAGCTGTGTGGTTCGTCGTTCCGCCAGCAGCGCCGCAATCGCCGTGGGCCACACGATGTACCAAGGCGAAAAGAACGGCATCACCACGAGGAAATAGACGACCGTAATGCGCCACATCGCTCGGAGGCCCTCACGCCCCTCATGGCCGAGCGCTCGTAATTGAAAAAAGTAAAACGCGACGAATCCGCCCACCAGAGCCACTTGGACGACGCGCAGGCCCACGGGACGCATGTCGGCCGATAGGCCCGCTGCCATGAGGGCCATCGCCAGCGCCGTCACGCTCTGGTAGTACTGGTCCGCCTCTCGCCAAAACCCCGCGGCCGTGCTGCTCCGAAAGGGCATCCACGCGACGAGGTACAACGCCGCCGCCACGATCAGGTGCGTCCAGAGCCAGCGACCGATCGTTCGAGACTCGACGGCCCGTCGGAGGCTCGCCACAAGAAGCGCCGGCCCAATCACCACCACGGTTGCCTTCGTCAGGAACGAGACGGCGAGGGCGACTGTCGCCGGCACGCTTCTTCGGCGCGCCCAGAGTCCCAGTGCAACGATGGCTGGAACCAGGCAGACGGCGTCGTTGTGGCCGTTACCTGCCAGCTCCAGAAGGACGAGCGGATTCCAGGCGAAGATGCACGTAGCCGTGAGACGTCGGTCGGGCCGCACCGCGCCCACCGCCCACGTGATGGCCGCCGTGCACAGCAGATAACCGACGACCGCCAGGCCCTTGAACGCCAGCAGCGTCTGCGCCACGTCGCCACCGCCGAACCGGCTCGTCGCCTGCGTGATCCACGGCCAGAGCGGCCCGTACGGCAGGGGGTAATGGCCCCAGGCGGTGTACGGGAAGAACGGGTCGTGAGCTCCCTGCAGTGGTGGCACGACGAACGGATTCTCGCGATAGAGGCTCCAGATCCGGTCCGCGGACATGTAGTAAAAAATGTCCAATGAGAACGCCGGATACATCGGGAGGAGCGCGAGCCCGAGCACGATCGCGCCGCCTCCGGCAACGGCCAATGCCTGGGCCCTTCCTTCGCACCTCGAGCAGATTCGCAGGGCGGTCGTGTAGAGCAGGAACAGCCCGGTCAACGCTGCCACGAACGCGATTGTCGGGCCGACAGAAGGCCCCGTCATGTGCCCGAAATGGTCGAGCGGGCGGGTCAGCCCGCGCGCGATGGGATAGGGGAGGGTGAATCCGACGACGTAGATCGCGAGGCTAACGCCTCCGCACGCGGCGAGACGCGTCGTATCCGAGCTTCGCGCAACAGACCCACCCAACGGCTATCGCTCGAAGAACCCGTCGACACTCGCATCGGTAGCGCGAATGAATCCCGCGAGGGACGGATAGCAACGTCGGAACTCGTCGATCATCTGCCTAGAGATCTCGCGGTAGGAGAAGTGGCCGGCCGGCTTGGAGCGAGTCTCCACAATGTAGCCGAGCTCCGCCATATCCATCTTGAAGAGTGCGCGGCGCCTGTACGCCAGCGGTAGTGTGTACTGACCCACGCCCGGCATCTGCAACTCGATCCGTTCGGCCAGCTCGCCCGCTTCATCCATGGCGGCTCGGAACGCGTCCACAACGTCTGCGTCACCCACAGCGGGAGGCACGTCATAGCCGTACTCGTGGGTGAAGTCCTTAACGATCTGAATGCAATTCCGGTGGCGGTGGAGATCACGGAATGCGCCGTTGTCTAGACACAGATCGAAGATCAGCTCGTACCCCGCACGCGTCTCCCGGACCGGCTCGTCGTGGGGACCGCGCGCGGCGAACGCGACTGCGGCAATGCCGTCGATCCGCTCCGGTGGCAGTGATTCCAGGCGATCGAGGATCTGATCGTAAGACAGATCGGTCACGCGATACAGCAGCGAAGCTGCGAGCTCGGTTCGTACGTCCTTCGGTCGCACCAGTGAAACGCCGCGAGCTCCATCGGGACTGACGCCAGTCAGAAGCGGCGCGGCGAGCTCTCGAAGCGACGCATACGTCGTTCCGAGGTAGGGGCGGGGGTCCGTATATCGCACGAGCGTAGGCGCCGCTGGTGCATCGGCAGAGACTGCCTCGCGGGCCCGCGCCACGAAAGCCTGGGCATCTGAGTCGGAGAACCGCGCGAGAAACGCGTCCAGCTCCGGACCCAGCTTCAGTGCACCCGGGTTGTACGCCGGCTCAGTTGTAGCTCGACGCAGCTCCGCGGCGATCTCCTGCATCTCCCGCTGTGGATGAGATGCGAGCCGCGCGATCTGCCGTTCCAGCGTCCTGGCACTGCACAGATAGCCAAGGCCGGTGTACGTGCTCGACGGGAGGAGATACCGTGCGACGTCGAAAGCGCGCGCCCGAATCGTCCGACGAAACTCGTCGTCGTCCACCTCGGACGGGCGCTGGTCCGCGTAAGCCTTCGCGAAGTGCTCGACCACCGCGCGATGGATCGTCCTGTAGGCCGAGAAGAGTTGGTCGCAGATCCGCGTGTAGTCGCCTGCGAACGCCGAATCCGCGATCTCCGGTGGCGTGTAGTAGCGACGGCGCGTGAAGTCCTGGTATCGGGTCGAGCTCTCCTGCGCGTCCACGAGCTGTTCGTCGAGGACCTCGACCGCCGCTACGATCGAGATGTTCTCGGCAACCATCGTCACGTGAGCCAGGTCGGCGATCGACGCGTGGCCGTACGCAAAGTAGTTCTGCTCGTAGAAGCGGCTCGCGCCCTCCTGCGTCAGGTCCTGGGCCCATTCCTGGTAGGGGCGCGCGGACCGGCTGAACTTCGCGATCGCATAGCCGCCGGGTTCGGGCAGCATGCCGACCACGGAGAAGACGCGTCGTTCATCCGACATGTTCCGCTTCCCCAACCTGAGCCCGCCGGGCCGATCAGCGAGCGCTAATACAACGTCGCTACGTCGGAGGGTCGCCAATTCTAGCAGTCAGGCCGCCGCCCGAAGCAGAGACCCGGGTTCATTCTCGCCCTCCGCTCGCCCTGAGCCGCCCTCTGCTCATCGTGAGCCTGTCGAAGGACTCGTGATCGATCCGTAAGTTGTCTAGTCACATAAACGCCTCCTATAATCGCTGATCGAGTCGAGCCGACAGGTAACGATTCGAATCGGTTTTTGGCGTCGATCCGTAGCGGTCGTCTTGGGAGGCTTTCTGGTATCCCCTGCATTTGCTGTCCGGGCTGTTCTGGCCCTGGCGGTCCTATTCCCCGTCATTGCGTCCCCTGCCGCGTTAACCCAGGCCCAGCAGATCCCCCCTCCAGGTGACCCAGCCGACGGTCGACCAGCCATCGCGGTTACCGCGATCGTGCGCGCTCCGAGCGATTCACAGCCGATCGCTGAGGTGGCAGCGTCGGAATCAGCGACCGCGGCCTCCGCTCTAGCAGCGCCAGCCGTAGCGCCTGCTGCCGTCGTGAATCCAGCTCCAACAACGCCTCCCCAGACGGCAGCGGTACAACCCGCGCAGCCCCTCTCTCTGGAGGCGATCGCCATCGCCGCCGGTTCTCCAATTCTGGACTTTGCCCCGACCAACTCTGATGTGATGGCGCAGAGCCTGCCGTCCCGCGTCAGCGGGCCAGCGTACGGGATGAACATCTTCATCTGGGACATGCCGTTTACGACGGACCGCGATCTTGCCCGCGTTTCGGACGCCAAGTTTGGGTGGCAGAAGTCGCTCTTTCAGTGGCGGCTGATCGAGCCGCAGCGCGGGACCTTCGATTGGACCGAGGCTGATCGTGTCGTGCGCGCCTCTGCGGATACCGGTGTCAAGGTCATCGCCCGTCTCGATTTCCAGCCAGACTGGGCTCGCAGGGACCGAGCGCCCAACGGGCCGCCGGACAACTACGACGACTTTGCGAACTTCGTCTACGCACTCATGGACAGATACAGGACTGGCTCCCCCTACGGCACGATTCACGCGATCGAGGTGTGGAACGAGCCGAATATCGGCCGCGATTGGGGGAACGCCCTGATCGGCCCCGGAAGCGCTGCCGATTACGTCAGACTCCTGTGCACCGGTAACAGGGCTGCGAAGCGCGCCTCCCCCGACGTAATAGTGATCAGTGGCGCCCTGACGCCGACCGGTACCATCAATCGCGAGTCCGCTGACGATGTCATCTACACCCAGTGGATGTACGACGCGGGGGCGAAGCCATGCTTTGATGCCTTGGGCGCCCACGGCGCCGGGTACAAATCGCCTCCATGGGTCGGTCCGGGAGAGCTCATGACGAGCTCGCAATGGGGCGGCGACCACACCTTTGGCATGCGCCGGGTCGAGCAGCTCCGCGACGTGATGGTCCGGAACGGCGATGCCGCAAAGCAGGTCTGGCTCACGGAGTTTGGCTGGTCTAGCGATCCGATCCATTCCGCGTATTCGTGGCACCGCGTGACAGAGGAGCAGAAGGCGGATTTCATCGTCGAGGCGTACCGCTTTGCATACCTCAACTGGCAGCCGTGGATCGGTGTGATGGTCCTCTGGAACGTCTCGAACCCGGATTGGACCGAAAACCGCGAGGAGTATTGGTGGAGCGTCACCAACCCGGACGGCACCACGCGCCCCGCCTACGACGCGCTCGTATCCGCGCGCGCATCCGGCTATCTCCCTGACCCGAACTGAGCGCCGCGTCTTGCGTGCTCGAGCGACGGAAACGGCGCATGAACATCGCCATTCATCCTGGACCCAGTCGGGCCCAGACTGCGCCTCTCCCATAGCGTCGGGACCAGACTGCTCCTCTCCCATCGCAATGGGAGAGGTTGGGTGAGGGCACCTTACCCGCATCTCAGAATTGTTCGGGCCCGACGGGAATTGGCCCTCACCCCCGCCTCTCCCGCTGCGGCAGGAGAGGGGCAGACGGGCTCGCCCCAACCGCTGGTGCTCCTCCGTCGAGCTGTACTAGCCGCCGTCCTGTTGGTCACCGCCTGCGGTCTTATTCGTTTCCCAGGACCGCAGCCATCCACAGTGCCTCCCGAAGGTTCGGTCCACGTCTTTCTCTGGGGTAACCCGAATACCACGGATCGCGACCTGCGCCTCGCGAAAGAGGCAGGATTCACCTGGGTCAAGCAGCGATTCGAGTGGCGAAACATCGAGCGCGACGGCAAGGGCCGCTTCGAGTGGAACGAGCCGGACCGCATTGTCCGTGCGGTCGATTCTGCCGGGCTGAAGGTCGTGGCTCGCGTCGACGGGCACGCGGGCTGGTCTCGCGCGGTCAACATCTATCCCGACGACGGTCCGCCGGATCGTATGTCGGATTGGGCGGATTTCCTTTCTGCCCTCGGGGGCCGGTACAAGGGCAAGATCGACGCGTATGAGATCTGGAACGAGCCCAACCTCTCCCGCGAGTGGGGTCGGAAGCAGCCGAGCGCGCCCGAATACGTGGAGCTGCTGAAAGCGAGCTACGCCGCGATCAAGCGGGCGGATCCTGATGCGCTCGTGGTCACCGCCGGTCTTTCGCCGACGACGGACACGAGCCCCGATGCGCGCCCCGACATCGTGTACCTACGCGAGATGTACGCCGCGGGCGCCAGGGGATCGTTCGACCTCCTCGGTGCTCACGCGGCCGGCTTCAAGTCGCCGCCTCAGCTCGACCCTGCCACCGGAGCCAACAATCCGACCCTGACGAACAACGATCCGAGCCCGCCCGAGCTGCGCCGCGCCTACTTCTTTCGTCACGCCGAGGACTTGCGCCAGGTGATGGTCGAGAATGGCGACGCGGATCGGAAGATGGCAGTGCTCGAGATGGGCTGGACGAGTGACCCGCGCCCGACCTCCGACTACCGATGGCACAGCGTCTCGGAGCAGGAGAAGGCCGATTACATGGCCGGGGCGTTCCGCTACGCTCGGGGAAACTGGCCCTGGATGGCCTTCATGACGGTAATCTACCTTCCCGACCCGCGCTGGAGCTCCGACCAGGAGCAGCTCTACTGGAGCATCACGAACCAGGACGGGAGCGCGCGGCCAGCCTACAACGCGCTAAAAGCCGTGCTTCCAGCGGGCTCCTAGAATCCAGCGGGCATAATAAGGACCACAGCCATGATTCGTGACGAGATTCGCCAAGTTATTGCCGAAGCCGTGCACCGCGCTCAAGCGGACCAGCAGCTCCCCTCGGTGACTACGCATCCTCCCTCGCGTTGAGGATG
>ORMF012044045.1_pt1 | contig 14443 bp, 17 predicted proteins | sample 1779871 | NCBI WGS metagenome assembly ORMF01 (sample SAMEA104232316, study PRJEB22302) | groundwater metagenome | biome: forest; feature: aquifer; material: groundwater | place: USA | collected 2011-08-07 | depth 5.4 m | reverse complement strand
ATGTTGAGGAGGGGGTAGACTTAAGAACGTACATATTTAAAATGTTAACGTTTCATGATTAACATGCATTTAAGATAAGCTATGTTACTGACGGTTCAATATTTGTTAAAAAGTATTGTTGTAGGCAAAACGATGATTTTTTTAAATTATACCCATAACTAATTGGTTGTAGAAAAACTTATATAAAAATTGAAGCTGTTTTATCGTAAATTAGCCAATTTTTGAGATAACTTCGTTATAGATTTTGCAGAAAATCGTTTACTGTTTTTATAAAAACATTTTTGTTTTCCCATGGAACACGATGAAATGAGTTTTCAATAACAACATGCTTTATGTTTTTGGATATATTGGCTAAGGAATTTCCTATGGTTTTGTATTTAAGATCATTAGAGCCTGAGATATATAATATTGGAACGCCAGATTTTATAATTTTTTCAGTTAAATCAGGTTGGAGACCTTTTGAGTAATTTTTGCAAATTTCTGAGTAAATATTTTTATATTTTTGATCTGGCATGAAATCATTTGGTTTATTACCAAAAATTAGTAATGAATTCCACTCTTTTAGAAGACTATTAAATGATTCTTGCTTAAATTTTTCTGCCCATTTAAGATCAAATGACAGTGAATCATTTTTCTCTTGCTCTGTTTTAAAGCCAGGATGAGCTCCTATTAATATTCCTGCATCCCACAAACAAGGGGCATCAGCTATTGCTTGCATCGCTAATCTTCCGCCAAGAGAATAACCAATGACAACGTTTAAATTATTTGCCGAGCGTTCAATGTTGTCATTGAAATTTTTACTCCAATCTTCAGCTGTCGGTGAAATAGAGTTAAGGAGATCTACATAATGTTTTTTTACATTTGATGAGTTGATTAGAATTTTGTAACTAATTTCACTCCAAACAGAATTATCTTGCAAAAAACCATGAATAAAATAAAGATAAATGGTTTTCATTTTTTCAATGCTGCTCCTACTTGAATATCTCCAAGTGGATTCAAAATCCCATGAGAGATAATTTCTACTTCAGATAAGTCAAAATTGAAATTTTTAAGACAGCTTTTTATATCTCTGTTCAAGCTGCATCCTCCAAAAGCTTTTTTCCATATAGGATTTAGTGCATTTTGAAGTGATGCCGTTTTATGATTATGTGAAACAGAATGTTCGCAAAAATAGATTTTTGATTTGGGCTTAATCACTCTTTTTAGTTCACTAATTGCTTTTAGAGTATTATTGATTGAACAAAAACTAAACGTACAAACGGCTGAATCAAAAAAATTATCTCCAAACGGAAGTTCTTCAGCTGGGATATTATAAATTTCGATTGGAAAATTAACTGAGTTTTTATTAAATAATTTGGAAAAGCTTAATGCAGGTTCAACAGCATAGATTTTATTAATTAATTCCTTGTTATAAAAAGGAATATTTAGCCCTGAGCCAAAACCTATTTCGATGACATTTCCATATGCTTGAGGAATAATTCTCTTCCTTAATCCTGAAAAATAGTTACTTCTACACGCACAATTAATAAGTCGTGGCAGGAGTTTTTTGGAATAGAAATCCATGATTAAATACGCTTAAAGCTGTTTACCTATTTTTAAAATATCTGCAATGTTTGCATGAGGATCAATTATCGGTTTTATTAAACTTTTAGCTGATGTCATTAAAGTAGTTACTCCTGGTCCATGTCCAGCTTTGATAGAATTACCGTGCACTACTATTCCTATGGATACAGCTCCTTTTCGCAAAGTTCTTCCAAATCTGTTGTCATGATCAATTATAGCGACGATGTCGCCTAATCGTATTTTATCTATATTGTATTTTTTTAATGTTTCAGGGTCGCTGGAAATTATATCATAGTCACCTCTTGCAACGTGTGGAGAGCCAATTCCTGATCCCATACATTCAGCGTGTACAATGGTTGTGACTGGTACTTCTATGCATTTATCATTCAATTCTTTTATTTTCATATTGTTGAATAATCGTGGAGAAAGGTTATATAAATAAATTTCAGGATAATCTAAAAGTTTTAACCCTTGCCCGTGTGCAGATACTAATATTTTGTCATCGTAAGACATCTTTTTCTTGATTTCTCTATCAAAATTGATTATGAGATGTTCAGCACCGCCGTGAGTTCCGATTACGGTTCCTTCGCTGCCTTTTGCTTCTCCTGAAATAATTTTGGCAGTATTTCCTGAACACGAATAGATTTGAAGTGAAAGGTTTGGATAATCATTCGGCTTAGAAATATCCATTGCACAGCTTACACCTGGTTCTATATGATCTGCAGCCCATCCGAAGGCATTATCTCCAACTTCTATATTTAAAGTTATTCCGCCTGTTGATGGCAAAATAAAAGGAGTTCCTGAAATATCAACACCCCAATTTCCAGTTGATTTAGGATAACATGGTTGGCATTGCAAATAAAATTCAACTACATCATTTTCATTAGTTCTTAACATGACATTTACCTTTTTTATAGTGAAACTGCCTAAAATTTAGTTTTTCATTCACGGTTATAAATTTATTTTCCCTAACACAGCAAGCTTTCCTTCTCTTCCTGAAATTTCTTCAATTCTAAGCTCTTGTGTTTGAGGGTTATTTTTGACCATTTCATAAATTTGGACGAGTGGAACAATTTTTATGTTTTCTCGGAGTGCTTTAATGATAAAATCTTCGAACATTTCTTTACAGGCTATTCCTTCGACTTCTGCATGAATAGATATTACATTCAATTGATTTTCTTTAATTTTACCGAGTATCAATTCATTATAATTTGAGTTGTCAATTCCATTTTTTCCTATAGTTTCGTCATAGGTAGGTAACGTTGTAGGAATCTGCAAGGTTTTATACTGTTTTCCATTAAATGTAGGAAACCCATAATCGTTCCCTCTAGAGTCGCTTCTGTAAAGAAAATTATTATTTTCAGAAAAATCTAACCAAGCTTGAGATAACTGCCAACCTGGGGTGCCTGCGACCTTAGGAGGAGTTAAAAATATTTCATTCCATCTTTTAATTGCCGTATTTTGCATGGAAGATGAAGTTTTTAGTGCAGCTTTAGATATTTTCATTTGCCATTTATAATGATCGTATGCGTGCAGTGCAACCTCATGCCCTTCTTTTTCAGCGTTTTTCATTATGTTAGGGAGCTTTTTACCAATATCAGGTCCAGGGCAAAGAAGACCTTTAAAAATAATGTCAAACCCATAAAGTTTTGCTGCATTTCCTCTAAGCATTTTTTTTAAAAATTTTGGTTTTAAAAGACGCCAAGCGTGCCGTCCCATGTTGTCAGGTCCTATTGAAAAAAAGAAAGAGCCTTTAATGTTATGTTTTGCAAGTACTTTTAATAGGGAAGGGACTCCATATTTTGTTCCTCTATATGTATCAACATCTATTTTCAGACCCAGTATTTTTTCATTTTCAAGCATATTTATTCCTCAGCCTAATTATTTTTTACAGAACCAGATTTTTCAGCGCCTTCTACCGAGCTGATTAAATATTTAGGTCTTTGCCTTACATCCATACTTATTCTGCAAAGATATTCTCCCATAATCCCGAATATGAAAAATTGAAGCCCCATGAGGAAAAATAGTATTCCGAAAAGAGTAAAGACACCACCTTCAGCCCATTCAGCACCATATAAGACACGAAGGACTATTATTATTATGGCAAATAAAATACTTGCCGCACACATGACACCGCCAAATACTGTGAGAAATCTTAACGGCATGTAGGTTGAGCCAGTAAGGATATCAAAAAAAAGCTGCATTAATTTCCATACATTGTATTTTGATTCGCCAGATGCTCTCTCTAGGTGTTCAACTGTAATTTCAGCTGTATTGCGGGCGAATGAGTCTGCAAGAATAGGAATATAGATAAATTTTTCTTTGCATTGAAGCAGCACATCTATAATTTCTTTTTTATATGCTTTAAGCATGCAGCCACTGTCTCTGATTTTTGATTTAGTAATTTTCCTTACTAGAGATTCTTTTGCACCTGATGCTGCTTTTCTGAATAGGTTGTCTTTTCTTCCTCCTCCGCGAAGACTGCTAACTATATCATAATTGCCTTCTTCCATTTTATCTAAAAGTTTTGGAATTCCTTCTGGTGGATTTTGAAGGTCGGCGTCAATTGTAACTATCACATCTGCACTACAGGTTTCAAAACCTGCTATTATGGCGGCATGCTGCCCATAGTTTCTATTAAGACAAGCCAGCGTAATATGCTCTTTATCTTTATTGATCCACTGCCGTATTATATCAACAGAATCATCTGAGCTTCCATCGTCGACGAAAATAATTCTGAAGCTATATTTAAGCGGATACATTGCCTTTAACGTCCTGTCTATTAAAGGATTTAGATTAGATGCTTCATTGTAGACAGGAATTACTATATCTACGCTTTTTATGGGTTTTTGACAATTTTTATTATTCATCAAACTTCCTTAAACTAAATAATTAAAAAATTGAGGTTAAACAGAAAAAATTACCTTTTTAATATAATTTCATTGCAATGAAATTGCCAACATCTGTGGTATCTTTGATTTTATAGGCTTTTATACTCAAAAAAAATTGGTTTTAAGGAAAATCATATTAAATTTGAAGCTGTTTAATCGTAAATTAAGCAATTTTGAGAGTATTTTGCTTATTATTTCCTGAAAAATATTTTGTGCGTGAATTTAAAGTGCTTATAAGAAAAATCAGTCGATTTTTGTTATGTAACAAGTATAATGAATATTATTGTAAAGCGGTAGAATTTATGGAACTTGCAAAGTTAGAAACACATCCGAAGATCATCATTGTTTTAGATCGTTTGCGGAGTGCACATAATACAGGAAATATTTTTAGAATTGCCGAGGCGATAAAGGCTGAAGAAATAATTACATGTGGTTATACTCCAACTCCGCCTCATCCTAAGCTTGAGAAAACAGCGATGGGAGCGGATAAAATGGTAAAATTTAGACATTTTGAAAGTTCTTTTAACGCAGTAGAAGCTCTTAGAAAGGAAGGGGTAAAAATGATATTGGCAGTTGAGCCTCTCAAAGAGTCGGTGTATGCATGGAAAATGGATTATAAATATCCTGCAGCCTTTATTTTTGGTAACGAAGCATTGGGGATATCTGAAGAGACATTAAAGATCTGCGATGGTGCTGTTTCTCTGCCAATGTTTGGTGAAAAAGCTTCAATAAATGTAGGCAATTGTGTAGCTGCCTTGCTTTATATTGTTGTTTCAAAGCATTTTATATAATATTTAAAAAAGAATTTTATATATTGTTTAGGATAATTAAAATAACGTTATGACTTTCCTTTATGTCCAAAACATCTAAGCAAAAGAAAAATCTAAAAAGTGTATTACGAAATCCTTATGCAAGGTTAGCCTGCATTCTTATTTTTATTATAGTCGTTATAGCACTTGTTTTATTTGCATTCTTTTATGCGAAAAAACTGTTTTTTTCTGAAAATCCACATTTTACGCTAAAGAATATATCTGTTTCTGCAAATGGATATTGGAATAATAGAGTTAGTGAATTATCAAAAATAGTAAAACTTGAAATTAACCAAACTAATCTTTTTGCTATATCACTTACAGAGATCAGGAATAAACTTTTAAAAGAGAAAGAATACGGAATTGCTAACGTTGAAATTTCGAGAGTATTGCCTGATACTTTGAATTTTAAAATTCAGGAAGAAATACCTTGTGCAGTTCTCTATAATAGCAACTCATCTCTTGTGATAACAGATAAATCAATTCTTATAAATAGAAAGTATACGGGAGAATTGGGTGAAAACCTGCCAGTTGTAACTGGGTTTAACCTAAAAAATGCTGTTGACATCCCACAGACGTTTACAAATCAAAAATCGCTTTATGGTAAAGAAGTAAGTATTTTGACGCCAGCAGTAGCTTTAATCCGTATGGTTGATATAGATTTCCCCGAGTTTCGCATTCAAAGAATAAATATTGCTGTTGAAAATCAATTGAGTGTTTATATGGATGCACCAGATGGTGACGGAACAGTCAATGTAATTTTGCCATTTACATATACTCCTGATGCTCCAGCATCTCGTCAAACTTTTAATCGGAACGCATTGATTTTAAAGAAAAAAATGAATGAATTATTAGAGTTATATCAGTACTTACGCTGGAAAAGAAAAAAGTGTAGCGAAATTAATATGCTTTTTGCCGATCAGGCAATTGTTAAATAAAAAAGGCAGCTGATTGATCAGCTGCCTTAAATTTTGACTTATGCTTTAAAAGTTATGATTTTACAACCCAAACTTTTGCATTAGCAGTAACTTCAGGATGAAGTTTGATTTTTACTTCATAAGAGCCAAGTTCTCTTATAGGAGCAGCCAGTAGAATTTTATGATGGTCTACTACTATGCCCTTTTTAGATATTTCTTCGGCAATATTCATTGATGTAACAGAACCGTATAGTCTGTCATCTTCACCTACATTGACCTGAATGTTTATTTCAAGTTCTGCTATTTTTTCTGCGAAATTTTGTGCTTTCTTTATTTCGTCTTTACGTTTAGCTTCAATTATTTCCTTTTGAGCTTCAAATTGACGCAAAGCCCCTTTTGATGCCTTTAAAGCAAGCTTCTTCGGAAGAAGGAAATTTCTGGCATAACCTGCAGTAACTGATACGAGTTCACCAGCTCTACCTACATTTTCAATGTCTTCAAGAAGTATATATTGTTCTTTCATGATGTTTCCTCGATATGTTAAAATTACAGTACAAGACTAAGAATTCTTGCTTTTTTGATTGCGACACCAAGCATTTTTTGATGGTCTTTGCATGTCCCTGTAACACGCTTAGCGAGGATTTTACCATTTTCAGTTTGAAACTTTGTAAGTAAATCGGCATCCAAAAAATCGATATAATTTATTTTACTTTCACAGAAACGACAGATTTTTGGTCTTCTGTCTCTTCTGACTGTTCTTTTTTTGTTCTTTCTATTAATCATTGAAGTACTACTCCATAAATTTAAAATTATTCTATTACTGCGTATTGTATTAAAATCCTAGAAAGGAATGTCATCTTCGGTTTCAAAATCATTATCAAATATTTCAGGTGGCGGTTCAGGCATTTGTGGAGCCTGTTGAGCTCTGTAATTTTGATTATTTGAACCGTGTTGTTGTGGCTGACTTGAAAAACCAGCATTGCTTTGTGGTTTTTGCTGATAGCTGTTAGAATAGTTGGAATCAGATCCGCGTGATGAGCTTAAAAACTGAACTCTCTCAGCTGTTATCCTTAAACGCGAACGCTTATTTCCGTCTTTATCTTCCCAATTGTCATTTTTTAATCTGCCTTCTATTAGAATAGATGAACCTTTTGTGAGATATTTCCCACATGATTCAGCTTGTTTTGTCCAAACAACAATATCTATAAAGCACGTTTCTTCTTTTTCTTGACCGTTAACATTGTATTTTCTGTTGACAGCAAGTCTAAGATCGCAAACAGCTGTTCCTGTAGGCGTATATCTCAACTCAGGATCTTTTGTTAAATTCCCCATCAACATAACTTTATTCAAAGAAGCCATCTTTTACACCCTTTCATTTCTGCCGTTAATTTATTCGCCAGAATCGTCCTTAATGATGACAGTTTTTCTGTTTATTTTTTCTTCTCTTGGATCTTCAGGTCTGTCGTAAATAAAGATCTGTAGACGCAGAATTCTTTCATCTAGACGATATTTGTCTGGAATTTCTGCAACTTCTTTTTCATTCATGTTGAATACAACATCCCAGTAAAATCCGCTTTTCTTCTTTTTAATTTGACGAGCGAACTGTTTGCGGCCAAGTGGAGTAGCTCTGAGAAATTCCCCGTTGGCCCTGGAAACTGCTGAGGAAAACTCCTCAATAAATGCTTTTCCTTCGTCCTGAACTTTTCTATCGTCCAGGATTATTACGGTTTCGTAAGTTTTCAATTTTTTGACTCCTTATTTTTCTTATGACTGGTTATTTTCCATTTTATAACCGTTATATTCATTCATTGCTGCAGAAGTACCCCTGTGGACAGAATACAATATTGCAGCAGTTGAAATGCGTATTACTTCATCAAGTGCTCTTTTTTCATCATCTTCAAATTTGGAGAGGACAAAATCTGAAATCAATTTATTTTCAGTTCTACCTATACCTACTCTGAGGCGGTTAAAATCGCTTCGCCCAACATTTGATATGATTGACTCAATACCATTGTGTCCAGCTGAAGTTCCTCCTTTTTTAAACCTTAATTTACCCAAAGGTAAATCTAAATCATCATGAACTATCAGCAGTTCGTTAGAATTAATTTTTTCTTTTCTGCACAAGCAGGCAACTGATTCACCGCTGAGGTTCATAAATGTTTGAGGTTTTACAAAGTAAACTGTTCTTCCTCCAATTCGTATTTTTTGATAAAGAGCATTGTATTTTGACAGATAATCCGTTTTTTTATGGGCTTTAAGAACAATTGAATCAATTAACATAAATCCAATATTGTGCCTGGTATCAACATATTTTTCAGTTGGATTTCCTAGGCCAATTACTGCCTTTATTGAAGGCTCATCTGTCATGATAAAATATTATTTAATTTATTTATTTTCTTCTGTTGGTTCAGTAGCTGCAACTTCTTCAGTGCTTGATTCAGCCTGTTGTGCTTTTGTTTCAGATACTTGGAATACTACTATTTCTGCATCTTCGGCTGCTTCTACTCCTTCAGGGAATGGGATATCTTTAATATACATTATTGAATCTAATTCCATTTTGCTTACATCCACTTTCACAGATTTAGGCATATTTATAGGAAGGCATGAGATTTCAATTTGATGCATGTGCTGGTCAAGTATACCACCTTGAGATATACCAACAGGTATACCAACTGGTACCAAATCTACATTAGCAGTTACTTTTTCATTCATATTGATCTCTTGTAGGTCTACATGAAGTGTTATGTCAGCTAAATAATCCTGTTGTACTTCTTTGAGAAGTGTGTTGATGACTTCGCCGTTTTCTACGTTAAGTTCAATGATGTGAGCATCAGCCTTTAAAAGTGAGCTAAGTTCTTTGCTTTCTAATACGAAGTGTCTTGTCTCTTTTCCAAGACCGTATACGTTTGCAGGAACTTTTCCTTCTTTTCTAAGTCTGCGTGAAGGTGCTGAACCTACTTCTGTTCTTTTTGTTGCATTCAGTTTATAAGCTAGTGACATTGTTTGATCCTTTATTATTTATTTGTAAATATTGTTTATATGTAGAGTGAATTATCCTTTATCTACGCTGAATAGTGTAGAGAGAGAGCCACCTGCATGTATTCTTTTGATAGCTTCAGCTAAAAGAGGTGCCACGCTGAAAACTTTTATTTTATTACAGTTCGTGTGAAATTGAGGAACGCTGTTTGTTGTTATTAGTTCTTCAATTTCGCTGTTCATTAATCTTTCTACGCCTGATTCATTTAAAAGGCAGTGAGATATAGAAGCAATTACTTTTTTTGCTCCTTCTTTTTTTAGAAGATTTGCTGCTGCAATGAGGGTTCCTGCTGTTGAGGTAAGATCATCAACCATAAGGCAGGTTCTATCTCTTACATCGCCGACAAGATGTGTCGATTCTACTGAATATGCATCAGACCTTTTTTTAGCAATAATTGCCAATCCACAGTCTAATGCACTTGAATAAGCATGTGCCATTTTTACGCTTCCTGAATCTGGTGCTACTACAATAGCATTTTCACCCATTTGCTGTTTTAAGTATGGATACATTACAGGTGCTGCATAAAGATGATCAACAGGGATATTAAAAAAACCCATAATTTGTTGAGCATGAAGATCCATAGCCAAGAGTCTTGTTGCCCCAGCTGTTGCAATGATGTCAGCAACAAGTTTTGCAGTAATAGGAACACGAGGTCTATCTTTTCTATCCTGCCTTGCGTATCCATAATATGGTATAACTGGAGTTATTCTTGAGGCAGATGCACGTTTGGCAGCATCAAGCATTATGAGAAGCTCCATTATGTTTTCGTTAGTAGGATAACATGTCGGTTGTATTATAAAAACATCTCCGCCACGTATATTCTGCAGATATTGAATGAATATTTCTCCATCAGGGAAATGCTCTATCTTTATGTTGCCCAGCTTAACGCCTAGCGAATCGGCAATATCTATTGCCAATTGAGGGTGTGCACTTCCTGAAAAAATAAAAAGCTCTCTTCCTCTTTTATTCATTCTTTTTCACCTTAATAATATGTTAAACACATTTACAACAGTTAATTGTTAACTTTTTTAAACAGAATAAGACCTATCTTCTGTCAAATAAACTGCTTATTATTCAAGCAATACGATACGTTTCAGCAAATATTTAATACAAAAGAGCCTTAATATATCAGTTTTGGTTCTTTAGTCAAATGCCATAGAAATTTAAACTTTCATTTTATAAAAAATCAAAAGATCACTGTAAAATATTCCTGAATTTTGGAGTTTTGAGCTTGGAATATAGAGATAAAAATTATACAATTCATAATAAAAGATTTAACAGAGTTAATCAATTGATTATTTTCCATATTCAAAGGCGAGTCTAAATGAATGATTTTAGCTCAAAACCAAAAATTATTTTTGATAATAAAAAAATAAGAATTTCAAACTTTTCAAAAGAAAAATTAACGCAGGATGAAATATCTGACCTCTACTTTAAATTAATTCACTTGATTAAAGAGAAGCCTATATCTATAGAAATAAGCCTTCTTAATCTAAGCGTTTCAGATATGAACTTGATGGCTTTTCTTGATACATGCCACGCGGTTTCTTTAAAATATGGAATAGAACTTATTTTCGTCGATAAAAATGAGATTGTACTAGATGCGTTGGCAAAGATATCTGTTTTTGAAACATCAAAAGAAAATAAATATAAAAAAATAGTAGATTACCGAAGAATTTCAGCCTTTACAGCTATAGGGGAAAACAGTTTCAAGTTTGGGCGTGATGTGAGAAATTTCTTAGGCTTTGTTGGAGAAATTTCATCTGTTCTTTTTGACTCATTGTTTCATCTCAAAAAAGTTCAATGGAAAGAGATGCTTTATTATATGGAAAAGACAGGTGCAGATGGGGTGCCGATAGTATTATTGCTCTGTTTTCTAATGGGAGGGATTATTTCTTTTCAGGGAATTTTTCAGATGGGTAAATTTGGATTGGCTGAATATTCTGCCAATTTGGTAGGTCTTGTTTTAGTTAAAGAGTTGGCAGCATTGATGGTTGCAATGATATGTATAGGGAGGGCTGGTTCTGCCTTTGCGGCAGAAATAGGAACAATGAAAGTTGCTGAAGAAATTGATGCGATGGCAACAATGGGGCTCAGAACTTCTCGCTTTATTGTTATTCCAAAAGTGTTGGCATTGGTGTGCATGATGCCGTTGTTAACAGTAATAGGAGATTTGGCAGGAGTCTTTGGCGGTATGGTTGTTGCCGTGATGCTTAATGCCAGTACTTTCAGCCAATATTACATAAGCACTGTTGCTGCTATTGACACTTCAAGTCTACTGGAAGGGATAGTAAAAAGCATTGTGTTCGCAGTTCTTATTTCCGTAATAGGATGTTTGAGAGGATATGAGGCAGATTGTGATGCGAAAGGTGTTGGTAAAGCAGCTACATCATCAGTTGTGAGTGGAATTTTTCTAATTATCATTGCTGACGGCATAATCACCGTACTTTTCAGTTAATAACGTCAATTGAAATATAAGCTATTTTTATTATGCTCATACGCAAAGATTTATAATTATTATTTATGGATTACTTGAATGTCTTTAATTGAAGTAAAAAATTTGACTGTTGGCTATGAAAAGGAAACTGTTTTGAAAAATGTTAACTTTTCGGTAAGTAAAGGCGAAGTATTTGGAATACTTGGAGGTTCTGGCAGCGGGAAAAGTACTTTACTGAAACATATGATAGGTCTTTATACACCCATTAAGGGCAGTATCTATATTAATGATTTAAACATTGCTGAAGCTGGAATAGAAGAAAAACGTGAAATTTCAAAAAAATTTGGAGTTCTTTACCAAAGTGGAGCACTATTTAGCTCAATGAGTGTATTAGAGAATATAATATTACCTATAATGGAATATACTTCATTACCAGTAGCTTTGGCAAGATCACTTGCTGCGCTGAAACTCAGCATGGTGGGATTGAAAGGATATGAAGATTACATGCCGTCAGAGCTTAGCGGCGGCATGAAAAAAAGGGCAGCACTCGCTAGGGCGATGGCTCTAGATCCTGAAATACTGTTTTTTGACGAACCTTCTGCAGGACTTGATCCTGTAACTTCTGTAAATTTGGATAAACTTATTCTTGATTTAAAGAAGAAGCTTTCAATTACTATTGTGATTGTAACGCACGAGATGGAAAGCGTTTTTTCGATAGCGGATAGAATCATTATTTTGGATAAATCAGTAAAAGGAATAATAGCTGAAGGCAAACCAGAAGAATTGAGGTTTAACAGTAATAATGAGTTTGTGCGAAAATTTTTAAATAGAGAAATTTAGATGAGGTTTTGATTTGTTATGAGTGATGTTACAAATAAATATAAGTTAGGTCTTTTTGTTGTAATAGCTGTAGTTATTTTTGTAATATTTCTATTTTTACTTGGTTCGTTCCAATATTTTAGAACGAAAATAAGCTGTTACACGGTTGTTAGTTCTTCTGTTCAAGGTCTTAGTGTTGGAGCTCCAGTTAAGTATAACGGAGTTGCAATAGGGCAGGTAGATAAGATTAAAGTTTCTCCTTCAGATGATAACGTGTACATTTATATGACTGTTTATCCTGATGCTTTATACTCTTCCGAAGTGAATGGAGATGAATTCAAATTTGATTATTTTATAAAAAGTGGAGTAAAGAATGGGCTTCGGTGCCAGCTCAGATATGCCGGCATAACTGGAAGTTTATATCAGGAAATAAGATATTTTGCTCAGCCAGATGACTGTGTTAAATCAATTAAATCTAAAATTAATAATGCAATATACATTCCCTCTGTACAGCCTATTTTATTTGGCGATATAATCAGTAAAATAAATAATTCTTTGGAAAAATTGTCTGCTCTTGATAAAATTTTCGTTCAAGTTTCAGACACTTTAAGTGCGTTAAATAAATATTTGAATGGTCCTCAACTTGCCGAACTTATAGATGAAGTTACCAATATAAGTAAAAATATCAATGATATATCAGTAAAACTTAATGACACACTTACTACAGAAAAAATTAACAACATATTGTCACAGATTGATCAAATACTTGTAGAAACTAAAAAGCTTTCCTTAAATTTAAATGAACAAATTACTGCTGCAAAAATTCCAGAAACAACGCAAGATGCAAGAAACCTGATGAAAGATACTATCCAAAAAATAAATTCAGCTATTGGAAATTTTAATGAAACATCCGAGAGTATAAGGAATTTAACCGAAACAATAAAGAATCAGCCAGATTCAATTATTTGGGGAAAGGAAAAAATACAGGTTGTTCCTGCAAAATAATTGAACTTTATGAGTATGTAAACCTTCATCTGTTGTCAATTTGTTCAGAGTGTAATTATGCATGCAAAGTTAAATTTTTATAAAAAAATTCATCTTGAATTAAATAAAATTTATAAACTAGTCCGCACCGATTTGTGGGGAGTTGAAACATCTAGATATCCATTACCTATAAGATGTTCCCTTTTTATTTGTAGATTTATTTGTCTTCTTTTTCTAGATTTTGCGAACAAAAAAACTCTTATGGTCGCAGCAGCATTAAGTTATGCAACAGTTTTGGGTATTATACCAATTTTAATGATTCTTATAGCTGTATCTAAAGGTTTTTTGGAAGAAACGTTGAAGGCATATACTCCTGATATTGCGAACTTTATTATGTTAAAATTCATGCCTGTGTACGGAGACTTGCAGAACTCGCATGGTGTTGATGTTTACAATTCAATCCAAAATTATATTAATTTTAAATTAATACCTACAATTACAAATATTAATATTCAACAGCTTGGAATTTATGGTGCGATTGTCCTAATAGTAATATCTTTGGCTCTTCTTAGAACCATAGAAAAAGCATTTAATGACATTTGGGGTGTCACTATTAAAAGACAAATATGGAAGCTTATACTGAATTATTGGCTTATTATAGCACTTTTCCCTGCCGTTGTCCTTGTTATCTTATGGTTAACAGGGCTTAGCATATACAGAGACTTTATAATGATTCAAAATGCAGGGTTTTTGAGCAGAATATTTACAGACCAAACTAAAACGTTTATTGCAATATTTATTGTTTTCACAATTATATATAAATTTATACCTTATACACATGTTAAGTTCAAATCTGCAGTTATTGGCGGATTAGTAGGAGGAATACTTTTTCAAATTGTAAATATGTTCAGCTTTATTTTTGTATCTAATGCCATAAGAACTCACTATTTGTATGGCAGTTTGGGTATTGTTCCGATATTTTTAGT
>ORMF012490272.1_pt1 | contig 14447 bp, 11 predicted proteins | sample 1779871 | NCBI WGS metagenome assembly ORMF01 (sample SAMEA104232316, study PRJEB22302) | groundwater metagenome | biome: forest; feature: aquifer; material: groundwater | place: USA | collected 2011-08-07 | depth 5.4 m | reverse complement strand
TCGTTCTTCATGTTCCTGTTTCTTGGCTTTGTAGTTTCGTTCTCGCTTTGGTACATTGTCCTTCCTCACAGCTTCACAAGCCAGGTGTTCTCAGTCCAAGAGCAGACAATCCGCTGCATTAACTCAAGCGGCATTCAGGGGTGCCTGATATCCCCCCTTGATTCATTTGTCAAGATTTTTCTTAACAACATCAAGGTGCTGCTTTTTGTGCTTCTCTTTGCATTTTTCTACGGCGCCGGCTCTGTTTTCATCCTTGCATGGAACGCCAGTGTCGTTGCAGCAGCAATAGGCATATTTGTCAGGAACAGCTTAAGCACAGCTGCTGCCAACCTTGGCCTGGCTTCTGCCTCAGAGTATTTTTCCTCTTATTCCCTTGGGCTCCTGCGCTACCTAACCCATGGCAGCCTTGAAATTCTTGCTTATTTTATTGCAGCGCTTGCCGGCGGCATTATCTCTGTGGCAGTAACTCACCACACTTTCAACAGCCGCAGGTTTCAGCATGTCCTCCTGGATTCAACCGACCTGATTTTGCTTTCAATTGGCACCTTGGTCATTGCAGCACTTGTTGAGGTCTTTATCACGCCAGCGTTATTCGGATAGGGCAATTGGCGGCAGGGCCGCATTTTTTGCTGCTACTCGTTGGGACGAAAAAAATAGCAGCAGCCAAGCGATTAATGCTCGGTAAATAGCAAAATATTTAAGCCAAGGTTGCCAAAAAAAGGTTTGTTAACTAAAATGGTAATGTGCAAGCGTTATTCTTTGGCATTGTTTATGCTTTCGGCTTTTGTGGCCTCTCTGCTTGGCACTCTTTCGGTTTCTGCCGAATTGTCTGTGCAAGCCGATAAGGGATCATACAACCTCGGCGACCAGATTATCGCCAGCTACGAGCTATCAGGCGATCAGGATTTCAGCGGCCTGCTTAAGCTGTCCCTTTCATGCACGAATTATAGCCTTGATTTTTACACTGTTCCCACAAACAGGGTGGCAGGCGAGAGACAGGCATCAAATGTCCCGCCTCTGGCCATTTCTGAAAGCATGCTGGGCAGGTGCTATGTTGATGCAGTGGCTGTGGCTTATGACGGGGTTTTTAGCGAGAACAGCTCGTCCAGCGTGTTTAATGTCACTGGCACAGTCTTGGTTGCGGTTCTGGTCCCTAAAATCTCTTACCTTCCTTCGGAGGCTATTGAGCTCTCAGGCACTGTCAGCAAAAGCCACATGTTGCCTGTGGATGTGTTAATCACTCTTGGCAATGAAACATATTGGACCAGCACCGCAAATAATGACTTCACTTACAGCATAGAGCTGCCAGAAAACATAAGGAGCGGCAGGCACAACCTTGTATTCTTCGTGAATGACTCGTATGGCAACTCAGGTTCGGCCTCAGCAGAATTTGAGGTTCCTGCGGTTCCAAACAGGATAGTCAACACGGTCAGCAGCCAGAATGTCAGGCCTGAGGAGCAGTTCACTGTCTCTGCCGTGATTTACGACCAGGCTGGGGAAATTATCAATTCAACTGTTGGCATCACAGTCACTGATTCAGGTGGAAGCTCAGTGCTTTCTGCTTCAAACACAGCTGGTGAAAGCATTCCTTTTTCTTTCCCGGCAGGCCAGGCGCCAGGCATTTACGCGATTACATCTTCCGGAAAGGGGCTGGCTTCTTCCAGCCAGATTTCAGTAGACGAGGTAGAGCACATTTCAGTGGCACTTGCCGGCGGGATGGTTACCCTGAAGAACACAGGCAATGTTGGCTATGCAAATTCGGTTGACATCAGCCTCGCTGGCGAGACCAGCTATCTGGTTTCAGAAGCCGTGGACCTGCAGCCTGGCCAGTCATATGAAGTCGACCTTGCAAAATCAGTATCTAGCGGCCAGTATACTGTGAGCTTTCCAACATTGGATAATTCTTCCAGCTTTGAAAACGTTGTCATTGACGACAAGAGGTCATTGTTCAAGAAAATTTCTGACGCTTTTGGAATAACAGGAAAGAATGTTCTGGTCACAAGCTCAGGCAAGGGCAAGATACCTGCAGGCTTGGCTCCTTTTATCCTGCTTGCCATAATTCTGGGCATCGCATTCTTTTTCGTCAAAAACAGCAGAAAAAATACGGCTTCTGACTTCGCGAAAACCAGCGGTGGCATGGACTTCGGCAGCGGCAGCAGCGGCGTTAGCTCTGGAAGCAGCAGCGTAAAAAGCGAAACAGCCCCTTCCAGCGTTGAGAACGTGGAGGAAGCCAGGGTTAAGCGCATTCTTGAAGAAAAGTACAGGCAGCAGCTGGCGCGCAAGGCTGACCAGCCAAAGAGCCTCAGGGATGACCCTGTCGCGCAGAAGTTCGTCAAGGACATGATGAAGGAAAAGAAGTTTAGGTGACTCCATGTTAGTTTTTTGATCAACCTTTTTCTTAAAAAGGTTGTGATGAAGGAAAAGAAATTCAGGTAACTCAGGTTGGTTTTTTGCTTTTTTTCTGACGTTTTTGGATCAACCCTTTTAGAAAAAGGGTTGGTTTAGATAGTTTTATAATCAGTTTTCTTCATTCTTCCATGCATGATTAAAGCAGTTATTTTTGACCTTGATGGCGTGATTGCTGACAGCATGAGCCTTCATCATGAAGCGGAGAAGAAAACACTGCTAAAATACGGCATTTCGGCAACCACAGAAGAATTGGCTGCACACACCGGGAATAAGATTGCAGTAAAGTTCTCAGCCTTGCTGGAAGAACATGGCGTGAAGGCAAACCTTGATGAAGTTTTAAAAGTTCATGCGGCCGATAGTTACAGCCATATAAAAGCAAATGTTTCTCCGGTGCCTGGCATCCTTAAGCTTGTCAAGAAGCTTCACGGCAAGAAGCTCAAGTTAGGCGTTGCATCAGGCTCGCCAAAGGTTCTTGTTGGCTATATGCTTGGCAAGTTCGGCATACTGAAGCTGTTTGATTCTATACTAAGCGCTGATGACGTGGCAAAATCAAAGCCTGACCCTGAAATCTTTCTCAAGGCTGCGCAAAAGCTTGGCTGCAAGCCAGCCGAGTGCGTTGTCATTGAAGATGCCCCTAACGGGCTTCGGGCAGCCAAGGCAGCAGGCATGAAATGCATAGCCATAACAACCACGCACAAGAAAGGCGAGCTGAAAGAGGCTGACCGGATAATTAGCTCATTTGGCGAAATTACAATCAAAGATCTAAAGGCTTTTTAGTGAGAAAATAAAAAGAAGAATGGCGGAACACAAGTCGTGCTTTGCACGACTGTGCCCAGTCGCCGTGAGCGACTTGGGCCAGGTAGCCGCGCTCGCCTTATAAGCGAGTAACCGTACCAGCGGTTTGCGGGTTCAAAGCCTCACTGCAGGAGGTGAAGATCCCGCTCCCGGCGTTTTCTTTTAAAGGCAAAAAGATGCTTCTGCCAATCTTTAGCACAGAGCTGAATCCTTCAACAACCCTTTTAAACCTTCCTTCCTTTCCTTTTGTGATGGTTGCCGCTGCTTTAGATGCTGGAACTATAGTAAGGAAGGAAACCCCAAACACTCCTGAAGAGATACTGAACGTCCTTAACCCTGTCGTCAAGCAGTGGTTTTTCTCGCGCTTTAAGGAGTTCAGCCTGCCGCAGCTGTTTGGCGTTATGGAGATTCATAGCCGCAGTAACATCCTGGTGTCAGCGCCAACTGGGGCGACCAAAACCCTGACTGCTTTCCTGTCCATCCTGAACGAGCTTGTTGACAGCAGCGAGAAAGGCATTCTTGAGGACAAGATTTACTGCGTTTACGTATCTCCCCTGAAGGCTTTGAACAATGACATCAGCAAGAACCTCAAGGAGCCGCTTGAGGAGATGGAGAAAGCTGCAGGCAAGAAGCTTGGTATTCGGGTTGGAGTGAGGACTGGTGATACTACAGCATCGGAAAAGTCCAAGATGCTCAGCAAGCCTCCCCATATCCTGATAACTACTCCTGAATCGTTGGCGATTGTGCTTTCCTCACTTAAGTTTGTTGAGCACCTGAAAAAAGTTGACTGGTGCATTGTTGATGAGATTCACGCCCTGGCTGAAAACAAGCGCGGCGTTCATCTTTCGCTCAGCCTGGAAAGGCTGCAGCGGCTTTCGCCGGGCATGGCGCGTGTGGGCTTGTCTGCAACAATCGCGCCGCTAGATGAGATAGCCAAGTTCCTCGTCGGCCTTGCTGATGTTGGCAGCGGGGAGTACCGCAACTGCGTGATTTGTGACGTCCAGTTTATCAAGAAAATGGACCTTAAGGTTATCAGCCCTGTTCCAGACCTGATTGATGCTGGCCAGAGCCTTATGCATAACGAGATGTACAGCCTTATTGACAATCTTATCCAGCAGCACCGCACAACTCTAATATTCACGAACACACGCTCGGCAACTGAAAGGGTAATCCACCACCTTAAGGAGAAATTCCCGAAGAACTATGCCCGAGCTGAGCAGACCATCGGCGCGCACCATGGCTCGCTTAGCAAATCCTACCGCTACGGGATAGAAAATGCCCTGCGATTGGGCAAGCTTAAGTGCGTTGTGAGCTCCACGAGCCTTGAGCTTGGCATTGACATAGGCTATATTGACATGGTCATCCTTCTTGGCAGCCCTAAGTCTGTTGCACGTGCAATCCAGAGGATTGGCCGCAGCGGCCACCGCCTGAACGAGACTTCTACTGGCAGGATTGTTGTGCTGGACCGCGATGACCTGGTTGAGTGTGCGGTGCTCCTTAAGTCGGCTGTTGAGAAGGAGATTGACCGCATCCATCTTCCAACGAACTGCCTTGATGTTCTTGCCCAGCAGATATTTGGCATTGCCATTGCTGACAAGATTGGCATCAATGAGCTGTTTTCCATGATAAGAAGCAGCTATTGCTACAAGGACTTGTCTTTTAATGACTTTAAGGACGTCATTGACTACCTTTGCGGGAAATACATATCGCTGGAGGACAGGCACATCTACGCGAAAATATGGTATGACGAGTCTACAGGCATGATTGGCCGGCGCGGCAGGATGAGCAGGGTGATTTACATGACCAACATCGGCACCATCCCTGACGAAACTTTTGTCATAGTGAAGATTGCCGGTACCGACCAGGTTGTTGGCAAGATTGACGAGGCATTCCTTGAGCGTTTGAAAAAGGGCGACGTGTTCGTGCTTGGCGGGGACAAGTACCAGTTCAGGCATGCCAAGGGCATGGTTGCCTTTGTTTCAGCCTCGGTGGACAAGCCTCCCACAATTCCTTCATGGTTCTCTGAAATGCTGCCGCTCAGCTTTGACCTTGCAATGAGCATTGGCAAATTCAGAAGGCTGATGGAGGAGAAGTTCAACCACAACAGGAGCGTGGAGGAGATTATTGGCTTTATTGACAGCTATCTGTACGTTGATGCCAATTCGGCAATGTCAATCTACAACTACTTCAGGGAGCAGTTCCTGTTTGCTGAGATTTCGCACGATAAGAAGATTGTGATTGAGAGCTATGTCGAGAACAGGCGCCACTACGCTATCTTCCACACCCTTTTCGGCAGGAGGGTAAATGACTGCCTTTCCCGCGCTGTTGCTTTTGCCATCTCGCGCACCCAGCACAGGGATGTTGAGATAGGAATCACTGATAACGGCTTTTACGTTGGCTTTGAGAAGCCGTTTAACGCTCCTGCAGCGTTGAAGCTCCTGAATTCAGGCAAGATTGCCCAGGTAATGGCTGCCGCGATTGAGCAGACCGAGGTTCTCAGGAGAAGGTTCAGGCACTGCGCCGCAAGGTCGCTCATGATTCTGCGGCAGTACAAGGGCTACACCAAGCGCGTGGGCAGGCAGCAGGTCTCTTCCCAGATTCTTATCAATGCAGTGAGGCGCATCAGCCCTGACTTCAGCATCCTCAAAGAGGCAAGGCGCGAGGTCCTTGAAGACCTCATGGACCTTCCCGCCACTGCCCTTGTCCTGAAGATGGTTGAAGAAGGCAAGATTAAGGTGAAGCACATTAACACAACGATGCCTTCACCCTTTGCCTTTAATGTTGTACTCCAAGCCCACACGGATGTCATGCGAATGGAAGACAAGATAGACTTCCTGAGGAGGATGCACCAGAAAATCCTGGCTCAGATAGGCCCTCCAAAGCAGTCAAGCTCCTCGGCAGAGGCTGCCGCTCAAGCTGTTTCTTCTTAGCTGCTTCTGGCATTGCCTGAAGATGATACAACGATTTATAAAAATGAAAAGTTATGTGTAATTCAAGCACATTGCAAGAAAGTTTTTATAGGCCTATGAGAAATAGTTGATTATGAATAATTTTCTTAAACCATCATTTTTTAAAATTGTAATCTTATTCGTATTAGTTTTGGTATCTACCCTATTTTCTCCGGCAGCTAGTACTTGTCAGCCGACGTCATATGGCTTTCCACTAAAGTTTTTTCAGTTTGGAGAATGTGTCAATTTAGGTCCATGCATTGAAACAACTGAACCAGGTCCATATGTAGTATGTGAATCAACAGGATTTCATAGTTTAGAAGGAATTCCTTCTTTAGCTATTAACGTTATATTCTGGTATTTGATTTCTTCTATAATCGTTAGGGTTTATACTAAAATCCGTTCTGGCGCTTGAATTCTTCGCAACGCTCGCCCCCTTCGCTTCGCTCAGAAGAAACTCATGGTGAATCGAATTTCGTAACGGCGCACGTTGGGCAACAATTGGTTAAAAATCTCCATGCCTATATTTTTCTTCAGCTTGAAAAAGTGCCTAATTGCTCACTTGTGTCTTTGAGCATTATTTGCTGGAGCTTTGCGTTGCCGCCTATCAAGTTCCTTTTGGCAAGTTCGTTAAGAAAATCCCTATAGTCCACTCTGCAAAGCTCGGCGCATTCCCTTATTGTCCTTTTTCCCTCTTTGTAATCAGCTATGGCTGCTTCAGTTTTCAGCTTTTCCACGCCTTCGTGCAGTAGTTCCTTAATTAGCCTTGTTCTGTCTACTTTCTTTGTTTCTGAGTATTTTCTCAAGAATAGCACGTCATCATCGTATAGCCTTATCGTTGTTGGGTTACTCATTATTTTCACCTTCATTCAGTATTTCTTCCTTCATTTTAAGCGCGATCTCCTTGTTGTAGCCGTACTGCTCAAGTAAGTCAAGCAGCATTACGCACTGCTGTTTTGATATTTTTTTTTCTTTGTAAACGTGATACAGTAATGCTGCCGTGTTTGTTATGCTTGCCCCAAGGGATTTTGCCGTGTTCTGCAATGTTGCATCTTCAGTGGCTAATAGGCAGCTTTTTTCCAGCGCGAGGGCCACAATGCTTGCATCAGCGTTCATAAGTTTGATGCCCTTAGCTATGCTTTCATTGGTTTTTACGCTAATTTCCCTTATTTCCTTGTTTCTTATGAACTCCCCTATTATGCGCGCATCTTTGTAACCTTTTTCCGCGCCTTTTTTAATCTCTTCTGCTACCTCTGAAGTTGTCAGCAGCTCAACTCCGATTTCAAGCAGCTTTGGCAACAATCCTATTTTTGCAAGGTATATGGTTGAACTGCTGTCAAGCGCTATCATCTTCAAATTACTTCACACTACGTTTGTAATGTAAAGTAGTATTTAAATTTTTGTTTTTGAAAAATTATTTAAATTCAGGGCAAGATAGTTTAACAGGCATTATGAAGAAGCACGGAAAGTCCGGTAAGGGACGTGCTGCACGTTCTGGCAAAAGGCCGCATACGGCCCGCAAAGTAGGTGGAGGAATTAGGAAAATCGGGAAGAAGGCTACATCTAAGAAGGAGAAGCGCTCAAAATCCGGGCCGTCAAAGCCATCAAGGGCTGCAGGCCAGTCAAAGCAACCTATGGCACCTTCCCAGTTCAAGAAAGCTGCTGATGAAGTTCCAACTTTGGAACAAGTTATGATTACCTGCGTCAACTGCGGCAGGCCGTTCAAGGTCCTGAAGCTTAAGGGGCTCAGCCTGGAAGGCACAATCTGCCAGCGCTGCTCTTTAGGAGAAATGGAGCTGCCAGAAAGCTTTGGATAGTTTAGCATCCGTTTTCTGATTGACCTCTTTCTTAAAGAGGTCACATGGAGCTGCCGGAAAGCTTTGGATGATCAGCAACAATTTTAAACGCTCTTTAGTCTCTTTCTTCACATGAAAATAGTCGAAATACTGCCTGGTATTGAAATAGCAGACCTTGCCCTCTTCCTGAAGAAGGAAAACATTCTGGTTATTGGCGATGTCCACCTTGGCTACGAGTCGGCAATGGCCAAGCAGGGAGTTTTCATGCCACGCTTCCAGTTCAGGGACACCATTGAACGGCTGGAGAGAACCCTCTCCCTGCTGCAGCAGCGAAAAAAAGACAAGAATGAAAAACTCGAGGCAATTGTTGTAAACGGGGACATGAAGCATGATTTCGCGACTATTACAGACCAGGAGTGGCGCGACATCCTGAAGCTTCTTGATTTCCTGCTTGGGCATTCAGAACAGGTAATTCTCGTCAAGGGCAACCATGACATCAAGCTAGCGCCAATTGCAAGGAAAAGGGGCATTGTCGTTGTGGAAAACATTGCAATCAATGACAAGTTCATCTGCCACGGCCACGAGGTCCCGGCCAGCAGCGAATTTGAAAAGTCAAAAATCATAATTGTCGGGAACGAGCACCCTGCTGTCTCGCTGCGGGAAGGAGCCAGGGCCGAGCTTTACAAATGCTTTATCCTGGGCAAGTGGAAGGATAAGAAGATGGTTGTAATGCCCTCCTTCAACCAAATAACTATCGGCACCGACATCCTGAAGGAAAAGTTCATCAGCCCCTTCATGCAGCAGGACCTAAGTAGCTTTGACGTTTTCATAGCGGGAGATGAGACATACCACTTCGGCAAGGTAAGGGGGCTGGGGTGAGCAGGCAGTTATTCCACGAGCTTTTTGAGCACACGTTAATGTTCACCCTTTCGCAACCTTTTTATAACTCAATTACGGCTTCTGGCTTATGCCTTCGAAGCCTTCTGTCGCACTTGTCAAAAGCCCTGTGCGCTACGACGGAGTTTTTCAGTCGCTGGGGCTTGTTAAGGATTCTATCGTCGAAAGATTGGCGGGCAGCATACGCATCGTGATAAAGCCTGACTTTTTCTTCACTAAGCAGGGCGTGTCAACTTCGGTTGATGCAGTCAGGGCTGTTCTTGATTTCATTCTGGAGTTTACTAACAAGAAGATTACGATAGCAGAAGGCCTCTACGATGGTGGCAATGTGCAAGAGGTTTTCCACGATGCCCAGCTGCATGAGCTGCACGAGGATTACGGGCTCAGGTACGTTGACCTCAACAAGGATGAGTTTGTCACTCTCCGGCTTGGAAAGGACTTGTCTGTGCGCGCTGCAAAGACCATCATAAATTCAGACTTCAGGATATCACTGGCTGTCCCAAAGCTTTTGAATGGCAGTTATCGCTGCTCAATGGACAACCTTGCGCTGGGAAGCGTGATAAGCAATTCCAAAGCGCTCGCGAAAAACGACAAGGCAAAGATAATCTCCAGCAGGAACTATGCAGGGGCTGTCGCTGAAATCCTCAAGGTCTTACGTCCGTCGCTGGCAGTTGCTGATGGCTTTGATTCTGTAGTTGGCAGGAGGCGTTTTGAGGCAAACTTTTGCGTCGCATCTGCCGATGGCGTTGCTGCCGATGTTGTTGCCGCAGCAGCCCTGGGCAGCAGGCTGAAAAAGAAGATTCCAAAGCAGAAGTACCTTGAGCTTTGCCAGGAAGCCGGGCTTGGCCAGTCCTCGCTGACTAAAATAAGTGTCTTGGGTGAAAAGCTTCTGCTTCGCTAATCAGCCTATCTTCTTGAGTATGTCTGCTTTGGTTATTACGCCTTTGGGCTTCCCGCTCTCTGCGACTATGACCAGGGGCGAGTGCCTGAGCAGCTCAGTGACTGCTGACAACGGCGTTGTCTTGACTACTATCGGCGGCGCCTCTTCCATCACGTCTCTTACTAGTAGCTTGTTAGGGTTTTCGCCTTCGGCAATTTTTTCGATTATGTTCGTTTCCGACACAAGCCCGACAATTTGCTTTCCTTCTGTCACGGGCAGCTGCGAGATGCCGTTTGCCTTCATTTTCCTCACGCATTCGGAAATGGGGCTGTTTTTTCCGACTGAGATTATCTTGTGGGTTACCAGCTGCTCGGCTTTTGGCTCCTGTTCGGTGTCAATGCTGTGAAGGACCTCAAGAATCCTCTTTGCATGGCTGAAGGTGGGGTCAATCCTACATGTTTCAATCTTTGCAATTAGTGACTGGGAAACTCCTGCCAGCTTTGCCAGCCCGGTCTGGGTAAGGCTGTGCTTCTTCCTGAGGCGTTTTATCTGCAGGAGTTCCTGGCTTGGATTTGCAAAATCGTGCGTATGGCTCACTAGCAAAAACAAGCTACGCTGATTTAAATAATTTTTGCCTTAGGAATATTACTCTTAAAAGTTATTCCAGAAAGAATCTTATAGCGAATCTCGTTAATTATAAAACATTTTGCGAGATTCGCTAAATAGCAGATTGCAATAGGAAAGTTTGAATATTTTTGCAATTTGCTATTATGCTAATATTGGCCTTACTCGCTGTTGAGAGCTTCCTCGATAAGGTCCTGGGCCTTGCCCCCATAAGCTGCGCTTACAGATTCTCTTCCACAGTAAGGGCAGCTGCTTACGTCAATCTCCTTGTTTCTAGAAAACTTGTAATGGCAGCTCCTGCAATAGTAATTTGCAGCGCCATTGCTTGATTGTGCCCTTGCCTGCACAGCTGGCATGGGCGATTCTTCGGCAGACGCGCGTGTAGCCATGGTGCTTCTCATTCTAACTTCGGCAACCCTTGCCTGCTCCATTTGGCGTATAGAGCGAGACTGGGTTGTTCCTGGCTTTATAGAGCCTCGCTCCTTATCAACGCAGTCAGGGCAGATAAGCTTGTTGCCGCCGAGGTTGTACCTCATGCTTCCCATCTGCGTCCTTGTCCCGCACGACCCGCACGTCAGCATTCCGCTCAAAGGCATTTAACAGTCACCAATAACACTTTTCTGTACGTTTTCTATTTTTAAAGTTTGTTATGATTTTTCATTTTCAGGAGAAAAAACGTTGATTGCACCTCTAACCTTTAAATAATTGGCAATCATTCCACGCGTGAAATGAAACTCCGATTGCACCAGTTCCTTAGCAGGACAGGCGCCTTCAGCAGCAAAAGGGAGCTTATTGAAGCTGTGACGAATGGCGAAGTAACAGTTGATGGAGCTGTAGTGACAAGCCAGATGCACATACTTGACGTGAAAAAGAGGGTTTGCTGGAAAGGAAGGCGGTTGAAAAGGGTGGGTGCCAAAACATACATTGCAATAAACAAGCCTGAAGGGTATTTGTCATCCAGGCTCACGCCTGATGATGCCAGGCTTGGAAAGAAGAGTGTTTTTGAGCTCATAGGGGAAAGCACCGAGCTTGATGAGCGAATGAAAAAGTCTCTGTTCTGCGCTGGAAGGCTTGATGAGGACAGCTCAGGGCTCCTGGTTATCACAAATGACGGCAGGCTTGGCTCAAGAATAACATCGCCTGTTTCAGGAGTTGAAAAAACATACCATGCGGTGCTGGCCAGGCCGGTAACTGATACTGAGCTTGCCAAGCTCCAAGATGGGGTAACGATACCGCTTGAAGAGAACGGAAAAATCACGAGCTACGCCACTAAGCCATGCATTGCAGAAGTCAACTCCAAAGACAGAAAGCAGCTCAAGCTCACCCTGTCAGAAGGCAAAAAGCGCGAGGTGAGAAGAATGCTTGAAGCCATTGGAAACAAAGTTGTCAGGCTTGAAAGGACAGCGATAGGAAAGCTCACGCTGCAGGGCCTTAACCTCGAAAAAGGCCAGTATGCAATCATAAATGACATCGGGAAGAGAATTGGAATTGAATAGATGGCGCTGCCCTCGGCTTTTACAATCCCGCAACCTTCTTATATTCCCCTGCTTGGGCACGATTTCATGCCTAATGGGAAGGAGATGGATTACCTTGCTGTGCTTAAAGCGCTGCAGGAAATACCATTTGGAGTTGGCAAGAATCTTCTGATTGACTTCCTGCAGGGGCAGAAGAAGAACGAGTCTATCATGCGGAACAAGCTGCACCTAAGCGAGAGCTTTGGAAGCCTGGCTTATGAAAAGGATGAGCTAAGCGCTATGGTAGACAGCCTTTCCCTGAACGGCCTGATTGACACCGCACCAGTCCAGGGCAACCGCTTTTGGAAAGTGCTTTCGCTTACTCCAAAAGGAAAAAACGAACTGGTTGAGCCAACGCTCTACAAGCGAAAGCTGGCATTCAACTTCAAGGATTTTAAGACCACCATCACCGCCAATGAGAGGCAAGCATTCGGCCAGTTCGGTGACTTCCTGGCATCATTCAACGATGAGCAGAAGAAAGCGGTAATAAGCAACATCGCGCACATCCTGTGCCTGGCCGGTGCAGGCTCTGGCAAGACAGCAGTGCTAACCAAGCGAATTGAATTCCTTGTCAGGTACAGGTCAGTCGAGCCTTCGAAAATACTGGCAATAACTTTCACACGGAAAGCCAGGCAGGAGATGCAGCACCGCCTGGAGAGAAACGGCTTTGGAAGCATTTCAGTTGAAACCTTTAATTCGTTCTGTGAAAAAATCCTCCAGCGCCACGCTGGCCTTGCATATGGCAGGCCTGTCAGGGTGATAAGCTACAAGGACAGGATTGCCCTCATCACAAAAGCCCTGGGCAGGCTGAAGCTCAGCATGAGAATGGCATTGGCAGCATATTTTACGCCAGTTCAGCAGCGCGACAAGACAGAAGAGCAGCTTGCCAATGTCTTCATGAACGACTGCTTTTTTATCAGGGACTATTTCAAGTCCAAAAACAAGCCAATAGAGCTGGCATCATTTGATGTTGACGCAAGCAATGAGCAAAGCGCAAAGCTTGTGTTTGGCGTCTGCATGAACATTGATGAAGATATGGCTGAGCAGGGGTTGCGCGACTTTGCAGACCAGCTTCTGGACGCGATTGCGCTTTTTGAAAGTCATCCCGATATGGTTCCAAGGTTTGAGCACGTGCTCATCGACGAGTATCAGGATGTGAATTCAACTCAAATCAAGCTCATAGGCCTTATCTCGCCTCCAAACTTGTTTTGCGTTGGCGATCCCAGGCAGTCAATCTATGGCTGGAGGGGCTCTGACGTGAGGCACATGCTCAACTTCAGCGAAAAATATCCGGATTGTGAAATCATCACGCTAACCAAGAATTACAGGTCTACAATGCACATTGTCAGCATCATTAACAGCTCCATCCGCTCAATGGGGCTGCCCGACCTTGAATTCACGCTTGATGGGGAGAAGGATGTTCATTTGCTCAAGTTTGAGTCCGAGCCGGTAGAATTTGAGTTTGTAATCCAGCACATTCTTGGTTCAAAGCTTCCGAGGAAAGAGATTTTCGTGCTGGCCAGGACAAACCGCCAGCTCAACGACCTCTCGACGCTGATGAAAGCGCGCGGCATAGCGCACGTTTTGAGGAGCGATGAGCTGCGGCAAACCGCAGCCGCTGGTGAAGGTGATGTCACGCTGGCTACAATCCATGCCATCAAGGGGCTTGAAGCCGAGCTTGTGTTTGTCATAGGCTGCACCAGCGTCAACTTTCCGGCGAAGGGAAGCGAACACCCTGTCGTGGACATGGTAAAAGTAGAGGAGTATGACAAGGAAGAGGAAGAAAAGCGGCTGTTCTACGTTGCCCTGAGCCGTGCCAGGAAGAGCCTGTACCTGACATACTCTAGCAAGAAGTGCACCAGTTTTATCACGCAGCCAATGATGGATTTGTTGGGCATGAAGGTAGATTCAAATGTAAAGCTGCAGCAGCCAAAATTGCACTCCGCACAGCCGCAGCAGCAAAGTTCAGCTGAAGTGATTGAGCGCCTGAAGGAGTGGCGCCGAGAGCTGGCCAGAAAACAAGGCATACCGGCGTTCATGATTCTCCACGACCGCACCATCATCGAGCTGGCCCAGCAGATGCCCACAACAAGAGAATGCCTCGAAGAAATCACAGGCATGGGCCCAATGAAGATTGTCAAGTACGGCGAGGAGATACTGAGGATTGTGGGCGGCGGGGTTTGAGAATTAAATGTGCTCAATTTTGCAAAGCAGTCGGTAAAATGTTAAAATGAAGCGTTTCCGTCACCGTGGAAAACCTGCACAATCTTATCCCAGACAAGGAATGCGATAAGGCTTTCGGTGCCTGGCATTGCCTCACTAGAGAGCAGCCGGTCTATCTTTTTCTGAAAAGACTTCTGTGAAGAATCAAAAGAGTCCTGAACGCTGTTCCCTTTTAACAGCGAAACAACTAATGAGTTTGATGGCTCCAGGAAGTTTTTTGCTATCTCATCTTTCAGCGGTGTTGCTGTTCTGTTCTTATCAAACAGGAAGACAAAATCATCGCTATAGCCAATAAATGCCTTTGCCCCGTTCTCAATAGTTGACGGCCCAAGACTTTTTGCAGAACTGCATGATATAGAAT
>ORMF010645750.1_pt1 | contig 14448 bp, 11 predicted proteins | sample 1779871 | NCBI WGS metagenome assembly ORMF01 (sample SAMEA104232316, study PRJEB22302) | groundwater metagenome | biome: forest; feature: aquifer; material: groundwater | place: USA | collected 2011-08-07 | depth 5.4 m | reverse complement strand
GGCGAACATGACGGTGTATCTTTCTGTGCTCAAGCCGGGAGATTCCTACCTCGGCATGAACCTCGCCCACGGTGGCCATCTCTCCATGGGCAGTCCCGTGAACTTTTCCGGCCTGTTGTATCGTGTGATTCCGTACGGCGTTTCCGAGAAGAGCGAAACTCTCGATTACGACGAGGTCGAAAGACTCGCCAAAGAGCATCGCCCGCGTCTGATTATCGCGGGCGCAAGCGCTTATCCACGCGTCATCGATTATGCGCGCTTTCGCAAGATCGCGGATGAGATCGGCGCTTACCTGATGGTAGACATGGCCCATGTCGCCGGGCTGGTCGCCGCGGGACTCCATCCGAGCCCGGTGCCTTACGCCGATTTTGTCACCACGACCACGCATAAAACCTTGCGCGGGCCGCGCGGCGGCATGATCCTGTGCCGCGCCGAGCACGCCAAAACCATCGATAGCAAGGTCTTTCCGGGGATGCAGGGCGGACCGCTCATGCACGTCATCGCCGCCAAAGCGGTCGCTCTCAAAGAAGCCCTGAGCCCGGACTTTAAACTTTATCAGCAGCAGATCGTGAAAAACGCCCAGACCCTCGCGCAGACGTTGATGGCTAAAGGGTTTCGCCTGACTTCCGGCGGCACCGATAATCATTTGATGCTGGTCGATTTACGCCAATCGGAATTGACGGGCAAGGTTGCGCAAGAGACCCTCGATAAAGCCCGCATCACGGTGAACAAGAACGCGGTGCCTTTCGACACGCGCTCGCCGTTCGTCACCAGCGGCATCCGCATTGGCACGCCAGCGGTTACCAGCCGGGGCATGAAAGAAAGGGAAATGGAGACTATCGGCGATCTAATTGCCCGCGCGCTCAGCCGCGTGGGCGACGACGCGGCGCTACGGGCCGTCGCCGAAGAAGTCGGCGCGCTGTGTAAGCAGTTTCCCGTATATCCACATCGGCTTCGATGATATGAGGATGGAGGATCGAAGGTCGAAGATCGAGGATCGCGATTCTCCATCCTCCATCTTCTATCCTCGGTTATCAGCATGAAGTGCCCCTTTTGCCATGACACCGATAACCGGGTCATCGACTCGCGCTTGAGCAAAGACAGCGCCATGATCCGGCGCCGCCGGGAGTGTGCGAAGTGCAGCCGCCGCTTCACGACCTACGAGCGGGTCGAGGAGATGATGCCCCTGGTGGTAAAGAAGGACGGCCGGCGCGAGGGGTATGACCGGGTCAAGATCATTAACGGTCTCAAGCGCGCCTGCGAAAAGCGGCCGGTCAGTATCAATACCATCGAAGCCATCGCCGACCGCGTCGAGCGTAATCTTCAAGAGCGCGGCGAAAAGGAAATCCCGAGCTCCATGATCGGCGAGACCGTGATGCGCGAGCTGCATGACACCGATCCTGTAGCCTACGTGCGTTTTGCATCGGTCTATCGCTCCTTTAAAGACATCAACGAGTTCATGGTCGAGTTGGAAGAGTTGATCAGCGAGCGCAAAGGCGCTGCCGCGTTAAGAACGCCGGCCGTCAAGCGCCGGGGAGAATAGCGCTTTGCCTCACCCCCGCTGGAGTGATGCCGATAAACGCTTTTTGCGAATGGCGTGCCGGCTGGCCGCGAAAGCCGCGGGAAGAACGAGCCCCAATCCCATGGTCGGCGCCGTGCTTGTGCGCGGAAAGCGCATCGTGGCCATGGGCTACCATCGGTTTGCCGGCGCCGACCACGCCGAGATCGTCGCGCTCAAGCGCGCGGATGCCAAAGCGCGTGGAGCGACCTTGTATATAAACCTGGAACCTTGCAGCCACCAGGGGAGAACGCCGCCCTGCACGGATGCTTTGATCCGCGCCGGCATCAAAGAAGTGGTCGCTGGGATGAAGGATCCTAATCCACTGGTCGCCGGGCGAGGCTTCGCGCGTTTGCGGCGAGCCGGCCTTCGTGTGCGATCCGGCCTCTTCGAGGAGGAATGCCGGACGCTCAACGAAGCCTTCGTCAAATTCATTACTCGGCGTCTCCCGTTTGTCACGCTGAAGCTCGCCGCCTCATTGGATGGGAAAATCGCCACGGCCACAGGCGACGCGCATTGGATAAGCGGCGCCGACTCGCGCGCCGCGGTTCATCGCATGCGCAATCACGTGGATGCCGTGCTGGTGGGATCGGGAACGGCAATCGCCGATGATCCGCAATTGACTTGCCGCATCCGGGGCGGACGCAATCCCTGGCGCGTCGTTCTCGACGGCCGTCTGCGTATTCGGCCATCGGCCAGGCTGTTTGACCAGGGTGATTCGGGAAAAACCATCGTGGTCACGAGCACGAGAGCGCCGGCGGCGAAGGTGCGCTCTCTGGAAGCGCGAGGAGTCCAGGTTTGGAAGTTTCCGCTCCGCAGCGGTGAGATCCCGTGGATGGCTCTGCTCAGAAAGCTCGCTGATTCAGGAATCGTCAGTGTCATGATCGAGGGCGGCGCGACCGTGGCCGCTTCGGCGCTCCGGGCGAAAATCGTGGACAAAGTGATATTTTTTTACGCCGCGAAAATTTTGGGCGGAGATGGAAGGGTGATGATCGACGGGCTGGGGATTCGCCGGGTTGACCGCTCGCTGCGCGTCCGGCGCTTATCGGTTCGAAAGTCCGGTACGGACCTGATGGCTTCCGGGTATCTTTGATTTCGCGGACTCAGGAAGGCGGCTGGCTGCAGCACAGAAAGCGATTTGAGGATCATGTTCACCGGTTTAATCGAAGACGTTGGTAGAACAATTTCGCTGCGATTGATCGAGCGCGCGGCGGTGCTGACGGTGAAGACGCGCCTTTCGGTGGGAGCTATGGAACTGGGGGCGAGCATCGCCGTCAATGGGGCCTGTTTGACCGTCGTCAAAAAGGGCCGGGGCGAGTTCACCGTGGATATGTCGCCGGAGACACTCAAGCGCACGAGTCTAAAGGATCTTAGGCCCGGGAGTTTCGTTAACCTCGAAAGACCGATGCGCTTGAGTGACCGGCTCGGCGGCCATTTGGTAACCGGTCACGTGGACGGCGTGGCGACCGTGGCAGCCATCGAGAAAAAAGGTGAGTTTACTTTCTTCAACTTCCGCCTGCCGCTCCGCCTCGGCGGCTTTTTGGTATCCAAGGGATCTGTGGCCGTCGATGGAATCAGTCTGACCGTGAACGAATGCGGCGCGCGGCAATTTTCCGTGGCGATTATACCGTTCACTTTGCAACACACTAATTTGCGCGGTCGCAGGGTTGGTGATAAAGTCAACATCGAAACCGATTTGATCGGAAAATACGTCAGTAACTTGATGAAAAGACGCGGCTAGCTCGGTTGGCTGCCGACACAATTAGAAAGCGCGCGATGCCCATTTCCACCATCGAAGAAGGTCTTGAAGACATCCGCTCCGGTCGCATGGTGATCCTCGTTAACGTGGATGCCCCGGAGAGCGATGGATTTTTCTGCCTTGCCGCGGAAAAGGTGACTGCCGAGAGCATCAATCATATGCTCCACCATGGTCGGGGCCTTCTCTATGTGACCCTCACTGAGGAAAGAATCCGGGAACTTGGTATCCCCATGATCTCGGCAGAAAATAGCGCTTTGGCCGGGCTGCATTGCGGCGCGTCATTCTCGGTTAATCTGGAAGGCGTGCATGGTGTCTCCGCCCGGGGGCGGGCGCACACGATTCAAGCCGCTATCGCTGATCGGACCAGGCATGAAGACCTCGTCATTCCCGGTCACGTGCAGCCTCTTCAGGCGCGTAGCGGCGGGGTATTGGTCCGCTCTGGCCGGACCGACGCGTCCGTGGAACTGGCGAGGTTGGCAGGTTTAAAGGCTGCCGGCGTAATCTGTCAGATCCTCGAAGACGACGGATCGGTCGCGCTGCTGCCTTTCCTGGAAGGGCTGGCGGCGCGCCAGGGGCTCAAAATTCTCTCCGTGGCGAGCTTGATCGCCTACCGTTTGCGCAATGAAAGCCTGGTAAAACGGGTCGCCGAGGAAGTGTTTCCGACCATTCATGGCGGCGTGTACAAAGCGATCGTTTACCGGATTGAAGTCGACGGTTCCGAGCACATGGCGTTGGTGAAAGGAGACATCGGCGGGGCGGAGCCCGTTCTGGTGCGGCTCCATTCCGAATGTTTGACAGGGGATGTGTTCGGGTCGGAACGCTGCGATTGCGGCGACCAGATCCGCCAGTCTTTGCGGCTGATCGACCAGGAGGGCAAAGGGGTTCTGATGTATATGCATCAAGAAGGCAGAGGCATCGGGCTGACCAACAAGATCCGCGCCTACGCGCTTCAAGACCAGGGGCGGGACACCGTGGAGGCGAACCTCGAGTTGGGTTTCAAGGAGGATCTCCGCGATTACGGCATCGGCGCGCAGATTTTGCGCGACCTCAAGGTGCAAGAAATCCGTTTGCTCACCAACAACCCGCGAAAGATCACTGGCCTGGGAGACTACGGCTTGAAAGTCGTGGAGCGCGTACCCCTGGAAGTGCTGCCGGGGGAAACCAATATCCACTATTTGCGCACCAAACAGAGCAAGCTTGGCCATCTCTTGTCAAATCTCGAGGGCAATTCAGTTAAGTCATAGTCTGGCGCGGCGCGAAATTTTTCATGGGTAAAACCATTGAAGGCAACCTCGACGCCCAGGGCTTGAGCATTGGCATCGTCGTCAGCCGTTTCAACAAAGATATTACGGAGAAGCTGCTCGACGGCGCGCTCGACGGCCTGCGGAGCCATGGCTGCGAAGAGGAAAAAATTACCATCGTCCGGGTCCCCGGCGCCTTTGAGATTCCGCTGGCTGCCGAGAAATTGGCGGCTAGCGGTAAATTCGACGCGCTGGTTTGCCTGGGGGCGGTGATCCGCGGCGATACACCGCATTTCGAGTATGTTTCCGATGCTGTGACCCGGGGGCTAGGAGCGGCGATCGGAAAATATCAATTGCCTATCAGCTTCGGGGTGTTGACTACGGATAACCGGCAGCAGGCCATGGAACGTTGCGGCTATAAAGATGCTAACAAAGGATACGAAGCAGCCCTGACGGCCATCGAGATGGTGCGCATCGTTCGGCGAATCCCGCAGGCGCGATAATTCACGTTCTCAAACTCAAACGGTTCGGAGCTATCCTTGACAGAGAATCAAGAACCCATAACCGCTGCGGGCTCGGTCCGAGGCACGCGGCGCAAGGGAAGGGAGCTTGCGCTCCAAGCCCTGTATCAGATCGAGATTACCGGCGATATTTCCGCCGGCGCCGTTGATTCGTTTCTTACCCATTTCGAAGGCGCCGCCAAGGCCAAGGAATTCGCCCGCCGTCTAGTTTCCGGCGTGATCAGCGAGCGCTCGGAAATCGACTGCCGCATCGAAGAATGCACCGAGAATTGGAAACTCACGCGCCTGGCGAAGGTCGATTTTTTGATTCTACGGCTGGCTACCTATGAGCTGATTTACTGCCCCGACATCCCGCACAACGTCAGCCTGAACGAAGCCATCGAGATCGGCAAACGATTCGGCACCGATGATTCAGCGGCGTTTATCAACGGCGTATTGGATCAGATCGCCAAGGTTAGCGCGATGAAAAATCAGTGATCGTCAAATCATGGAAGAACGGTATCAATTCAAAGCGATAGAAGAAAAGTGGCAGCGCCTCTGGGAGGAGCAAAAGACCTACCAGGTAACCGAAGCAGGCGGGAAACCGAAGTACTACGTGCTCGAGATGTTTCCCTATCCCTCCGGCCGCATCCACATGGGGCATGTGCGCAACTATTCGATCGGTGATGTCGTGGCGCGCTACAAGCGTATGCGCGGTTTTAACGTGCTGCACCCCATGGGTTGGGACGCCTTCGGCCTGCCCGCCGAAAACGCCGCCATCGAACGGGGCGTCCACCCCGAGATCTGGACCCAGGAAAATATCCTTTACATGAAGACCCAGCTTAAGCGGATGGGGCTCTCCTATGACTGGGAGCGTGAGATCGCGACCTGTGAGCCTGATTATTACCGCTGGAATCAGTGGATCTTCTTGCAATTCTACAAGCGCGGCCTCGCCTACAAAAAGGGCTCCGCGGTGAATTGGTGTCCTTCCTGCGAGACGGTTTTGGCCAACGAACAGGTGATCGACGGTGCCTGCTGGCGCTGCGACTCGGCGGTCGTTCAGAAAGAGTTAGAGCAGTGGTTCTTCCGCATCACCGATTATGCGGAGGAGTTGCTCCGGGGATTGGATCAGCTTGGCGGCTGGCCGGATAAAGTCGTCGCCATGCAACGCAATTGGATCGGGAAGTCCGTTGGCGCGGAAATTCTTTTCCCTCTCGTCGGCCGGGAAGGAGCGCTCAGGGTTTTTACGACCAGGCAGGATACGGTTTACGGGGCAACGTTTGTTTCGATCGCGGCTGAGCACCCGCAGGCCCTTGAGTTTTGCCGGGGAACCTCCGAGGAAAGCGCCGTCAAGGAATTTGTTGAGCGCATCAGGAAGGTCAGCGTGGCCAATCGAGGAGCGGAGGAAGGAGAAAAAGAAGGCGTCTTTACCGGCGCCTACTGTCGGAATCCGTTTACCGGCGAGCAAATTCCGATTTACCTCGCTAATTTCGTCCTGATGGAATACGGCACTGGCGCGGTAATGGCCGTGCCGGCTCACGATCAGAGGGATTTGGAGTTTGCGAGAAAATACCGTCTGCCGGTTCGCGTGGTAATTCAGCCCCCGGATCGCGTTCTCAGCGCCGGGGAGTTGACGGAAGCCTACGTCGACGAGGGCGTGATGGCCGATAGCGGTCCGTTTTCGGGCCTTGCCAATGACGACGGCAAGGAAAAAATCGCCGCCTATTTGGAAGAACAGGGCTGGGGCAAGAAGACGATTCGCTATCGATTGCGGGACTGGGGCGTATCGCGGCAGCGCTATTGGGGGACGCCGATACCAATCGTTTATTGCGACGCATGCGGCGTGGTTCCGGTGCCTGAAAATCAGCTACCGGTGGTGTTACCCAGAGACGTGCCGTTTAGCGGCAAAGGTGGTTCGCCGTTGCTGGATAGCAGACTCTTCACTCAGGTCGTCTGTGCCAAGTGCGGTGGCGCCGCCCGGCGCGAGACCGATACGATGGACACCTTCGTCGATTCTTCGTGGTACTTCCTGCGCTATGCGTCCGCGCGTCACCTGACGGCGCCTTTTGACTCCGATCGAGCCCGTTATTGGATGGCCGTCGATCAGTATATCGGCGGGGTGGAACACGCGGTGCTGCATCTTCTTTACGCGCGCTTTTTTACCAAGGCGCTGCGCGATCTCGGATTGGCCAACGTCGATGAGCCGTTTAGCAATCTTTTGACCCAAGGGATGGTTTCCAAGGAGACCTACCGTTGCAGCGAACACAACTGGATCTTTCCGGGCGAGCTAATCGGTTCCGAAAAGGAAGGCTGGAAATGCCCCCAGTGCCATCGGCCGGCGGAAAAGGGCCGGGTCGAAAAGATGTCCAAATCCAAGAAAAACATCGTCGATCCGGAAGAGCTGGTCAACGCCTATGGCGCGGACACGGCGCGGCTGTTCACACTTTTTGCCGCGCCGCCGGAAAAAGATCTCGAATGGAGCGACCAAGGGGTCGAAGGGGCGTTTAGGTTTCTCACCCGGCTCTGGCGTTTTGTCTTTCAACACCGTGAACGGTTCGCCCATTTGGACTTAGCCGGCGATTCGCAGGCCCTTGACCCGGAACTGCGCGATCTCAAGCGGCTCATTCACCGGACCATCAAGAAGGTTACGGAGGATATCGATGGGAGGTTTCACTTTAATACCGCAATCGCCGCGATCATGGAGCTTTTCAACGCCCTGAGCGCGAAGGCTCAAAAAGAGACGAGGCTAAAAGAGAGCGGTCCTGTGATAAAGGAAGGCATGGAAGCGATCATCGTCCTGCTCGCGCCCTTCGTGCCACATCTGGCCAGCGAGCTCTGGGGGAAGTTGGGACATCGTGAAAGCTTGGATCAGGTTCCCTGGCCGGTTTATTCCATCGAAGCTCTTGAAGAGGAAAAGTTATTGATCGTGGTGCAGGTGAACGGTAAAGTGCGAGGCAAGATCACCGTGCCGGCAGATGTTACCCAAGAGCGCATTCAGACGGAAGCATTGGCGGATTCGAGAGTCGCCGGATTTTTGGACGGGAAAAGGGTCCAACGGGTGGTTTATGTGCCGCGTCGTTTGTTGAATATCGTCGTGGAGGGATAGGAGAGTGGAGCAGCATAACAGATTCGATTTGGGGCGTTGCGCTTGTTTTCTTGGGGGTATGGCCCTGTTGATCGCGACCGGTTGCGGTTATCAGTTTGCCAGAGAAAGCTCATTCCTGCCCAAAGATATCCGTACGATATATGTGGAACCGTTTATCAATCGCAGCCGCGATGTAGGACTGGAAAAGGAGCTGGCTTCCGGCCTGCGCAGCGAGATTTACCGCAGACAACAATTGCGGCTGGTTGATCAGGCCGAGAAGGCGGATGTCATTCTAACCGGGGTGATTCGGTCCTTGGACAGTTCCGCCGCTTCAGTGAATCGAAGAGACGAAGTGCTTCAGTATGAGTCCGTTTTGACCGTGGATGTAACTTTGCGCCGGCGCGAACCCAATGAGATTCTCTGGCGCGGGCCGGCCATTCGCTTGACCGATCTGTACGCGGGCTCGCGGTCCGCGGTCGTGACTACGTCTTCGGAGTTTAGAAGCGGGACGCTGAACACGTCCGATGTGCAGCGCATGACTGACATTCAACTCACCGAAGCACAAACCCGAGAATCTCGGGAGCAACTGATGGAGCGTTTTGCGCGGGAACTTCACCAGCGGCTAATGGAGATGTTCTGAGATGAACGAGATTTTTGCAGTTCGTTTTTCGTCTTGAGGCCCAGCCGCGAAGGAATACCGAGCCAGTCTCAGGAGGCGGCGCTAATGCTCGCATTGGATCGCGCCAGTCGCGAAAGCCAGCGCGAAGCAGTATTGCGCTTGATGATGCCTTTGCGCACCGCTTTCCCAAGAGCCTTATCGACCGCGCGAAGCTGAGCGGAAGCGTCCTGGTTATTTCTCGCGTCGATCGCTTGGCGAGCTTTCTTGATCAAGGTGCGAAGCTTGGACTTGACCTCTACGTTTCGTACCCTACGTTTCAAGCCTTGCCGGTGTCTTTTGATGACTGATGGATGGACCGCCAATGGATTCCTCCTCGAATGAGCTTTTTCATACCATCTACCGGTCGGACAGTCAACGCAAGCGGTGAGATCAGCCCTCGGAGGCCGACCAGGTCATATAGTTTTAGGTTGCATGAAAACTTTCGCCCGTAGCTAACACAAAAACTTGGGAAAGGTCTCCTTGGTGCAGAATTTCTTTGTTCCATTTGACAGGGCGAAGCGGTTAACATTTTTCGCGGGTCGTTTTTTGGATGTTGCGCGCGGCGTACCGAACCGGTGTGGGGCCCTCTTGTGGGGGCTGATCTCGCGCTCGAAGGGCGCCGGCCGATTACGTTTTTCACGGAACTTGAAAAAAACGGTAGAAACAGCAACTGGTTATTATTACGGAGGATTATATGCCGTGTAACTGAGCATTCCGCTCCGCGGTGCTAATTCTCGCCTTGAGGTTCGTATCGAAAATCAGTTATCAACAGCTTATTCACAATTCGTGTGAGTTTGTTTCGTCACACAGTCGTGGAAGAAATGTCGGCTGAAAAAATTTTCTGTTAGATTTCTCTCGCTTATAAAATTCCTGCTGTCTCGGCCATGATAACGAGTTGCTCATCGCTGCACCGAGGTGGAGAGCAAACAGGATTTTTTCTGGGGCGATATTTCAGCCGCGCAGTCGATCAGATTTGTTTGCGTTCGTATGACAATTCCATTTCTTCTTTCGCCGCCATGACATTGGGCCACGATTTTAGCCTCGGATCCCATAAAAGATAAGAGACAAGATTCTCTGTCTGCCGCGCGGCCGAGCCGATCCTGTTGGGTTAATATCGTCGGGGTCGCCGCATGAAATTCAAAAGGGTGCTTTGTGTTTGCTGCCGGTCGGCTAGAGTCCAGCGGGACTCTGGGTCTTGTCGGCTAAAATCCCCTTGAAACTCGGTCAGACTTGTGCAATAAAAATTGAAACGAACTTCCATAGAAGTGTGACAGGAAAGGAGGTGAACTCAGGATGGGAAAGAAATTGATTTTATTGTCGGGAACAACCCTCTTCGCTTTAACTCTAACGTTTGCGGGATGCGGTAAGAAAGAAGAGCCAGCTCCGCCGCCTCCGCCTCCGCCGGCAGCTCCAGCGCCAGCTCCAGAAGCGGCGGCTCCTGCGGGTGGTGAAATGAAAGCGGGCGATCAGGCCGCTCCGGGAGGAGCCGAGAAGGCGCCCGAAAAGAAAGAGGAGGGAAAAACCAAGTAAAGGTGATTTGACCTTATCCTGGTTTTCGCCAACCGAAGAAGGGGAAGGGTGTATAATCCTTCCCCTTTTTTGCAATTTCGTTGCGTGGGTGCGACTCCGTGGCGACAGACTCGTATATGAGTTTTACCGAGCACCTCGAGGATCTCCGCTGGTGCTTGCTGAAGTCTCTAGGTGCCCTGGTAATCGCGTCCACGGTTTGTTATTTCTTTTCGGAATTGATTTTCGGTTTCGTGGTCGCGCCGCTTCGGCAGACTTTGCACCCCGGTCAGAGTCTGATCGGTACGGGGGTCACGGAAGCTTTTTTCGTTGAAATCAAAGTTGCTTTGGCGGCGGGGCTGCTGTTTTCCTGTCCGTTTATGTTTTATCAGATCTGGCGTTTTATCGCGCCAGGTCTGTCGGGCGGCGAAAAAAAGCTGGTTCTCCCGTTCGTCCTGTGCGCGACGCTTTTTTTTCTCGGCGGCGCGTATTTTTGTTACCGGATTGTGCTCCCGGTCGCGTTTCAATACTTCATCGAGCAATACGACACCATGGGGGTCACGCCGGCGATTCGAATAGGCGAGTATTTCACTTTTTTTTTTCGTATGGTTTTGGCTTTCGGAGCGACCTTTGAGTTGCCGGTCTTCACGTTTTTCCTCGTGCGGTTGGGGATCTGGGACTACCGCTTCATGCTCAGATCCTTTCGTTACGCCATCGTCGTTATTTTTATCATTGCGGCGATGCTGACTCCGACGCCGGACATTATCAATCAGTCTCTTTTGGCGCTGCCGATGCTCGCGCTCTATGTGCTGAGTATCGGAGTGGCCTATGTCTGGCGCAAGAAGAATTGATAGTCAATTTATGCAGGAAGGGATGATTCAACTTCATGATCCTACTTGTCATCGCAATTAGTTGTTTTTCTTTGCTGTTTGCCGTGTATCTTGCTCGTTGGGTGGTCCAGCGCGATGTCGGAACCGCTAAGATGCAAGAAATATCGAATGCGATAAAGGAGGGCGCCGAGGCGTTCCTTTCGCGCCAGAATCGCACGATAGTCTCGCTCGCCGCGGTGCTGGCGGTCTTGATATTCGTCCTTTACGCGTTCGTTAGAACGCCAAGCCCGGCCGATCCCGTCGCTCCGATGCAGATGGCCTTTTGGACCACGCTGGCTTTCGTCTTAGGCGCGCTGTGCTCGGTGATCGCGGGTTACGTCGGCATGTGGGTTTCCATCCGGGCCAACATTAGAACAGCGTCGGCGGTGCGATCGAGCCTTAACGAAGGGCTGCGCATCGCGTTGCGGGGAGGAGCGGTTTCCGGTCTCTTTGTCGTGGCGATGAGCTTGTTGGGAGTCGGTGGCCTATATGCGCTACTCAATTTTTTGGGTCACGATCCGCAAAAAATTCCGTTCACCATTGTCGGTTATGGATTCGGCGCATCGTTTGTCGCGCTCTTCGCCCAGCTCGGCGGCGGCATCTATACCAAAGCTGCCGACGTCGGCGCGGATTTAGTCGGTAAAGTCGAAGCCGGAATTCCAGAGGACGATCCGCGTAACCCTGCGGTTATTGCCGATCTGGTCGGCGATAATGTCGGGGATTGCGCCGGTCGTGGTGCGGATCTTTTCGAATCCACCGCGGCGGAAAATATCGGCGCCATGATCCTCGGAGTCGGCTTGTACCCGTTCTTCGGGTTGCAAGGGATTCTTTTCCCGCTCGTGGCTCGGGCATTCGGTCTGATCGCGTCCATCGTCGGTATCATGATTGTGAAATGCGACGAAAATGAAGATCCGATGGCGGCGCTTAATCGCGGTTATTACGTTACCAGCGCCCTTGCCATCGTTGGTTTCTTCTTCGCCGCGCGGTGGATGCTTGCCGTCGATCCGGCGGCGCACCCAGGAGCCGAATCCGCCTGGTTCTACTTTTTTCTCTGCGGCGTCATCGGTATCGCCATGGCGCAAGCCTTCGTTTACATCACGCAGTACTATACGGAATACAAATATCGTCCGGTGAAATCGATCGCCGAGGCCTCCCAGACCGGCCCGGCGACCAATATCATTGCCGGCATGGCCGTCGGGTTGGAATGCACGGCCCTTCCGGTGGTCGTGATCTCCGTCGCGATCATCGCTTCCTATTACCTCGGCAACATGAGTGGCGTGCCGCATGCAGGTTTGTTTGGCACCGCCGTCGCGACGATGGGCATGCTCGGCACGGCGGCCTACATCCTCGCCATGGATACCTTCGGTCCGATTACGGACAACGCCGGCGGGATCATCGAGATGAGCGGACAGCCCGAAGAGGTGCGGCGCAAGACCGACCGGCTGGACGCCGTGGGCAATACCACAAAAGCGCTGACCAAAGGATATGCCATCGGATCTGCGGCCCTTGCCGCCTTTCTCCTATTCTCCGCCTATCTCGATGAGGTCGCCCACTATGGCAGCAAGCTGGAGTCGGTCAATATCGCCAAGCCGGAAGTTTTTGTCGGCGGGCTTTTGGGCGCCATGTTGGTTTTCCTCTTTTCCGGTCTGGCGATTCGCGCGGTGGGGAAGGCGGCGTACTACGTGATCAATGAGGTCAGAAGGCAGTTCAAGGAGAATCCCGGCATCTTACAAGGAACCGTCAAGCCGGACTATGCTCGTTGCGTCGACATTGTCACCGTCGGTGCACTGAAAGAGATGGTGCTCCCTGGTATGATTGCGATCCTTATGCCTGTGACCGTTGGCGTTATCTTCCGCTTTTTTTTCGGCATGGGCGCAGAGGTCGTGGCGGCGTTTTTGATGGTCGGGACCATCACTGGAATATTGATGGCGACTTTTCTAAACAATAGCGGCGGGGCCTGGGACAACGCCAAGAAGTTCATCGAGATGGGACAATACGGCGGCAAGGGATCCGAGACGCACAAAGCAGCCGTGGTCGGAGATACGGTTGGAGATCCATTTAAGGATACGGCTGGCCCGAGCCTCCACGTATTGATCAAGCTTCTGAGCACGCTCACGCTGGTGTTGGCGCCGTTGTTTCTTTAAATTCCGCCAGAACCTGTGTAATCTACGCCCACGGTAAGAGATAGGGGGTTACGTGAGGGGCGCCACCCACCGCGCCTGACCCCAAACGTCCTCACCTGGACCTGCCCGGATGGTGGAATTGGTAGACACACGGGACTTAAAATCCCGAGGACCCGGAAGGGTCCGTGCCGGTTCGAGTCCGGCTCCGGGCACCAAAATCAATAACTTAGCGCCCTTGTAAGTTGCAGAAATATTTTTGAGAAGCGGGGGAGCGCGGCAAATCGCGGGAAATGTCGGGAATTAGTAGGAGATTCCGCTATTTAACTCGGCGGGCCGGAGCATCTTTTAGGGGACTGAATCCAAGTGCGGTTTTTGGAGATATTTTTCAACGACGGTTAGCGGAATTATTTTTCATCCAAGTGCAGTACGCTTCCTACGCGCCGTAAGTGCGCGTCGCGCACGGGGTTTTTACACCCGACGCGCAAATAACCAGACGCTCAGCTCGTCAGCCAAGACGCAAGACTGCACTTGGATTTTCACTTCTTCGGAATTGGACTGCACTTGGCGGAAATCAAAGAGTTTTTTCAGACAGCGTGATTTCGGACTGCACTTGGATTGAGTTGCCACCTTAAAGGCCCGGCGGCGCCGTCGATTCGGCCGGCACAAAGTCATCATCTTCAATCATCACAAACTCGGAGTCTTCTACTAACTCCCCCGTTGGGTCGAATACCGCTCCTACGCCGCGCTCTTTGTATGTCCAATACCTGACCTCCCGGCGCTGGCCGTTGATCTCAATAGTTCGGCGCACCTCCACCTTAGCCTTACCGGCAGTGTTTCGCGCCCAATTTTCATCATAGATTAACTTCCTCTTTTTTTTCTTTAAAGGGAGGTCGAAGGTTGCCACAACGATACGGGCGATTTGTATCCATCGCTGTCTGAAGCGATAAGCCGAGAATAGGACATCCAGTTCAACAAGGAGATTTAAGATCGCCTGAGATCGGCTCCACGTCCAGTGATGTTTTATGATCTCGGCCCGTTCAAGACGAAGGCGCGCTAAACGGCGCAGCTCGTCGGCCATATAATCACCCTTCAGCTTCTTTGCCGTGGCACGCAGTTTTTTCACGACCGCGCTCGCCGGCCCGGGGGGGG
>ORMF011875269.1_pt1 | contig 14452 bp, 10 predicted proteins | sample 1779871 | NCBI WGS metagenome assembly ORMF01 (sample SAMEA104232316, study PRJEB22302) | groundwater metagenome | biome: forest; feature: aquifer; material: groundwater | place: USA | collected 2011-08-07 | depth 5.4 m | reverse complement strand
TGGCGGCTGTGCGTTCCACCCCAGGTGGAAACCACGTACGTTAGAGTGTCGCGTCCAGTTTTATTAGAATACCTCGAATCGATTAACTGTGGCCAGGTGTTTTACCTGGACCACGAATAGTCCCGCCGAAGGCGGGAGTTGGATTCACAAATACCATATTCAATTTGATGAGACTTGACTTTGTACATAGCAGCTGCCATGCCACAAAAGGAAGTTGAGTATAATTATGACTAGCAAGATTCTCTGCTTCCTCCTTCTCGCCCTTGATGTCTTTGCATCGGGCTCTTGCGTCAACGATCAGAGCGGTTTTTCCACTGACTTCAACCGAGTGAAGAACTCTGTGTGGAGGTTGTTCTCATTTGATACTATCGGTGTCTCGACCGTGACCGTTATTCCAGCTGACACCATTCTGCTTTGGTTTGAAGAGCCAAACAAACTCCAGGGGAGAGGAAGAGGTCGATGCTTCAATGAGTACGACGGATACTATACGCTCGGACCAGACCGTGTAATCCGCTTTGATACACTTTCTACCACAAAGATTGGTTGCCATTCTGACAGCAGATACGGAGATTATTGGGAGCTGCTACACGATGTATCCTCTTTCTCCGTCACCGACTTGCAACTGTGCTTGTACTACAACGGATCAAACTCAAGAATGCTATTCGTACGAATGCCTTAAGCACTTTTGTGGCACGGCAGCTAACACTTTATAAAAGGTCAAAGTCAAGAGAAAAATAATCCCTGACGTGGTTGCAGAGGCAACCACGGATATGTTCTTTGACGCATTCCACCACAAGACGCGCTAACCGCCGAAGAGACATCCCTGATTGAGGGACACTCAATAACTCGGACTGGTCCCAAACACTTTACCGGGCTCTGGCTTTCAGCACATGATCTCAACTACTCGGCCCAGATGTTTCATCGGCAACGCACCTGCATCCCAATCACGCAAGCGGAGATGCTCTTATAAGTTGTGCACTCCAGTTAGGCGCACGGGCTTGCAGGTGCGAGGCCAGTCACGAGTCTTGCGGATCTCAATACCTTTGAATGTTTTAAATTCTTCTTCTCTGCTCAGTACATAGAAGGTGATCTTCGACAGTTCTTTAGCAACCACGGTGCGAGCAATCGACGGATTTGATCGACGCTCCAGGCGAGTAGCAAACTGTCTGATTTCGGGATAGAATCTCATCGCCTTGAGAGCTGCTTCGGTGAAGGCATACTTCAGATATTGGTTACCATCTTTGGATCCGGAGCGGTGTCTGTGCTTGCCGCCGGAATCCCTTGCACCGGGAGCCAAGCGACAGTACGATGCGTAATGCTTGTCATTGGCAAAGCGAGAGATCTCACCGGTCTCCATGCCAATGATGGCACCGGTGATGTCACCAATGCCAGGAATTGATACCAGCAGTTGGAGCGTTGGCGTTGGACGAAGTTCTCCTTTGAAATAATGTTCCAGGTGCTTCTTGTGTTCAGCTACCTGGAGACATTGCTGGTGATACAGAAACAGCGTCATGCGATATTCTTCAGGGATCGGGCAGATAGCCAGGAAATCGGCAAATCTCGGCTGCGAGACCACACAGGGAAGCTTGGTGATATTGAACTTGGCCAGCATACTCATCATACGTGTCATGAGATTGGTACGATGATGCTCCATGACCATCCGCTGCCGAAGGAGATCGCGCAGAGCTCTATACTCTGGAGGCAATTGATGAGCTTCCGGGACAAAGCCCATACGCAGGAGTTGGGCAAGAGTATGAGCATCGACAGCATCGGTTTTCACTTTTGCATATGCGATTGCTTTCAGGTACTTTGCGTGAGCGAGCACGACAGTAACACCAAGGGAACGCAGAATATCGCAAAGCCAATACCAGTTACTCGTGCATTCGACAACGGCGCGATGAAGATCGGTCCATTGACGGAAATATGTTGTCAGAGCATCGGTTTCTGTTTTGATTCTCGCACGGGCAACGATATCCCCTCTGTCGTTGACGGTGCACATGACAATGATCTGGCGGTGCAGATCGATTCCTGTATACAACATAAACCCTCCTGTGAGTTGGTGAAGGATCAGTTGATTTGGTCGAGCAACCAATCATACGAAATTCTCCTGACTCACGGGAGACCTTTTAGAAATATCACGCAAAATAATGCCGCTCAAGTTGACAAAAAATAAAAGCACAACGTCTGGCAGGGTAGCTCAACGCTTCCGCTCACATGAATGGGTCTATATGAGTTCGCTCCAGCGTTGCATTATTTTGCCAGCCGTTCCGCGGACATTTGCTCCGCACTGCGTGCGTTGCTCATGAGTCCGCCCTGGGCGGCGACGGAACGCGGCGCGGGCTACGCCCTTGTTCCGCTTGTTCGCTTCACTACACGGAACGTTTCGTGAAGTGTAGCTGTGCGAACGGCGCGGAACTACGGGAAGCACGCAATGCGTGTCCGCCGGCGGCGGACGAGTCCCGCTCAACAACAAGCGGGATTCGCGCGCACTGCGTACGAGGCAGGACAACATTCAGTACAATGGGCTGCACGCGGTCTTGCCAGCGGTGTGTATTTCTATCGATTGCAAACTGGTAACTATGTTGAAACGAAGAAAACAGAAATTCTATAACTCAGTATAGAGGTATCGCATGAACGCAAAATGGATGAAAGTCACATTCGCTGCATCGGCAATCTATGATGGCATCCTCGGCCTTCTGTTCTTATTTCTGGGAACAGCAATTTATGATTACTTCGGAATCGAGAGACCAAATCATCTTGGGTATCTGCACTTTCCGGCACTCCTAATCATAGTGTTCGCCATAATGTATTGGCGAATCGCATCCGATCCTGCAAAGTTTAGAGATCTCATTCCATACGGGATTGGATTGAAAATTTCGTATTGCCTTGTTGTGTTCTACCATTGGACTACCGGTGCAATTCTAGACATGTGGGTTCCATTTGCATGGATTGATCTGATATTTCTAATCCTTTTCTTCCAAGCATGGAGAAAAGTCGGAACTGTCAACCGATCTGCCACGTGACCGGCAGGCGGGCACGAACACATAACAAGCGGCAACACGACGCTCACTCATCTGTTAAGGCTTTGGTCGTTCGGATATTTGCCCAATCAAAAGTGTTCGCTCAACGCCTTGCACATTCATGGAAAACGTGGTGCTCGGCGTTGCGTTGCGCCGCCAGACGTTCCGCGGACATTCGCTCCGCACTGCGTGCGTTGCTCATGAGTCCACCCCTGGGCGGACGGAATGGGCGCGGGCTTTGCCCATTATGCGTCATTTGCGCCGCTCGCTGGAGAGATCGTGCATATTCGATTAGGCCACCATTTTTGTAATCCTTTTGCGTGATGTCCCGAGCATCAATAATGACCGGACGAGTAAGTCAAGCGACACCGATGGGTCTCCTGCTTCCATCTTCGCAACTCGCGATTGGCTCGATTTCAACAATCGAGCCAGTTGAATTTGAGTTAACCTTCGGTGACGGCGCGTCGATTGAAGATTCTTGCTCAATAAGAGCTTCAGTTCAATTATCAATTACATGTTTTGGCGTTTTCTGTGTTTTCTTTATTTCACCATGCAACCAAACTACTGGTTTGTCGGTAGTTTTCATCTTTCCATGACAAGTGGGACCAGAGTGATACGGCAAGTGTGACCACCGTTGACACATTCAGCCGAGGCCAGCATGCCATCCCAATTATCATCTTCTCCACTGACGGCAGGGACAGTAGCGGGAATGCCCAACTCACCCGGGATGTCACGATTAACAAACCCGATGGATCAATATATGCTCAATTTAAAGATCTCATTTGGCTGAACGCTCGACTCAATCGGTACTTTGGGTAACGGCCGTTATTCATTTGCGTTTATTACAAAGAATGGGTATGTTCTTCCTTACGGTGGGAGGAACCAAACTTCATCATTCCAATCAATTTCTTTAGGGAGGGTTACCAATGTTTCCACAACAAGACACCGGCAAATTTTCCGTAGATTTTGAAGTCAGTTCGACACGACAATCAATCCTGCCGCTGCTCAAACAATACTTCGGCTTCGAAACTTTCCGTCCACTACAGGAGGAGATCATTCTTGACGCGCTGGCAGGAAGGGATGTATTCGCCCTGCTTCCGACAGGTGGAGGAAAGTCGCTTTGTTTTCAGCTTCCCGCGCTGGCACGCTCCGGACTTACCCTGGTGATCTCTCCCCTTATTGCGTTAATGAAAGACCAGGTGGATGCACTGGAAGCAGGCGGCATCGCAGCGACGTTTTTGAATTCGTCTCTCTCGCTCGAACAATCGCGGCAACGCATCAGCAGCTTGCACGCCGGGAAATATCGATTGCTGTATGTTGCGCCAGAACGAGCGATGCTTTCCGCCTTCCTGCAAAATATCACAAAATGGAATGTCAACCTGATTGCCATCGATGAGGCTCACTGTATCAGCGAATGGGGGCACGATTTTCGTCCCGAGTACCGTCAGCTTCTCGAACTCCGGAACCTGATGCCCATGGTTCCGTTCATGGCGCTGACTGCAACGGCAACCTCACGTGTTCAGGGGGACATTCACCGCTATTTGCAACTTCGCAGCGCGCCAAGCTACATCGCAAGCTTTGATCGGCCCAACCTCACATATAGAGTCGTTCCCAAAGTTGATCCATACCGGCAGATATTGACCTTCCTCCGGCTTCGAACAAGAGAGAGCGGCATTGTTTACTGCCAAAGCAGAAGAACGACTGAATTGCTCTCCCAGAAGTTGATCACTGATGGGATCTCAGCTGCTCCTTACCATGCAGGCATGGAACCGGCCGACAGGGCCAGAAATCAAGAACGATTCCTGCGCGATGAAACCACGGTCATTTGTGCGACCATTGCCTTCGGCATGGGTATTAACAAATCGAACGTTCGTTTTGTTGCCCATTACGATTTGCCGAAGAACATCGAAGGATATTACCAGGAGACCGGTCGCGCCGGGCGCGACGGACTTCCATCGGAGTGTCTGCTGCTGTTCAGTAGAGGCGACATGATCAAGCAGTTGCGCTTCATCGAGGAGAAGGAGGAGGAACAGCAGCGCAGAATCGCGAAAGAACAGCTCGAACATATGGTGCGCTACGCCGAAAGCCAGGAATGCCGACGGCTCTTGCTGCTCGAGTATTTCGGTGAACAATATCCGCATCCAAATTGCGAGGGGTGCGATAATTGCCTGGTGCCACGGGAAATGGTTGATGCGACTACAGAAGCACAGAAGTTCCTCTCATGCGTCCAACGCATCACTCAGAGAAGCGGCTTCAGCGTGGGTTTGCGACATGTTGCTGAAGTTCTGACCGGTGGCAATACCGAAAAGATTCGCCGATGGAAACATACGGAGCTTTCCACGTATGGCATCGGCAAAGACCGCAGCCGTGATGAGTGGATAGCGCTCGGGGAGGAGCTGATACGACTCCGTCTGTTGCAGCAGAAAAACGAGGGCGGCTTTGCAACCGTACAGGTGACGACAGCTGGCGTGGAGGCGCTGCAGCAACGAAGAACAATCACACTTTCGAAGCCTTCGCGGCCTGAAGAGTTGCCCGATGTGACCGGGCACGAACAGGAGTATGACGCCTTGCTATTCGAGCGGCTCAGGGTGTTGCGTAAACGGCTGGCGGACGAGCGGGACGTTCCTGCTTTCGTCATTTTCTCCGATTATGCCCTCCGGCAGATGGCGCGCCAATATCCTTCCGATGAAAAGGAGTTTGCACGCATTTCAGGTGTCGCCGACAAAAAATTAAGGGACTTTGGATGCGCGTTCATCAATGAGATCGCTGGTTACCTTCGCACCGGTGTCCGTAAAGAATTCGCACCTGAACCACCTGCCGTTTCAGGCAGTAGGTGGCTGAATGAAACGACGCGGGCAACCTTGAGGCTCTTTCGGTTGGGAAAATCTGTTGAAGCGATCGCCGAGAGTCGCCAGCTTCAGGCAAGTACCATTCATGCTCACCTACTCGCAGCAGTGAGCGCTGGGGAGAAGATAGAGTTGCATCGGCTCGTATCTCCCGATGAGTTCCGGGAAATCGGCGATGGCTATAAAAAGCTGGGATACGCCAATCTCACAGGTGTATTCGAATTGCTCGAAGGTCGATTCAGCTACGGGTTATTGCGCATTATTCGGGGAATAGAGCAGCGGCAGAAGCACGGGCAGCAGGGATAACCGGAACTCGGGATGGAATTGTCCTTGACATAAGGATAATTATTCAATATATTATCCTTTAACGAAGGACATATGTTAGACCTAATACGTCAAAAAATCGTCGATTCGCTGGCATCGCCAGTGCCAGCTTTCACTCGCCGCGATGTGCGGTTGCCGGCTCTCCGCAGGAAGGCAGTCGCTGTCATCGGCATGCGCCGCACGGGAAAGTCTACGTTTCTCTGGCAAGTGCTGAGTGACCGGTTGTCGCAGGGGGCAAGCCGCCAGAGTTTGCTTTATTTTGGCTTCGAGGACGAACGTTTGGCGGGCATGAGGGCAGCTGATCTTCAGCTTCTCGTAGAGGAGTACTACCGCCTGTACCCTGAGTTGAGGGACAGTGGTCGAGGGGTGTTCTTCCTGGATGAAATACAGGTTGTGCCAGGGTGGGAAAGGTTTGCACGTCGCTTACTGGAGACCGAAAAAGTTGACCTGTTCCTCTCGGGCTCATCGGCACGCTTGCTTTCACGCGAAGTAGCCACGAGTATGCGCGGCCGGGCGATGGAGGCGCTCGTACATCCTTTCAGTTTCCGGGAATACTTGCGTCATCTGGGCAGAGAGCCAAACACGAGCCAGGATCGTTTGCCCAAGGCCAAGCGCTCAGCACTGGAAAAAGATCTCCGAGATTACCTTACCTACGGTGGATTCCCCGAGGCCGTGGCGGCCGATCCACGAGACCGATTCGATCTCCTCAGGGGATACGTTGATACGGCTTTGTTGCGTGATGTCGTGGAGCGGCACGAGGTATCGCATCCTGTTGCCCTGCGCTGGATGGTGCGCCAATTGTTGGGTAACGCTGCCGGATCCTTCAGCGTTAATAAATTCTATGGCGACCTCCGGTCACAGGGTATTCCCGTAGCTAAAGACACATTACACGAGTACCTCAGCTATTTGGAGGACGCGTTTCTCATTCGAACCGTTTCACTATCCACGGGATCCGAACGCCGCCGGATGGTAAATCCAAGAAAGGTCTACCCCATTGATCCGGCTCTTATTCCCATGTTTGATCAGAGCGGAAAGGCAAACGTGGGACATGCTCTGGAGACGTGTATCATGCTGGAGCTGGAGCGCCGCGGCGCGGAACTCTCATACGTTCGAAACGAAACCGGGTCGGAGGTTGACTTTCTGGCCCGTTACCCCGATGGCCGGCGTGAGCTGATTCAGGTCTGCGCTGATCTGGATGCACAAGATGCTCGTGATCGTGAACTCCGAGGGTTGGTTGAAGCTCTCGCCGAACATAAGAAATCTACGGCCCATCTGATCGTGCTCCAACCGGAGCGGCCACCTGAGCTTCCGGGTTCAGTGCATTGGCATGCCGCCAGCGACTGGTTGCTGGGAGCGCCTCCCGCGGGAGGAAAGCAATGAATACAATGGACACTTTATCGTAGCAAGTCCCGACGGCTATTTCCACCCAACCACGATCGCCTGTATCATACGTTTTGATGCTCTCCCGCCCTATGCTACTACCGCCCATCGAATAGCCTGCGCAGTCTTTGCGCCTATGCCGGACACCTGTGCTAATTGATCTGCTTGTGCTGTGATGACGTCCTGTACACTTCCAAACGCATCAAGTAACCGACGAGCCCGTTCAGAACCAACTCCGGGTAATCCCTGTAAGATGTGAATTTGGATTCTACGCCTACCTTGTGGACGCTTTCCGCTTCGAGGTAGCTGGCGAGATGACATGTTGCCGATTTGTTTTGCTGCATAGATCAGAAGGCGAGCACTTTCCTTCGGATCTCTGGACCGGAGGAGTGGTATCCCAAATATAATAGTGATGGAGATGATAGCTCCCTGAATGGCTTCGCGTCTCATGCGCGTGCGGAGGAGATCATCTGCAGTTCCCTCAAGAATCAGTGCGCGCCGAAAGGGACAAGAAGCCAGCCTCGATGCCTGCCGGAGAAGCCGACCGTCCTTGATGGAAGCTGCAAAATCCGCAAGCGTTTTCCTTTCGACAAGCAATTTTCCCCCTATCAGATAATCCCCTACCGGTAGACGTTGAATGGCAACAGCGACTCCCTCCATTTCTTGCAGTTCTGGAACAATTCCCGATACGACCTCACGGTCATCAACGATAACCTGTAACGCGTCAGTCGTGGATTTATTCACTGTGAGAATGCCTTTGAGTTATGAGCCCCAACCCGACCGGACGACTAAAGCCGTTCAGCCGGGCGGGCGAGCTACTCCGCCTTCGGCGGACTCCACCCTGCGATATTCTTCCTCAACCATTCCCTCCCGACTCCGCTTTTCAGCCATTTTTCACGCTTCATCGCTTCGGAACGAGTTTGAAATTCCTTCGAATAAATGATCCTCCAGTTCGTTCCCTTCTTTGTGAAATGGGTTGTGTGCAGCTTATGACGAGCCAAGCGAAGGTTCAGATCCGAGGAATGACCGGTGTAGTGATGACCCTCATCGCTTACTAAAGCGTAGGTAGTGTATGGCATGCTTCCTCCCTAAATGAAAAAGCCTCCACATTGGGAGGCTTTCTAGTAGCGGGGGCACGCCACGCACTGTACGGTAAGAATCCGATTCACTCCTTACCCCTCGAAATCCGAAGGAAAAAGAGCACATCGAGAGTTTTGTTGGCACACACCATGCCAACGCTCATCCGTACAGTTGAACCTACGGATCAGGAATTTGGCAAATTTATGACCCAATTCCCGTCTCACCAACTTACGGAGGTCTCGATGGTGCAGGTAGCTCTGATTACAGAGATCAGCCTCGATTAATTCCTCTTGTGCATGGGCTCGATTTGTTTGACAAAGCTTGGCTCGCTCCCGAACCGCTCATTTATACGTCAAGCTCCGGTAAGCCGGGGCTTTTTTTATCCGTGCGGCGCTCTAATGGTTACGCCAGTTGTTGAGGTTATTGATGTTGAGTCGTGCGATGAATTTCCCTACTATTGAGGCATCCGAAGGTATTTGCGAACTAAATCGCTAACTTGATTGTCTTCCTTGGGGTTCGTATATTGCGACCAATCGTTCGAGGCGGATGTTTACTATTACCTATCATACTATTTTTGTTCCTTTCGAATCATGGCATATCAGACGTTTACCCTCAGACCCATGGAGAGAAGTTTCGAGTAATCAGTAATGTTGATGTTGGCGAGGTGTTGCGGTTACCCTGACCCCGCGCGTGTTCGATGCAGATTTTTGGGGTTTTGGTCAGAGATCATTTTTTTAATTTCGAGAGCGACTATTAAGTGAGGCTTGATCTTGAATAGTTGAAGGAGGTGATATCGGAGCCCCATTGGTATCATGGATTAAGTTAAGTGTACGCAGAAGAATGAAAAGACCAATTCTTAGAGTGATCGCTATCTTTCAAGAAAATCACATAAGCATGCGCGGTTCATTTCACAAAATGGAGTTGTTCAATTCGATCCTACCGGCATTATTTCTAAAGAAATTGGTACTTCTTTGAAAGACGATAAAGGAAAAGTGATTGATTGCTTCTGAGAGAAAAGACGATCATGAATCAATAAAGTTGGGCTCTGCATGAAAACCAAAGCGATTTTCATCGTTTGGATTGTTTCAATCGGAGTAGCGTATCCTCAGGGATATTTTCCCTTGGAGATCGGGAACCTCTGGGAATATCGCGATCGATACGATTCAACGTACTCGTTTACGACACACGCGATATCCGACACTGTGATGCCAAACGCCGCCACCTACATGTTTCTTCAAAGCGATCATGAACTTGGCAGCCAGTTTTGTAGACAAGTCGGTCCCAAGGTGTTTTCCTATGCGACTCATCGTTTGAGCGATTCAACGTACTGGACAGGGGAAGAAATTATGTTCGATTTTTCCAAGACAACTTTTGACACCGTGACCGTACGATATTATGGCCCAGACACGATTACCGTCATTGTAAGCTACGATAGAATAAAAAATGTATTCGGAAAGCTCCGGAGACAATGGGGATTTTACGAGGTCTCCCAGCGAACAAGCTTCTACACACTTTGGGAAATGACTGATAGCGTCGGCTTGACATACTACACGTACGAACCAGGAATTATCGCTGATGAGTTGGGCGGAGCAATAATTAACGGTTCAAGATACGGTACCATTACCACCGTCGATAATTCTTTAACTACTCCAGTATTTTATGAATTTTCCCAGAATTATCCCAACCCGTTCAATCCGAAAACAGAGTTGAGCTTCGAGCTTGCAGATTGGACCTTGGTCATGCTGAAGGTCTACGATGTCCTCGGCAGAGAAATTGTAACGTTAGTGAATGAAAGAAAATCTCCAGGGAAATATACAATAACATGGAATGCTGAGACCTCTCCGAGTGGAGTGTATTTTTGCCTGATGCAAGCAGGCAAATTCGAAGAAGTAAGAAAGATGATTCTTCTGCGATGAGTTACAGGTCTATTCGATTAACGTTTTAAGGAGAAAACCATGGCTACAAAGATATCTATCGTTTTATGCATTTCACTATCTGTCATGACTGTACAAGTAAGTAATGCTGCGTCGACAAACGCGGACACGTGTGTCACAACGGGTACATTTTCATCACAACAGTATATTGGCACTGCGATTACGTTAAAAATTCTCTTGGTCGAATTCACGGATGTAACCCACAGAACAAGTCCGTCGGCCTATACAAAGAGCGACTTTGAGAATTTGCTCGTGTCTTCCGGTGTGTACGTGACCCCGAACATGTCATCACCGGATGGTGATGCAGTTTATGGGAGTTTGGGTGATTATTTTCAGAAAATGTCCAGCGGTAACCTTACCATTACGGGATACGTGGTGAATACCGTGAGCGGTAATACGCCGAACTGGATTGCGCTTGCACACACCAAAGCTTACTATCACAGCTTCGATTATTGGAACACTCCGATCTTCTCGGACGCGGTGAATGCCGCGAATGCGGCCGGGCTTGATGTTTCAGTACAAGGTAACACAAGATTGGTCATCATTTATGCTGGCAATACGTATTTTTCCAAAAAAGGGCTGAACCCCATGCAAACTGGAAGCATGTACATATCGAGTGAGGTACAGGATAGGCCTTATGAGGTCGAAACTTCTTCTAACAAATTTACTCGGATCGGGCTTCACTGTCATGAGTTTGCACACACTCTCGGTATTATTCACTCAAGTGGTTCAAGAGCAGATGTGATGGAAGCTGGGACCAGAAATGGTCCAGATAATCGCGGCGCTGCACCAGCACCTTTGAATCCGATTGCTCGAGCCATAAAGGGGTGGCTTACACCGACAGTGATCACGGGTCAACAGCAATTTGATGCCTACTACTTGATGACAGCTCCACAAGTATTTCGAATAAATAGTAATTCGGGCGGTGGGTATTTTCTTTTAGAGAATCGCAGATTCAACCAAACTATGGTTATCGGGTCCACGACAGTTCCAGATTTCAACAACGCTGCATTTTTCCCTCCGGTCTGGTCTCATGGATCCGTTTCCGAAGGCATGTTCGTTTGGAGAGTACTTAATAGCACACCGGCTGATTATCCGGATAACGGGTTGATTTATGCGAGCGGGTCGATTGGTGCGACTTGCCCCGAAGGAACGCCATCAGAGACAGACGATGCTGTGCCTTTCCCCGGGAATTGTAATGTAAAGGTACTTTCACCATGGTCTGATTCTCGTAATGCTTCTCCGAACCTCCCTCCTGCATCCGGCATTTTTGTTCCCGATACGAAGCCGAGTACGAACGTTGGCATGGAAATCCTCTCCGAAAATCCGACCGCAGGGTATTTTACTATCATGGTGTATCAGACAAATCCCCAGAACGCTTCCCCTTCTAAGCCTAGGGGTCTTGCTGCGACAAAAAATGCAGACGGCTCTGCTAACTTGACATGGACCACAAATTCTGAACCTGATATGAGTACTGGAGCTGGTTACAATGTTTACAGAGCCATTTCTTATGCAGGTGGTCCGTCGCCCGTCTATTCAAAAATTAATGGCTCGCTGGCGGCAACTGCGTCTTATACAGACAATTACTGGAGTAATATGGCGGTGCCAATTGGCACAGATGTAACGATTCTTTATCGCGTAACTGCAGTTGATAATACTTCGAAAGAATCTGTTCAATCTGAAGTTGGTAGCCTCTTTTACACTTATCAAGAATTTATTCTTGATGCTGCATACCAAAATAAATCAATGTCCGCAAACGCAATGACAGCGAATGGACAAAGGAAATTGCTTCGCGAATCAACCGGGAAACTTCATCTGGTATTTGAGTCGGGTAACCAGATATTCTATCGTAATTCTTCTAACGCAGGTACTACATGGCAAGCTCCAATCAAGATCAGTGATGGAGTTAGCACAAACACTTATCCATGCATTACCGAGCGCAGCAATTATATATATGCTACATGGCAAAAAGCCAACGGGGTGAACTGGGACATCATGTACGATTACAGCACCAACGGAGGAACGTCTTGGCTCGCTTCGCAATCAACGATTACCAGTAGCATCATTTGTTCATCACCCGGGCCACTACCCGTTATCCTTGCCAGCCCGCCAGGTTCGACTTTTGAATTGGTCGTAGCATACAGAACATCAACCGCATTGAATTCAAGGAGTTCGACAAATTACCCCCTTGGTGGCAGCTGGGCTTCGGCAGTGACAGTTAGCGGAACCACTTCAACTTCTCAAAATCCAAGTTTGACTGCCGTGAGCAGTTACGGCTATTTCAAGCTTGTTTGGGATGATAATGCGAAAATCTACCATGAAAATTTATACCCAGGTACACCGGATAGTTGGAGTGGCTTAACTTTTGTGAACAGCGGTACATACGGGATTATTACAAACGAAGCGAATCCAACGATGGCGAACACAGCACCCAATGCGGATAAACAGATCGCTTGGCAGGGTACCCAAAACAATCGAGGCGTAATTCTCACCTGCAAGAATCTCGCGACTGTCTATACGGAATTCATTAACTCAAATTCGGGAATTAGCTATTGGAAACCGTCAGTTAGCGGTCATATCTCTGGACGCGCAACGCTCGTATGGCACGATAACCAGAATACGGTTTGGAAGTCCGTGTATGACGGGGCAAGTTGGATTTTAACTGTTACCATGGGAACGAGTGGAATCAATGCCACGACATCTGTTATGAATCCGCAAGGTGGCGACGCAAAGGCAATTTGGACAAATCCAACGTCAAGCCCTTATCCAATTGTTTTGTATGGAACGACTCTGAATAAAGTTGTAGCCGGGGTCACCAGAAACGATATAAATAGTTCAGAAACGGAAGCCACGCTTGACGATATCCACCGCCGAATCATGTTCAGAGATCCGGTGAAAGATAGAATGTTTTCGATAGAAATTGGCAGGGTCTCAGTGACGAGTAATCAGAAAATGATACGCACTGTTGATTTTGTGCCAGTGATCGATACATCCTTTCTTTCGCCGTCTCGAGCCCTTTCGACCTTGGAGTCTGAAGCCCTTACAATTTCAGATGAGACCGTTCGGATTTCGTTTCCTCGTATCATTGACACAAAGAATATGGCTACACTCTTTGATCAGCGTAATATCGGCTTCGAGGTGGTAAACGTATCCACCGGCGATGTCGTTGCGACTTTTGGGTTCACATCCATTTCTGAACGCAATTCAGCATTCAGTCTCGTCGACACCATAACAATACCCGGTAATCTCAAAACAAGCTCAGAAGTAAAAATCAGGCTCAAAGCTGATGACGTCGCTTCCGTGCTTAACGACCTACATGCCACGGTCATCAATGTATACTTTTTAAGCAATCCATCAACACAAGCGAAGCGTAATGGTACTATCGACCACGTCGCAACTCGAGTAGATGCATTTAAGCTCGAGCAAAACTATCCAAATCCCTTCAACCCTGCGACATCGTTCAAGTATCAAATTGCGACGGCAGGTCAGGTGAGCTTGAAGATTTATGATGTGCTCGGCCGGGAAGTAGCGTCGATTGTCGACGAGCGAAAGGAGCCGGGTGAATACAATGCAACTTGGGATGCCAGCGGTTTTTCATCTGGAGTTTACTTCTTCAAACTTCAGGCGGTCTCATTTACCGAGGTTAAGAAGATGCTTCTGGTTCATTGATCGCTCCTCGTTTTCAATCGAGTCCACTCCGTCAATCGCGGAGTGGACTTTTTTTATCGTGCGCCCGGCAGGGCGCATTCATTCGGGGGTGAAAGTCCCCTACGACCCCGGCAGGGGGAATCGTTAGCTGGACGGCAAGGGTGTTCACCGCGAGGTGGAATCTGAAGGAAGCCGCAGGCAAAACGCTGGTCTGACGAAC
>ORMF010555117.1_pt1 | contig 14453 bp, 23 predicted proteins | sample 1779871 | NCBI WGS metagenome assembly ORMF01 (sample SAMEA104232316, study PRJEB22302) | groundwater metagenome | biome: forest; feature: aquifer; material: groundwater | place: USA | collected 2011-08-07 | depth 5.4 m | reverse complement strand
TTGGGCGAAGTGTCGCGTCCGGATCATCAAAACCGTGTCATCGAAGCGGCCGAAAAAGCATTGTCATCGCCTTTGTTGGATTTGGACGTGGGCGATGCCGACCGCGCCTTGATCAACATCACCGGCGGCAAGGACATGACTCTTGGGGAAGCTGAAGCGGCCGTCAACGCCATTTCCAGCCGCATGGCGAAAGAAGCCCACGTCATCTGGGGCGCGACAGTGGATGACAATTTGGAGAAAAACACGGTGCGCGTGTTGGCCGTCTTGTCCGGCATCAAGACGTCCGTGATGCCGTCGTCGCATTCGCCGGAAAAAGCCGTGGAAGAATTGGATTTGGAATTCGTTTAGGTGCATGTTCATGAACGTCGTGGAAGGATTGAAAGGATTCATCGCCCAAAGCCAGCGCGTGTTGGCCGTGACGCACAAGCCGCGGGGCCAGGAATACCGACAAATGGCGTTGACCACGGCCATCGGCATCACGATCATCGGAACCATCGGCTTTTTGATCAACGTCATCTGGCACTTTTTGAGGTCTTGACATGTTGTTGTACGCATACCGCGTCACCGCGGGACAGGAAAACATCGTCGCCGACTTGCTTTCGGAAAAAATCCGCAAGACCAAGTCCACCGTCGGCGCGCTCATCGTCTCCAACCGCCTCAAAGGCTACCTCATCGTGGAGGGGCCGGACGAGGTCGAAGTCAAGAAATTGGTCACCAACGTGCCGCACGTCAAGAGCGTCTTGAGCCGGCCCATCGCGTTCGAAGAAATCAGGGACATGTTGGAGTCCAAGCCGCAGGAAGTCTTGTTGAACCGCGGCGACATGGTCGAAATCACGTCGGGGCCGTTCAAAGGCGAGAAAGCCAAAGTCGTGCGCATCGACAACGACAAGGAAGAACTCACCGTGGAACTGGTGGAAGTGGCCGTGCCCATCCCCGTCACGCTCAAGCTGAACACCGTCAAGGTGCTTTCTTCGGGAAGCGTATGACGGAGCGGGCCAAAAAAAAAATCGCCTACATCTTCGTGGCCGTCGCGGCCATGTTGGCCATCGGCACGTGGACGTTCCACAAAATCGAAGGCTGGTCCTGGATCGACGCGTTCTACTTTTCGGCATCCACGTTGACGACGGTCGGTTTTGGCGATTTGACGCCCACCACGGACTTTTCCAAACTCTTCACCGTAGCATTCATGTTCATCGGCATCGCCATCGTCGTGTACTCGCTGCCCCTCATGGGCGAATACTACATCGAACGCCGTGTCAAAATGCAACAGCACCTGGAACAGTCCAACTTCGGCAAAATGATCCAAGCGCAAAAAAACCACATCCGGCACTCCATGGAGGAATCCAACGATGATGCGAACTCATTACCGGGCCCAAATCACGCCCGACTTGGACGGACAAACCGTTAAGCTGGGCGGGTGGGTCCACGAGACGCGCGACTTAGGCGGCTTATTGTTCCTCCTTTTGCGCGACAAGACGGGCATCGCCCAGATCCTGTTCAAGAAAAAAGAAGCGCCAGCTGAAATGCTAGCCGCAGCCGAAAAACTCGTCAAGGAAACAGCCGTTCTCGTGGAAGGCAAAGTCAAAGCCTCCAAACAGGCCCCCGGCGGATTCGAAATCATCCCGACTACGCTTCAAGTCGTCGGCCCCGTCCTCAAGAAAGTGCCTTTGGACGTGACGGGCAAAGTGCCGGCCGAAATCGACACGCGTCTAGATGCCCGCTTCATCGACCTACGCCGACAACAGCCTGCCGCGATTTTCCGCATCCGCGCCGCAGCCCAGACCGCGTTCCGGGAAAAACTGCTCGAACTGCAATTCCAGGAAATCAACCCGCCCACCATCGTTTCGGCGTCAACGGAAGGCGGCTCCGATTTGTTCCACGTCCAATACTTCGAAAAAGACGCCTTCCTCGCGCAGTCCCCGCAGCTCTATAAACAACTGGCCGTCATGGGCGGTTTGGACAAAGTCTTCATGACGTGTCCCGTCTTCCGTGCGGAAAAACACAACACCGTCATGCACCTCAACGAAGTGACGCAGATGGATGCCGAAATGGGCTTTGCCGACGACCAAGACGGCATGGACGTGCTGGAAGCCGTGTTTTTGCACATACTCCAAAAGGTCCACGACCTTTGCGACGCCGACTTGAAGACGCTGGAAACGACCGTCACGCCCCACACCAAACTCAAGCGCTTCACGTACGACCAGGTGCTTGCCGCATTGCAACCCAAATACCCGCTGGAATGGGGCCAGGACTTCACCAAAGAAATGGAACACACCATGCCCGAATTGTTGCAAGAAGAGGCGTTTTTCATCACGGATTGGCCCACGGCCGTCCGCGCCTTCTACAGCATGCCGCACGAAGCGGAACCCAAAAAGTGCAAGGCATACGACTTGATGTACCGCGGGTTGGAAATCAGCTCCGGCGCGCAACGCATCCATGTGCCCGAATTGCTGGAAAAGGCCCTGCGCGCCCGCGCCCTCGATCCGGAAGACTTCGAAAGCTACATCGACGCCTTCCGCTACGGCGCCATTCCGCATGCCGGCTGGAGCATTGGTTCCGAACGGCTGACGATGCAGCTGACGAACCAAAAAAACATCCGCGAATGTGCCTTGTTCCCGCGCGACCGGCACCGGTTGCTGCCGTAAGGAAAACAGCCCAAAAAGAAGAACCAAAAAAAGACGGTTCAACCGACCAGGTTCTCAAACGTCATACCGACGGCCAGTTCACTTTCCGTCAAGGAAAAGCCGCCCGCCGTTTCCTTCAAAAGGCCCAACGGGAAAAACTTCCATTCGTGGTGGGGAAACTTCCACGCCACGTACACCGGCAATCCCGTGCGGCTCTCCCACTCCTTGTAAATCGTGACTTTCGGCTTGTCAAAATGCAAGTTGTTCTTCCACGCCTTGCACTCCAACGCGAAACGCTTGCCCATCTTCAGCACGATGAGGTCGGGAGAAATGCCGTCTGAGCCCGAACCCGATGCCCGCGTGACAAAAAAGCCTTTCTCCTCCAACATCTTCTTGAGCTGCCGCTCGTACAAGGTCCCTTTCGCTTTACGGTAGTTGCTCATGTCTCAAACAATCCAGATGGTGAAAGAAAAAACAAAGGAAAAGATAAAGACCGGCACTTCCACTAAGCCGGAGCAGCAACGCGTTTCTTGGATTTTTTGATCGAAAAATCCGATGCATTAACTTCAATGTCTTCCGCAGTGGCCAATTCAACCATGATGCGACCGGGTCCGGCCACGCACAGCTCCACCTTGTCCCCGATACGGCCACCGACGGCTTTCAGAAGTTCGGCAGGCAGATAAATAACGGGCTTCTTGCCGGCTGCCGAACTAATCTTGCGGCTCAAACGGACGGGCGGGGCCAAGGAATAGATAATTTCTTCAAGGGTTCTGGCCTGTGGAGAAGTGAACGCTTCCAATCCGCATTGTGGACAACGGAGGCCCTCCGCATCTTTGACGATCACTCCCCGCGCTTCATAGTCCATTCGGACCACATCCATCGGCACATGACATTTGTAACAGCGAACCGTGGTTCGATCCATGGTGTTCACCCTTGTTTTCTTATGACGGTTACGACCCATACGCCCCGTTCGTCCTCGCGGCAGACGGCGATCAGGAGGGCTTTCTTCACGCGGCACACGATTTTGAATTTGTTTTTTCCCTCGTCTATCCGAGTGCCATAAGATAAAGCCAGTTCCATCTGCGATTGACTTAGGCCCATGTAATGGAGTTTGTTGCTGGCGTGCCTTGTCCAAAAGTACGTTTCCACGAGAATGCACCGGCATCATATACGTATAATGTACGTACAAAAATAAAAGCCTTAAGGCCATGCCCGCCTAAGCGGGCACGGCTTTCAGCTGTTCCTGCTGCCGGCGATTCCACGCCTCCAACCGGCGGTGCTGGTCGTATTCCAGCACGTCCGTCGCGTACCGGTGCAGCAAGGCCGACAATTCGAAGGCATCGCCGCGGTCCAAATAGACCGAAACCGGTTCGACACCTTCCGGGTGCACCCGCAAGCTCAAACTCGACGGCAATGCCTTGCCTTCCTTTTCGCGGCCTTCCCACACCGACACGTCCAGTTTCACGTTCTGCGGCATCAGCCGGAACTGGTACGACTTGATGGGCCGCTTGCCCTCGCCGCCGCGTTTTTCTTCGCTCATACTGCATCCCACTCCTTTGCCTTCCGAAAAAGTCGGGCCAAACGGTGAATAAAAAGCAACGGAGAGGTGCTGGCCGGTGACTTTGAGCGAAGTCGCTGGTACAGCAACGTCTGCGTTGTTGTCCGCTGGACTTGGACTATTGCCAAGCCTACGCGTGCAGCCGCCCACAGCGACAACCGCCTTAGCTATTCCGTCTTTCTTGTTGGCTACCGGATGAAACAAAAGCCGAACTTGGACTTGCCGGTAATTACGACAAAAAATGACATGCAGCTCCGTCGAATCTTTAAACACACGCCGCCACAAACCAAAACCTCATGCCGCAATTATGGACCGACCAATACGCGCCTCGGACGTTGGAAGACATCGTGGGCAACGCCGAGTCCGTCGCCCAAATCAAGACGTGGGCCCTGGATTGGCAACGCGGCAAGAAACAAAAACCGCTTTTGCTTCACGGCCCGCCGGGAACGGGTAAGACGGCCGCCGCCCGGGCGTTGGCGCACGAGATGGGCTGGGTCCTAATGGAAACCAACGCGTCGGATTTGCGCGACGGCGAAAACGTCAAAAAAGTCGTGGGATTGGCTTCGGCCACCGGCACGCTGTTCGGCGAAAAACGCCTCGTGTTATTCGACGAAGTGGACGGCGCGTTTGACCGCGGCGAAGTGCCGGCGCTTTTGAAAATCGCGACCGACGCGGTGCAACCCATCCTCTTCACGGCAAACGACGTCTGGGAGCCGAAGCTCGCGGCGTTGCGCGCGTCCACCATCCGCGTCGAATTCAAGAAAGTCGCCAAATACGACGTCAAAAAAGCGTTGGCCCGCATCGCGCAAAGCGAAAAGCGCGACGACGACTTGGCGCCCTATTTGGAAAACGCCCGGGGCGACGTGCGCAGCGCGATCATCGACTTCCAAAGCGGCCACCCGTCGGACCGCCAACGCGAAGAAAACGTGTTCGACGGCATCCGCCGCCTCTTCAAAGCCAAGAATTTCCACGACGCGTTGAACGCGCAGGACGACTCGGCCATCGATTTCGACTTGTTCTTCCGCTGGATCGAGGAAAACATCCCCGCGGAATACGAAAACGCCGACGACTTGGCACGCGCGTTTGACGCGCTGTCCCGGTCGGCCGTCTTTGGCGCCCGTATACGCCGCCGCCAGGACTGGGACTTGCTCAAGTTCCAACGCGCCATGGCGCTAGCGGGCGTGGGCTGCGCCAAGAGCGAAGCCTACCACAAATTCACGCCGTATCGATTTCCCGACTATGTCCGCCAACTGTCCGCGAGTCAAAAAAGCCGCGGCGCGCTGAAATCCGCCGCACGGAAAGCAGGCGTTAAACTCAAACTTTCCATCCGAAAAGCCAAGCAAGACTTACCCTATTACCGCCCGTTCGCCGACCATTTCGGCTGGGACGACGACGAAAAAGCCGCCGCCGGCGTCACGATCGAAGAAAAACCGAAAAGCCGCAAAGCCGCCAAACCCCAAAGCGCCACGTCCGGGCAAAAAGGCCAAGCCAAACTCGGCTAAGCAACACCCCGATTGTATTGAGTTTCAGCGTTTCGCATTTCCGCAAACCAGCATCGCGGCCATCCGATTGCTTTTTTACTCTCCGGACCTCAAGAGCCAATCATGCGGCTTCCTCACGCTTATCGGGAAATGGTATCACTTGCCGATGCGGAGCTTCAGAACGCCAAGTTGGGCGGAATCCGAAACGTGGAGGATTTACGTAGACGAATAAGCCAGCCGCCAAAATCAACACGGCACTTCAGGGAAGGGTTGAAAGCCGTTGGAATCGTGGCCCGTGCCGTTGCAGGCTATCTGTATGACCATCCGGGAGAAGAGTTCCGAACCATCAGCGAAGGCGTGCGGCGTTTCCAAAGACAGTGGGGTCATCTGCCGCAGGTTCAGCTCAAAGCCGGATCGGAACGGTTCAGCGTGTGGATGAATTGCGTCAGCCGGGGACGGGCCATCGCGCGGTGGCTCGACCACGTATTGGGCGAAGGTAACCAGGTAGCCGTTGCCATGGCCCCCTATCACGTTGCCAAAGTCCTCCACTGGGGCGGCGAAGCACTCGTGGTCGACCCCGTCTTTGGAAAACCCATGCCAACGGAAGAATACAAGCAAGCACTCATACGCGCCGCCCGGAACTACCGCTCGCCCTACCACAGCCTGGCGCAATCCACGCGGTTGGTCGGCCACACGCGACTGGAAGACCACGTCGGCCAACAGGTCCGGATCGTGGGCAACGAGGCCATCCAATCATGCGAATACAACAGCGTGGGAATCGCGCATTCCACCAACAACCGCGAAAAAACGGCGTTGGTCTGGTACAGAAAAGCAGCCCGGACGAATCCGGAAGATCATCATCCCGTCAACAACATCGGGACGGCCTACTACAAGTTGGGCCGCTTGGGCCAAGCCGAACGATACGTGGCAAAAGCCGTCGGTATGGTGCCCACGGATTCGTTCATCCACGCAAATCTTGCCACCGTTTACGCCCGAAGAAAAAAATTCGACCAAGCGATGCACCACGCACGCGAGGCGTTGAAACTCAACCCGGAGGAAACGCACGCCCATGAAGCCATGGGACACGTCCTGGGCGCCCAAGGAAAGACGAAATCAGCCATCGACGCCTTCGAAAAAGCACTCTTTTGGGACCAGGACAACTACGGCGCCCACAACGGCTTGGCCGAACAATGCCTGAAACAAGGACGCTGGGCGCGGGCCATCGACCACTTGCAATGCGCAACGGACTTGAATGCGAAATACGACGAAGCGTACCATAACCTCGGCATCGCCTACGCCAAAGCCGGACAGCTGGACGAGGCGCAACGGGCATTCCAAACCGCGGCACGGCTGAACCCGACACGAAAAGCGACGAAAACACGGCTGAAAAAAATTCGCTCCAAAAACAAACGGCCGCAAACGGCATAGGGAGAAAAATCAAAAAAAAGATTCATCGGCGGGACTGCACGATTTTGTAACCCACGACGGCCAGCGCGAAGACCAACAGCAGCCACAACACGCCGCTGGACGCCAATGCCTGGTAACTTTGGGCGAAAAACGCGTTGACTTCGTCCGCCAAGGACAACTCGCGCTCAAAAGCGATTTCCCACGAGCCCACCGTCGATCCGACCCAGCGCAGTGTCGTGCCGTCGCGCGAATTGCCCGCTTCCGGCGAGACGCGGATATGGACGGCGTCCATCGGGAGGTGCAGCGCGAAAACCTGGTTTTTTTCCAACCGGAACTCGCCCGGCGTCGAACCCAACAGGATGCGCCGCGTGTCCACCACGTACGCCGTCTTGCGGCTCGAAACCGACTTGAACGCCGTCACGTTCTCCACGTCGTAACCCAACGTCACGGACGCGGACGTGAACGACGTGCCGAACTCCCGCGCGCCCACGAGGCTGACATTGAACACCGACCCGCTCAAATGGTACCGGATGTTGCGGGAAAACTTCTGCCACCCGCCCAAGTTCGTGCGGCCTTCACGCACCACGAAGTCAAACGCGTCAATCTCGCTTTGCGTGTCCAGGTTCAGCAACGTTTTCTCGACCACGTACGCGCTGCCATCCGGACGCGCGTAGACGTCCAGCCAAAACGCGCGGTCCGTATACGCTGAGAGGACGCCTGAAAAGCAAAGCAAGGCCAACGCGCCGGCCACCAAGAACGAAACACGGGACATATAGGCAAACAAGCCGGCGCGCCAATAAAAGGCTTCGGAAAAAAAAGCGACGCAAACGCTCACGGCGGCCCGCACGCCAACACGACGGACCCCATCCGCCAGCCCTCCCTCGATTGCAACGACTTACCAAAAGCCAAGCGGACGGTTCCCTGGCAAACGCCGTCCTGCGCGTCGAATACGAAATCCACGCAACAACCCGTCGCCTGCAGCCAATGCTCCTTCCAAGCCACGGCTGCTACCGGGTCAAACCAAGCCGTTTCCGGCGTACGCCAAGCACGTTCGGCCGCAACCGACACCGGCAACACGGAAGCAAAAGCCGGAGGCAAATCCAACACGGAAGAAAACGACGCCCAAAACCACAACGCCGAAAGCGCCTCTAACACGAGCACGGTCCAAAACCTCCGGTCGGCCCGCAACAATCCAAAGCCAAATGCGAGCGGTTCCACGACTGCAAAACCTGAGCGGACTGGCTCACGCGGTCCACCACGAAATCCGCCACCGTCTGCGCCACGGCCACACTGGATACGACCAACGCCAAGAACAACGCCGTCGCGACCAGTACGTCAGGAAACACGGCGCACCACCTCCGGACGCCAACCGACTGCAGCGCAGCCCGGCAGCGACGCGGGAAAGCGCACGACCAGCCAACCCGAACGGCCGACGTCATCCATAAGCGCACAGGACCATTGCCGTGCCGATGCGTTCAACGCGTCCGCCACCCGCAACGACTGCGCATCCACCCAAGCGCCCAGACCTATCCAAAACACGGCCCAAAACGCGAGGTACGCGCCGAACAACACCAAGAACGACAAGCCTTGCATGCCTTACACCAACACGACGCCGAGGACTTCGCCGAACCGGTAGACCGCGCCCAACACGGGCACGCCGAACGGCACGAATGGCAACGATTGCCGATGCAACCCGTCGCGCGACACGACCACGCCGGAATCGGCCGATGCGGACAACACCGATGCAAGCGGTCCCCCGTTTGGATCCAGACACCGCTCACATTTTTGCAACCCGCTGCCCTGTGCCAACGAGTCCAACCACGCGTCTTGCTCAGGCTCGGACAAGAACCCAAAAAACACGTCCAACGCGACACCTTGCCGCACATACTCCGATTCCAAGAAAACTTCGGCGTCACCCAAACGACGGACGGCATCCGCAACCCGGGATTCCACGTCGGGCCCGCGTGCATCCGCCAAGGATTGTGATAACACGTGCCGCACATCCGCATCGATGACGCGTTTTTGGCCCAACTGGACCAATGCGACTTGGGTGTCATCCACCGCGGCTTGGTGTGCCGCCAACGCTTCCAACCAACCCGCGCTTGCCGACGCCAACGCCAATGCCCAAAAAATCGCGAACCCCTTCAAATGACATCCCTCCCCGAGGCTAATTAAACAGCATTTGGGTCATACTGCCGAGCCTTCAGGCCGGGGTATGACCCAAAGCGGAAATCAATCCACCGCCAAAACCACGCCAGTCATGCGCCGAACGACAAAGCGGTGCACGCCGGACGACACGTCCAGCCGGCCGGGCGCGGCAAACGGCAAGACTAAAGTGGCGTTGAACGACGGGCCCCTCCAGGAAAACGAATCCAAATCCCAAAAAACCGTCGCATTGGGGGGAAAGGAAAAAAGAACCCGCCAACGAAAACCCCGGCCCCAAACCGGCCGCCAGCCGCAACGCAAAACGCACGCTTTCGAACGCCGCTTGCTGGTCCAACCGGTCGGCCTGGGCTTGGGCCTCCGCCTGCAACGGCAAGCTGGCGCCGTAAATGACGGCCACGAAGGCGAACAAACCGGCCAATACCACCATGGACTCCAACGCCGCCTGGCCGCGGGAACCCCTTACAGAAAAAAGCCGCAAAAACCGATCCACCGTCGAAATCTTTCCACGCATCCGCACACGCTTTGGCCTCAATTGACCTTGGCGATCTGCTTGAACGCCTCGGCCGCCTCCTTGGACAACACGTCCTTTCCCTGTTCGGCCGTGTGCTGCAACTGCGTGACCAACAAAAGCGCCACCGCGACAAGCGCCGCCGTGAGGATCAGCATTTCAGCCGACACCTGGCCGCGGCGCGCAACGCATTTCCACCACACCCACAACATAACCGGCTTGGCCAAAACCGGGAAGAAAAACGCGCGGTAGAACCAAAATCAACCGCCGGACCCTTGAGAAATCAACCCAAGCATCCGAAAATACGGGACTACCGACGACAAAAAAAGGCTTTTTTGCAAAAATAGTGGATTTCCGGTGGCCAAAAACTTTTTAAACCGATTGGTCAAAATGTTGGATAGCCGCGTATTTTGGGAAAGTGGTGGCGAGCTAGACCAAGGCAACTTGATCGGGTTTTCAGGATTGCCTCCTTTGGGGGTTGCCCGGCGTCGCTCGTGCCACACCACTTCCATCTACTCTTCCCAACTTTCGGGCCGAAACGGCCCAAAAAAACCTGATTTTACCTAATTTTCGCGTCTACGAAGCCTCCATTTCCAGAACGGACCCATAAAAACCCACCTTGTTGTTCAAGCAACCGCGTGCCAGCTGGCGCTGTTTGTTTTTATTTTGGAATCAAACCAAACGGGTCCGCACGCGAAAAGCGGAAAACAGAATTCAAAACGCCGCGCGCTTCATCCCCTTATTCCTTCGTCGGAACGACGCAAGGAACCAGTTGGGGGCGCAACATCAGACGCAGGACAACGTTGCCAATGGCCGAGAAGGTCAAATGCAAACGACGGGCAAGTTGGTCCATACGTAAAGACCTTAAGAAATCAAGGGCTTAAAAGGATTTCGGGAAAAGTCCAAGAGGCAATCATCGATTTTCGGGCGGAAGGGGCCGCCCTTTGTAACGAGCAAAGAGCCGATGGATTGATTCCAACTCGCGCGGTTCAAACTCACTTTCAGGAGCGATGGAGAAAGTCACGGGGTTTCCTTTATGGGGCTTCAGCAAGTCACGAAGCTTTTTCAATACGTCGACACCGCCGTACACCGTGTGCTGCATATGCGAATCCATCCGCCGTCCCGGGTTTTCGGCAAATTCATTGATGTGCGTCGCACCGGGATGGCTGACAAATGCACGAACAATTTCAAAGTGGGGAACAGGACGGGCCATGCGAATCAGTCTGAAAACAGCAAGCTGAAAGTAAACCTGCCGCAATTAAAAGATTTGGGTAACGGGATTTTGGATAAATCAACCCTTAATGTGCCAAACCTGGAAATCAATCACGACTTGGAACACCGCCGGCGCATAGGGCCGCACCACCTTTTTTCCCAAGATCTTGCAGGAAACGCCTTGGCGCTTGCATGCCGCTTTGATCTTGGCCAAATTCAAGGTGTAGACGCCTTCCGCTTCGCCTCCGAAGCCGTAGAAGTGCACGGTGCCGCCATTTTTCATCGCGGCGATGACGTCGTCCAAAAAATCGTAGCCCGTGTGCGGCAAGGGCATACACGCCCGATCGGCCCATCGGGAGTATTTTTTCAAGACGTCGCGCACGTCGCCTTGGATTGCTTTGACGGGCGTCTTGTTCAACGCGAGATTGTCCTCCATCATGGCAAAAGCGTCCGGATTCAGCTCGACGGCAACCACGTCCGCGGATGGGTGGCGTTTGGCGATGACGATGGCAAAAGGCCCCACGCCGGCAAAAAGCGCCAAGACTTTTTCCTTGGGCTGGACCAAGGAAGCGATGCGAGCGCGCTCCGTGCCCAACCGGGTGGAAAAGTAGGTCTTGCGCAAGTCGAACCGGAAAATACAACCGCTTTCCTTGTACTCGACGACGTAATTGCGTGAGCCTGCCAACCACTTGAACTTGCGCACGCGGAATTCGCCTTGCATGGCAGATTCTTTTTTCAGCACCGTCTTGAGGCGCGGGTTGCTTTTCAGTAAAGCGGAAGCGATGGTCTTTTCCTTGGATTCCAGTTTTTCAGGAACTTCGATGATGGCGACGTCGCCCACCGTGTCGTAGCCGGCCGTGGCCTCATGGCCCATCCGTTCACCCAACGCGGCCACCAAGGCTTCGCGGAACGACGGCGTGTGGGGCATGGGTTCAAAAGCAGCTTTGACAAAAGTGCCGTCCAGCGGCACCTTGGCTTTTCGCGTCACCGGAAACAAGACGAAATCGCCTTGCCGTTTGGCATTGAAATGCGGCACCAACAAATCCGTTTTCTTCAAGTAAAGCTTGGCCGCCTCGGCGCGCGATTTGTGGACTTTGAAGGCGAACATTTCGAATCAGTCCATCAAACCGCAATCGGAAAGAAACTTGACCAGTTTTCCATGAAGTTTTTGCTGCAACAACGCCGATGGCTCTCGCTCGGAACGAACTGGGATTCCCGGACCTTGTGGCTCCCGAATATTTACCTGGGGACGCGGAAATCGGACGGCCAACTTGAGCATGTTCTCGACCAGATGCCTTTCGGCTTCATGGAGGGGATGGGAAACAACCGGTTTGCTTTCAGACTCAAAAAGGCCGAAACCGGCCTGGTGCGCGGGTTTGAGATAATAGGCAAAATGATGGCCGCCGGGAACTTCGACGATGAGTGCGGCAGACTGGTATTCGACCGCCGGTCGGTCAAGGGTGGACCCCGAACCCAATATTACCCGAATGAGCGTGTCACGGGGGGTCAAACCCTTACTGAGCCATTCAGCCGTCATGCTTTCCCGGGCGACGTCCAAAAACATCCCGTGGGCGGACGCCATGTTGAGCGCTTCAAAATCCAGGGGCGAATTTGAAAAATGGTCCAACGCCTCGCGCAATGCCTGCGTCCGTTTCTCGATTGGGGAAGTAGCGTGAAAGTCGATGCGGCGGAGGCTCATGGAACGCGGAATCATGACACCTTTATCTTAATCGCATAATTATAATCAACCGATGCATCAAAAAAAAGCCGCCATCGTGCTTCAACGCCTCCGCCGCGTCTTCGGCTCCAACACGGCGTATTCCGGCTCGGAGACCACGCCGTTTCGCATCCTGGTTGGCACGTTGTTGTCGGCACGGACCAAGGACTTGACCACGGCCCGCGTGGCCCGCGTTTTGTTCGCCCGATACCCGGATGCACAAAGCCTGGCAAAGGCGTCGTTGCACGACATCGAAGCCATCATTCGGCCCATCGGCTTCTACCATGCCAAGGCCCGTTACGTCAAAGCCTTGGCCAAGCAATTGGTGGAGCAATACGGAGGCAAGGTTCCGGATTCCATGGAACGACACGTCGAATTGCCGGGCGTGGGCCGCAAAACCGCGTCGCGCGTGCTGTACTATGCGTTCGAAAAACCGGCTATTGCGGTGGACGTGCACGTGCACCGCATTTCCGACTGGTTGGGCTTGGTCAAGACCAAGACGCCGGAACAGACCGAACACGCGCTGAAAGAAATCTACCCGCAAGCGCAATGGCGCTACGTGAACAACGCGTTTGTCTTGCATGGGCAGAACATTTGCCTTCCGCAAAAACCCAAATGCGGCATCTGTGTGTTGAACGAAGTCTGCCCCGCCCGGCAGGAGTCCACGTTGATTCCCATCAAGGCGCGGTTCTTGGAAAGCCGGAACGTGTTCGGTAAAAGCTGGCGCGTGAAAGGGTTCGACGACAGCCGCAGCAATGTGCCGTTGGTGGTAAAAACGCAAACGCCTTAAACGCATTCCGACAAAGTGTTAAAAATGGCCGATTTTTTCCAGGAATACTTCGTCAACCCCATTTTGTATCCGACGCAGTATCCGCCGTACAATATCTACAACACCATGGCGTATGCCTTGATTGCCTTGGCCGCCGTCTGGCTGATTTACAACGGCTTGCAAAAAGCCGGTTTTCGCATCGATCAACGGTTCCAAGGCGCCATTTTGCCGTTCATCGTCTTTGGCGGCGTATTCCGGGTCTATGAAGATGCCGATTTGACGCCTCGCGTGGTCGACATCGGCGGCCTGCAGCTTTACCCCTTCGTCACGCCGCAAATCTACATCGTCATCTTTTTGGGCTTGAGCGTCATCGCGTTGGCTTCGTGGCTCGCCACCAAGAATAGGGAAAAGACGTTGGAATGGGTGGGCAAAGCCGGTTGGCTTTTGTCCGCCTTGGCCGCGGTGGGATTGATTGTCCGGATCCAACACCCGTTGTGGGCCATCCTCCCGCTGGCGTTGGCGGCCGCCGCGTGGTTCATCCATGAAAAAATCCGCGAACACCGAAAACTCGAAGCCGATTCGTTTTTGTCGCTCATGGTGTTCGGCCAAGTGTTGGACGGCGCGGCCACGTTCGTCGGCATCCAATTCGCGGGTTATGCCGAACAACACGTGGTCGGCAACATCTTGTTGGACATCGGCGGTCCGTTGTTGTTTTTCGCCGTCAAGATTGCCTTCGCTTTTGCCGCCGCCGAGATGCTGCGCCAGGAAAAAGACCAAGACGCGCGGAATTTCGTGGCCTTGCTGATCACCATCTTCGGCCTCGCGCCCGGCTTGCGCGACTTGACGCGCGCCGCGTTGGGCGTCTAAACGGCAATTCACGCGTCTGAAGAGATTTCCATGCCCGTTGCCCGGATACAGCCAAAAGACTTAACCGAGCTTGTCGCTGTGCCCGGCAGGGCGCGTAGACTTGGCATCCGGACAAGTCCGCCGGGCAACAACGAAAGGGCGTGG
>ORMF011055905.1_pt1 | contig 14459 bp, 12 predicted proteins | sample 1779871 | NCBI WGS metagenome assembly ORMF01 (sample SAMEA104232316, study PRJEB22302) | groundwater metagenome | biome: forest; feature: aquifer; material: groundwater | place: USA | collected 2011-08-07 | depth 5.4 m | reverse complement strand
TCAGCGAAGACCATCTCGACCGTTATGCTGATATGGGTGCCTATGCTGCCGCGAAGGCGCGCATTTTCCGGGGCACAGGCGTGCAGGTGCTCAACCGCGACGACGCGCGCAGCCTGGGCATGGCATTGCCGGAGCGCAAGCCTGTGACCTTCGGCTTGAATGAACCGCCCGGCGGGCATGACTGGGGCGTAAAGCGCGACGGCAGGGACATCTGGCTGGAGCAGGGGCAGCAGCGCGTGCTGAATGCCCATGAATTGCAGGTGGCCGGATTGCACAATGCGGCGAACGCGCTGGCTGCACTGGCGCTGTGCCGCGCCATCGGATTGCCGCTGGCCCCATTGCTGGATGCATTGCGAGCTTTCAAGGGCCTGCCGCACCGCGTGGAGCCGGTGGCAGAGATCAACGGCGTGATCTACTACGACGATTCCAAGGGCACCAATGTCGGCGCCACCGTGGCCGCGCTGCAAGGTCTGGGGCGGCCTGCGGTGCTGATTGCGGGCGGGGATGGCAAGGGGCAGGATTTCACGCCGCTTAGTCCGGTGGTGGCGCAACATGCGCGTGCCGTGGTGCTGATCGGGCGCGATGCGGACAGGATCGCGGCGGCGCTGAAGAATTGCGGCGTGCCTGTGGTGCGCGCCCGCGACATGGCTGATGCGGTGCGGCAAGGCGCCGCGCTGGCGCAGCCGGGCGATGCGGTGCTGCTGTCGCCGGCCTGCGCCAGCTTCGACATGTTCCGCAACTATGCGCATCGCGCCGAGGTGTTCGTCGGCGCGGTGCGCGAACAGCAAGGGGAGGCTAAATGCGCGTCGCAAGCCTGAGCGCTCCCCGCCCGGCGTTGGCGGAATACGACGAGATGCTGGCGTGGATCGTGCTCGCGCTGCTGTCCATCGGACTGGTGATGGTGTACTCGGCTTCCATCGCCACTGCCGAGGAAAGCAAATTCACCGGCTTTCATCCCGCGTATTACCTGATCCGGCACAGCCTGTTTATTTTCATCGGCGTCGTGGCCGGGTCGATGGCGTTCCAGGTGCCGGTGCAAACCTGGCAAAAACTGGCGCCTTACCTGTTCATGCTGGGCGTGGTGCTGCTGATCCTGGTGCTGATTCCCGGCATAGGCCGCGCGGTGAACGGCAGCCGCCGCTGGCTGTCGCTGTTCGTCATCAACCTGCAACCGTCCGAGCTGATGAAGTTGTTCGCCGTGCTGTATGCCGCCGATTACACGATGCGCAAGGGCAGCGTCAAACAAACTTTCCGCAAGGCTTTCCTGCCGATGTTCGCGGTGATGACGCTGGTGGGCTGGCTGCTGCTGCTGGAGCCGGACATGGGCGCATTCGTGGTTATCTGCTCGATTGCGTTGTGCACTCTGTGGCTGGGCGGCTTCAATCTCAAGGTGTTCGGCGTACTGGTGTTTGCCTTGCCGCTTGCGTTCGCTGCGCTGATTATTTCCTCGCCCTATCGCCTGCAGCGCGTCATCGGCTTCATGGATCCGTGGTCCGATCCTTTCGGCAAGGGCTACCAGTTGAGCCACGCGCTGATCGCCTTCGGGCGCGGCGAATGGTTCGGCGTGGGGCTGGGCGCCAGCGTGGAAAAATTGTTTTACCTGCCGGAAGCGCACACGGATTTTCTGCTCGCGGTCATCGCCGAGGAGCTCGGCTTCGCCGGCGTGTGTACGGTCATCCTGCTGTTTGCCGGGCTGCTCATCCGCGCCTTCGCCATCGGCCGCCAGGCCGCCTTTCTCGACCGCCAGTTCGCCGCGCTGCTGGCGCAGGGCATAGCCATCTGGCTGGGTGTGCAGGCAATGATCAACAGCGGCGTGAACATGGGCGTGCTGCCCACCAAGGGACTGACCCTGCCCTTCCTCAGCTTCGGCGGCAGCGGCGTGGTGGTGAACTGCATCGCGGCGGCGATACTGCTGCGCATAGACTGGGAGAGCCGAAGAATGATGCGGGGGCTGCCGGTATGACGCGCAACATCCTGATCATGGCAGGCGGAACCGGGGGCCATATCATGCCCGGGCTGGCCGTCGCGGATTGCCTGCGCGCACAGGGCTGGCATGTCACTTGGCTGGGTGCGCCCGGCAGCATGGAAGCCGAGCTGGTGCCGAGGCATGGCTATGAGATGGCATGGGTGCGCTTCTCCGGCCTGCGCGGCAAGGGGCTGTTGCGCAAGTTGCTGCTGCCACTGAACCTGCTGGTGGCGCTGTGGCAGAGCGCGGCTGCATTGTTGCGCCATCGTCCCGATGTGGTGCTGGGCATGGGCGGTTACATCACTTTTCCCGGCGGCGTCATGGCTGCATTGTTGCGCCGCCCGCTGGTCATTCATGAACAGAATTCGATTGCCGGATTGAGCAACAAGACCTTGGCGCATTTTACCAAACGTGTACTGAGTGGCTTCCCGAAAGTGCTGCCCGACGCCGAGTGGTGCGGCAATCCGGTGCGCGACAGCATCACCGCGCTGCCCGAACCTCAGCAGCGCTATGCCGCGCGCAACGGCGCACTCAATGTGCTGGTGGTCGGCGGCAGCCTGGGTGCAAAAGCGATCAACGACTGTGTGCCGCAAGCGCTGGCTTTACTGCGGGAGGGCCTGTTCAACGTGGTTCACCAGACCGGCAAGCAGCATCTGGAGGCGGTGCAAACAGCCTATCAGCAAGCGGGAGTAACCGCAGAAATCAAGCCCTTTCTGGAGGATATGGCGCACCACTATGCATGGGCCGATGTGGTGATCTGCCGCGCCGGTGCGCTGACCATCGCCGAACTCGCGGCGGCAGGTGTGGCGAGCATTCTGGTGCCCTTCCCGTTCGCGGTGGACGACCACCAGACCGGCAATGCGCGTTTTCTCAGCGAGCGCGGCGCGGCGATTCTGTTGCCGCAGGGTGAATTGACTCCGCAGCGTTTGGCTGATCTGTTGCAAGCGATGACCCGGGCGGGTGCGCTGGCCATGGCACAGGCGGCGCGCGCGGTGGCGCAACCGGCAGCGGCGCAACGCGTGGCCGAAGTATGTATGGAAGCGGTGAGGGGGTAATAAGTGATGAGTGACATCAACCACACAGCGGCGGTGGCCATCACCTATCACCCATTACTGGTGTTATATGAAACACAAAGTTAAAAATATCCACTTCGTGGGCATTGGCGGCTCCGGCATGAACGGCATCGCAGAGGTGCTGCTCAACCTCGGTTTTCAGGTGAGCGGCTCGGATATTGGCACCAATAGCGCGACGAGGCGCCTCAAGAAACTCGGTGCTACCGTGTATCTCGGCCATGACGGGCAGAATCTGACAACTGCCGATGCGGTAGTGGTTTCGACCGCCGTGAAGCCGGACAATCCAGAGGTGCTGGCGGCGCGCGCGCGCCGTATCCCGGTAGTTCCACGCGCCATGATGCTGGCTGAGTTGATGCGCTTACGCCAGGGCATTGCGGTGGCGGGTACGCATGGCAAGACCACCACTACCTCGCTGGTTGCCAGCGTGCTGGCCAAGGGTGGTTTCGATCCGACTTTTGTGATCGGTGGCCGGCTGAACAGCAGCGGCGCCAACGCCCGGCTCGGTACAGGTGAATTCATAGTCGCAGAAGCCGACGAATCTGACGCCTCGTTTCTGTACTTACACCCCACCCTTGCGGTGATCACCAACATCGATGCCGACCACATGGAAACCTACGGGCACGATTTCGGACGGCTCAAGCAGGCATTCGTGGATTTCGTCGAGCATCTTCCGTTCTACGGCATGGCGGTGCTGTGTATAGACGATGCCAATGTACGCGAGATTTTGCCGCGCATCAGCAAGCCGGTGACGACATATGGATTCAGCGAAGACGCGCAGATACGCGCTGTTAATGTGCGCCATCAGGGCGGGCAGATGCATTTCACCGCGCAGTGCAGACAGAACGGAACCCCCAAGGATTTGGATATCACGCTCAATCTGGCCGGTATGCATAACGTGCTGAACGCGCTTGCCGCGATGGCGATTGCCCTGGAAACAGGCGTGGCAGATGAAGCAATTGTCGCGGCACTGGCGGAATTTCAAGGCGTGGGCAGGCGCTTCCAGCAATACGGCGAAATTGCACTACCCGATGGCGGCAGTTTCACGCTGATAGACGATTACGGGCACCATCCGGTGGAAATGCAAGCCACTTTGGCCGCGGTGCGCGGTGCGTTTCCAGGCAAGCGTCTGCTGCTTGCGTTCCAGCCGCACCGTTTTACCCGAACCCGCGATTTGTTTGAGGACTTCGTCAAAGTGCTGTGCACCGTAGACGCGCTGCTGCTGGCGGAAGTATATGCCGCGGGCGAGGCTCCCATTGCGGCAGCAGACGGGCGCACATTGATGCATGCGGTGCGTGTGGCCGGGCAGGGCGAGGCAGTGTTCGTCGAACAGATACAGGATATGCCGCAGGCGATTTTGAAAATGGCCAAACCGGGCGATGTGGTGGTGACCATGGGTGCGGGTTCGATTGGCGGCATACCGAATAAATTGCTGGGAAGAGCTGACGGCGATGCAACGGGGGCAGTGCCGGTATTTCAATCGCAACGTTCAGGTGAGCCATGAAAATGATCGAGCCGGAATATTTTGCTGAATTGGTTTTGCGCGGCAAGTCGAGTAGTAGCGTGCCCATGAGCAGGTACACCAGCTGGCGTGCAGGCGGTGTGGCGGAACGCATGTACCAGCCGGCCGATTTTGGCGATCTGCTGGTGTTCTTGCGCGGCTTGCCGGCTGATGAACCGCTGTATGCAGTTGGGCTTGGGAGCAACTTGCTGGTACGCGATGGCGGGTTGCGCGGCACGGTGCTGCTGTTGCATGGCGCGCTGGATGGTTTGCGAATCGAAACAGATGGCAGCATCTATGCCGAAGCCGGAGTTCCCGGTGCGAAGCTGGCGCGCTTCGCGGCGCTGCATAACCTGGGCGGCGCAGAATTCTTTGCGGGCATTCCCGGCACAGTGGGCGGCATGCTGGCGATGAATGCCGGTTGTTATGGCAGCGAAATATGGGATGCGGTGGCGCGGGTGCAGGTTGTGTCACGCACCGGCGAATTGCGCGAACGTGTTGCGGCAGATTACGACATCGCATACCGCCATGTGGCGCTGCGCGAAGCGAGCGAGGAATGGTTCGTCGGCGCATGGCTGAAGTTCGAGAAAGGCGATGGCGAAATTGCGCGCGAAAAAATCAAGGCGCTATTGAACAAGCGCATCGCCAGCCAGCCGCTGAATTTGCCGAATGCCGGCTCGGTATTCCGCAATCCTCCGGGGGATTATGCGGCACGGCTGATCGAGCAGTGCGGGCTGAAAGGCCGCCAGATCGGCGGGGCGCGGGTATCAGAAAAGCATGCCAATTTCATCGTAAACATGGGCGATGCCACGGCAACAGATATCGAAAATCTGATCAATGAAGTGCAGGCAGTGGTGCTGCAAAAAACCGGCATTAAGCTGCATCCTGAAGTACGCATCGTCGGCGAAAAAAAATGAGCAGCTACATGAATACACAACAACCCGCTACAAGCTACAAGCTATCAGCTACCAGTTCCTTCGGCAAGGTCGCGGTGCTGTATGGCGGACGCTCCGCCGAACGCGAGGTGTCGCTGAAGAGTGGCAATGCAGTGCTGGCCGCTTTGCGCAAGAGCGGCGTCGACGCATACGGATTCGATCCCGCCGTGCAGGATTTGCACGCTTTGTGCGACGAGGGTTACCAGCGCGTTTTCATCGCACTGCATGGGCGGTTCGGCGAGGACGGCACGGTGCAGGGCGCACTCGAGTTGATGGGCATCCCCTACACCGGCAGCGGCGTGCTGGCCAGTGCGCTGGCCATGGACAAGTGGCGCAGCAAACTGGTATGGCAGGCGGCGGGATTGCCTATCCCGAAATATGAGTTGCTGGCTGCCGACAGCGATTTCGGTGCGGTTGCAGCGCGATTGGGATTGCCGCTGTTCGTCAAGCCGGCCAACGAAGGTTCCAGCGTGGGTGTCAGCAAGGTGAAGCGGGCTGGCGATCTGCGGGCGGCTTATGCAGAAGCTGCGCGCCATGACAAGCTGGTGATTGCGGAGGCGTTCGTCGGCGGCGGCGAATACACCGTCGCCATTCTCGGCGAACAAACGTTGCCGGTAATCAAGATTGAACCGGCCAATGAGTTCTACGACTACGAGGCGAAATACCTGCGCGACGACACGCGCTATCTGTGCCCCTGCGGGCTTGCGCCGGCGCAGGAAGCGGAAATGCAGCGTCTGGCACAACAGGGCTTTGCGCGGGTGGGCGGCACAGGGTGGGGGCGGGTGGATTTTCTGGTAGACGAGGCGTGCAGGCCGTATCTGCTGGAAATCAACACCGCGCCCGGCATGACCGACCACAGCCTGGTGCCGATGGCGGCGCGCCAGGCCGGGATGAGTTTTGAGCAACTGGTGTTGCGCATACTGGAATTGGCTGAGAAACGGTAAAGAGCGAGGGGTGACAGGTAAATGGTGAGCAGTGACGGATGGGATCGGAGAGTGATACTCACGGGAACAAGCATCGTGCCGCCCCGATTTTACCCATCACCATTCATTCATCACCATTCACCGCTTGGAGAGGGCGATGTGGAATAAACCGCATCTGTTGCGCATGGTTTCCGGCACGCTGTTCGGCATCAGCTTCGTGCTGGCGTTGTATGGCGCATTGCACTATGTGCTGCACCTGCCGGTGTTTCCTTTGCGTGCGGTACAGTTAAGCGCCGCGCCGCACCAGGTGAATACCACGCAGATCGAGGACGTGGTGCGCAATGAAGTGCGCGGCAATTTTTTTACCGTTGATCTGGAAAGCACACGGCGTGCTTTTGAGAAACTGCCTTGGGTGCGCAAGGTGAGCGTGCGGCGCCATTTCCCCTGGCGGCTGGAGGTGAGCCTGGAAGAGCACGTTGCGCTGGCGCGCTGGAACAGCGCGGAACTGGTGAATACACACGGTGAAGTGTTTGCGGGCGCGGTGGCGCAATCGTTGCCAGGATTTATCGGCCAGCCGGATACCGCGGCCGAAGTGACGCGGATGTACAGCGCATTCCGTGAGCAGCTTGCGCCGCTCAAGCAGGAGATAGCCCAGATCAGCCTGTCGCCGCGTCATGCATGGCAATTGCGCCTGGGCAACGGCATGGTACTGGAGCTGGGGCGCGAGCAGTCACAGCAGCGCCTGGCGCGCTTCGTGGCGGTATATCCGTACAGCCTGGCGCCCATGCTACAAGGTTACGCAATTTTCAATGCAGGGAAAACCCCGCATGAAAATGGGCAGCAGCGCACGGTGAATTACGTGGACTTGCGTTACCACAATGGCTTCGCGGTTTATTTGCCGGGTGGCGTAAAAGCGGTGAAGGGTAATGGTTAATAAGTGATGGGTGATGAGTGACAGATGATGCGTGATGGGTGGGTTTGCCACTCACCAATCACCATTCACCGTTCACTTCTCCGCAGGAGAGAGCAATGAGCAAAAGCAGGGAAACCAAAAACTTGATCGTCGGCCTGGATATAGGCACCTCCAAGATTGTCACCATCGTCGGCGAGATCAAGCCGGAAGGCACGCTGGAAGTAATCGGCGTGGGGATGCATGAATCATCCGGCATGAAGAAGGGCATGGTGGTCAACATTGACGCGACGGTAGCCGCCATCCAGCGCTCACTGGGCGATGCCGAGCTGATGGCCGACTGCAAGATACGCGAGGTCTACACCGGCATTGCCGGCAGCCACATCAAAAGCCAGAACGCCAATGGCATGGTCAAGATCAAGGACAAGGAGGTGGCGCAAGCCGACATAGACCGCGTGATAGAAACCGCCAGTTCGATCAGCCTGCCGGGCGACCAGCAGACGCTGCACATTCTGGAGCAGGAGTTCAGCATCGACGGGCAGGAGGGTATCAAGAAGCCGCTCGGCATGAGCGGCATGCGCCTGGAAGTCGAGGTGCATATCGTCACCGGTGCTGTGGCGGCAGCGCAGAACATCATGAAATGCGTGCACCGTTGCGGGCTGGAGGTTCGCGAAATGATCTTGCAGCCGCTGGCGTCGAGCAAGGCGGTGCTGGCCGACGATGAAAAAGACCTCGGGGTGTGCCTGGTGGACATCGGCGGCGGCACCACCGACGTGGCGATTTTCACCGGCGGCGCGATCCGCCATACCGCAGTGATTCCCATCGCGGGCGACCAGATCACCAACGATATTGCGATGGCCTTGCGCACCCCGACCAAGGATGCGGAGGACATCAAGATCAAATATGGCTGCGCCTTGCGCCAGCTGGCCGATGACGGGCCTATCGAGGTGCCCGGTGTGGGCGAACGCGGCCCGCGCATGCTGTCGCGGCAGACCCTGGCGGAGGTCATCGAGCCGCGCGTGGAAGAGTTGTATTCGCTGGTGCAGGCCGAATTGCGCCGCAGCGGCTTCGAGGACTTGCTGTCCTCCGGCATCGTGATTACCGGCGGCAGCAGCGCCATGCAAGGCATGGTGGAACTGGGTGAGGAGATTTTCCATATGCCGGTGCGCCTGGGGCTGCCGCGTTATGTCGGCGGCTTGTCCGACGTGGTGAAGACGCCGCGTTTTTCAACCGGCGTCGGTTTGCTGCTGCATGGACTGGAGCAACACCAGCGCCACCGGGCGGCGCGCCTGCACTCGAATTCATTCAGCGATGTGCTGGACAGGATGAAAGCGTGGTTCCAGGTTAACTTTTAACAGGAAAATTTTAGTGGTTTTGGGATGTTTCGGTTTTGTAATCAACAAGGAGAAAAGCGATGTTCGAAATTATGGATGCACAAATTCAGGGGGCGGTGATCAAGGTAATAGGCGTGGGCGGCTGCGGCGGCAATGCGGTTAACCACATGATTGATCAGGCCGTGAATGGCGTCGAGTTTGTCGCCATCAATACCGATGCCCAGGCGCTCAGGAGCAACAAGGCGCGCAGCCAGCTGCAGATCGGCAGCGGCTTGACCAAAGGGCTGGGTGCTGGCGCCAGGCCTGAGGTTGGCCAGGCTGCGGCGATGGAAGACCGCGAGCGCATCGCGCAGCTGCTGGAAGGCGTGGACATGGTGTTTATCACCGCAGGCATGGGCGGCGGCACCGGCACCGGCGCTGCGCCGGTAGTGGCGGAAATCGCCAGGCAGAAAGGCATCCTGACGGTGGCGGTGGTGACCAAACCGTTCGAGCACGAGCGCAAGCGCATGCAGCTGGCGCAGGCCGGCATCGAAGCGCTGAGTGTGTTTGTGGACTCCCTGATCATCGTGCCGAACGAAAAGCTGATGACGGTGCTGGGTGAAGACACCACCCTGCTGGATGCCTATCGCGCCTCCAACGGCGTGCTGCAAGGCGCGGTGGCCGGCATCGCAGAAGTGATCAACGTGGACGGCATGGTGAACGTGGACTTCGCCGACGTGCGTACCCTGATGTCGGAAAACGGCATGGCGATGATGGGTTCGGCCACTGCTTCCGGCGCAAACCGCGCCAGCGAGGCGGCTGAAGGCGCGATGTCCAGCCCATTGCTGGAAGACGTGGATCTGTCCGGGGCGCGCGGCGTGCTGGTAAACATCACGGCCAATGCCAGCTTCACCATGCGCGAATACAAGGAAGTCATGCGCTGCGTGCAGGGCGTGGCCGCCGAGGACGCCACCGTAATTGTCGGCCAGGTGTTCGACGAGGGGATGGGCGACGCGCTGCGCGTGACCATTGTGGCGACGGGCCTGGGGGAGCGCAAGCAACCCAAGCCGGAACTGGTATACGGGCTGCGCACCGGCACGCATGACGAAGCGGTATCCACCGTCAATTACAACGAACTTGAAAAGCCGGCAGTGATGCGCAGCGGGCGCCACCGTGAAGCGATCGAGGCGATGAAGCAGTCGGGTATTGATACGCTGGACATCCCGTCCTTCCTGCGCAAACAGGCTGATTAGCTGATTGCGGAATGCGGAATGCGGAATGCGGAGTTCTGCAAACGGGCATGTTAAACTGTGCGCCTGATCTACAGGGTTTGAGGCAATATGGTTAAGCAACGCACACTGAAAAATCCGGTGCAGGCAACCGGAGTCGGGCTGCATACCGGCGAAAGGGTTGACCTGACCTTGCGTCCCGCGCCCGCCAACAGCGGCATCGTGTTCCGCCGTATGGATCTCGCCCCGGTGGTGGAGATACATGCCGAGGCACATGCGGTACATGACACACGCCTGTCCACCTGCCTGGAAGCAAGCGGCGCGCGCGTGGCCACCATCGAACATCTGATGTCCGCCTTCGCCGGACTGGGTGTGGACAATGCCTTCGTTGACCTGAGCAGCGCGGAAGTCCCCATTATGGACGGCAGCGCCGGCACATTCATTTTCCTGCTGCAGTCCGCAGGCATCGCCGAACAATCCGCCGCAAAGAAATTCATCCGCATCAAGAAAACCGTGGAGGTAAAAGATGGCGACAAGTGGGTGCGCTTCGAGCCGTTCAACGGTTACAAGTTGGGCTTTACCATCGATTTTGCCCATCCGGTATTCGCCGCTACCAGGCAGAATGTGACGGTGGATCTGGGCGAACATTCTTACATCAAGGAGGTGAGCCGCGCCCGCACCTTCGGCTTCATGCAGGATGTCGAGGCCATGCGCGCCCAGGGGCTGGCACTGGGCGGCAACCTGGACAACGCCATCGTGATGGACGAGTACCGCGTCATCAACCCGGACGGCCTGCGCTTCGAGGACGAGTTCGTCAAGCACAAGGTACTGGATGCCATCGGCGACCTATACCTGCTCGGTCACCCGCTGATCGGCGCGTTTTCCGGTTACAAATCTGGTCATGCGCTCAACAATGCCCTGTTGCGTGCGTTGCTGGCCGACGCTCAGGCATGGGAGTTCGTTACTTTCAGCAGGGCTGAGGAAGCGCCGGCATTCCTGCGCCTGCAATTGCAGGCGGCCTGATTCACGCACCCTCCCGCAAAGGGAAACGCCATGCTCATCTTGCGCCTGTTGCTCATTCTGTCCGCCCTCTCCGTTATTCTGGCCGGCGGAATGTACGTGTTCACCCGCAACCGCCATTACCTCAATCTGGCCTGGCAGATAGTGCGCTTCGTGGTTTTTGCGCTGCTGGTGTTTGCCGCGCTGTTCGTGCTGGAACGCTATGTGCTGATCGGCTGGCGCATCCTGCTTTAAGGTGAAACTCGCGTAGCGATTCGTTTGCCCCCTCTCCCTCCGGGGGAGGGTTGGAGTGGGGGAAACGGGCATGGCGGGTTTCATAAATTAAGGGCGCATTTTGTGCCATGTCCGTTAGAGGCGCCCTTAGCCATTATTCTTTTTGGCAAGGCGCTGCAGTGCGCTTTTCAGCGGAGAATCAGGCAATTCACCGGCCAAATCAGCCAGCCGCTGCCGCCCCGCCGCACTCAGCATAGCGGGGGGGGGAGGGCGCAGGATGTGCGGGCGGGCAACTTGCACCCTTACCTGAATTCCAGTAACCTCGCAACCCGCGCCTTGGAACAGACGGGCCAGTTCCGGGGCAAGCTGGCGCAATTTTGCGGCCGCCGCGCTGTTGTCCGCGGCGATTGTCAGGGTTTGCCGCTCCAGCTGCAACACACGGCTGGCGCGCACCAGGGAGGGCGGTGCTATCCGCTCATAGTGCCGCTGCAATGCAACAAGCTGTGTCGCCTTAAGGGATAATTGGCGCAGTTCCTGGCTGGCGCTGAAGTAAGAGTTCAAACGTTTCGACACTTGGTCAAAATAATACTGAAGGTGGAGCATGAATATTATTCTGGTTTCCAGTCGCTTTGCAAAAGTTCGCAGCATCACGCTGAATGGCATGCACTTGCTGCTGGCCGCATTGTTGGCCATGGGCTTGTTGTTGGCGGCCGTATTTGCGGTGCAATACACCCTCATCCGCTTCCACCCTGATGCCATGAGCACCGAGATGCGTACCTGGTTGGCCAGCGTACAAGCCGAGGGCCAGCAGAAGCAGCAATCCTATTTGCGTGAGGGTCTGGATACCATGGCTGCCCGCATGGGCCAGATGCAGGCCCAGCTGTTGCGCTTGGATGCGCTCGGCGCCCGCCTGGCCAAGCTGAGCGGAATAAAGCCGCAGGAATTCAACTTCGACCAACCGCCCGCGCAAGGCGGCCCTTATATACCTGCCATGCAGCAGGATGTTTCCCTGCCCGGCATGAATCAGCAATTGGCCAACCTGTCGGCGCTGCTGAATGACCGCAATGACAAGCTGATGGCGCTGGAAACACTGTTGATGCAGTCCAGCCTGGAGAAGAAACAATTCCCCTCGGTGCCACCGACCATGGAAGGCTGGCATTCCTCCAATTTCGGTTGGCGCCTCGACCCTTTTACCGGCAAGAACGCGATGCACGAGGGGGTGGATTTCATGGTGCCGGAAGGTTCGCCCATCCTGGCTTCGGCCGGCGGTGTTGTGGTGTATTCGGATTACCACCCGCAGTATGGTAATATGGTCGAGCTTGATCATGGCAATGACATTGTCACGCGTTACGCACATGCTTCCAGATTGCTGGTCAAAGTCGGCCAGATAGTTCGGCGCGGACAGGAGATTGCCAAAGTGGGTAACACAGGTCGCTCCACCGGCAATCACCTGCACTTTGAAGTGAGATACAAGGGCCACGCCCAAAACCCCACGCGTTTCCTGCAAAGCGCCGCGAGTTGACAGGCGCCTGCTTTGTGCAAGGGTGAGGTGTGGTTGCCTCACCCTTTTCGTTTTTTGTGGCCAGAATTTTGGGCCCTGAATTAAAGAAGAATTAAAAGATGATTTCCAATTTGCTGAAAAGTATTTTCGGTAGCCGCAACGACCGCCTGCTCAAACAATACCGCCAGACCGTGCTGGCAATTAACGCACTCGAAGCTGAAATATCGAAGCTGTCGGATGAGGAATTGCGCCACAAGACCGACGCCTTCAAACAGCGCGTTGCCCAGGGTGAATCACTGGATGTCTTGCTGCCGGAGGCTTTTGCCGTGGTGCGCGAAGGCAGCCAGCGCGTATTGCAGATGCGCCACTTCGATGAGCAGCTGATCGGCGGCATGGTGCTGCATTATGGCAAGATCGCGGAAATGCGCACCGGCGAGGGCAAGACCCTGATGGCGACCCTGTCCGCGTACCTCAATGCGCTGTCCGGCCAAGGCGTGCATGTGGTGACGGTGAACGATTACCTGGCCGGCCGCGATGCCGAATGGATGGGGCGGTTGTATCGTTTCCTCGGCCTTTCTGTTGGCGTCATCCTGTCGCAGATGGATCATGCCGACAAGCAGGCCGCCTATGCTGCCGACATCACATACGGCACCAACAACGAATTCGGTTTCGACTACCTGCGCGACAACATGGCGACCCAGGCCAGTGAGCGCTTTCAGCGCAAGCTGAATTACGCCATTGTGGACGAGGTGGACTCCATCCTGATCGACGAGGCGCGCACCCCGCTGATTATCTCCGGACAGGCCGAAGACAATGTGGATGTCTATGTGCGCATGAACCAACTGGTGCCCCGGCTTACCCGTCAGCAGGCTGAAGATGGGCCCGGCGATTACAGCGTGGATGAGAAAAACCACCAGATACTGCTGACCGAGACCGGGCACGAAAACGCCGAGCAGCTGCTGGCTCAAAGCGGGCTGCTGCCGGCAGGCGGCAGCCTGTATGACCCGGCCAACATCACGCTGATTCATCACTTGTATGCCGCGCTGCGCGCGCATGCGCTGTTTCACCGTGACCAGCATTATGTGGTGCAGAACGGCGAGGTGATCATTGTGGACGAATTCACCGGCCGGATGATGGCCGGGCGGCGCTGGTCGGATGGCCTGCACCAGGCGGTGGAAGCCAAGGAAGGGGTGCCGATCCAGAAGGAGAACCAGACACTCGCCTCCATCACCTTCCAGAATTATTTCCGCATGTACCACAAACTGGCCGGCATGACCGGCACTGCGGATACCGAAGCCTACGAGTTCCAGCAGATTTACAATCTGGAAACCGTGATCATCCCGCCGCACCTCCCCACCATCCGCAGGGACATGATGGACAAGGTCTACCTGAGCCTGCGCGAAAAATACACGGCGGTGATAGCGGACATTCAGGATTGCTACCAGCGCGGCCAGCCGGTGCTGGTCGGCACGACCTCGATTGAAACATCGGAGTTGTTGTCGCAACTGCTGGAGAAAGAGAAACTGCCGCATCAGGTGCTGAATGCCAAGCAGCATGCGCGCGAAGCCGAGATTGTGGCGCAGGCGGGGCGCCCCAAGATGATCACCATCGCTACCAACATGGCCGGCCGCGGCACCGACATCGTGCTGGGCGGCAATGTGGAAAAAACCATTGACCAGTTACGCAACGACGATAGCCTGGACGATGCCACGCGCAAGCAGCGCATCGAGCAATTGCGCGCCGAGTGGCGGCCGGTGCACGAGCAGGTATTGGCGAGCGGCGGCCTGCACATCGTCGGCACCGAGCGGCATGAATCGCGCCGTGTGGACAACCAGTTGCGCGGCCGGTCAGGGCGTCAGGGCGACCCCGGCTCCAGCC
>ORMF011080759.1_pt1 | contig 14464 bp, 12 predicted proteins | sample 1779871 | NCBI WGS metagenome assembly ORMF01 (sample SAMEA104232316, study PRJEB22302) | groundwater metagenome | biome: forest; feature: aquifer; material: groundwater | place: USA | collected 2011-08-07 | depth 5.4 m | reverse complement strand
GGGGCGGCCCCCGCGCGGCGGGGGGCCCGATGGGCCAGCCGCAGCGCAGCGCGCAGTCCGCGCGGGTGCTGGCGGGCCGCTCGCCCAACGACCTGGGCGCACAAGAGCACGAGGGCCGCGAGCTGCTCCGCGACGGTGCCGGGCGTGCCACGAATCGCGAGTGCGGCGAGCAACTCGAGGCGCGGCGCGCGGAGCACCTTGTGGGCGAGCTCCGCGTCGGCACGGGTCGCACGACCGCGGGTTGCGTGCTCGAGTTGCACGACCTGCCCGACGAGTTCGAGCACGAGCACGGGGTCGACGATGGGCTCGCCGTCCTGGGTCAGGGGCTTGCGCCGGCTCATCGCGCGGGCTCCCGCGGGTCGCACCCGACGCGCAAGAGCTTGCCCGCACGACGACGGGCCGCAGCCAGCCTGCGATCCTCGGCCGCGCCGTGGGCTCGGTACGACGCCAGCACCCGCTGGGCAACGCGCTCGAGATCGAGCAGCCGCGACACGGCGGTGCGCACGGCCTCGAGCTTGGCCCGGTCGGCTGGACGATCGTCGTTCCAGACGGCGGCCCGGAGGCGGTCGCCGGCCTTGCGAAGGCGCGAGAGGCGGCCTCGCCCGTAGGCGATGACCTCGGTCGCGAGGTGCGCCTGGTCGACGTCGACACGGCGTTGTTCCTCGGCCACGGTGAGCTCAGCGAGGGCCAAGTACTCGAAGTCGAACAGCAAGGTGCTCGGGCGTCTCATCGGCAGGATCTCCCGCGCGGGACCATGGTGTGGTCCGCGCTAGCCAAGGAGCGCCTACCGAGAGCGTTACCGATTTGAATCGGTAACGCGGGTTTACCTCTTAAGGACCGTTCTCTTAAGGGTGAAGCGGAGGTTACCGATTTAAATCGGTAACGGTCCGGGGTAGGTGAGGCGGTCGTGGGAGGCGTCACGACTGCCATCCTTGCGCGCTGGGACGCAGCGCTAGGTCAACCCACACCCGTTGCCCGCCATGGTTTCGGGCGTCGGCGTAGCCGCGCTCCTTGAGTCGCCGCGTGAGGGCCTTGGCGCCGAGGCGGTACTTCTCGGGGATCCCCTCCTCCTCTGCCCATGCACCGTACCGGAGGTGAACGAGCGAGAACGCGGTGCGCGCCCCGTCCTCCGCGACCAGATGGGCGAGCACGAATTCCGCCAGGTCGTCCTCGTCCGTCCGGTACTCCTCGGTGGCGGCGAGCACCGCGGGTGGTGCGGCGAGTCCGTCGCGCTGGTACAGCCGGCACCCCTCGACCATCCACGCGAGGATCCCGGGCGCCTCGGCCTTGAGCTTCTCCTCCAGATCCGTGTCCTGGTCGTCCTTGGGGATTTGCACCGTGAACGGGACGAGCCGAATACGGCGCCAGATCCCGTGGTCAGTGCCGCTGATGCGGGGGCGATGGTTCGTGCAGAGGATGAGCTTGTGCGTGGGGGAGAACTCCCATTGATCCTCCCGCATGCGCCGGCAGCGGATCTTGTCCCCGCCAGTCAACCACTTGACCCGCGCCTCGTTGAGCTTGCCGCCCTGGTCGGTCTCGTTCGCGGCCACGAGGCGCCGCATGTGCAGCGTGGCGAGCTCCGTCTCGTGCCGGTCCGACTGCGACTTCATCAGGAGCGCTTCCGGCGCCGCGCACGCGTAGTCGCCAAGGACGTGCGACGCCGCGTTGATCAGCGTCGACTTGCCGTTGGCTCCCGATCCCCACGCGACGTGCATCAGGTGCTCGGCCGAAAGGCCCGTCAGGCAGTAGCCTAAGAAGACCTGGACGTACGCGCGCACGTCCGGGTCGGGTAGCACGCGCTCGAGGAACGCGTACCACGTCGGAGCGTCGGCACCCTCGTCGTAGTTCACCGGCGAGCCTCGGGTCAGGTAGTCCGCAGGAGCGGCGGGCCGGAGCGACCCGGTGCGAAGATCCAACACGCCGTTGGCGCACCCGAACAGCCACGGGTCCCGGTCCCACTGCTCCGGTGTCGCAACCACCTCGGCCTGGGTCGCGGCCAGCTTGATGGCGTGGTCGAGCGACTGCTGTTGGTAGAAGCGCCGGGCGACCGCGAGGCGCTTCTGCGCCCGCTCGATTTGGCCGGAATCGCCACCGCGGCGAACGTCCTCGAGCAGGTCGATGGCCTCGCGAAGAATCTCGCCCGCGGACGATTGAGCGCGGCGCCACGCTTCGCCGGTTAGGTCCTCACCCCACCGGCCCGTGGGGGCGCGGTAGTCCATCCACTTGCGCCAGGCGCCGACGAAACGGAGGTCGCGCCCGTGCTCGGTGACGATTCGGCGCGCGAACCACAACTCGGTGCCCCAACCATCCTCGCTCGTGTCGACGAGGGAGCGCGCACGTCGCGGCCGCGGCGGATCGGCACCGTTGCCGTGATGTGCACCATTGCCGTTGGCGCCCGTGCCGTTCGGCGCGACCACATCGCCGAACACTGTGCGCTCGCCGCGGATCTTTTCGACGGTCTCCGCCTCGATCCGCGCGAGCTCGGCCTCGACGTTGGGACCGCCGGCATCCATGACGGCTTGACGTTGCTCCTTCGCCATGTCGGCGATGACGCGAGCCACGTCGAGCGGAGGGGGCTCCGGCGCGCTCACATCGCGCTCCGGTACTGGGAGAGCTCCCAGCCAATGAGCCCGTGCACGCGCGGCGCCATGGCGAAGACGTCGTCCTTGCAGGCCTCCCGGATCAGACGAACAGTGGCAGTCACGATACGGTCGATCGTGGCCATGCGCGCGTCGTGCTCGGCGATCATCTCGCGGAACGAAAGCGCGGGCTTCCGGCGTGAGGGCCGGCGGCGAGCTGGCGCGGCCATCACCGATCACCGGCCCGGCGAGCGACCGCGGCGAGGACGCGCCTCGCGATACTGCCGACAGTCTCGACCGCGTGATGCTCGAGACGCCGAGCCGGCCCCTTGCGGCGGCGGCGCGATCGTGAGAGGCTACGGCTGTCGTCGGTCGTGGTTCCTGCGCGTCCGGGGGTCGCCACCCCTGGGCGCGCGCTCGCTCCGCTCATCGGACCACGAGCCCCGGCATCTCACCGGCCAGCAGCCGCTCGAGGTCGTCGAGCCGAACGCGCCACCGGCCGCCGCGGCCAGGGCTCGTGCGCTTCGCCGGCAAGCGCTGTTCTCGGATCCAACGCTGAACCGTCCTCGGGGACACGCCGGCAACGCCTGCGGCCTCGATGGTGTCCGCGTAACCCCGATAGCCAATCGTCTCGCGCATTCGCTGGGCTCCGTGTGTCGACTCGTCGTGCGACTGACACAGGGCCCCATGTCGTTGCGCGCGCAACGGTGGAGCGAGCGACGCGGAATCCGCCTACGGAGCGGATCGCGGGGCCGCCAGAAAAATCTTGGAGCGCGCGAGAGGCGTTGCGCAACGGCCGCGCAACGGCCTACTGGCGATCCTCGAGGAACGACTTCGGGGACCGGACGTTGCTGCGCGCTCGTGCGTTACTCGCACGCGCCGCGCGCCCGTGCTTCGCAAACCAGCAGCTAGCGAAAGTGCAGAGGTCGGGATCTTCTGCGCCCTCGAGGGCGCGAGACACCGTGGACTTCTCCGTCACGCCGACCTTGGCCGCCAGCTCGGCCAAGCTCATATCAACCAAGCGGTCGAATCCATCGTCGCCAGCAGCTGCACGAGCGGCCGCTATGAGGTCTTTAAGCGCGTCCTTGCATGAGCGGCCAGCCACTCGGTCGGCGGCCGCGCCGGAGCCAGCGCCAGGTAGCGCCGCGGGCGTGACCACGACCGACCCGACGGGCGTCGCCACAGGGCCGCCCGGGGCGGTTGCAGGGGGCGGCGGCGCGTTCGGCGCCCGCTCCGCTACCGGCAACTCGATGTGCTCGACCACGACGCCGATCGGCGGAAGCCCGGCCCGCTGCCGCTCCCGCTCGGAGTGGTCCAGCGCTTCCGGTCTTTGCGCCAAGAGGTCGGCGCGTTGCCGGGCGATCGCGGCTTCTTGCTTGGCGAGCACCGAGAGCCCGCCCGATACGACGCCCGGCGGGGCCGATGGCCCCGACTGGGCGGGCTCGCGCACCATGCTCGGTGCCGCGGCCGGAGGCGTCTGGGTGATCCGCCGAAGGCCCTCCGCGTACGCGGCGTTCGCGGCGTGGCGGGGCGAGGAGAGCGCCTCGTCGGGTGTCGTCGCGGTGGCTGGCTCGGCCGGCCGGCCCGCCCGCCCGGCGCGACCATGGAGGATCCACGGGTCGACGACACGGCGCAGTCCAACGAGAACCGCTTGCGGCGCCAGGTCTCCACCATCGAGCCAGCCCAGCACGTGCTGTATCGCTTCCCGGAGAAACGACGAGAGCGGGCGCGCGGCGGTTTGCGCGAGCCGGTCCCGTTGGGGTTGTAGGTCGCGCCGCAGCGTCAGGGGGGAGTCCCACGCGATCGGCGAATCGTCTAGCACGAGCGCCACCCCGGCCGCAGCCACCAGCTCCGCCACACGCCGGGAAGACGCCTCGACAGCCGCGGCGATCGCCAACGCGCCCAGCGCGTAGCGCGTTCCGCGCCTCGACCGCGTCGCCTCTCTCCAGGCTTCGGCCGTGACACCGCTGATCGGCGCATCAAACCCAGCCGCGATCAGGGCATCAGCTGCGATTGCATCGCCTCCCACGAGGCGATCGCGTGAGGCGCCAATCGCGTCGAGGAATCCCGCATAGGCGAGCCGCCCTCGAGCGGCTGGGATCGCGTGCAGTCTCTCGACGGTGTCGAGCTCTCTGAGCACCCGAGGGGCGATCCACACGCGTAGCATGTCCGAGCTGACCTTGTCGCTCGCGAAGGTCTCCGCATGCGCGTGGAATTCGGGCCAGCCCGACTTGGCGACGAGCGCGCAGTACTCAGCGGCGCGCGCACTGTCGTGGTGGTCCCCGCGGGCGAGCGCATCGAGCGCGTGCCGCAGTGCGCGGAATGCCGCGCGAGCTTCCTCGATGTCACTCCCCGCTGGTATCGTATCTGTCACGTCGCCCACCTCCCTTGAAGGTGCCCCGACTAGAGCCGGCCTCGGCGTCCCCACGCCAGCCGGCTCGCTCTATTCCACCACGACCATGGGACAGCTACCCCGCCTCGCGCTGCGGCTGCGGCAACCGCCCCTCGTCGGCGATCTGGTCCGCGAGCTCCACTACCCCCATCACGGCCTCGAGCGTCTTGGCTGTTACCGGCAGGTCCGACACCACGCCCGCGTAGTGCCGCTCGGCCACGACGACGGAGTGCCCGAGGCGCTTTGCCGACTGGTACGCGCTCGCCGCGCCGAACAGGCCTGCCGCGTTCGTCGAGTACGTGGCGCACGTCGAGCGCAGCTCGTGCCAGGAGAACGCGGGAGCACCGTAGCGTTTCACGAGCCGCCGCCGCGCCGCCTCCGCGAGCGCACGCCGCAGCGGGGCCTCGCCGCCGAACACGAACGCCGCGCCGCCTGACGCCAGTCGCATGCGCGCGAGAAGGCGGGCAACGGACGGGCTCACCCCCAGATCGACGGCCCGCGCTCTGTGCGTCTTGGCGGCGGTCGCCTCGACGATGATCTCGCCGCGGGACTCGAGGTTGACCGCCGACCACGGGAGGGACAGGAGCTCCCCGATGCGGGCGCCGGTCATGAGCGTAGCCAGCACAAGCGGCGCGATCGGCTCGTGGCGAGGCGTCCCTGCAGCCTTTCCGGCCGCCTTCTCGTCGCGCGTAAGCTTGAACCGGGCCGCGTCGTGGCGCTGCGCCGCCTTGAGCAGCTTCTCGAGCTCGACCGGTCGGAAGAATGCCGGGCGGTCGATGTCGACGCGCAGCGCCCCGAGCTGCTCGCGCACGTGCTCGCCCTCGATGCGCGGCGCGATGCCGCGGCGCCGGGCGTCGTTCAGGAACGCCTTGATCTGCCGGAGGTCGCGATTGATCGCCGCAGCCGACCGAGGGCCGGTCGCTTCCTCCCACTCGCCACGTTCCCCGCCGGCCTTCGCCCGAAGGCGCGGCCGACCGGCGAGCCAGCCCCTCAGGCGATGAAGTAGCGGCGGCGTCAGGGCCCGCACCTCGTGCACGCCCACCTCGGCGGCCCACACCTTGAACAGGTTGAGCGACTCGAGATAGCTCGAGAGCGTCTTTTCCCGAAGCCGGCCCTTCGCGCTGTCGACGTAGTCCTTGACCGCAGCTCCCACTTCCTGCGGCGCGTCCCGCGCGACCCTGCCGGCCGCGACCGCCTGCAAGTCCGCGGCGATCAGCTCGGCTTTCTTGATCGCCCAGTTCCGGCGCGTCGTGTCGCTGGTGATCTCGATCTTGTTGAGGTTCGTGTCGGTCGTCTTCCCGGTGAACGGGTCTTCCCACCGCGCGAACCACGTGTAGCCGCCGCCCGGCCACTTCCGCTTCCGCAACACCACGCCCGGGTGCGGACTGGTTCCCCTGGCGCGACGCTTTGCGCGCTTCCGTGGCATGGACCGCTCCCCCTAATGCTCCCCCTCATCTTCCCGCCGCCGCGTGTCGTCTCACGTCGCCGACCCTTGGACGGCATCGCCCGGAAGCCGCTCGGCGTCCGGGTTTCCAGTCGCTTACAGTATCACGACGACACATAGAGGCAAGCCCGTTTTACGGACTGGGGGTCAGAAGGTCGCAGGTTCGAATCCTGTCGCCCCGACCAGCTTGGAGGGCCGGAAACTACTGGGTTTCCGGCCTTTGGTGTTTTCAGGGATGGCCGCCGTCTCTGGCCGTGCCACCCTACGTGCCACCCAGTCGACAATTCTCGCGTACCGCCCCGGGACTGGCTTCTCCAGCCGACTGCGGGCGCCGCGTGCCCGGCGCACGGCCTAACTGGCTGGTTCACGTGGCCACCCGAAGCCAGGACCCTTGCCGGCCGTGTCGACCTTCCCCATGATCGCGGCCATGTGCACGATTGTCGCGGGGCTCTACATGCTCGCGGTTTCCGCCAGCAACTCGAGCGCGCGCCATCGCTGCCACGCGTACTCGGCGAGACGAGCGCTCGCGCCGCCGTCTTCCGCGCCGTTTGCCACCGCGGCACAGGCTCTGGCCGCGCGAGCTCCGCTAGCGGCTCTTGCAGCTCGCACCGAAACGGGCTCGTCGACGCGCGTTGCGACGAGAGTACACGCGGCGACCAGGACTGCGGTCGCCGCGCGTAGGAGCGGCGCGGTCGCCAGTGGCGGGCCCACGTAGTCGGTGAGCACGACGAGCTCGCCAGCGGCGTACTGCCAGGTCCGATGCAACCCGGCGTCGTCAACCTCGCCGGCCGCCCAGGCGCGTCGCGCCGAGACCACCAAGCGAAGCGTGAAGTCCGGGGCGTGCACACGAACGAGCCTCTCGTCGTGGCTTCCCTCCCAGATCTGTAACACGTGCTCGACGAAGTCGCACGCCAGCGCGTAGTGCTCGCGGCCGTCGAAGTGCGCGAGCAGCGCCGCCAAGGTGAGCGTCTCAGGCCAGGGCGTGCCGGCGTCGAGTTCGGCGAGAAGGCCCGCTGCGGCGCGGTGGTCGCCCTCGACGCGCCCGCGCCACGAGATCGTCGGTCCCAGAGTCCGGGGTCACACTCCACCCGCCATATCGCGCCGCTGCCTCCGTTCAACGCGTGCTTGCGCGCTTGAGCGTCTCCGCGACCAGGGCGTTCTCGATCGCGGCCCTCGCCCCCTTGGGCACCGTGCCGACGAACAGCCGCGATGCGGCCTTGATACCGTCGGTGTCGATGCCTTCCCGCTTGGCCACGTCCAGGATCTCGCGCGCCTGGCGCTCAACCGGGAGCGGCGTCAGTCGGTGCCGAAGCCAGGGGCGCGAGTCCTGCATGGATTGCAGGCCTCCGAGCTCGACAAGGGCGAGAAGCCTCGCCGCAAGGCGCGTCGCCGGGATGGCCTGGCGCGCGGCGAGATCGTCACCGAGCTTGCGAACACGTTCGACGACGGACGCACCCCGCTCGTCGAGCAGGGCGGCCTGTTCGCGGCACGCTCCGACGAACGCCACGCGATCCGCCTCGAAATCTCGGACGACCTCGGCAGGAACGAGGTCCTTCGCGGGCGCGGTGCGTGCCCCGCGCCCCGCGGACTCGACACCCTTCTGCTCCTGCTTGAGCCGCTGCATCTCCTCGCGGTGGGCTTGCTTGACCTCCGCGAGCTCGCGCTTCGCAAGGGCCGCGGCTTCGACAAGCTGCGGGATCTTGCGTAAGTCGGTGACTTTGATGGGTTCGATCGATCGCAGCGCTGCCGCGATCGTCTCGAGCGAGTCGGCCAAGCCGCCGGCGAACGGCCGCACGGCGGCGGATTGACCTGCGAGGTAATCGGCCAGGTCTCGGGTGTTTGCAATCGACGCCACGACCAACTCCTATTGCCTGGGCTCGGCGAGCGAGAGCACGCCGACGAGTTCGCGGGCCAGCGCTGCGACCTGGTCTTGGAACGCGCGCTCGAGCTGATTGAGCCGGCCCCTGTTCCCAATGTCGTCTGCGATTGCAAGCGGCGAGCCGACCCGGTCGATACGCGTACCGGTGGCGTCCGGGAGCGACGTCGCGAGGACGCCGCCCGGGTGGATGTTCTCGAGCCTGGCGCGTAGGTCGGTGTCTCCGTCGCCGCTGACCCGGTTCGGCAGCAACCCTACGGCACCGCCCATTCCGAGCATTGACCACCAGCGCCGCACGCCGTCGTGCATGCTACGGACCCCGTCGAGGACGAACTCCGCGGGTACGACGGGTACGATTACGAGGTCGGCGGCCGCGATCGCCGCCTGTGACATCATCCCCATACTCGGTGGGCAGTCGAACAGCACCACGTCGTAGTGATGGGGATCCGCAAGCGCCTCGAGCCAGAAGGCGCGCGGGTCGTGCCCCCTGCCGTACCAGATCCCCAGATGCGCCTCGACGCTGCGGTGCGTCGGTACGTTGGGGACAATCTGCACGCGGTCTGTGTCATCCCATCGCGAAGGCCGCGTCCAGTCACCCAGGGTCGTATGGGCCTGGCCGTCGAAGCGCTGCCGAAGCAAGTGGATAAGCGTCTGGCGCCCACCCCGCAGGCCACGGATCGCCTCGTGGCCGAGCGTGAGGAGGGTGAGGTTGGCCTGTGGGTCGACATCGACCAGAAGGACGCGGTACTCCATCGCCGCGAGCGCATGGGCCAGGTTCAAGGCGATCGTCGTCTTCCCGACGCCACCCTTGTAGTTGTAGCAGGCAACACTCCGCCACCCGCGCGTGGTGGATGCCGCGAGCCGCGCCGCAAACAGAGGCGAGGGGATGTCGAGCAGACCGTGCTCGTCAACTAGGTCGTAGGGTGTGGGCGTCGGCGTGGGGGCCGTCTCGACGAGCTCGGGCGTGCGGGCCTCCGCCGCCACGGCCTCGACGCGGACGGCAAGGCGGGGCAGCTCGTCCCCGAGCGCTGTGACTCTGGCCGCAAGCTTCTCGATCGCTGCGACGATCTCGCGCGTTCTATCGACGATCTCTTCGCCATAGTCCGCGTGATTGCGTTGGACGAGCTGTCGCAGCTGACCAACCTCAGCGACGACAGGCCCCACGATCGACGGTGACTGAAGCTCACCCGTGATGGCGCGCACGCGATCGGCCAACGCCTGATTCTGTTTGTCCGCGCCAATGACACTCTGCGACGCCTGGATAAGCAGCCTCATCATGTCGTCGATCGCGCGCTTCAGGTCCTCACGCCGCAGCTCGTCGGCAACTGCACCGCGAACCACGCGATCGAGCTGGCCGACGCGCGCCTGCTCGTGCTTTTCCAGCGCGCCGTGAAACGCGTCACGGATCTCGTCGACGTGCTCTTGGAGCCGACGCCTCACCTCCAAGGACAACCGTGCGACGACGATCGCCGAGGCCACGGCGACCACGAGCGCGATCAGCTCCCCGAGGGTGAGCAGATCACCGAGCCGATCCCAAGCCGCGCTCGCGAGAGTGAAGGGCATAACTGTACTCCTCGATGAGGCGCTCTGGCCCGTTCCCGACGTCGTCGACCACTCGCACTCTCAGGACGCGCAGCCCTCCGCACCAGCGGCCTAGCTCGGTCGTGCTGCCGGGTCCTCTCCAACGTGGGCGGCCCTGGCCGCGCGATCGAGCAGTGCAACCAGCTTGGCAGAGATCTTCGGGTGGAGGTGCACCCGTTTGGCCAGCATGTCCGATCGCCCCGTCACGGCCTCGAACCCCAAGCGGGGCCAGTCCCCGTCGTGCGCTTGTTTGTTGTCGAGCGCGATGCGGACTCGCCCCGCCGAGCCAACGGACAGCACGGCGGGCCGCTTCTCCTCGCGGGCGAGCTCCATGGCGTAGGCTTGGCTCCACACGCGCGCCGCGTCGATCCCCAGCAGGCCCGCGAGCTCGTCGAGCGCGAGCGGGCCGTACTCATGCAGCGCAAGCAAGATCGCGAAGCGGATGTGCACGGCCTCGGCGATGGGGTCGCTCGACGCCAGCCCGTGGTCGCTCAGTGCGATGTAGGCGCCGAGGAAAAACACGACCCAGAAGAGATAGAAGCCGAGAAGAACAACGGGGACAAATCGGACGGGACCGAACAGACCCATCGTCTGCGAGTCACTTAGCAAGCCGAGAGCGAGATAACAGACGAGGTGCAAGCCCGCGGCGACAGAAGCGCCGAGAAGCGCCTGCCGCGCTCTTGGGCGGGCGGAGGGGCCGTAGCAGTAGAACGCGAAGTGGATGGCCACGACCGAGGCGAACACGAGGCCGTAGAAGGACCAGCCGACGGCGGCGCTGGACAGGCGCCCGACCCAGAGCCAGGCTGCCCACGACCGCATCGAGGCCACGATCTCGTCGCGCGTACGAACCGCCTCGATGATTGCATGCGCGGCGACGTAGCCGAAGAACACCACGCCGGGGAACACGAACAGGTTCAAGAGCAGTCGCCGGTGCCAGGCCGTCGTCGCCGGTGGGCTGCCGCGGATCGCGTTGAGGTGCTCGGCGAGCGACTGCCAGAACAGGGCCATGCTGACCACGCCGAACACAAACATCATCGTGCCCACGCCGATCTGCGAAGACTTGAAGTGCTCGAGGTACTCGCTCGCGGTCCGAGCCGCACTTCCGTCCGTGCTTCCCGCCGACACCGTTTGGATGATGAGGTGCTCGAGGGCGGCGCCGACTTGGTGCTCCTGCGCGCGGGTGAACGCGATGAGCAGCAGGAGGACGAAGGGGACGAGGACCATGATGCTGCTGTAGGCCATGGCCGACGCCTTGCTGACGAGGTCGGCCGCTTGAAACGACGTGGCGATCCGCCCTACCCAGGCCCCGAGCCACGTCTGAACGTGCCACGCCCAGACGTTGATCCAGTCCTCGGGCGACGCTCGATCGTGAACCATCTGGGAGGCCAGAACGAAGCCGCGCGGATCGCGAATCTGGATCGTGTCGCCCGAACGCGGGTGATCGCGAAGGAGCCCGTCGGGGGCCGGGTCCGCGAGGTCGCCCATACTCCGAACGAGCGATCCCATCGTCAACGCCGGGGTTCGCGCGGAGGAGAACTCGACCCGTAGTTCCTCGCCGGGCCGCAAGGTCACGTTGGCGGGCAGCGTCATGGTCACCATCTGCTCGGCAGCCATCTCGCGCTCGCGAAAGACATACTCCATCGTGAGACCGGCGAGTTGAACCGACCGATGCTTGAGACCGAACGTCCACAGAAGTGCGCGCGGCGAGTGCATGTTTCGAATCCGCACCGCGGGAGGGCGCGTAGTGGCAAGCGGGGAGCGTTGGACCGGCCGACGATTCAATTTGATCGCCGCCCACCTTCGCCAAGCCTCGACTCGAGGCACGTCTCGGTCGTCGCACGGCGCGACCCGCATCAGGCGCCAGTAGCCACGTGATGGAGCGTGCGTTCGGGCCACACGTTCATCATCTTGGTCGCGGCGACCCTCATCATGCGGTGGCAACGGGGGCGTAGTCATGGCGCCCAGTTGCCACCGATCGCGTCGCGCGTCAAGGCGGACGATCTGATCGCCTTGCGAGCCCGCCCTCGACGCGCCGACTGCGCGCCTCCGTCGCGATCCGCTCGAGCGCAGCCGCGAGCCCCAGCTCGCGACCATGAACGCTTCTGCCGCGGCAGCGTGACGCACCTGTACGTCGAGCGTCGCGCTGCGCGCGTTACGACCCGGTGGCCTGGTCCGCGAGCATCACGACCCGCGCGTCGACCTCGGACTCATTGACGAGGCGTTCTCGGGCTGCTTCGTAGCTCGGCCACCGCGCCAGCTCCGCGGGCGTGAGCTCCTGCCGCAGCGTGCCGAACAACAGGTCACCCAGCGGCAAGAGGAAGTTGGTGTTCGCCGCGGTGTCGATGTGGTGGATGTAGTGGTGGCGGTCGAGGAAACGAAACAGCGCACGCCGCTCCATCCATCGTTGGCCGGGATAGTGGACGACGTCATGGACGCGAACGAAGAGGTAGCACAGCACCAGCGTGCCGGCGCCGAGAACCGCAGTGAATGCGGTGTTGCGCGTGACGAGCGCCGTGGGCGCACCTACACCCACGAGCGCAATCACGAGGTAGAGGCCGAGTTGGGCCAGCATCGAGAGCGCACGGCTCGTCCCGCTCGTGCACAGCTCGGCTGGTCGCGGCGGGTACACCGGGATGTAGTTGATCGCGCCAGCGTGGACGTATCGGTCGGGCGTGAAGTGAATGTGATGGTGGCCGCGATGGTGGAGCTCGAAGATCGCCGTCAGCAGCGGCCAGCGCCAGCGGCGGTGCATCAGGTAGCGGTGCACGAGCCACTCGCCGATCGAACCCAACAGGAGCGCGGCGAACGGCGCCCCGACCGCGACCGCCAGCACACCGAAGCCGGCGAACGGCGCCGCTCGCGTGTGTCGCGCCAAGGCAAAGATCGGGGCGACGATTGCGAGCGTCAGGGCGACCACGCAGAGCACGCGCCAGCGGGGCGGCTCGACCATGCGTCGCGGGGGTGACGGCGTTGCTCGGCTCATGGAGCTCCTACTCTGGAACGCGCCAACGACTCGAGGGACGACTCGCCGAGCGTCGGTGACCGGATCATCGCACGAGGATTGGGCTGTTCACGATCCACGGTGGTCCCCTCCCCGCGTGCGCTTCAATTCGTCGGCCGGCGTCGCGAAGCCGGAGTGTATCGCGGGCGGGTAGCCGCCGTAGCCCGACTGGCGTACATCGCTCCAATACCCATCGATCAGGAACGCGGCCTCGCGACTCACCGTCGACCCCGTGGGTACGATCGAGCTCGTAACCAGGACCACCGCCGGGCAGGGGCGCGCGTCGTCCAACGCGCGATACAACGCGGGCAGGTCGCCAGGGCGGATCCAACCCGAGTGAACACCCTCCATGGTGAAGCAGTGGCCTCGACCCGGAGAGGAGGCGGCGCCCCGTGTCGCCAGGAACTCCAGGAACTCGGCCGGTGACCCCCGCTGAAAGTCGAAGGGCCCGGCCGCCTCCGGTGCCGGAGCACGATCGGACGCGGCGCGGGGTGCGAACACCGCGTGGGCCCGATCGCCAGGCGTCGCGTCCGTGGTCGTGCAGCCCAGGTGAGCCGATACCACGAGGGCAATCGCGGTCACCACCGTCCGCCGGGTCGAGCGTGGAGCGTTCCGTGGTCGATCGAGGTCGGGGCGGCGTTGCGTCGTCATTCCTCGAGAATACGACCCGCGCAGTGGTTCACCGTCACGCGCGCGTAACGACGCCCGGACGAAGGTCCCCCCGTGGCGCAGTGTTCGTGACGCGCCGCTCCTAGCGCCGGCCGGCCGGCATACGCCACACGATCCCGATCTTGTCCGACCCGCCCGTGAGGAGGCGCGTGCCGTCCGCCGACCACGCCGCCGAGCCCAGGTCGCGACGGTGCCCGAGCAACTGGAAGCACCGGCGCGTGCCGACCTCGGCGATCCACGCTCGAATCCCGACCGGGTCCGAGGCGAGCACCCACCGCCCGTCCGGCGACGGCAGCACCGACAGCCATGCGTCCGGCAGCGTCGCGACGATCGACTCCTTGCCCTCGAGCGGTAGGCGGCGCAGCGTCCGCGCGGTGCGTGCGCAGTCCGAGTACAGCACCGCGCCGGTGTCGTCGACGGCATGGAGGAGGACGTCCTGCCGCGGCAGCGCGCGGGTCACCGCACGTCCGGTGCGGAGCTCGATCACCACCGCCTCCGTGATGACCTCGCCCGGAACCCGCGTCAGGAGCGCGTAGGCTCCCGAGCGCGACAGGGCGTGGCAACGGGCGTCCTTGTCGCCGAGCTCGCGCGTCTCCTCGATCGCGCCGTCCTGGCGCACGGTCACCGCCCGGACTCCCGCGCCCGGTGCCGCGAGCTCGACGATCGCGACGACGCGCGGATCCCCGTCCGCTCCCGGGCGCGCGGCGGCCGCGACCACGCGTCCACCGAACGCGACCCGCGGGGACGGCGCGGCAAGACGCCCCTCCGCGTCGATCCGCTGCAACTGGTTGTTCGCAATCAGCACGAGGTCGCCGTTCGGCATCGAGACCGGCTTCTCGACCCGGATCTGGTGGCGCGCGCAGGGTACGCCGTCGCGCCACACGGTCACCGTGCCGCCGCGACTGCACGTCAGCGGGCGATC
>ORMF012297764.1_pt1 | contig 14467 bp, 9 predicted proteins | sample 1779871 | NCBI WGS metagenome assembly ORMF01 (sample SAMEA104232316, study PRJEB22302) | groundwater metagenome | biome: forest; feature: aquifer; material: groundwater | place: USA | collected 2011-08-07 | depth 5.4 m | reverse complement strand
GGGAGCGCCCGGCCGGGCGGCACGCGGCGGGGATGTGTCACCGGCCGTGACCCCCTGCCCCCGCCGCGGCGAGCGCCCGCCGATCGCGAATGTCTCCTGCGCACAGCTCGGCGCCCACCGCGCGAAGATCGCTCCCGCGGGCGGTGTCCCGCACGAGCGCCCGCACCCGGCGTCCGCGCGCGATCAGCCCGCGCGCGAGATGGCCACCGGTGAACCCCGGGGCGCCGGTTACGAGGACATCCCCCGTTCGGCCACAATCGTTACGGGCGAACCAAAGAGCCTCCGCAAGCCCAGACGATCCAGCACAGTCTCTATCGCGACCGTGAAATGACGGGAACCGATCACTTTGTGGAATGCGATCGGGAGCACGAACAGCCGATGGACCGATCGCGGGCGGAATCCCGATGCGATCAGGACATCGGGAATCTCGCGTGGGGCAAAAACACGATAGGCCTCAGTCCGCACGCCGACGGCGTGCAGAAGACGCCGGAACATCGACTGGATGCCCGCAAGGCTGTGTGAGGACGGATAGTCCAGTATCACGAGCCGGTCGCTGACGCGACAGAGCTCCTCGACGCACTCACGCCACCGAACCGTGTGCATCACGACCCGGAGGCTGACGGCAACCTCGAACGAGCGATCCGGGAACTGCAGCGCGTGCGCATCACCGTTGCGGAATGTCACCGGCAGACCCTCACTGGCGGCGCGCAGTCGCGCGATCGTCAGCATCTGCTCGGATGCGTCAACACCGGTGACGATGGCTCCTCCACGGGCGAAGTGCAATGCGGCGCGTCCGGTTCCCGTGCCCACGTCGAGAATGGTCGCGCCCTGAACGCGCCCGACCGAATCGGCCAGCAGTTTCGCTTGCGTGGCCGCGATGAGGCCGCCGATCGGACCGCCGAAGCGACGATCGTCAAACGTCCGCGCCGTCTCGGGATCGGCGTAGTGCGTGTAGCTGTAGTGGTTTTTGTCGGCTCGCCCGGTCACGCAACGTCCTCTACGCCCTTCACGCCGTTCACAGGATCCCCCGGGTTCACGGTGTTCTCTGGATTCGCGGGGCTCACCGTGTCGAGCGGACCCGAGGTCTTCGTTCCTGCGAACAACGTGGCGCAGGCGCGGCGCGTCCGATCCAGGTACTCCTCGTAGCTGTACTTGGTGTCCGCCAGTTCGCGCGCCCGGCGTCCGATCGCCTCGGCCCGTGTCCGGTCGTTGAGGGCCCTCAGCAGTCCGTCGGCCAGTTCGGCGGGCGAGGTCCCGGTCAGGATGGCGGTGTCGTCGCTGAGCACCTGCGTATGCGTCAGCAAACGCGTCGCGACGATCGCTTTCCCCGAGCGCAGGTATTGATAGATCTTGAGCGGCGTGTTGGTGCCGCGCGATCGCGGCGACACGAGCACATCGGCGGCGAGCTGATATGCTGGAATCTCGGGAGCGGGCCGTTCGCCGGTGAACATCGCCACATCCTCGACGCCGGCCGATCGAGCCTCCGCGCGTGCGCGCGACACCTGATCGGGCTTGCCACCGACCAGAAGCAGCCGTGCATCGGGGCGCTCTCGATGGACGATCGCCATCGCGGCATACAGCAGATCGAGCCCTTGATACGCCTCGAAGGTGCCCGTGTAGAGCACGAGCGGCGTGTCGACCGACAGCCCGTGGGCCGATCGCACGGCAGCGGCCTGATCGGGCGTTGCCGGTGCGTCTGCCGATCCCGGCGCGTTTTCGATGAGCACGATCTCTGCTCCGGGATCGACCGCCCGAGCCGTCTCTTCGAGCGATGGGCAAATGACGATCACGACTCGAGACCGCCGCACCATCACGCGTTCCATTGCCAGGAACACGCCGCGAACGAGGGCCGATCGACTGAATGCGAAATTGGTCAGCTGCTGCGGAAGGCTCGAGTGCATGTCGTACACATGCGGCCGACGCAGAAGGGCCGACAACACAACGCCGATGAGGCCTCCTTCCTCGTGGGAGTGGATGGCGTCGTAGCGCCCACTCATCGCGCGTCTAAGAGCGGTCAGTGACAGCAGGATGTCGAGCGGGATCTTGGCCAGCGAGGGCCCGATCTTCACGCGTCGCACAAACGGGGGACGCAGACACCGGAACACACGGAGGCCGGGCATCGCCACGTTCTGGCCGAACGGGTACGTCACCAGATCTACCTGATGGCCGAGCGCGGTGAGCGCGCGGATGCGATGAAACTCGCTGAACGGTGTGCCGCGCGGCTCGAAGAACGGCTCCGGCGCGATCATCAGAATGCGCACAGATGGGGGATTTTCGCACGAAACCGTAGTACAGTGGGTTATCCGCTCCGCATGTCCAACGAACCACCGGACAGATCTCTGGCCCGCCGCGTGTTCTTCACCAGCCTCAAGCTTCTTGTCAGCGTCGGGCTCCTGGCGATTCTGCTCTCACGAGTGGACCTGCACGCGCTATGGGCAGGCGCACGGAGCGCGTCGACGGTCTGGCTCGCCGTCGCGCTCGGGGTCTACGGGATCAGTTTTATCGCGGCGACGTGGCGATGGCACCTGCTGCTCGGCGCGCAGGACGTCTGGCTTCCGCGACGGGCGCTGTTCGGGTCCTATCTCGTTGCCGCCTTCTTCAATAATTTCCTTCCGAGCAACATTGGCGGTGACGTCGTGCGCATCCGCGACACGGCTCAACCAGCAGGTTCGAAGACAGTGGCAACCACCGTCGTGCTCGTCGATCGCTTCCTCGGGCTGATGGGCCTGGTGCTGGTCGCGGCGATCGGTGCCACCATCGCAGCCGCGGCGCAAGGACACGCGCCGTCCCCCATCTGGCCGTCGTGGCTCTGGGCCGGATTTCTGGTCGGCGCAGCGGCCATGGCCCCGGCGATCCTTGCGCCCGCGGGATTCGGCCGGCTGCTGCAACCGCTCACAATCATGCATCCGACGTGGGTCGGCGATCGCATCGACACGCTGACCGGCGCCCTCGCGCGGTTTCGCGAGTGTCCTGGTCTCCTTGCCCGCTGCTTCACCGGCGCCGTAGCAGTACAGGCGCTCCTCGTTGTCTACTACCTCGCGGTCGTCTATGCACTTCACCTACCTGTCACGATCTGGGATCTGGCGGTGATTGTGCCGGTGTCCTTCGTGGCGCAGCTCGTGCCTGTGTCTGTCAACGGGTTCGGAGTGCGAGAACTGGTCTTCTCGGCATACTTCACCAGACTCCATTTGCCCATTCAGTCCGCGGTGCTGCTGTCACTCATGGCGACGATTCTCATGATGGTCTTCTCGCTGACCGGCGCGGCGGTATACGTGTCGCGAAGGACCTAGCTACCGCTACAAAGCTAGGTTCCCGGTGAACGCTCCGGATATCGGCGGCGAAGCTGTCAACGCGGCGCCTCAGCCGCCGGCTCGTGACCTAGCGTCGAGACGTCGAGGACCTTCTGACGCGCCTGAGCTTCAGATGCCCCGGCACGTCTGGAGTTCAGGTACACATACACATCGAGAATCATCTGGACGAGTCCATCGTGGTTGGGCTCAGCAGCTGCGCAGAGTCCCTGCGCGCCGCCGGTTCGGCGGCTCTCGACTGCGCCGAGCCACTCAATCACCCGGTTCATTTCCTCGCGCCGGTTGCTGAACTCCGCAGTGGTCTCGCGATAGTCGATCGGCGGCAGTTCGTCTTTGCGTTCACTCAGAACTTTCCACTGCAGGATACAGAGCGCGGCCAGCACAGCGCAGGAGAAGAGCAGGACACGCGTCATCATTCACCGGTCCTCTTCAACGGGCGGCTTCTGCCGCATCCAGGCGTAGCGGCGCTCCCATCGTCAACGTCGACGCCGGCCATCTGACGGTCAGAGCGCTCCCTTTGTTCGACGCGCTCGACCGACTGCCCGTTGGCGTCGAACCGGCAATAACCACCGTGAGCTGCCCATCTGCCGGCTTGCGGTCCAGAGTTGCCCGGAGCGTGAGATGCGCTCCGTCCGTGCTCGAACCGGCGACGTCGGCCTGATAGAAGCGACCGCCTTGTCCACTTCCGCCGTCAGCCGCGTGTATCCAGACCCAATGGCTTTCGCCAGCCGCCTCGCGCCAGGCGCCGGTCCTCTCGCACCGCACCTCGACATGGCTGTCACCGATTGTGATGGCTTCGATCTTCAACGCGGTCGGAATACCACGAAGGAGTTCTTCCGACGTTCGTGGAACGTTGATGAGGGAGGAAGTGGTCAACGACGTCGCCCCTTCCTGCGTCAGCACCACCCGGGCCGAGTACACACCGCCGGCCCTATAGACGTGCGCGACGCCGCCTAGCCCGATCACGCTGACGTACGCAGGCGGGGTGCGATCGCCAAAATCGACCTTCGCCCTGCCCCACACGGTTTGTCCATCGCTGTCGCCGGCCAATATCCGGAGATACGTCTCTTTACCCGCTGGGGCCGCCCGCGACTCAACCCGCACCTCACCGTGTGCCGGGTTGGGGAAGAGCACCTTCGGGTCGACCAAACCCCGACGCGCGGACCAGGTGATGCCCCCGTCGTGATCTAGATGAGTACGAAGAATGCCTTCGCGCATGCTCGCCTCATCCACGAGATGGCGCGGGGGCATTCTCCCCGCAGCGGTCGCGACCGAGCCACCAACTGCAAAGGTCAATAGCACGCTCGCTGCGACAGCGGTCCAGGACGCCTTGTCCATCGACCCCCGGCGCTTCAACCTGCCGCGAAGCGCCGGCCAGACGATCAGCATCAGGCTCGCTGCTGTCCAGGCCAGGACCGTTGTGGCATGCCCTCCAACGCCGCCTTCACTGAACAAGGGAAACGGCACCGTGAGGCCGCTGACGCTCGCACCACGAAAGGCGGTGTCGAATCTCACAAAGGTCGAGTCGTAGGCAAGTCCGTTGTGGACGGATACGGCGCCCAGCACGCAGGCGACAACTACGAACGTTCGCGAGTATCCAAGTTGAGCGATGCCCTCGGCCACCATCAGCGTCAGCAGGGGCACAACGCCCGCAACAAGCCGCCCCGGCGTCGTCGCGGCACCGTGCCAATTGTGCGCAGCCGCCAGGAACGCCAACAGGACGACGAGGATCGATAGAAACGAGGCCATGTCCGTGCGTCGCCGCCACATCGGGAACAGCCCCGCCAGAACCAGGACATATAGTGGCGTGTAGGCGATCAGTCCTGCACGAGGGTCGGTCCAGAACCGCGGCAAATCGCGCACAGCCCGATTCAAGTCGAAACCCGGACCGTCGGCGACGACGTTGTACAGCGCCCAAGGCAAGGGGTTGCCGGCGATGGAGTAGTTGTAGAGGCCGAGCGCGATCAGGGGAAACGCCACACCAATCCAGAAGCAGGCCACTGCTCTCGTTGCGTGCCGCCGAGTCAAGGCGTACGCCACGGCGGCGAGCGCGGTCACGGGTCCGAATCGCGGATGAAGCCAGGGGAGATACCCTGCCAGAAAGCCGTACATGACGGCCACCGTCCATCGAGTGTCGGTGGAGAGCATCACGTAGCAAGTGACCACCGTCAGCAAGAGCCCGCCTGCGCTCTCCGGATAGTACTGGTAGCTGAAGGCGGCGGCGGGCATGCTCGCCATCGCCGCGACGGTCAGGAACCACGCGAGCAGCGGATTCCCTGTGTATCTCGACACGAGCCTAAAAATTGCGGCCGCCCAGACCAGGTAGATGAGAAGAACCGTTCCGCCGGTTACGTACAAATTGCTGGGAAGCTGCGGATTGAATTGGGCGGTCCAGTTGAGCAGATACCGGTCGATCAGATATCCAGGAAACAGCAGAACCGACACGCCCGGATTGTGTACCTGATAGACGCCACCACGCTTCCCTTCGAGAAACCAGTTTCCTCCGACTGTGGCCCGTGGGGGAGCGGCCGCGCTCCCGCCGACGGCGTGCCGGAGGTCTGACGCAAGATCGGCACCCACTTCGGAAAGTGAAGCCCCCAGTTGGCGCATGTTCCCTGGCATATTCGGCGGCAGGTTGGCCGGCAGCTCACCGATGTTCCGAAACCGGCTGATATCGAAACCGTTGCCCTGGTACCAGTTTTCGAGGAAGCGGAGATACTTGGGTTCGTCACCGACCACAACGGACTGAAACCGTAGCCCGGGCGAGAAATTCAGCGAGAGGACCACCAGCACCACAATCAGCGCGGCCTCGAGCCATGCGCAAGCGGCCGGCTGTTGCAGCCACCGGAATCCTCTCGTCGTCGCGTCGCGCACCCGCTGGCCGCTGAAGTTCGAGACAACCGACCCCGCGAGCATGACGGCGACGCCGAGCAGCAGCCAGCGTTTCAGATCAAGGAAGAGAAAGAGCCAGGGAACTGCGTACGAGGACCACGGCGTGAACAACAAGGCAACGGCGAGCGGAGGAAAACTCAGGAGCGACAGCGGTGCAAGGTACCTCGCTCGGCGCCACTCGAAGGCATCGAGCCACGAATGGGTCCACTGTCTCCGGAAGCGCAGCACCTGGATCGCGCTCAACGTGCACAGACATCCAGCAATCCAAGCTGCGAGAAGCCAGACTGGCGGGAGTTGAATGATGTAGTCGACGGCGTGCGCGTCGCGGAGCGGGCCGACGTAGGCGGACGCTAACCATCCATTGGCACCGGCTGCCGCCGCAAGCCACACCAAGAACAGAAATCCGGCGACCCGCGCCGAAGAGACCAAGGCATCGGGAGTATAGCACGCGAGAATCAACCGTTCGGGCAGACGGACGGGCCATGCATGCCTCGCGTCTCGCGCGGGGCTAAGGCGGCGCGTGCTCGAAAGCCCAGGCGACGCTCAGTCCCACGTCGTTACGCCCGCTCTCAAGAGACCGAAAGGTGCGATCGACACGCGTCTCGAGCACGAACCGCTGATTGTTACCGGGGACCTGCAAGACGCGGCTCAATGGAACGCCGCGCGCGAAGTGGCCGTGGACGACTCGCCGACCATCGAGCCAGACATCGACGTCCACGGGCTTTTGGTCCGCATCGGGGTGGTCAACCCAGACCGTGAGCCTCAAGGCCGGCGTTGGCGCCGACATCACGGTCACCGCGTGCGACGTCGTCTGCGTTCGCCCGGCGGGCGGGTCCATCGTCTCGTAGAGCCCGTACTCGTAGAGATAGTTGAAGCGCTTCGCCATGAAAGGCGGGCGAAGGTCCCGCCAGCCAACGTCGGCCGTCGTCGCAGCGAACGCCACCGCGAGCACCGCCGCCGCGCGTAGCGGCCATCGGCTGTCGGCTGGTGCGCGATCGCCCCGGCTGCCGTCCACTTCGTTTGTCAGGAGCAGCCAGAAGGCGAAGGTCCACACGGTCAAGGACAGCGCGGGACTCTGACTGGGCATGCCGAGCAGCGAGGCCAGGCCGAATCCTACAATCGTGTACTTCGCAGCCAGCGACGAGATGCGCGATTCGAGCGCGATGGGTCTCTTCAACAGTGCGGCTGACAGGATCGCGCACCACCAGATCCACCCAAGGCTCCCCAGCAGCCCGAGTTCCGCCAACTGATGCCGGAACCAGTTCTGCGCGTTATCCGCAGGGACGAGGCGCTTCGAGGTCGAGAAGACATACTCCGGCGTCATCAGGTGGAACGCCCCGACCCCCACGCCTTGGGCCGGTTGCTCCGAGATCATCATGGTGGCCGCAGTGCCGTAACCCTCGCGATCCCAGAGTTGCTGCGCGGCGCGTCGAATGTTGTCTCGCGAGAGACTGGGAAGGACTTCCGCTACGCGGAGGATGGGGCCGGTGACCGACGAGGACAGTCTGGTCCAGCCCACAGCCGTCACGGTCACCGTCAAGGCCACGACGACCAGCAGTCTCCGGCGCTGCCGGCGCTCCGTGACGGCGATGTGGCCGACAGCCCCGAGTGCTACCACCGCGCAGAGCGTTGCGGTTCGCGAGCCGCTCGCGTACGTGGCGGCGAGCAGCAGCACGGCGCTCAGTGCGAGCGCCGTCGTCGGCGCCCAGCTACTCGCGCGCATGGCCAGACACATGGCGGTCGCCACCCACAATGCGCTCAGCGCGCCGGACAGGTTGCCGTCGGCCAGAGACCCGGTGGCGCGCCCGATTTGCCACCACGCGCCAAGGCTCAGAAATGTCAGGTCTGCGAAGCCCTGGTACGCAGCGAGCATGGCAGCCAGCGTCGCCGACACCAGGAGCGGACGGATGACAAGGCGCTCGAATCGATCGACGGTTCCTGCCGCGAACCGTCCGAACAGCCAGTCCATCCACAGAAGACCCAACAGGTGTACAGACGCGACGTGACTCACCCAGACGGAAGATGGAATGGCGTGCACGGCGTCGCTCGGCGTTGAAGGTGCCATCCAGGGGAGGAGTGGATTCCAGTCGAGGACGCGAATCGCCACGAGCGGCCAACTCAAGGCGACGGCGAGCGCCCAGGCCACGAGCGGAAACCTGAGTCGCGCGGGATACCGCCAGACAGTGGCCGGTGACGACGCCGCCATCGCGCCCATCAGCGCCGCCATCCAAACCGAGAGATACGAGAAACGAAAGCCGATGCGGACCAGAAGCAGGAAGGCCGGCATGACGTAGCCGAAGGCCACGACAACGGCGGTCGTCCATTCGGTGGACCTTCGTGCGATCGCGTATCCGGCGATGGCCGCGAGCAGCGCAAGATGCGGGAGGAACCACCAATCGCGACCAGCGTGGAGGGCTTGGTAGACCACCGCGCCGAGCGTCGAGGTGATAACCGCGATCTTCGTTGCACGCTCCAGATGCGAGCGGGCAGATGCCATCAAAATACGCAGGAATTGGTAGCATAGCACGGTGAATCGACCCGATCGTGGCTCGCTCCGAGCGGAACTCCCCGCCGTCACATTGCTGTTCGCCGTCCTGACGCTTCTCTTCGCGTATCCGCTCAGCGTGCGTCCCGGATCGAGCGTGCTCCCGCAAGGAGCTGACACCGACTTGATGCTGTGGATCTTCGGATGGGACGTGCATGCGCTCACCCGTCAGCCGTGGGCGATCTTCGACGGCAACATTTATCATCCGTACCGGCACACGCTGGCGTACGCGGAAAACCTGATCGGTAGCGCCATGCTCTCGGCTCCCATCATCTGGATCACCGGCAATCTAGTGCTCGCGATGAATGGCGCCGCACTGCTCTCTTGCGTGCTGTGCGGCGTCGGCGCGTACGTGCTCGCCCGGCGTCTCGGCCTCGGGCCCGCGGGCGCGGTGATCACCGGTCTGATCTTCGCGTTTGCCCCTCCTCGTTTCTTTCGTCTCGGGCAACTGCACCTGACGACGGTGCAGTGGCTGCCCTTCTGCCTGGCATCGCTCCAGGCCTACCTGGACGACGCCGACAAACGCGACCTCCGATGGGCCTGCGCGTTCTTCACCTTCCAGGTGTACACGAGCGGGCACGGCGCCGTCCTCACCGCCGTCGCGATCCTCATGCTCGTCATCTGGCGTGTCCTGCTGGGTGAGGCGATCCTGCCCGTCAAGCGCGCACGCGATCTCGGTGGCATCGGGCTCGCTCTGCTGGCGCTCACAGGGCTCTGCTTCCTGCCATATCGCGCAGTGCAGCAGGAAATGGGCCTGCGGCGTTCGCTGAGCGAGTCCTATCTGTTCGCACCGAATGTCGAGAGCTTTCTGGCCTCGCCCTCCTACGTGGACCAGTTCGTGACATCGAAGCTCACTGACCGGCCGGTCCTGGCACGAGCGAAGGCGCTCCTCTTTCCGGGCTATCTGACGCTCATGCTCGCGGCGGCTGGTGTCTGGTCGCTCAAGCCCTGGCGGCCCTCACACCGTATCAGGCCTATGCCGGCAAACGGCTGGACGCGTGTGAGCTGGGTTGTCGATGCCCTCGCCCTGGCGGTCCTCGTCCTTGCGATCGTCGTCACCGTCAGCGACGGTGTGAAATTCAGGTTCGGATCACAGGTGCTGTTCTCCGCGCGGGAACCGCTGCGGCAGTGGCTGCAGTTTACGGCGCTTGCGGGAATCCGTCTCGCCCTTGTTCGACGCGCGCCGCTCGACATCGTTGGAAGGTGGAGACGCTTCGCGCAACGGCTGTTTCGGTGGTCCGACTGGCTCCGCCGTGATCCGATCACGCTCTACGTGCCGATCGCAATCTTCGCCACGTGGCTGGCCCTGGGTCCCGGGTTCGGCCTCTATAACCGCGTGTACGGATGGCCGGGGTTCAGCTTCATCCGCGTCCCGTCTCGCTTCATGATTCTGACGCTGCTCGCGTTGGCCGTGCTGGCGGGCGCCGCGTTCGATCGTTGGACGACTGGCGTCGCCCCAAGGCGTCGAACCCTGCTGGCGGCCATGGCGGGACTGCTCCTCGTTGGCGAGTTCGCCTCCTTCCCCCTCGCGACGATTCCATATGCCGCCGACATTCCGCCCATCGATCGATGGCTGGACACGCAGCCCAAACCGTTTGTCGTCGCCGAGGTTCCAGCCCAGGAGCGGCTCCAGGCGGCGTACATGATCCACGCCACGGCGCACTGGCAGAAAACCATTCACGGGTACAGCGGCATGCGGCCAGCTCTCCATTCGGCACTCTACGAAGAGCTACTCACCTTCCCCGACGAGCGGAGTCTCGCCAGTCTCACCTCGTTGTCGGTTTCGCACGTCATCGTTCACACCAACGCGTACATGCCGGGTGAATGGCCGAGAGTCGAGCAGCGGATCGGACGTTTCGCGGCGTGGCTCACGCTCGAGCACGTTGAAGGTGACGGGCGCGTGTATCGCCTTCGCAGGCCTCTCGTGATGACGTCCGGGGATCCTCGAGGAACCGGATACGCGCGTTGAACCCTTACGCGCGTCTGGCGAGGACGAGCAGAGACAGGCCAAAAGACGGGGGGCGCTTCTCCTCAAGCTTGAGCAGCGGCTGCACCCAGCGGAACGCGCTCAATTGCGCCTTCGGCAGGACAGTCCGTCTCAACACGCGAGAATTCAGCCACCATCCGAAGAACCCCGGCCGGTTCAGGAATCGAATCTCGTCAACGTGAAAACCTGCGTCGGTGACGAGCTGTCTCAACTGGTGAAGCTGATACCGCCGAAAATGTCGCAGGTGGACGTCGAGCGTCCCGTACAGCGCCGGGTGCGCGGGCACGAGCAACGCGAGGCGTCCGCCAGGCTGCAGAATGTCCCGGAAATCCGCCAACGTCTGACGGTCTTCCTCGATGTGCTCGAGCACGTTGAGACAGACGATGCTGTCGATTTGTTCGGCGATCGCATCCGATCGGTCCGCAGCCGACAGAGGAAACCTGAACGACGCCGTACGCAGATTCGCGCATCGGTCGAACTTCGAGCGCAACTCCCGCAGGTAATGAGGCTCGATGTCCGAGGCGATCACGCGCGGACGATCAACGAGGTGTACCGTGTGGTTGCCAACGCCCGCGCCCACCTCGAGCACGCGCGCGCCGAGGTAGTGATCGAAGCGATCGTGCAGCCATCTGGCGTACGAGGAGAGCCGCGCCATCCGGCGGAGCGTCATCTGACCTGTGTCGCCCCTCGGGGCTTCCCATCGCGAGTAGCGCACGATGGTCCAGAGCACCGAGATGCCGTCCCTCCAGCCGATCTTCTTCCCCTCCGCGTACGTTCGCCCGCGATACGAGATTGGGACCTCGTAGATTCGTGCCCCCAGACGAGCGACCTTGCACGTGAACTCCGGATCGAAACCGAACCTCCCGCACTGAAGGTCCAAGCGATCGGCAATCTCGCGCGTCATCGCCTTGTAGCAGGTCTCCACATCCGAAAGATTGAGATCGGTAAATGCATTCGAGACCAGCGTCAACAGCCGGTTCCCGATCGAGTGCCAGAAATAGAGCACACGGTGTCCGGCGAGCGTGCCGAGCATGCGCGAGCCGTACACAACATCGGCATCCCCGCGCAGAATGGGGGCGAGGACGACCGCGTATTCCGCCGGATCGTATTCGAGGTCCGCATCCTGCACGATCAGCACGTCGCCCGTCGACTCGCGGAGCCCGCACGCCACGGCTGCGCCCTTCCCGAGATTCGTCGACTGGAACACGCCTCGCACTTCGGGATGTCTCTCCGCGAGATCGCGCGCGATGTCGCGTGTGCCGTCAGTGGACGCGTCATCCACGATGATCAGTTCGCGCTCGAGACCCTTCAAGTCGACCGCCAGGACCTGAGCCACGAGAGACGCAAGGGTCCGGCGTTCGTTGTAAACAGGAATAATGACGCTGAGTTTCACGCTAATGAACCGGAGTGGGGTTGGCGACCTGAAAGGCGATCTGGACTCCGAGATTCCTGTTGTCCCGCGAAGTCGGGTCGATGAGCCGGGGGATGAATCCTTCGGTCGATCGAGCCGACAACAGATAGTAGTAGCTTCTAAACCCCTTGACACCCGATAATGGCAGGTCAAAGGTCGCGTTGGCCCCTGCTGCAAGTGGCACGGTCAACTCCGCGGCACCCGCCGAGACAATGAGCGCCGTCTTGATCGGCGAAGAGGCCGTAATCGTCAGGTGATCCAGCGGTTCCGAACACCGGACGATGATGTCGGCACGGCCGCTGCCCGCGATCCACATACCTTCAGGCTCCGGCGGAAAGGCATGCTGGTCGAGGAAATATAGCGTGGTTCCGGGATTACGGCCATAGCGGATCTGCCCGCGGGGAGGCTGCGCGAGCATCGCCGGCAGATCGCCCGCCATCGTCAACTCCACCGGCAGTCGTCGTGCCCAACCACGCTCAACGATTTCCCACGGGCTCCGCGCCGAGGCGAATGGATTGACGAGCATCTTCGCCGTGAAGAGCGCACCGCCAATCCATGCGAGCAAGACTGGCGCGGTTACCGTCAGCGGCGGCATCAGGAAGAAAATCGCCGGATAGATGCTCATGAAGTAGCGGTTTCCCGGTGGCCCCCCTCCTCCACTCCATGTATACGGGAGCACGATCAGTTCGACCAGCGTCGCAATCACCACTCCGACACACACCAGTGCGCGCCATCGCTCGAAGCGGTACCGCGAGAACAGCCACGCCACGAGTGCGACCGCGCCAGGAAAGTAGTAGGGCACGAAACCGAAATGTCGGCCGAACAGAAAATACGTGGTATTGAGGCGAAGGAGCCGGACAATCTCCGACGGCTTGAGACTATCCTGAGCCCCAAGATCGTCGGTGCCGACACGCTCGCCACGAACGCCCCACGCGGCTTCGGGCGAATCGAACGCAAACCCCTTGCTGCGCGCGGCCGGATTCTCGGGATTGTACGGCGCCGAGTAGAACTGCCTCCGGTCGCCTCCCTGGTAGTTGAACTCGCCGGAGATAAGCGCGGTGGCCGCAAACAACACGCCAGCAGCCGCCACGGAAATCGCGCCGACGATGAACCCTTGACGCCACTGTCCACGCCACCACGGCAGCAGCACAAGGGGCAGCACGAGGGGCGCCGCCAACGGTTTCGAGTACGTCGCGATGCCGAGCAGTACCGCGGCGGCACAACTCGATCCTCGGCCTCCCAGAAGACGTCCCCTGAGATCGGTCGTTTCCTTGTACGCCCACAGGAAGTAGGCGACGAACACGAGCGTGAAGTTGAATAGTTCCGGCGTCAGAAAGACCGCATAGACCGGCACCGCGCTCGCCCCGACGAAGGCGAGCGCGAAGGCCGCCGCCAACACCGGCTTCGCGTTCGCCACGAGGAACATGTACCCGCACACCAAGACCGTGCCCAGGAGCAGCACGTGGAACACGAGAAAGCCGTTCATGCCAAGCAACCGCACGAACGGCGCCGCTGCGATCGAGTAGGCCATCGCTTTGCTGAAATACGCTCGATCGGTGTGCGCGTCCGGCTGGCTGTTGTCGACGTGGAGGAAGGGCGGAGTCCCGTTCAAGCGGACGTGGATCCGCTTCCCGCCCTTGAGAAAGATGCCCTCGGGGCCTTGCTGATAGATGCCGTAGAAGCGCTCGAGGTCCCGGCGTTGATACGTGAGATCCCCGTCGTACGCCAGACTGAGCGCCATGCTGACGTAGGTGGCTTCATCACCTTTGAGCCCGCTCGAGCGGACCACGTCCACGGACGTCGCCGCGGCCAGCAGCACAATCAGGAGAATGGCCCCAACCAACACGACACCAACGTTCCATCGCGCCCTGATCGGCGCTGCGGTAGCGGTGATCGGATCCTCTGCCGGTGAAGGCACGAGTCATCATAGTCCGCCTTCAGCGTTTCGGCCGCTCGAGGTCCACGGCGAGCAGCAGGCCATCATCGGCCAGCACCTTGTAGGCACTCTCAAAGAAATGACAGATCGGCCTGCAGCAAGGCGCGGCGGTCTCCGCGCGCGGACACCTCGTGCAGAAGCGTGTACAGGCGCTCCATCTTGTGGACGAACGCCAGGATGTCGTACCGGCGTCCGGACTGCCGCGCAGCCGCCGATAGAGCCGCGCGCACTTCGGGATGATCGATCGCCCAGACAATCCTGTCGGCGAGGGCGCCGGCGTTCTGCCGCGGCACGATGAGCGCGTCGTGGTCCGGGGTGAGAATGTCGAGGAGACCATCGGCATCGGTCGACACGATGGCCTTCCCGATGGCGAGAGCCTCGAACCCGG
>ORMF010894707.1_pt1 | contig 14468 bp, 13 predicted proteins | sample 1779871 | NCBI WGS metagenome assembly ORMF01 (sample SAMEA104232316, study PRJEB22302) | groundwater metagenome | biome: forest; feature: aquifer; material: groundwater | place: USA | collected 2011-08-07 | depth 5.4 m | reverse complement strand
TAAGTCACATAAGGATAGTAAGTCCCGGCATCCAGGTTCACCGTGAATTGATCCAACCCGGTGGAAAGAGTGGCCGCACCCGTCAGGCTGGAGCTTATGGCAAATGCTGGAACGGGATTGACGAATCCGCCCCTGGGAGTGAAGCGCGGAATGGGAGCTTCACTCGCGGTAGCAACGCTCGAGATCGGAGCATACCCTCCGGTAACGAACGCTGTTCCCAGCGAGGGGGAGTTGGCTGGAGAATTGGCGGCCATGGACACAAAGAGTTGCTCAACCACAGCAGGGTCGCTCTTTGTGACCTCCCAGACCGCCGACGTAAACAATCCCGTCCGGGGCAAGAGGGCGAACCCAGGAACGTTGGGCGAACTGGGAACCGGCGCAAATGCACCGGCCCCGTTGGCATCGGTTTGAACCAGCCGTACTCGTGAGGTCGAAGCATTTTTCCCGGTCTCGTACAAACTCGCGTACACATCCACGTTTGCAGGAATGCCTGTGATGAAGGTCCGCAGCCGTGTTCCACTGTCGGCAACTCCCAAGCTCGTCCCAAACCTTTCATTCCCCCAACCACTCTCTCCGTTGTAGTAATAGCTTCCCGGAATCGCGCCCCCTCCTAAGAATCGCGGGTTATCCGCTGAATAGGGATCCCCCACCTCGGACTTGGTCTTGAAGCCGTTGGGAGTGGGTTCGGTAAAGCGGAGTTGAAACTGATTGGCCGCCTGGCTCGGATCGGCCGCGCTTCCTCGCAACAGGGTCAACGGATTGACAACCTGGAACAGGCTATCCTGGCCTACCACTCCCAGGTTGAACTGCGTGTTCGGACAAACCGGGCAATTCAGCGTTCCGGTGATCAGCGACCCTCCGATGGGGTTGGCCAGTGCGTTGGCATTGGCCCTTGCATTGGAAATGCGGACGATTCTTGTTGTATTGGATCCGGGAGGATCTATGGGAACGCTTAGCCATATGAGAGTGTTGGAATTGCCCGAGGGCACCCCACCAACACGGCCTTGAAAAACATTGGGGCGGCTGCCCGTTCCATTGTAGACACCGGCTCCGTCCCCAGTCCCCAGGATCGGACAGGGTCCGGGCGTGCACAACAACTGCTTCTCCTGCGCGGGTTCGTCGATCAGCAACAGCGCATCTGAGTTACCCCCGGTCAACTGGCGGCTGGTGATGTTGGTGTTGAGTGTCAGGGTGATGTCTATTGTTGGAACCGGACTCCCGGCTGGGGTGGAAACTCCCCCCAGACACTGCAATACGACGTCACCTACCAGCTCTGTGATCCCTTCCGATCGAACGGTGGGGGGGAGGCTACTTTCGGCGAAGCAGCGGAGAGCAGGATTCTGCCCAAAGCCGCTTCCTGTCACTCCGGTAACCAATAGCATGATGTGAATCGCTTTTCGCATCGCTCCTCCGTATCAGTCAGTTAAGACAGGAGTAGTATAACTCTGAGCCCAGCGTGCTGCCAGTAGATCCAACCATGTTTTTCATTACAAATTCTACACAGTCCTTGCGTGGCGAAACGATAGAATAGGCAGGTGAGGATTTCGCTTCTTCTGGCCCTGCTGGCCGTGTTTCAGCCCCACCAACTCCACGCGCAAAAGCAGGAAGTCCCCAAACCAATTCCCGAAAGCAAGGAAAATCGCCGGACGGAATTAAACCTGCTCGCCAAGACCGACACGGCCACAGGCGAATCCCGCCGCAACGAGAACGTACAGTTCAACCTGATCGATAACAACGCACTGAAGGAACTGAATCTCCGTCTCGGCATCACGGCCACCATCGTGGGAGAGTTTCGGGCTGACCGCGGCTACTACGGCGCCGAGTTCGGCAATCCGCCTACAGGGGCGCTGCATCTGGGCTCGTCCGGCAACGCCAACTTTCACGGCAACCTCTGGTGGGGCCACGAAAACAGTATCCTCAGCGCACGCTCCTTTTTCCAGGTCGGCCCGGTGCAGCCCGCCCGTGAGAACAGCTACGGCGCTTCCATCACCTTCCGGCCGTGGCGCAACGCCAGCTTTTCCATGGACGCCGGCCAGCAGTTCACACGAGGCCAGGTCAACGGCAATGTGCTGGTGCCTAAAGCCGAGGAGCGAACTCCGCTCGCCACGGACCCGGCCACCCGTGCCATCGTCCAGCGGCTTTTGGACGTATATCCGCTCCAGGCCCCCAACCGGACCGACATCAACGAGCGCGCCCTGAACACCAACAGCCCGCAAAGCATCAAAGACAGCAACATCAGCGGACGTCTGGACCAGTCCATCCGCGCCAAGGACGTGCTCAGCGCCCGTTATCTTTTTACTGCCCAGAATGTCGATGCGTTCCAACTGGTCGCGGGCCAGAATCCGGACACGACCACCAAAGCCCACACCGCCCAGCTTACCTGGACGCATACCTTGTCCGCCTCCACCGCCGCAATGTTCACCACCGCATTTGACCGCGTCACTTCATTGCTGGTTCCCGAACCCAACGCGGTTGGGCCGGCGGCAACCATTGGTGGTGTTCTGGAGCGCATCGGTCCGGGCTCGCCCATCCCGATTGACCGCGCCCAGAATCGCTATCGCTCCGGGGTCTCCTTGCAGCAATCGCGTGGCCAACACAACTGGTATGCCGGCGGGGAACTGGCCCGCCGCCAGATCAATGGCAGCGAGGCCAGCAGCCATCGCGGCACCCTTACCTTCCGCAACGATTTTGGCCGCGACGCCCTAACCAATTTCCGCCTTGGCATCGCCAGCCGTTTTTCGGGCGCGGCTGGTCACATCCATCGCGGCTTTCGCCTCTGGGAACTTCGCCTCTACGCCGGAGACAATTTCCGCCTCACTCCCAACTTCAACATCAGCTACGGCATCCGCTACGAGCCTGTGGCGCGTCCCACCGAAGTGGACCATTTGAACGTGGTTCCCTACTCCTGCGATTGCAATAACCTTGCTCCACGTTTGGGACTCGCCTACAGGCTCGCGCGGCGATGGGGCCAGTTGCGGGCCGCCTATGGCCTGCACTACGGCGAAATATACGCGGTCACATTTCAGCAGATCCGCTACAATCCGCCCCTCAATATCAAGTTCGAAATTGTCACGCCGGACCTGATCACGCCGTTCACCCGCCTCAATGTGCCTGCCGATCCCAACGCCCGCAGCACGCGGTTTGAGATTTCGCCGGATCTGGTGACGCCCTACTCCCATCAGTACAACTTCACCTGGGAACCTGCCTTTTCCACAAAATGGCGCATCCAGCTTGGCTATGTCGGGAGCAGGTCTCAGAAGCTGCTCATGATGTGGTACGCCAATCGCGCTCAGCCGGTCCCCGGCATCCCGCAAACCACCGCCACCGTCAATGACCGCCGTCCGGATTTCACCAAATTCGATGTGCGCCGGGTTCTCAATGGCTCCCGCGGCTATTTCGATGCCGCGCGCATCTCTCTCAACCTGCCCCGATGGCGCGGGTTCTCCGCCGACGCATCGTACTGGTTCTCCAAAGCCATTGACCTCGGCGCGGCCTACTCCAACACCGCTACCGGAGACGACGGCCGCCAAACCCAAAGCCAAAGTGAGTTCGAGGCTTGGAAGGAGATGAAGGGTCCGAGCAACTTTGATCAATCCCATGCGTTTCTCGTGCGGACCGCCTATTCCACCCCGGCCGCTCCGGCTTCCGCAGCCTGGCTCCGCCGGATCGCCGGATCATGGGAGATCGCCTCGGTTGCACTCGTCAAGACCGGGACTCCGTTCAGCGTGATCACTGGGTCGGACGCCCCGGGCTTCGGCAATGTCGATGGCGACAATGGGGACCGGCCGCATCTGCTGGACCCCTCTATCCTCGGCCGCACGATCTCCCAACCGGATTCTTCGGTGCGCCTGCTGCCCGCCTCCGCCTTCGCTTTCATACAACCCACCGAACTTCGCGGCAGCCTGGGGTCGAACACCTTCCGCAAAGCAGGCATCGGCAACGTCAACGCATCTTTGTCGCGCACCTTTCCCGCCGGCGGCGACCGCAAATTGATGTTCCGCGCCGAATCGATCAACTTCTTCAATACGGCTCAATTCGCCGAACCCACTCGCGAGCTTTCCAGCCCCAGCTTTGGCTTCATCACCAACACGTTGAACGAAGGACGCAGCTTCCGCTTCCTCTTGCGCCTCAGTTTTTGATTCAGCGAGCCTGCTCCGCCGTTTCACCGAAGGATTCACCCTGTCTTCTCCGGAAACAGCCCTGGCATCCAGCGCGAGGCGAGGGCGGCGGGGAAGGCAAGGCGCAGCGGGGCGCGCGAGCTTTCCGAAACCAGCACCCCCGCATCGATCAGCGCCGCCGCAATGCGTCGTGCATTGCGGTCACTGCCGCCAACGGTTTTTGCGGCCTCGCCGCGCGGCAGCTCGCCGCGATAGAGGACCGCTTCGAGGATCGAGCCTGCTTTCCGGGGCAGTGCGCCGAGCCGGATCTCCTCTTCGGTCCAGACCTGGATGCGAGTGCGCAATTTGTCCGGCTGCATCAACCTTTCCAAGAAAGTGACCTGGTCGATGCAGATGGTGAGGAAGAAGCGCGTGAATTCCGCCAGCGCCTCTTCGCTTAAGTTGCCGCGCCCGTCTAGATCGTTGCGGCGCACCTGGTCGCATTTGGCGAGGTGCTGCTTGTATTCCTGCACGTTGCGGGCGAGGCCGCGCGCCACCGACCAGATCGCGCCGGTGCCGAGTGTCTCCAGCAACATCGCGTGCGAGATCAGCCGTGCGACGCGCCCGTTGCCATCGAGGAATGGGTGAATCCAGAGCAGGCGGTGATGCGCCGCCGCCGCCGAAAGAATCGCGTCGGCGCGGCCGAGGCCGCCATAGACTTGTTCGAACCGCTCCAGGAAACGCGGCACCGCCCCGGGGCTGATTGCAACGTGGGTTCCGACCGCGACCTCACGCGTCCGAAGCTGGCCGGGAATCACAGGAATACGCTCTTTCGTCCCCGGGTCTTCGACGAAGAGCATGTCCTCGGGGAGCAGTTCGCAGAAGCGGCGGTGGGTTTCGCGCACGGCATCCGCCGTGGCGGCGCGATCCTTAAGCCTGCCATCGTCGATCCATTGCTGGACGGCGATATGAGCGCGGGCTTCCATCTGGAGGTCGCGCTTCTTGGAGTCCTTGCTGTAGTCCTCTTTGAGAGCGCGCTCGATATCGACAGGGTGCGTATCGTGCCCCTCGATCAGGTTTGAGTAGTAACAGTTCACCCCTCGCACCAGGGTGGCGAGGGAAGTGAGGAGGCTCCTGGGGAGGCTGCGCCGGAAACCCGCAGCCTTCTGGGCCAGCTCGAGGGCAAGGTCGCTTAAGGCCGCGCGGTGGCGCGACCCTTCCACGACAGTGAGCGACTCCATCAGGGAGACCAGTTCCTGCCGATCTACGCCTTCTGTGGCCGCTTTTATGTCCACGGCTAGGCTGTACATATCTAACTATATATCAGCTAGTTAATAATCTTTCAAGGCTTATTCTGGCCGCCATAATGGCCGCTTGTTTGGCCGGTTTGACAGATAGCCTTAACTACGCCTTCAACTTCCGGATGCGCCGTAAACAGGCTCATGCGAGAGCCGGAAGGGGACAGCGAATTGTGGCGGGTACACATCAACGGAGGGGCGCCGCAGAGGCTCCCATCGTTGCTTGATGCGCATGTTTTCGCGTTCAAGATCGGTCCTGACGGTCGCCACGTTGCGTATCGGTTAAAAACTCGGGACCGTCAATCCTTCCGGAGATCTGGAAGTTCGAGCACCTCTTTCGAGGAGCTTTAACTCTCAGGTGGCCGACCACCGTCGGGGGAACGGGGTTAGGCTATGATGAGTGCAAATGAGACAAGCCGTGGTTTATAGGGGCGAAGATGGCCAGTGGGTGGCCGAATGCTTGAGCCTTCCTGGTTGCGTGAGCCAGGGGCAAACTCGCGAAGAAGCCGTCGGCCAGATTCGTGAGGCCATTCGACTCTACGTCACGGTATTGGAGGAAGATCACCTGCCAATTCCGGAAGAGCGCTTCGATACGCTTCTGGTCGCGGTGTGAGCAAGCTTCCGAATGTCTCCCGGCTGTGAATACCACGGGCAGGATTTCGACCTTGATTCCAAGGTCAACTTTGATGCACATGCTCGTTGGACCGTATCTCAGTTTTGACGCATAGCGGCCATCCGCGCGGAGCGGTTCGGCAATAGTGTTGAAGATCTCATCTCTTCCGTAACTCGGACCGCCACCTGGAGCGCCAGGCTGCCACAGTTGGCATAGCACAACGATGTCAACGTCGTTGATCGAGGTAGATAGCGGTTTGTTGACGATACGAGCTCTGAAGAAAGCACGTCGGTGAGAGACCTGCGGCGAGGCCACGCCGATCTTCAATCAGACCCTTGATGGTGTTGTACAGACTTGACGCGGTTGCCTCAAAGGACGTGCCGGGGTTCAGCCGCCCGAAGAAGCTGTTGAAGTTCGCCGAAAGGTAGTGAATTGCCATTTAGGTGATGCGTTTGGCGGATTACAGTTCGCTGCTCAATCTGTCTGTGCGTGCCCATACGGTACCGCCCGATAAGAACAGAAGTCAATATGAATGTTTTGACTGTGGAATGAGCGGCTTGCATGGTGGAAAACGCTGTGGAAGCCGTCAGCCGATTGATGAGAAACCCAACTCAGGTGTAGTTTCGGGTGTTCCCGCGTTAAACGAATCCGTTAGCCTGCCAGTGTGTTCCGTTCTTCGGCGCGGGCGCTGCCGGTCCCAGTTCACCGAGGAAAGGGCTTGCGATCGTCCCGCCGTCACCCCGCACCTGAGCGCGGACTCTGTAGGCGAAATCACGTGGCATACGGGTAACGGATGACAAGACGAGTATGTCCGTGGCGCGTGTCATGGCAACGTAAAACAGTCTACGCTGTTCTTGAAGGCTGGCTTGCTCCTCGGCGGGCGTCCCATCTTGCGTGATCGTTGGGATGAGACCTTGGATGCATCCGGCCACGATCACAACTTTGCTCGTCAGTCCTTTGGACTTATGCAGACTCATGATCCTGACAAAATCCCCAGATTCTGGCATCTCGGGTTGAGTCACCGAGCTTCTCAAAACATCAAGCACCTTGGTGGCGATGGCGTCTTCGTTGATCTTCATCAGAGCGGCCTCTCGCAAGGCCTTGGCCCAGGGCTGGTTTTCCGGGAATAGAGCATCTACTAGCTCCAGACCGCAGAGTGCCTCAAATGGCGCCAATTTCACTTTCAATTCGCGGAAGCGCCCAAGAATCCCTCCAACCCGCTCAAGATGCAAGGTGCCGGCGTCGAGCCGCTCCAACGCATCCCAGGGCGACTCTCCGGTCTGTTCGCAGTGAGCGCGAAGTCTGGCATATTCACCCTTCCGCCATGAGGGGCTCCCGTAGCCAAGCCAAAAACGCAAAGACACACGATCTTGCCTCTCCGCGAGAAGGGTGAGGAGCGTAAAGGCCACCTGGGATTCTTCTGGCTCAAGCGCTTCTTCGTGGTAAAAACTGTGCGTTGGAACATTCCGTGCGGCCAAGGCGTCTCGGATGCCATAACCAAGGAGGCGACGCGGGCAGAGAATGAGTATGTCCTTGGCCTGAACAAATGTTGTGTTGAGAAGGTGTTCGACATAACGGGCCAATCCCTCACTCTCCACTTGTGTTGAATCCCACTGCACGATGTGCACATCGCCTTCAATCTTCCCAGGCAAGGGCTGGAGGCGGGCGGGTGCCCCCGCCGGGTGATTGTGGCGGATGAGATGAGCCGCGAGCGCGACGATGCGGGTGCCACAGCGGTAACACTCGACAAGCGTCTCATCATGGGTCCCGGCGTGGGTCGTGGAGAACTCGACGATCCCCTGGGGGTGTGCGTGCCTAAAACTGTAAATCGACTGATCCTCGTCCCCGACAATCGCGTGGTTCCCGTTTGCTGCAAGATGGTCCAGCAAAACCTGTTCTGCTTTGTTGAGATCTTGGTATTCATCCACGATGACGTGATCAAATGCGGTCAATTCCCGACAGGCGGGATTGTTGCGGAAATAACGAAGCGCTTCTGGCACCAGTTCACCGATCAGAATTGCCTCGTGAAAGCGAAGCCATTCTAATAGAACGTCGTGAAAGGCATGATCCACGGGGTTGCCTGGCCAGCCGGGCATCTCAGATTGAAGGCGCGCCCACGACGCTTCAAATGCTCGAATCCGCTTCGTAGAGTCACGACTATTCCCGAAGTCGCCCAGGTCCCTGATATCGCACAGCAGGGGTTCTGCTTCGAATTGCAGCACACCATGATTGCTAAACGTAACCAGCGGTCGAGACTTGCGTCCCAGAAACTCAAACACCTCCTGCTTCCCGAGAACCGCGAAGCAGAAGGAATGGAGGGTACGCGCCTGAATGTTTTCACAACCCACCACTCCGAGATCGGTGAGTTCCTTCACGAGATTGGCGGCCGCCGTACGCGTAAAGGTCACGGCCAAGATCCGCCGCGCGTTAACATTCACCTCAAGAAGGCGCGTAACACGGCGCTTCATCGCAAAGGTCTTTCCCGTGCCTGGGCCAGCAAGCACTCGCAGTAGCCTCGTATCCACCGCGGCGATATTGAGGGCAGCGCCTATGAGGCCATCATTCCAAGGCATAGGGATTTAATTAGAATTCGCACGGAGTCCGGCCTGGCACGGATTTTTGTAGGCTCTCGCGCTCACAGAACTCCGTGCGCACAATAAGTATTTAAGTATTCACTTGATTCTACGCCTGGCATGAATTGTCTGCAAATGCTGCCATTTTGCTCGGGGATCTTCGCGGTTTCAAGGATACCTCGGGAAGATAAAGGTGTTCCTAAATTCCAAAACCCCGCCGGATGGCGGTCTTGGGCAGGGCGGGCTACAGGTCGCCGCGGGAAGGCTTTGGAGAGGATCGTGGGCATGGATCAGGTCACGTCTTGCTTCTTGAAGATCTTGGTTTTACCTTTTGCTTACCCGGCGGGTTTGGTGGGGATTCCGGCGAAGCCGAACGCTGAATCCGAGATGATGCCAACCGGCATTCCGGGATGCCCACGCAGGCAGAAGCCATCGAAATGGCGAGAGAGAGTTGAACCCAAGCCAGACTTATCACAACCGACCTCCTGAGCGCCCCTCGCTCGGGCTAATCCCGTTTCTTAGCAAGCACCCGGACCGTGACCGCATCGTAACCGATCGGGCCGACCTTGCGCTCCTGATAGAACTCTAGCTCAAATGCGTTTTCAAGTGCAGATCTCAATGCTCCTGTCTTGGGCAACTCCTGGTAGTTGCCCCCACATCCCGGAACCGTTTCGAGGAGGAGGTATCCACCCGGCGACAGCGACCGTTCAAAGCAGGGAAACCAGTTCCGGAAGGAGAAAATGGATGTTAATGATGCCTCCCGCAACACTTGCGCTGAACGGCCATGGGTCCTTGACCAGGTCCAGCTGTTGCAGTGATAACTTCGAGAAGGCTTTTCTCAATTCAGTGCGACGCAGGCGCACGACGTGCGCTTGTAGAGTGGTCAGGTCCCGGTCCACGCAAATGACGGTGCAACCGAGCTGAGCAAGGGCTAGCGCGTTGCGGCCGGAGCCACACGCAACATCAAGAACCGGCTTCCCCGCCGCGGCGTCGGCCATTTTCTGAGCAAATCGTCGAACCAGAGGAGAAGGCGCCAATCCATCGTGGACCAAGTCATCGTCTGTCTTGCGTTTCATGCGAAAATCGCCGACTACCGAGCCTAGTCCCGCCTACACCGAGGATACGGACTGGTTGTGGTGGCGGAACGCGCGGATGTGAGTGCTGTGCATTTTTTGGGCGCTCTGAAATAGGCCGCCGCATTGTTCGAGGGCGTTGCACTCTTGACATTCTGGAAGGTAGACGTTTTTCCAGTCGGAGATGGACTTCCGCGCGAACTTCCAGAGTGATGGCCGCAGCAGACAGAGTTGGGTGTTGTAGATGGACACGTTCATGCCTCGGGTTGCAAGGATCTCTACTGCCGCTTCGAGTTGGTCTTGGTAGTCCACGGGGTCGATCCAGAGTTGTTCTTTGTTGCGCGGCGTGTACCCGGTCGGCTCCAGGCCCATGAGCGCGACGTGGATGACGAACGGGAAGTTCCGGTACACGTACTCAGCGAGGTGCGCGAGGCGTGGAATCGTGAGGCGGTGGAGGACCACGCGGATTTCCACCAGAACGTTGTGTCGCGCGAGCTGGTGCAAGCCCATCACGGTTTGGTCAAAGGCATGCCTGGCTTGGACAACGTGGTCGTGCGCGGTCGAAGAATCAGAGTATAAGGGAATGCCGAGCACTAGCCGCGGATGATTCGCCTCGACAAAGTCCCTCGTGAATGCAGGCCACGCGAACAAGCGACCATTCGTGAGCATGTGCACGTCGGTATCAGGAAGTTTTTCCCGCAGTGCCCGCAGGATACGAAACAGGCGATGGCGCAAGAGCGTCGGCTCGCCCCCAGTGATACCCAGGTAGGTCACGGTCGAGGGCATGAGCCGGACGAGCTCCAGGTTGATCTCCGTGAACTGTTCCGTATCATCCTTGTCCTTAGGCGGCTGCGAGCACATCAAGCAATTGCTATTACACCGCTCCGTCATGAACAGATTGTTGTGGACGGAATCCGGCCGGTAGAGCGTCCGGACGAAGCCGGTCTGCGGCTGCAAGACCACAATGTCATCGTCACGCAAGTGGTCGATGTCGCGAACGGAATGCGCCACCGGCAACGCAAGCGCACTGAACAGTGCGCTGTGGTCTTGTGCGCGCGAGGGCGTGATGATCGCACGAAATCCCGTCCAGTCTCGAATACTCCGATCATCGAGCGACCCGACAAAAATCCTGTCGGAACGATCAATGCTCGGCACGGCGGTGGTCGCGACCTTCCCCACAATTGCCGTATCGAAATGCAACGGTAGACCCGCGGTGGTTAGCCGCATGTCGTCACCCGATCCCCCATGTCCTTGACGCTCTGATCGCGAATCCAGGCGAACAGGATTCGATCGATCTCTGGGTCCCCCCGGCCAATGAGACCAAAAAGGAGCTTCATGATCTCCATGTTCTTGTAACAGAACGCACTCGTGGGCCGATGACCGAAGAGATCACCTTGGGTCGCGTGATGAAACACAGGATCAGCGCCACAGTAAGGCTGGAACGCGCACGCAGCGCAGCCTGGCAGGGTCTCGTTGCACGATGCCGCAAGTAGGCTCTGGAACGCATGCCCGGAGAAGATGCTGTGGTGCGAGTCGCGGTGCACATTCCCGAGGCGGAACGTCGTGTCATGCATCTCGGCGAGCATGCGCGCTTCATCGCTCGCGTACACGTCGCCGTCATAGTTGTACACGAGCACACTCACGCCAGCGCCCGCCGGGGATTGCAGGTCGACGTACCCGGTGGAGTACGGCGTGAGGATTTTGGTCAGGATGATTTTCGCGTAGACTTCCTGCAGGTCAACACCTTGCTTGTTGAGCGTGAGAATGTAGTCAAGACCGCGCTGGTAAAACGCGAGGAAACGGTCCATCTCATACCCGGTCCGGTGCCGACTCTTCACGGCAAAACCGTACGGGCTAATCGGTCGCAGAAAAATCGACCGGAAGTTCATCCTGACGTACTCGTCAATGATCTCAATCGGGTAGTCGAGTGAGCGTCTCGTTGTCGTCATGAGCGCAGCCACTTGATCCATGCCGAGGATGTCCCTTGCGCGCGCAATGTTCTGGACGGTCAGTTCATAGCTATTGTTTCCGGGCCGGGGTCGGTTCGCGTTGTGCAGAAACGCTGGGCCATCAAGGGACGTGGAGATTTTCACGTGTTCGTCGCGGAAATACCGCAGCATGTCATCCGTCGCGTTCGCCAGATTGGTGACGACGACGATGTCGAGATCCTTCCCTGCAGACGCAGCGAGTTCCTTCGCGCGCGGCACGATCTCGGTGATCCGGTCGAACGCAAGGAGCGGTTCCCCGCCTTGGAACTCCAACGTCACGGCCTTGCTCGGTGACCGCATCATCAACGCGAGCGAGCGCTCTGCGGTCGCGAGCGTCATGTCGTACTTCGACCGGTCGGCAGACTGGCGCGAAACCTGGCAATAGTGGCACGAGTGATCACACCGCAGCGTGACCACAAGAATGTGCAGCTTCGTGAACCCCGTCAAGAAACTCTTCTTTGTCCGGTACTTCGTGGCGAGCACGTCCAGTAGCGGGGCAGAGTCGTCGTCGTACAGGAATTGCTTCGCCTTGAGCGTCTGATACACGTCCGATCCGGTGTCGAGCTGATGCTGGGCTAGCGCGCGCACCGTGCCACGGTCCCCGATATAGTAGTCGCCGACGTCGTTCACGAGCACCTCGCGCTGGTCACTCAGCGCCATGAACCGGAAGGGCAAGAGGTGATACGAACCGGGCGCGCCGCCGTACGTCTCGATAGTGTGGAAGGTGCGTGCCACGGATTGCTAGGCTCCGCTGAGCAACTCTTGCGCGGAGAGCTCCAGCGCGTAGTTCAAGAAATCGTCGGGCACCGTACTCGGGCTGGTGTGCTTGAGTGAGAACCGGACGTGCGTCACCTCTCCTTCGTCATGGGCCTCGACCACGACGAGGTGGCCGAACGCGCGCATCGTCTCTTCGATGGCAGCGGAGGTGTACACGTCGTGCGTCAGTGTGACCTCGGCAGCATCTCCTGGCGGCATCATGTCGTTGGCTCGATGTGCACGAGGCTATTCTCGCGCTGGGAGGCTACATCCACGGGATCGCCGGGGTCGCCGGGAGGGGTATCTTCGAGCAAGCCGGCCTCGGCGAATGCCTTGGCCACGAGCAGCTCACGGATCTGACCGGTTTGGGCCTCGATGTCGTGCCGGAGCTGATGGTCGAGCAACGAGTTGAGAAACTCGCCGGCGATCTCCTCCAACGTCTCCACGACCGGCCCAGGCTTCGCGGCTTTGGGCTTGAAGTGGACGCGGAACAATCCAGGACCCGTGCGCGTGATATAGAGGTAGCAGCGATCCGTGAACCAGTAGGCCGTTCGTAGCACGGCGTCACGGGCATACACGCTCTCGTTTACATCGACGGAGAGCACGTTGTCGTGGATGGCGAAGAAGCCCGAGGGCGAGTGCATAAAAACCCTGCGAGGGCGGGTTGCCTCACGATGTCAAGCCGCGAAACGAAAGTCCCTCGTTTATGCGAAACTGCTGGAGTGATGCGACGCGTGGGATGCGTGCGACGCATGCGAGCTATGCGACCCGTGTCCGGCGAGCATTGCATTCGTCTCGGCACCCTGGAGTACCAATGGAGCAGCGCTACTTGTGCTCGTCGGCGACGGAGCTGCTTGTACGCTGGGCGTGGCGATGGGCAACGCGGATGCCGACGGCGTCATGCCGAGTCCTGCCAAGGCGGCGCCACCCAGCAGTACGATCTTCCCGAGTGGTCCGACACCCTGCGGCGTCTTGGGAGCGAGCAACTCGCGCTTCTTCTCTAGTTTCGGCACGTCAGCCATAAGTAATCTACTCCTAGTGTAGGGTAGTATAGGCGAAATCCGAGATCGAAAGCAAGTCACAAATGCAAGCAATTAATCAGGGATGGAGGGCCAGCCCGATACCATCAGCTCTCTCCAGTACCCTTTTATTTATGGCAACGTGTTTATTATCTTGTGTTTACCATGCTCCGGAGGTCCAGTTGAGCCCAATATTTCATCAATGGTGCGGGCCAAATTCGAGACCCCGACCGCCGGACAAATCCAGGCCTCCTGGTCCCGAATTGGTCCGTCCATATCCGTTACCCACCAGGCCACACCAGCAGCCAATCGTCATTGACGCGCAACACACCTCCCGGTACGCTACGTCACATCAGACCCCCCACGCCCACGACGCCCACGCTAACTGCGCTCCATCAAATCCTCCCGCTGACCATCCAATCGCGCGATAGCCCTAATCTGTGTCATCGATGACCAGCGCATCCCGCCAACCGAATCCACCCTGTCCTGAGTGCCAATCTCGCCAGACGCTCAAGAAAGGGAAGCGCCGCAATCGCATGCGCACGTTGCAGGTGTTTAAGTGCGGCGAGCCCCAATCACAAAGAATTGGATCGCGGCACCTTGCGGGCGATCCTTCGCGGTGCCGGGGTGGCAGTAGACGAGTTTATCGCGCTGCTGGGATGAATTCGCGAACCGCATTCTCCCTGAGCGGTGAGACTGGTACGCTAAGCAGAGCCGTACCGATGAGGGAGTCCTGTGGCGCAACTTCGTGGTCCTTGAACGAGGTATCTACTATATCGACCAGCCCGCAGGGGAAGCACACCTTCAGTTCTTCGACTTCGCCGCCGGCAAATCCTCGGACGTGGCTCGGCGGGCCGCTCGTACATGCCATTTAGTGGCCCATTGATATCCTACATGGGAAGGGGCTACAATTCCTCGTATGGGCTCTGCCACATCGCTCAGCACAGGGAACCGTACAGATGAACGCCGGGATCGATCTTACAACTTGGACGGCTATCAATCTTCGAGTGATGCCAATTTAGGGGCGGTCGGAACTGCATGGCCCTGACGC
>ORMF010815959.1_pt1 | contig 14470 bp, 12 predicted proteins | sample 1779871 | NCBI WGS metagenome assembly ORMF01 (sample SAMEA104232316, study PRJEB22302) | groundwater metagenome | biome: forest; feature: aquifer; material: groundwater | place: USA | collected 2011-08-07 | depth 5.4 m | reverse complement strand
CGCCGACGCCCGGCACGCCCGCGCCCGGGGCCGCCAGGGCGGGGGCGAGCCGCAGCGCCAGGCCCGCGAGGTCGAACGGGCCGCCGTCCGCGACGTGGATGACGGTCATCGCAGGAGTATAGAGCCGCCGCGAGCTGCGCGTGTTGCCCAGGACGAGCGAAACGGCAGCTCGCTCCCCCTACGTCCGGCTCCCCGTGGGGACGACCTCGGTCGCGCCCTGGCTGCGCGCGTGCGCCAACGCCGCGCGCGCGAAGTCGCGGAACAGGGCGTGGGCTTCCGTCGGGCGCGACTGGAACTCGGGGTGGTACTGAACGCCGATGAACCACGGATGGCGTGTGAGCTCGATGGACTCGACGAGCCCAGACACGGGATTCCGGCCCGAGAGTCGCATCCCCGCCGCCTCGAACCGCTCGGCGTACGCGGGGTTGAACTCGTAGCGGTGGCGGTGGCGCTCGACGATGCGGTCCTTGCCGTAGGCCGCGCGGATGCGCGTGCCGGCGACGAGGTCGCACGGGTAGCCGCCGAGGCGCATCGTGCCCCCCTTCTTCGTGATCGCGCGCTGCTCGGCGAGGAGGCAGATCACGGGGTCCGGGGTCTGATCGTCGAACTCCGAGGAGTTCGCTTCCGTGAGACCCAGCACGTTGCGCGCGAACTCGATCGTCGCGACCTGCATCCCGAGGCAGATCCCGAAGAACGGGATGCCGTTCTCACGGACATGCCGGATCGCGCGCAGCTTGCCCTCGAAGCCGCGCTCCCCGAAGCCGCCGGGGACCAGCACGCCGTGCGCGCCCAGGATCGCGTCGACGCCGTCGCGCTCGATCTCGCGCGTCCCGATCTTGCGCACGCGCACCTTGCAGTCGTTCTCGATGCCGCCGTGCGTCAGGGCTTCGTAGATCGACTTGTACGCGTCGTGGAGCTCGATGTACTTGCCGACGACGGCGATCTCGACCTCGTGGCGCGGGTGCTTGATGCGCTCGATCATCGCCTCCCACTTGTCGAGGCGGGCGGGCACGTCCGGGAGGCCGAGCTTCTTCGCGATGAGCCCATCCAGACCCTGCGTGCGCAGCACGAGCGGCACCTCGTAGATCGAGTGCTCGACGTCGCACTCCTCGATCACCGCGGCGGGCTCGACGTTGCAGAACATCGCGATCTTGCGCCGCGAGTCGGCCGGCATCGGCTGCTCGGTGCGGCAGATCAGCACGTCGGGTTGGATACCGATCTCGCGCAGCCGTCCCACCGAGTGCTGCGTGGGCTTGGTCTTGATCTCGCCGCTCGCCCTCAAGTACGGCAGGAGCGTGAGGTGGATGAACATCACGTTGGCACGGCCCTGGTCGAAGGCGAACTGGCGGATCGCCTCGAGGAACGGGAGGCTCTCGATGTCGCCGACCGTGCCGCCGACCTCACCCAGAACGACGTCGACGCCAGGCTCGCCCAACTGGCGGATCGCGTCCATGATCTCGTTGGTGACGTGCGGCACGACCTGAACCGTCCCGCCGAGGTAGTCGCCGTTACGCTCCTTGCTGATCACCGCGTTGTAGATGCGGCCCGCCGTGTAGTTCGACGTGCGCGACATCTTCGCTTGCGTGAAGCGCTCGTAGTGGCCGAGGTCCAGGTCGGTCTCGGCGCCGTCCTCCGTGACGTAGACCTCGCCGTGCTGGAACGGGCTCATCGTGCCCGGGTCGACGTTCAGGTACGGGTCGAGCTTCTGGATGTTGATCTTGAGGCCGCGCGACTCGAGCAACAGGCCGATCGCGGCGGTGGTGAGGCCCTTGCCCAGGCTCGAGACCACGCCGCCCGTGACGAAGATGTACTGAGTCACGGCCGGCTACTTGGCGCGCCGGCTGTACTCGCCCGCCGTGTAGATCTCGAGGCCGCCCTGCAGCTTGAGCAGGAACCGCGCGGCCTGCGTGAGCCCGTCCTTCGTGGTCACGTTGACGCGCTCGTTCGTGGTGCGCGTCTCGTTGCGATCGAGGCCCTCGCGGAACGACGTGATGATGCCGGACTCCGCGTCGATCTTCCCGCAGATCTCGCCGGTCTCGGTGGTCCGGATGTCGTACACGAAGTACTGGCCCTCGTAGCGCTCCGTGTCGTTCGTCCCCATGTGGACGATCGACGCGGCCGCCTTGCGGTCCTCGGTCACGACCCATGTGAAGCGGGCGACCACCGCGTCCGGGTCGACGACGTGGATCTGCTTCTCGGGTTGCGGCTCGGTCACGGGGGTCGTTTCGCACGCGACGAGCAGGAGCAAGGTCGCGGCGAGCAGGGCGAGGCGGGCAGGCATGCGGGCGTTCCTCAGGGGGGCGTCGGACGTCGGATTATAGGGAGGACCCCACACCCTGCAAGGACGCGCCGCCCAGGGATCCGGGTGCGAGTCTCGGTAAGCCCCTGACCGGTAACCGGGTTGCCTGGAGCGTGTCGTTTCGGTGGAGGAATGCGCGTCGGGGGCGAGGTGACGCGTCATAACCTCCAGCGCGCATCGCAGTTATGGAAGCGTCTCCTGGGAGCTTCCGCCCGGCGCGATTCTTGCTAGAATCCGGTCGAGCCTTACCCTGCCCGCAGTGTTCGCACGCGCGCGCATTCTCTGCCGAGATTCCGCAGCAAGATGGACCCGTTGCTCACCGATCCCGAGGTGCTCCAGGCGCCGCTGATCTCGATCGCGGTCTTGCAGTACGCGTTCTTCGCCCTCGTCATCGCCGCGATGTACACGGACGTCTCCTCCCTGATCGACACGAAGGAAGGACGCGTCCCCAACTGGGTGACGATGCCGGGGATTTTCGGCGGGATGCTGCTCAACGCCCTTGCCGTTCCGTCCTGGTACGACGGCGTGTCCCACTCGGCGAAGGGCTTCGCCGTCGGCTTCGGGCTGTTCTTGGTCCTGTACGCAATGGGTGTGTTCTCGGCCGGCGACGTCAAGCTCATGGGGGCCGTCGGCGCGATGACGGGTTGGTACTTCACGCTGAACGCGATCCTGGCGACCACGATCATCGGGGGGTTCGTCGGGGTCCTGCAGTTGGGGTGGCGGGGGCTGGTCCAAATGTCGAGAGACGGTGGAGGCCCGGCGGATGCGGGCGGCCCGACCGCGTCGTCCCCGGCCTCGCTCGGACTCGAGCCCCGCGCCGATCGGATCCCGGTTCACCTCGTCGAGGCCGGTGTCCCGGCACCGTCGAGCCTGGCACCGTCGACCCCGGCACCGTCGAGCCCGGCACCGTCGAGCCCGGCAACGTCCAGCCCGGGTGCGGCCGTGCGCAAGGACGCCCCCGCTCACTTGCCGTACGGCTTGTGCATCACGCTGGGCTGCTTCGTGATGTTCTACAAGCTCAAGGGCAACTTCTTCCTTCCTCTCGCGGGTCGGTTCGGAGGCTAGCGACATGCACGCGAAAAACGCGCCCGTGTTTTCCGAGCGCGCCGGTGACGCAGCGCGGTCGATCCTGCACGCCATCGCACGCGCGATCGCTCGGTTCCACCGGGACGAGCGCGGGCAGGCCATGACCGAAGCGGCGATCGTCCTGCCGATCTTCGTCACCACGATCGCGATGACGCTCGAGCTGTGCGTGCTCGCCACGGTGAAAAGCGTCGTCAACTTCGGGGCGTACTCGGCGTGCCGCGCGGGCATCGTGCACAACGGAGACCCCGAGTGGATGGTTTTCGCGGCGTCGCTCGCTCTCTCGCCCGTCACGCAGTCGAACATCCTGCCGGCCAAGGTCGGGACTCAGAGCTACCGGACCTACGGCACCTGGGAGTGGGAGGGGCCGAAGGACCGGCGGGAGGCGGGCGATGGCAAGGCCGCCGTCTCGTACTCGGGCGGATCGTTCATCGACTCGGGTGCCGGAGGGCGCGGGCTCGGCCGAACCCTCAACCTGGTCGCGGGCACGGGCATCGCGCTCTTGCAGTTCAACAAGGCATACAGCACCGCCGAGTACTTCATGCTCGATGCGGTGGATATCTCGGGGTTGCTCGCCAGCGTCACGAGCATCTCGTCGTTGGACGACATCCTGAACATCATCGATACCGTGCAGGGCCTGGTCGACTCGTTCGACAAGCCGATCAACCGGCTCCAAGTGCTGGTCGCGGACCCGCCCGACTCCACGACGGTCGCGGCCGAGACGGGCACGTTCACGGGGTTGTTCGAGTTCGCCGAGTCGGATGTCGCGGCGCTCGGGACCACCACCGACGACCTCATGACCGAGACGGGCGCGACGAAGACCGGGATCAACTTCATCGACATCCGCAGTGGCCGGAACAAGAGCCTGCGGTTCCGCGTGCGGCTCATCCATCGCCACATGCTGATCTTCCCGTTCCTGCGCGGCATCTACGGCAACGTGTTGGAGCGCCGGGACGAGCAGGGCACGAGCCTGTCCGACGAGGAGCAGAGCGTCGTCACGCTCGGAACGTCGCTCGGTATGGTCGAGATCACGGGCGACGCCGTCATGCAGATGCAGAGCAACCTCACACTGGCCGACGACTAGGAGCGACCATGAGCAGCGGCGAACCCATGCGACTCAGTTGGATGCACCTGGCGGGTTTCCTCGTCGTCTCGGCGGCCGTGTTCGTGCTCGGCCTCGCGAGCGGCCGGCTCGAGGCCCGTAAGCCCGCCCAGGCGCGTGCGACCGACCTCCCGGCGACCGGCGGCCGTGGCGAGGCTCAGGTGCGCCAGATGAGCCAGACCGAGTCGACGTTCATCACGGAGATTCCGACGTACCCGCGGACCACGACGACCGAGATTCCGGCCGGCACCGCCAAGGACGCGTTCGGGTTCCCGATGCGGACGAAGACGTTCACGACGAAGGACCCCGTCGAGCAGGTGATCACCTGGTACGAGGACACCTTCGCGATGAAGGGGCACCACGTCTACCGCGTGATCAACGACGCCTTCTGCGCCGTCGGTGCGGTCGACACGCTGCGCAAGCAGATGTACTACATCTCGATCACGGAGCAGGGCGACCGGCGCTTCGTCGCGGCGGCCTGGAGCGACGGCACCCAGACGCCGTCCAAGAAGACGGAGCTGATCCCGCTCGACCTCGGCGAGGCCCAGCCGATGATGCTGACGGGCGACGGCAAGCACCACGAGATGGCGGTGTACGTGGTGGAGGGAATGCCGGGCGAGGCCTACGCGAAGTACGGCCGCCAGCTCGAGGCCAAGGGGTGGAGGTCGACCGAGCCGCCCGGCGAAGACGTGGCTCGCAAGCTCCGAGACCGCCAGCGCTGCTACGTGATGGGGGACCGCGAGCTCGTGATGACCGCCAACGTGAATGACGGGCGGACGGTGCTCATGTGCATGGTCTCGCCGCGCGCCGGGTAGACCCCAATCGAACGGACGAACACACGAACGACAGCCCCTCGGGGCGAGAACGCTTGTCGGGAGGGAGTGCGATGCTAGAATCCCTGTCGCGTTTCTATCGCGATACTCGTGCGCAGGCGATGACCGAGTACGCGATCCTGGTGTCGTTCTGCGCGATCTCGGTCATGGGCTTGATCGGGCCACGCGGCGACGCCTTGATCGACTCGATCATGTTCTTCACGGACCAGATCATGTTCGTGCTCAGCCTACCGATGATCTAGGTCGCCCGCGCCCCCTCCCCTTCCCCGAAGCAACCTCTCTCACTAGCGAGACCGTACCGATGGGCAACAAGATCGCCATCATCCTCGCCCTGGTCCTGGGCGGCATGGCCGTCTACCTGGTCCGAAGCCACCTCAACACCACGAAGGAGTCGTTCGTCGGCGAGCAGATCCAAATCGTGGTGGCGAGGGACAAGATCGCGAAGGGCATCGCGATCGGCGACAAGCACTTGGCCGCCAAGTGGGTGCCCGCCAAGTTCGTCCAGACCAGCGGCATGATCACGAAGTGGGAGAAGCACAACACGCTGCTCGGCGGCAAGACTCGCTACGAGGTCTCGCCCGGCGAGTTCATCAACGAGAAGATCATCGACTTCGGCAAGTTCGACACCGAGGGCGGCATCCTCGTGAAGACCGGGCTGCGCGCCTACACGATGTCGGCCTCCGGCGAGGGCGCGGTCGCGGGTCTGCTCGTGATCGGCGACCGCATCGACATCATGGGCACGTTCCTGATCCTCGGCGCCGAGGCCGGGATCGGCGGCGAGCGGACGCAGAAAGCGCGCACGATGTTCCTGATGCAGGACGTCGAGATCAAGGCGCTCGACCAGGTGACCACGGGCAAGACGAGCGGCTCGTTCGGCATGCTCACGTTCGAGCTCGCGCCGATCGAGTGCCTCGTCCTCGAGTTCGCGTCGAACACGGGCAAGGTCAAGCTGGTCAAGCGCAACAGCGACGACCGCTTCGTCCAGTACGACCCCGAGCAGCGCATCGAGGTCCACCGCGAGAACCTGCTGGACTTCATCAAGATCGCGAGCCAGCACCGCGCCAACGTCGGCAAGGCGGAGGTCGGGCTCGGCAACCGGTAGGCGCTACAGCCTCCTCGGGGCGCGTACGCGCCCCTTGCACGATCCAAGAACGCGACCGGGCTCGGTGCCCGCGTCGCGTTTTTTTTGCTGCCTGAATGCGCGCGATCGGCGAGTCGGTATAATCCGCGCCGTCACTTTGGCGAACCAGCTTGCCACGCGTATTCGGATAAGCCATGCCGACGCTGATCGTCAGTCTCGAAGGACACGGGTCGCAAGTGTTGCCGATGAACGCGTTTCCGTTCGTCATCGGCCGCATCGACCAGAACCACCTGGTGCTCGAGGCGCCCAACATCTCGAAGCACCACTGCCGCATCAACCACGAGGGGCAGAACTACCTCCTCGAGGACCTCGGCAGCAGCAACGGAACGTACGTGGACGGGGCCCGCATCCAGGGCTCCGTCCCGATCAAGAACGGATCCCGGATCGACCTCGGGGCGTTCACGATCGTGTTCCGCCTCGACCAGCGCGAGCAGCAAGGCGCGCAAGGCGATCGCGAGAGCTTCCTCCGCGAAAAGATGCGTGCGGAGTACGAGGACTTCAAGCGCAAGCTGCACCACGAGATGCTCTCGCGCCGCGATATCCAGAAACTGGACGTGATCGAAGAGGACGCCGAGACCGTCAAGAACAAGACGACGCACGCGATCCGCGAGATCATCAACGCCAAGGCCGCCGAGGGTAAGATCCCGCCGAACGTGCAGCACGACGTGCTGCTCAAGGAGATGGTCGATCTCGCGCTCGGGCTCGGGCCGCTCGAGGATCTCCTCGCGGACGAGTCCGTGACGGAAATCATGGTCAATCGCTGGGACCGGATCTTCATCGAGCGCAAGGGCAAGATCACCCTGTCCGACAAGCGCTTCATGGACGACAAGCAAGTCGTGAACGTGATCCGCCGCATCATCGCGCCGATCGGGCGTCGCGTTGACGAGAACACGCCGATGGTCAACGCGCGCTTGCTGGACGGGAGCCGCGTCAACGCGGTCATCAATCCCGTGGCCATCAGCGGGCCAGCGATCTCGATTCGCAAGTTCTCCAAGAAGGCGTTCGGCGTCGAGGACCTGATCAAGTTCGGCGCGCTCACCTCCGAGATGGCGGCGTTCATCAAGACGTGCGTCGAAGCCAAGAAGAACATGATCATCAGCGGCGGCACGGGCTCGGGCAAGACGACGCTGCTCAACCTGTTCGGGACGTTCATCCCGTCGGACGAGCGGCTCGTAACGGCCGAGGACGCGGCGGAGCTGCGGCTTCAGCACATGAATCTCGTGTCCCTCGAGGCCAAGCCGGCCAACATCGAAGGGAAGGGCGCGATTCCGATCCGCGACCTCGTGATGAACTCGCTGCGCATGCGCCCCGACCGCGTGGTGGTCGGCGAGTGCCGTGGCGGCGAGGCGTTCGACATGATCCAGGCGATGAACACCGGCCACGACGGCTCGATGACCACGATCCACGCGAGCTCGCCGCGCGAGGCCGTCAAGCGGCTCGAGAGCCTCGTGCTCATGGCCGGCTTCGACATGCCGGCGAAGACCGTGCGCGATCAGGTGGCGGCCGCGGTGCGGATGTTCGTGCAGACCCTGCGCTACTCCGATGGCTCGCGCAAGGTGTCGCACATCACCGAGGTCCAGGGCATCCGCAACGAGGAGATCGTCCTTCAGGACATCTTCATTTACGACCAGACCGGGATCAACGAGCAGGGCAAGATCATCGGCCACCACCGAGCGACCGGCAACATCCCGAAGTTCTATCCGGAGCTCGTCGAGCAGGGCTTCAAGGTCGACATGGGGATCTTCTACTAGCGATCGTCGGGAACAGCTATGTCGAGCGCGCACCTGACGGTGCGCTCAGCTATGTCGAGCGCGCACCTGACGGTGCGCTCAGCTATGTCGAGCGCGCACCTGACGGTGCGCTCAGCTATGTCGAGCGCGCACCTGACGGGGCGCTGGCGCGCGACGAGCGCGCAGTTGACGATGCGGTGACCCAAGGCTAACGATCAGCGAGGTGATGCGAGATGGTGCAGACGCCGTGGGGGGCCTGGTGGATTCTGTCCCAGGTCGACGGATACGAGCAGCTGATGGCCTCGAGCGAGACCGAGTACATCATCTACGCGTTGATCGTGATGTCGGTGTTGCTGTTCGTTTTCTCGGGCATGCTGTTGTTCCAGCGCGGGTTCGAGGACTACGAACAGAACTACCTGGCCTCCGGGGCGCAGAACCTCGACAGCCTGTATCTGTCGATTCCGCCCGAGCACTTGATGTACATCTCGATCATGCTGTTCTTCCTGCTCACGGGGCTCGGCTCGGTGGTGAGCGGCAAGTTCCTCGTCGGCATCTTCTTCGGCTTCCCGGCGCTGTTCTTTCCGTCGATCCTGTTCCTCGTGCTCGGGCATCTCCGCTTGTCGAAGTTCGAGAACCAGCTGCCCGACGCGCTCGACAACCTCAAGAGCTCCGTCCAGGCTGGGCTGTCGCTGCCGCAGTCGTTCGAGGTGCTGGTTCACGAGAGCCGCGACCCCATGCGCCAGGAGTTCCGGGTCGTGTGCCAGGAGATCGCGCTGGGCGTTCAGCAGAGCGAGGCGCTGACGAACATCATCCGCCGCACGCCGCTCGACGACCTGCGCATCGCGGTCAACTCGATCAACATCTGCACCGAGCAGGGTGGCGACCTCCCGGGCATGCTCAAGACCGCCTCGACGGTAATCCGCGACCGCCTCGAGCTGTCGGGCAAGCTGCGCGCGATCACCAGCCAGGGAAAGATGCAGGGCTTGATCGTCGCGTCGCTGCCGATCGTGCTCATCTGGGTCGTCGGGATCATCGACCCCGTGTACATGAAGCCGCTCCTCACCACGTTCTGGGGGTGGGCGATGATCGGCTTGATCTGCATCATGGACGCCATGGGCTACCTGTGGATCCGGGCGATCGTCAACATCGAGATCTAAAGGACAACCGGACATGGACGAATTGACCGGGCTCCCTGCCGTTCCCGTACAGATCTACGTCGCCGTCGGAGCATCCGTCGCGCTGTTGGTCTGGGGGTTCTACTCGCTCAACGCCGAGATCAAGGCGGCGGGCAGCGGCGCGCTCACCGAGGAGTCCCCCGAGTCGGCGCTGTTCCTCATGATCGCGCCGTACGTGCGGGTGTTTGGCCAGACGGTGGTCTGGTTCTTCTTCATCTTCAAGCCCGGACCGAGCGGCGGCGGCCTCGGCGTGTACATCTGGAACCTCTACGATCGGCTGAACAGCAAGATCGGCGAGGATCTGTTGCACGCGGGCAAGTCCGACTACCTCGCGCCGCGCGAGGTGTGGGGCCTGTGCGTCGTGGCCTCGATTTCTGGCCTGTTCGCGGGCGCCGTGTTCTGGCAGCAGTTTCCGTCGACGATGATCGTCGTCGTGCCAACGGTCGCGGCGTTCTGGCTGCCGTTCCTGTGGCTGTCGGAGCAGGCCACCCGTCGGCAGAAGGCGATCAGCCGCGGTCTGCCGTTCTCGATCGACCTCCTGGCCCTGATGATGCGCACCGGCCTCGACTTCACGGTCGCGCTCGAGCGCATGGTCCGCGAGCTCCCGCGCGGCCCGATGACGGAAGAGTTCACGAAGGTGTGCCAGCAGCTCCGCATCGGCAGCTCTCGCGAGGAGGTGTTGCGCGAGCTCGCTCACCGCACGGGCGTGTCGAGCGTCGGCATCTTCACCAGCGCCGTGATCCACTCGGATCGGATGGGTGGCGAGATTACGTCCGTGCTCGACATTCAAGCCAAGTCGCTGCGCGTCAAGCGGTTCCAGACCGCCGAGGCGGAGGCCGGGAAGGCGCCCGTGAAGATGTTGTTCCCGCTGCTGCTGTTCATCTTCCCGTGCGTGTTCATCGTGCTGTTCGGACCCCTGCTCATCAAACACAAGCTCTCGTAGACCCATGCCCTACGTCGTGATGCTGTCCGGCGCCGCCAAGGGGAAGGCGATCAGGCTCGAGGGACCGGTGACGATCGGTCGGCACAAGTCCTGTGAGCTCGTGATCCGCCTCGCTCAGATCTCGCGGCGGCACGCACGGATCGTCCCCGTCGGCGACGGATGGGTCGTCTCCGACCTGGGGACGCAGAACGGCACCCAGGTCAACGGCCAGAACATCACCGAGCACCACCTGGTCGACGGGGACGAGATCTCGATCTCGTCCGTGCAGATGCGGTACCGCGACGAGAAGGCGGTCATCGCAGCCGGCGGCGCGGCCGGCAATGTCGCGCGCGCATCTGACAATGCGCTTCCGGCGAGCCTGGTGGCGGGGGCTGCGAGCTCGGCTCCCGCGCAGGCCGGTCCGCCCGCGATCCCGTCGCCTCCGGCGCCGGTTGCCCGGCCGGTCGCGGCTCCCGCATCACCTCCCGTCTCCGCTCCACCGTACAAGGTCGCTTCGCCCGCCATGACCTCGAAAACGTCCACCGACAACGCCGATCACGACGACGACGACACGAATCGCAGCCCGATGCCGGGCGTGCCGCATCCGGCCCCTGCGCCGGCACCGAAGCCGAAGGTCGACGCGCCGATGGCCGGAACCGGGATTCGCTTCGGGCTCGGCACGCTCGGGAAGAGCGGAGATGCTCCGGCGGCCAGCGCGTCCGAGGCGCACGAGAGCACGGCATTCATGGACATGAGCGCGCTCCTCTCCGGGGACAAGGAGGCGACCGAGTTCATCGACATGAAGGAGCTCATGATCGGAGAGGAGCGTCCGACCCTGCCCAAGGGTCCGCTCCTGGGCATGGGCGGCCTGATCGCGGTGCTCGGCGTCGTGCTCGCCGTGCTCGTGGGCACCCGTACACCGCCGGTCGAGCCCACGCGACTTCCGAACCTCGTGATCGAGCGCGGCGACAAGCTCATCTACACGTATCCGCCGTTCGACACGTACTCCCTCGACAACCCGCTCGTCGTCACCGTCCTGGACCAGGGCAACGGCCTCGTTCAGCTCGTCGGCACCCACGAGGGTGTCGCCGAGATCCGCATGGACGTCACGGAGAACGACAAGAAGGTGGTCTACGTCGGGCGCATCGAGGTGATGCTGCCCATCGACAACGTGATCTGCGACGAGATCCGCTCCGAGCACCAGCAGCTCCCGCCGACGGGCCGGAAGAACATGGCCGCGGAGTTCCTCAGCCGCGCGCGCGGCCTGTACCAGACGCGGGCGCAGCACGACCAGAACTTGTTCAAGGCGTTCCTCTACTCGCGTCAATCCTGGTGCCTGCTGGAGCAGTTGGGCGGTCAGTCGGCGATCCAGATCGACGCGAAGGACCTGATGGACAAGTCCAAGGCCGAGCTCGAGGCTCGGTTCAAGGAGACGTCGAACATCGTTCAGCAGCTGATTTCGATCAAGGACTGGAAGTCGCTCAAGGTCAAGCTGGACTTCCTGCTGCGCCTCCTGCCGGACCAACGCGACTGGCGGAACCAGCGGGCGCGGAAGCTGATGGACTTCTATGGCGAGTTCATGCCGAAGGATTGAGCTGCCGGGCGACCCAGCGCCGGGGCGTTTATACTGAGACGTTCATACCGTCGCGACGATGGGCCGGACGTACCGCGAGGCCGTAGCACCTAATCACGAGCACACGCCGAAGGATGTCGACGCCATGAGAATGGTCTTTACCGAGTCCGACCAGAAGCGCGATTTCACGCTTCCCGCCGAGGTCTTCATCGTCGGCCGCCAGAAGCAGTGCGGTCTGTCGATCCGCGACCTGTCGATCTCGAAAGAGCACTGCGAGTGTCAGCTCGTCGGTGACGTGCTCAAGATCCGTGACCTCGGGTCTCGCAATGGGACCTGGGTCAACGGTGAGCGCATCGGCGAGCAGTTCGTCGAGTGCAAGCTCAGCGACGACTTGATCATCGGCAAGGTCCCCGTTCAACTTCTCGGTGCGGAGCAGGCAGAAATGGCCCCAATGCAGTCCGAACCGGCCGATTCCGAGGGCACGATGTTCGACCCGGACTTCGGCTCGGCCGTCGCCTGGAACCAACAGCAGAAGCCCGTCGCACCGGCCCCCGTCGGCGCGCCCGCCCCAGCCCGTCCCGCCGCGATGCCCGCGGCGCCGGCCGCTTGGAACGCCGCGATGGCGGCGCCGGCGCCGGGCGGGCCCTCGCTGTCTGGTCAGGTGTTCGAGCCCGGTCTGCCGCCGACGTCGTTCGCGCTCGGTGTCGGCATCCACTTCATCGGCACGGACGCGACCTGCGCGATCCACCTCTCGTCGAGCGGCGTCTCGGGTAGCCACGCCAAGGTCGAGCACGCGGGGGGCAGCTGGTACATCGAGGACCTCGGGAGCAAGAACGGCACCTACGTCAACAAGCAGCTGGCGACCCGGTCGCCCCTCAAGCCGGGCGACACGGTGTTCATCGGTCCGGTGCGCATCGAGATGAGCAAGCCAGAGGTCGCGGCTGCAGCGCCGGGCATGCCGGCCGCTCCCGGGGCGCCCGCTCCGGCCGCGGCGAAGAAGTCCCCGCTGAAGCTCGTGGTGGCGGTGTTCGTCGTGCTCGGCGGCTTGGGCGCCGCGGCCAAGTTCATGAAGAAGGCGGACGATGCCGGCGGCGGCAGCGGGAGCGGCTCGGGCAAGATCTCGGAGGACGTGCAGATCGCGCAGTTCCGCAACGCCCTCCAGCTCGGCGTGGCCGAGATGGAGAAGGCGAACTACCGCGACGCGTCGACGTTCTTGAGCGCGGCCAACCAGCTCAAGAAGAGCACCACGGTCGAGAGCCTGATCCACCTCAACTCGCTCTTGGCGGAGAAGCCCACCGACAACATCGACAAGCTCATCGAGATCTCGTCCACGGTGATGAAGCTCAAGGACGACACGTGGATCAAGACGGGCGTGATCGAGTTCACCCGCAAGACGTACGAGAAGTGGAGCAAGGAGCGGGACAACGCCAAGTACGCATCGTTGGGCGACGAGCAGTTCGACAAGAGCCTGTACCAGGAAGCGCTCGACTACTACGAGAAGCTCCAGAAGGACAGCGAGTTCAACGTCGTTCGCATGGGCAAGATCAGCACGTGCAAGGCCAAGCTGACCGAGGGCCTGCGCGACGAAGCGAAGGTGCTGATCAAGTCGGCGAATCCGGAGGAGGCGATCGTCAAGCTCAAGGCGGCGATGGTGTTCGCGCCGCACGAGATGCACAACGAGCTGATCAACCTCTTGGGCACGGCCGAGAACAACAAGAAGTACGCCGTCCTGCTGCGGAAGGGCAAGGAGGAGTTCCAGAACGGGAACTTCGACTCGGCCAAGCAGTTCCTGGAGCAGATCCCGGACAAGTCGCTGTACTTCAAGGATGCGGCCGAGACGCTCGAGGCGATCAAGCTCGAGAGCGACAAGCGCGACTCGCAGAAGTTCTACCAGCTCGGCGAGGGCGAGAAGGTGCTGGCGCTGCTCAAGGCCGCGAGCGACCCGTCCCTCGTGGCATTCCGCGAGAAGGTCGACAGCGTGCACGGGATCTACAAGCAGGCCAAGGAGCTGTACGAGCAGGAGAAGTACAAGCAGGCGAACGACATGTGGGAGACGCTGAAGCGGATGGTCGGCGACCCCACGAACCAGTACTACAAGTGGGCCGAGGCGGGCATCAAGGTCGACCCGACCCAGCTTGCGGCGGAGTACGCGAAGGAAGCGCAGGAGAAGTTTGCGGCGGGCAAGTTCCTCGAGGCGGCGAAGCTGAACTCGCGGGCACTCAAGTTCGACGCGAAGAATGCCGACGCGGTCAAGCTGCGGGGCACGATCGAGCGCCAGGTCAACCTGCGCTATTCGATCGAGCGCCAGAAGTGGGAGTCGGGGAGCCTCGACAACCCGTCGTTCCTCAAGTTCGCGCTCGAGCAGTACGTGTTCCTGCGGGCCGCGAACGCGATCCACCCGTTGCTCGCGCAAATGGCCGGGCACATCGTGAAGGCCGGAGGCGAGGTGCCGCCGGAGGAGAAGGAAGGCGAGGACGACCCGAACAAGTAGAGTCGGTCGTCGCACGCGACTCGCGGACCGGCATCGGTCCCACGCCAACCGAGGCCCGACCGCGACGCGGGCGGGCCTCGGGCGTTGAGGGAGGACGCGTCTTCCGAGGAGGGCGAGACAT
>ORMF010681868.1_pt1 | contig 14472 bp, 9 predicted proteins | sample 1779871 | NCBI WGS metagenome assembly ORMF01 (sample SAMEA104232316, study PRJEB22302) | groundwater metagenome | biome: forest; feature: aquifer; material: groundwater | place: USA | collected 2011-08-07 | depth 5.4 m | reverse complement strand
TTTTCCCCGGCAGCGGGCGGCCTGCCCCTCACCCGTCCTTCGGACACCCTCCCCCCATCCGATGGGGAGAGGGACGGGGTGAGGGGTTCGCCGGTCGTCGTCCGTGAGCCGACCACATCCTCCAAATAGACCACTTCGCCCGGCACTTTGAGTTTCACCTTCTCCAAAAAGGCGCGGGAGGTCAGCACGGTTTTGATGTCGCATTGCTTCACGCACGACGCGAGCGCCTCCTCGGAAAGGGTGTAATTCAAATTCACCGGCACTTTGCCAGCCAGCAGCGCCGCGAAATTCACCAACGCGCCCGGCACTGAGGGCGGCAACAGCAGGCCCACCATCTTTTGGCCGGCCCAAACGTTTCGCAACCGGCGTGCGAGGAGAACCGTCCGCACCAACGCCGCGCTGAAACTCAGGGCCGGGGTTTGGGCGCCCACCATCGCCAGACGGAACGGGACGCGCCGGGCCGTTTTTACGAATGCGCGATGCAACGGTTGCATTCGTTCGCGGCGATCGTGCCACGCGGAGGCTTGCAGTTCCTGCACCGCCTGCCGCACCTCGAATGCGGTCGCGCGCGCAGACATCGGCGCCCCGAAGCTCACCGTGACGGGATGCGGAATGCGATGGGGCAATTTCCAGATGAACCGCCGCTTTTCAAAACTGAACAGGCTGCCCCACACCCCGTCCAGCGCGATGGGCACGATGGGCGCGTCCACGTCCTTCATGATGCGCTCCAGTCCGCGCCGGAACGGGAGCAGTTGGCCGATGCGCGTGATCTGGCCCTCCGCAAAAATGCACACGACATGCCCTTCCTTGATCGCGTCGCTGGCGGTTTGCAGCGACTTGAGCAGGTCGCGGGGCCGTTGTTCGGACGAGATGGGAATCACGCCCAGCGCGCGGGCAAACGGTTTCACGTACGGCAACTCATAAATGCTTTTGAGCATCATGAACCGCACGTGCCGGTCCGTCGCGGCGATGAGCAGCAGCGCGTCCACGAACGAAACGTGGTTGCACACGAACAGCGCGCCGCCCTTGGCGGGAATGTTGTCGCGGCCATTCACCCGCACGCGATAAACCGTATGGGTGGCGATCCACAAAAGGAAACGCAGAAAGGCGCTGGGCAGCAACCAGAGGCCGTAAAGCGTGCCCCCCAGCGTGAGCAGGGTGGTCGCCATAAAAACCTGGCGCGCACTCAGGTGCAGTACGCCGCCCAGCAAATAGAAAACGCCCGCCGCGATAAAGATGCCAACGAACGACAGCAGGTTGCTCGCGGCAATGACCGCGCCTTTCTCCTTGTAGTCGGGCCGGTGTTGAATGAGGGCGGCAATGGGCACAATGAAAAAACCGGCGAAGAAGCCATACATTACCAGACCCACGATGACCTCGGTGAGTGAGCGTCCCGATTGTGCGAGGAACGCACCAAACACGGTCATGCCCAGCGAGCCGAGCGGGATCAGGCCGTATTCGATCTTGTTGCCGGAAAGATAGCCCGCCGCAAAACTGCCCACCCCGATCCCAAGCGCAATCGCCGGCATCAGGTAGGAAGTGATCTGCCCTTCGCTCAGATGCAGCAGGTCTTTGCCGTAGGCGTAGATCGTATATTGCTGGATGAGCGCGCCGAGAAAAAAGAAGTAGGTGTTCCCGAAGACCGCCAGCGCGAGCACCCGGTCCCGGCGAATCGTTCGCATCTGCCCCCACAAGTCGGCGAGGAAATTGATGCGCCATTGTTTTGCCGGGTCCGCCGCTGGCACGCGATCAATGCCGAAGCTGGTGATCAGCCCGCACACCGCCAACCCCACGAGGATGACGCCCGCCCACATCTGCGATCCCGTGAAAAATTCGAACAACCAGCCGCCGCCAATCGTGCCCGCCACGATGGCGAGGAACGTGCCGAGTTCCAGCAGGCCATTGCCCCAGGAAAGCCTTTTCTCCGGCAATAATTCCGGCAGTAAGCCATATTTGGACGGGCCAAAAAACGCGCTGTGCGTGCCCATCAGGAAAACGCCCGCCAACAAAATCGGCGCTTGTTGCCACGCCAACCCCGCCGTTGCCAGCAGCATGATGAATACTTCGAGCACCTTGACGCCGATGGTGATGGTGCGTTTGCTGAAGCGATCCGCGAGATAGCCGCCCGCCATGGAGAACAGGATGAACGGCAAGGCGAACAACGCGCCCACCAACGCCATGCGCAGTTCCCGCGAATCGCCGGCGAAATGCGGCAGCGGCATGCCAATGATGAGGAACATCGCCAGCGTGCGATAGACGTTGTCGCTGAACGCGCCCTGGAATTGCGTGACGAAGAGAAACCAGAAACCTCTCGTTGCGTCTGGCGTCTGGGGTCTGGGCGCTGGGTTGGTTTCGTTCATGGCGCAACACTAGCCGTTGGCACGGGGCAGTGTGAATTGAAAAACTTTGGGCGAACATCGCCTGTGGCAATGGCGGAACCGGCTGATTTCTCCCTTGGGACAGGCCGACGCCCGCTGTCCCCAGAACTGGTGACTGGTGGGGAAGGGCGCAGTTTGACACCCGCACCATCAAGCCGTGATCCAGAGTGCGTCCCAGTGGCCGTTGTCGCGGGCTTCTTCCAAGGCATCCAAGTGGCGTAGCCCTGCAGGGGTCCAAAACTGACCGGGCCGCTTGCGGCGGCATTGGCGCGTGCGACAGCCAGACTCCACCGCGCCGCTGCCAATGGGCCAGCCCCGCCGCGCCAGCGCTTGGTAGTTAATTCGCCCGGCATGGCCGGCAAAATAGTTTTGTTCGCGCCGGATGATTTTCCCCAACGCTCCCCGGCGGCGTGGCAGCGCCGCCATCTCTGCCAGCACCGCTGCCTCCTGTCCATGGCGCAAACGATGTCGTCGTGCTGCCACCCAGTCCCGGCGCGCCGCCTCGGCCTTGGGATGCAGCGCTTCGCCCAGCGCCCAGAGGTGTTGGCTGGCGTGGTAGAAGTCCAACAACTGGTGCGCGGCGGCCCAGCGGTCGGCCACCACGTTCCAGATCCACGGCGCGCCGTCGCCGACGGCCAACAGGTGGCGCGCTCGCCCCAAGCCGCCGCGTTGCGCTTCCCAATGCAGTCGCCGGCCCAGTTCCAGACCTTCGCCCTGCCAGCCCACCATCACTTTCTCCACGAGTTGTCCCCGCGCTTCCCGCGGCGCCTGTTCGTGGCGGTAGAACACCCCCAGCTTCATTTCGTGCCATGCCACGCGGGGTTGCTCGGTCTTCCGCTTTCCCCAGCCTGGCCCGCGAAAGCGTACTTGAACCCCATCGAGCATCAGCACCGCCAACGGCGTCGGCGCGCGGGCCGGATGCTTTTCAGGGGGCGGCGCTTGGAGCCGGACCTGGATTTGGGCTTCGGCTTTGGCGCCAAGCCGTTGCACCAAGGCCCGGATCGTGGTGTCCGCCACCGGATACCCGAGTTTGGCGGCCAGGTTGGCCGCGGTCGCATACGACGGAGTCACGGTGCCGAAGTAAGCCAGCTTGTCTTCCAAGGCCGGACTGAGTTGCTGATGGGCGCTCAAACCCCAGCGCTCCCGCAGCGGACAGCCCCAGTGGCCGTCAGCGGGGTCTTTTCCGCGCCACACGTTCAGCGCGACCGGACCGAAAGCCGTGCGCAGGTGCATCGCCTCCTGCCGCCGATGGTGTGCTTTGCGTCCGCTCTGGGGGGAAAACTCCGCCGTGGCGGTTGGCTTCAGCCTGGAGTTTTTCCTCCAGCCGGTGGCACATCCATTCCCGACCTTCCGCTTCCACTTCGAGTTCCATATCCCGCAGGGAGCGGAGTCCGTCTGTTTCCGAGTTCATCCGAGTTCCTTTCGTTCGAGGGTTTCGTTTACTCGGGGAGGAACCGCTGACGCCACCATTACCCCCATATTATGGTGCGGGTGTCAAACTGCGCCCGGTGGGGAACAATGGCTTGCGGGCGGCTTGACACGACTCCTTTCATGGTTATCCTCCCCCGCTCCGGTCAACAGGAATTTCTCCGGTGAACGTGAATCGGGAAGGAAACTGTCGGGCGGTGCTGAAATAATTTATGAAACGCCAGTATCAACCGTCAAAAATCCGCCGCAAACGGCAACACGGATTTCTGAACCGCAATTCCACCAAGAGTGGCAAGGCCACGCTGGCCAACCGCCGGCGCGAGGGCCGCAAACGGCTGACCCCGGTTTAAGTTGGGGCATGGCTGCCGACGCGCCAGCCCGGCGCGGCTTGGGCCGCGGGGCGCGGATCAAGCAAGGCCGCGATTTCATGAGACTGCGCACGGCGGGCCAGCGCGCGGTGAAAGGCTGCTTGATCGCCAACTGGCTGCACCTGCCCGACGCGGAACATTCGCGGCTCGGCGTCGTCGTTGGCAAGAAGGTCGGCGGTTCCGTGGTGCGCAGCCGGGTCAAACGTCTGTTGCGTGAAACTTTTCGCCTCCATCAATATGAATTTGCTCAACCGCTCGAGCTGGTGCTCGTGGCGCGTCCGTCCATTGCGGGCCGAACATTTGCCGACGTGGAGCGCGATTTCATCAGCACCTTGCGGACGGCGGGACTTCTGAAATGAACTTCGCCCAACATGTTTTGTTGCTGGCCGTGCGCCTTTATCGTTGGGTGATTTCGCCGGCGTTGGCGACGTTGTTCGGCCCGGCGGGCGGCTGCCGCTACACGCCGACGTGTTCGGCCTATGCGGCGGAAGCGGTGCAAACCCACGGCGCGCTGACAGGCAGTTGGCTCGCGGCGAAGCGCGTTTGCCGGTGTCAACCGTGGGGCGGGTGCGGGCATGATCCCGTCCCGAGTCCAAAGTCCAAAGGCTTGCGGCTGGAGTCCGCCGTGCCGCGCTAAAATTTCATGGATCGTAAATCTATCATCGTCATCGTCGCCTGCGTGGGGCTGATGTTTTTGTGGACGGGCGTGCTGATGCCAAAACTTTATCCGCCCATCCCGGTCAAGACGCCGCCACCCGGCGCGACCAACGCCGTTGCCCCGGCCCAATCCCCGGCCCTGGCCACCAATACTGCGGCACCGGTACCCGGCCTCAATCCGTTTATCCGTCCGACGTTTGCCACCAACACCGACGCACCATCGGTGGTGCTGACGAACGAGAACGCCCGGTACACGTTCACGCCGCTCGGTGGCGGCTTGAGCGAGATCGCGCTGGTCAAATATCCGGAGGTGATTTCGCACCAGCGCAAGGGTTCGCCGCCCACCAGCAGTTTTGCGACGTTGAACGCCCATGCGCAATTGCCCGTGCTGGCGGTGGTCGGGAGCGAAGCCTGGCAGGGGGACGGGATTTTTGCCCTGACCCACACGGCGAACACCCTGCGCGCCGAGAAGACGCTCGCGGACGGTTTGCGCATCGTGAAGGAGTTTCAACTCGGTACGAATTATCTGGTCCACGCCAGCGTGCGGCTGGAGAACACTTCGAGCCACCCCCTCATCCTGCCGGCGCAGGAGTGGGTGATCGGCACGGCGACTCCGATGGGCGCGGACGACGACGGCTCGGCCGCCGGCATCATGTGGAGCGACGGTGCGAAGAATCAGGACACCCTGTCGCCGTACTTCGACAACAAACGCTTTGGCTGCGCGGCGAGCACGCCGAAGTCGGAGTATCGCGGTGGGGCAAGCAACATTGTCTGGGCCGCGCCCCATAATCAGTTCTTCGCAATCGTCGCCATGCCGGATGCCCCGGCACTGGAAATCGTGGCCCGCGCAATCGAGCTGCCGCGGCCGCTGACGGGGCGTTTTAGTTTTACCAGCAGCCCGGCCCGCAAGGGTTTTGAAACCACGCTGGTTTATCCGGGGTTGACGATTGAGCCGGGGAAGAGCGTCGAGCGCAAGTTTAACCTCTATGCCGGCCCCAAGGAATACCGCACGCTCGCCAGCATCGCGGGCCGGTTGTCGAACAGCGTGGATCAGGTGATGAACTTCGGTTTCTTCGGCTTCATCTCCAAGGCGCTGCTGCTGGGCATGAATACGCTGCATTCGGCGCTGTATATCCCGTACGGCTGGGCCATCATCGTCATCACAGTCCTCCTGAAAATTATCTTCTGGCCGTTGACCGCCATCAGCACCCGATCGGCGAAACGCATGGCTGACATGGCGCCACAGTTGAAGGCGCTCCAGGAAAAATACAAGGACGACCCGCAGAAACTGCCGTCCAAACAATGGGAGTTTTATCGCGAAAACAAGATCAACCCCATGAGCGGCTGCCTGCCCATGCTGGTGCAGTTGCCGGTGTTCTTTGGTCTGTTCGCCATGTTGCGCACGGCCATCGAACTGCGCGGCGCGCATTTCCTGTGGACGGCGGATTTGTCGAAGGCGGATACGCTGCTCATGATCCCCGGCCTGAGCTTTATTCCATTCATCAGCACGCCGGAAGGTTTGCCGTTGAATCTGCTGCCCATCCTGTACATCGCCACGGCCATCTGGCAGACGCATATCACGCCCATGTCGCCCGGCATGGACCCGGCCCAACAAAAAATGATGCGCTGGATGCCGCTGATGTTCCTCGTCATCCTCTACAATTTCTCCGGCGGCCTCGCGCTCTACATGACCGTGAACAACCTGCTGACGATTCTGCAAACGAAAATAACGAAGACCGCCGCCGCCCGGGCATCGGGGTCCCCGCCGCCACCCGTGACCGCTTCGGTATTGACGCCCACGTCAAAAAAGAAAAAATAACCGCCATGAAACCATTCGGCCCTCTGAGTTCCGCCCGGCGCGTTTGATTTATGTCCACCCAACCCAAAGCCACGCTCGAAAAACTTCTCGCCCTCCTCGGCTTCCCGGCGACGGTCGAGGAACACCCGATGGACGACAGTCTCCTGCTGGACGTGAAGACCGACGACTCCGGCCGCCTCATCGGGCGCCAGGGCCAGACGCTTTCCGACCTGCAATACATCACCAATCGCCTGCTGTTCCAGCAGGACAGCACCGCGCCAAAAGTAATGGTGGACGTGGGCGGTTACCGGGCCCAAGCGCGCGAAGCCCTCGTCAAGAAAGCGAAGGAAGCCGCCGAAAAAGTACGCCGTTGGGGTGAAGTGGTGGAATTGGAGCCGATGTCTGCCTTCGACCGTCGCATCGTGCATCATGCGCTGCGCGACGATCCGGACATCGAAACTCAAAGCGTGGAAGTGGGCGGCAGCGACCGCAAGGCGATGCTGCTGCGCCCGAAGCATTGAGGCACGGACATCGCAATTTTTGGAGCGCCGAGCACCAGCTCGGCACGCTCCCCTCGTCCGTAGGAGTCGAGGTGACGGGACTCTAACTTTCATTTTTCCGAGTGAGCCTCCTCACGTCGTGTCGTCTCCTCTAGGATAATTTACTCCGCAAACATCTCCTGCAACTTTCCGACCTCGTGGCGGGTGGTGAATGACTGGAAGGTCTCGCCGCCCTGCCGGTGTTTGAGAAACGCGCGCAGCATCGTTGCCAAAGTTTGCGGGAGCGCGGTCGCGGAGACTCCGGAAAAGATTTGTCGCCCGACGGCTTGATGCTTGCCGAAGCCGCCGCCGACAAAGATATGATAGCCATCCACGCTTTCGCCACCGACCTTCGCCTTCGTACCGAGGCAGCCTATGTCGCCCATGTAATGTTGCGCGCAAGAATTCGGACAGCCGGTGAGATGGATGTTCACGGGCTGGTCCAGTTCGACGTGTTTCTCCAGATACTTCGTCAATTCCAGCGCGTGGCCCTTGGTGTTCGATTGCGCGAACTTGCAATAGCTGTTGCCCGTGCAGGCGATCACCCCGCTGGCCAGGTTGGATTGCTTCGTGCCGAAACCGGCCTTCTCCAACGCCTTCTTCAGCGTCGGCACAAAAGCGTCCGACACATTCGGGATGATGAAGTTTTGCCAAACCGTCAACCGCACTTCGCCGCTGCCGTAGCTGTCGGCCAGCTCCGCCAACCGCAGCATCTGCCGGGGTGTGATCTGGCCGACGGGACAGGTCGCGCCGACGTAGTTCAACCCGCGCTGCTTCTGCGGAAAGTCGCCCACGTGCGAGTGCGGCAACTCCTGGCTCGCCCAACGCATCTGCGCGGCGGCGTAGGGTGAGCGGCGAAGTGGCTTGCCCAGCTTCTGCTCAACGGCGGCGAGGTATTCGTCGAACGACATCTTTTCCAAAAGATGCTTGAGACGTGCCTTCTTGCGATCCGTGCGGCAGCCGCGCTCGATATAGACGCGCAGGATGGCCACCACAACTTTGTTGATCTCGGCCGGCGGCACAAGGACGCCGAGATCGTGGGCGAAGGTTTGGTGACCGGTCGCCCCACCCAGCGCGATTCGGAACAATATCCCCTCACCGAGTTTCACCGCTTTCACGCCGATGTCGTTCGTATCTTCGACCGAGCCGATCAGACCGCCGCCGTCGTAGGCGATGTTGAACTTGCGCGGCAGATCGTAGAACGAACGGTCGTTGATGATGATTTGCGCGAGGTCGCGGACGAACGGCAGCGTGTCAATCAACTCCACGGGATCAATGCCCGCCGTGGGATTGGCCGTGAGATTGCGGATGTTGTCCGCGCCGGCGCCGCGCGTGTGCAGTCCGACGTTCTGGATGCGCCGCAGAAATTCTGGGCAATCTTTCGGCTGAATGAGGCGCATCTGGATATTCGCGCGCGTCGTGATTTGCACGTAACCGCTCGTGAGTTCCTGGGCGACGCGGGCCAGTTCGCGCAGTTGAAACGTCGTCAACGCGCCGCCGGGAATTCGCAATCGCGCCATGAAGGCATCCTTCATCGGCGTGAGGAAGAACAGCCCGTTCCATTTGAAGCGGAAAATCTCCTCTTTGTCCGGCGGTTTGTTGCCGAGGGCGTTCTCGACGATTTGTTCGTAGGCGTCCAGCGGATGCAACTCGCGCTTCATGCGCTCCTCGAAAATGAGGTCGTCGTGGGACGGTGCGGGTTCGACATCGCTGAACTGCTGCCCGCGCGCCGCCACGCCCGCAAACAGGCCAGCCAAATACTCCTTCTGCTCCAGCGTGAACCCGGCGGCGGGTGGTTCGGGGAGAGTGGTGCTAGGCATGGGAAAGTGATAGTTGCGTGCGGTCGCTCTGAAAGAGAGCAGGTCGGTAGCCACGGGTGGAGCGCAGCGCAACCCGTGGACGACGATTCAAACAATTTTCTTCCGCCCCGGCGGGGCGGTGGATTAAACTGCGTCCATGCCCGGCACGTTTCACAATCTGAAGTTTCATCTGGTCTTCAGCACGAAGCGGCGCGAGCCTTGGCTGACGGAAACCGTTCGTCCGCGCGTCCACGATTATCTCGGTGGCATCATTCGCGGCGAGCGGGGCAAGGTGCTTGAAATCGACGGCATCGCCGACCACGTCCACATTCTTTTCGGCTGGCGGACGGATGAAGCGATTTCCACGCTGGTCAGAAATCTGAAAGCGAATTCGTCCCGCTGGATTCATGAAACATTTCCCGCCCTGACCGGTTTTGCGTGGCAGGAAGGTTACAGCATCTTTGCGGTCAGCCAATCGCAAGTGGACAAAGTCCGTGGTTACATCCAACGGCAGGAAGAACATCATCACACAAAACCCTTCCGCGACGAGTTGTTGGAATTCTTGCGCTCGCACGAAGTTGAATTCGACGAGCGATACGTCTTTGATTGACGACGTTTCCGCCGCCCCGTTGGGGCGGAGAGCTTTCTTCGTTCCCTCCCACGGGTTGCGCTGCGCTTCACCCGTGGCTACCGGCCTGCGTCCCGTTGGGACGCGGCGAATGCGTGACAAGCGAAGTGATGGAGTTTGTGTTAATCCGATTGGTCGAGTTGTGCTGAAACGCACGCGTTGCCATCGGGACGCTCCGAAGGAGCGTAGGCCGGTAGCCACGGGCGACAGCCCGTGGAGGACGATAAAGCAAACTCCCCGCCCCAACGGGGCGGCGGATTTCACTGCAAACCCTGTCAGTTCAATACACATCGCGTTGGTAGCGTTTGTCGGATTTCAGCGCGGCGACGTAAGCCTTGGCTTCATCCGCACTTTTGCCACCGGCGGTTTCGATGATCTTGTGCAGCACGGCGTCCACGTCCTTGGCCATCCGGCTCGCGTCGCCGCAGACGTAGAAATGCGCGCCCGCTTCCAACCACGCCCACAGCTCGGCGGCGTGGGCCAGCATCCGGTCTTGCGCGTAAATTTTCTCCGCCTGATCGCGCGAGAATGCGAGGTCAAGGCGTGTGAGCAAACCGTCCAGCACCCAGCGGTTGATTTGCTCTTCGTAGAGAAAATCGGTGGTGCGCTTTTGGTCGCCGAAGAAGAGCCAGTTCTTTCCCTGCGCGCCAGTTGCGGCCCGTTCTTCGAGAAACGCCCGGAACGGCGCGATGCCCGTGCCCGGCCCGACCATGATCATCGGCCTGTCGCCGTTTCGCGGCGGTTTGAAGCCGTGCGAGGGTTGCACGAAGACTTTCACGAAGTCCGTGTCACCCACGCGGTCGGCGAGGAACGTGGAGGCCACGCCCTTGCGCTCGCGTCCGTGACTTTCATACCGCACCGCGCTGACGGTGAGATGCACCTCGCCTGGATGCGCTTTCGGTGAAGACGAAATGCTGTAAAGGCGCGGCGCGAGTTTGCGCAGCAGCGGCAACAGTTGTTCCACCGGCATGGGCGCAGGCAGGAGATTGAGGACATCGTGGACGTCGCGGCCCCAGAGCCACTTCTTCAAATCCTCACGCCGTTCGGGCACGAGTAACACGGCAAACTCCGCGAGTGGAGCGCCGAGCACCGTCTCGGCGCGATGCTGCGCGTTTTCGGAACTGGCCGAGGCGGTGCTCGGCGCTCCGATCACCTTCGCAGCGGTCGCGAGCAATTCCTGCGTGGGCTTGGTGATGTCGAAGTGGCGCGTGAGGGCTTCACGCAACGGCATCATCTTCTCGCCGACCTTTACCGGCTCGTCGCCTTTGCTGCGCAGTGTCATCAACAAGTCATCCACGAGTTCGGGGCAGTTGGTGGGCACGACGCCGAGCGCATCACCCGCTTCGTAGGTCAGGCCGCTGCCGGCAAGACTGATTTCGTAATGACGAACTTCCTTGGCCGAGCCGGGCTTGGTGAGCAAAACATTCTTATTAAGCAACCGCGCCGGGAAAGGATTGGACTTGCCGAAAGCGGATGCGACCGAGCCGTTGGGGTGGGTCACTCCGTTCGCGACGTCATGGGTGGACGGCTCGCCCGGCCTGCCGCCGAGTTTGTCCCAAAGCGCATCCATCCAACTCTTCGCCGTGGATTCGTAATCCACATCACACTCGGCGCGCGGAGCGAGGCGCTTGGCGCCGAGGGTTTCGAGGCGGACATCAAACTTTTTCGACGCGCCGCAGAAATCCGAATAGTTCTTATCCCCGAGGCCGAGCACGGCGAACTGCAAATTCTCCAAACTCGGCGCGGTTTCGGTGTTGAGCCACGACCAGAAATTCACGGCGTTGTCCGGCGGGTCGCCGTCGCCCCAGGTGCTCGAGATGATCACCGCCTTGCCGCCCGCGGCAAGATTGGCCTGTTCGTGGTCGTTCAACGCCAGAACTTTTGGCGCGAAGCCGCGTTGTTGGGCTTCCTTCGCGACGCGCCGGGCGAGTTCTTCTGCGGAACCCGTTTGCGAGCCAAACAAAACGAGCAACGGTTCGGCGTTTGCGGTCGGCACGCCGTTCGGTTGCGGCGTGGCCGGCGTCTGGGAAAAAAGTCCGGCGAGAAAACCGTTAAGCCACGAGCGTTGCTCGATTGTGAACGGAGCGGATTCGGGAATGTGCGGAAGGCTCGTCATTGGTTCATCCGGCAACGGGTTCAGACCGTTCCAATCGCACGGCGCTGAATTTCAACTCCGGCTGGCGCGAGATGGGATCGTATTCGCCATGCGTGACGGCGTTGGCGCAGCCGAGTGCATCGTGGCTTTGTCCCCAATGAAACGGCATGAACAGCGTGCCGGGCCGCAGACCGGCGTCGAGGCGCAGCGTCGAGCGCGCGAAGCCACGCCGCGACACGACGCGCACCGTGTCGCCCGCTTTCAGGCCGAGCGGAGTGGCGTCGGCCGGGTGCGCGGCGATGAATGGCGCGGGATTGACCTGATTCAGCTTCGCGACGTGGCCGGTTTTGGTGCGCGTGTGCCACTGGCTCGTGAGGCGACCGGTGTTCAGCACGAGCGGATAGCGCGGCGTGAGCGCGTCGGCGGGCGGGCGGAAGTCCACCGGCTGAAATTGCGCGCGCCCGTTCGGCGTGGCGAAAACCTTGTTGCGATACCGGCGCGCGACGCCGTGGCTGACGCTCGGTGGACACGGCCATTGCACGGCGTGGCGACGAAGGCGTTTGTAACTGATGCCGTTCATCTGCAGCGCATACACGTCGGCGCAACAACGCTTGTGTTCCTCGAAAACATCGCTGGCGCTGGCGAACGAAAATTGCGACTCGAAACCGAGAAGCGAAGCGAAGCGCGCGCCGATTTCCCAATCGGGCCGCGCGTCGCCGGGCGGCGCGACGCAAGGCTGCAACAAGCTCACGCGGCGTTCGGAATTCGTCATCGTGCCGGCGATTTCGAGGCTCATCGCGGCGGGCAGGAGGACGTGCGCGAGCTGGCTGGTCTCGGTCGGGTGATAACAATCCTGCACCACGAGCAGTTCGGCGCGTTCGAGCGCGCGACGGGTTTGATTCGCATTGGGCATCGAAGCGAGCGGGTTGCAGCCGACGACCCAGAGGGCTTTCACGCTGCCGGCTTCAAGCGCCTCGAACATGCCCACGGCGTCGAGGCCGGGCGCGGGTTGAATCTTGTTCTGCGGCACGCCCCAGATCCGCGCGATGGTGGCGCGGTGTTCGGGATTTTTCACCTCGCGATGGCCGGGCAACAGGCCGCTCATGTAGCCGACTTCGCGGCCGCCCATCGCATTCGGCTGGCCGGTGAGCGAAAACGGGCCGCTGCCGGGGCGGCCAATCTTGCCCGTGGCGAGATGCAGATTGATGATCGCGAGATTGTTCGCGACGCCGCTGGTGCTTTGGTTTGCGCCCATCGCCCAAAAGCTCAACGACTCTCCGGCCTGCCCAAACCAGAACGCGGCACGATGAATCAGTTGCTCGTCAATGCCGCAAACTTTCGCCGCGCGCGACGGCGGCCAAGCTTCGGCGATTTCGCGCACGCGCTCCCAGTGGTCCGTGTGCGCGCGGATGAATTTCTCGTTCACCCAGCCTTGCGCGACGCACACATGGAGCATTGCGTTGAGCAACGCCACGTCCGTGCCGGGCGCGATGGGCAAATGCAGATGCGCGCCCTCGGCGGTCGGCGTGCGGCGCGGATCCACGACGATGATGCGCACGCGTTTGCGGGCGGCGCGGCGCTTCACGCGTTGCCAAAGCACGGGATGACACTCGGCCATGTTCGCGCCGAGGATGAAGATGCACTCGGCGAGTTCGATGTCGTCGTAGCAGGTCGGCGGGGCGTCCGCCCCGAGCGCGAGTTTGTAGGCGCTGACGGCGCTGGCCATGCACAGGCGCGAATTGGCGTCAATGTTGTTCGTGCCGAGCGCGCCCTTGGCGAGTTTGTTGAAAACATATTGCGCCTCGGTCGTGAGCTGGCCGGAGACGTAAAACGCCACGGCGTCCGGGCCGTGCCGGTGAATGATCTCGCGGAAACGCAACGCGACGTGCGACAACGCGCGATCAAGGCTGACGGGCGTGAACGGCAGGGGGTTCGTGGCGCGCAGTTGCGCGTGCTTGAGGCGGTTCGGCGTGGCGACGATCTCGTCCAGTTGCGCGCCCTTGGGACAAATCCCGCCAAGCGTGGACGGATGCTCCTTGTCGCCGCGAATGTCCACGATCCGGCCGTCGCGGACTTTGGCGAGCAGGCCGCAGCCGACGCCACAGTACGGGCAGATGGTTTTTACGAGCCGGTCCATCAGACTGGCTCAGCTTGGGCTGAGTTCGTGGGCACGGTTTGGACGCGACCATGTTTGCCGATCCAGACGCCGATCCAGTCCGATTGCACGACGGCGAGTACGATGAGGGCGACGACGGCCAGCGCGGCGAGCACCGACAGACCGCTGCTGTAAGTGCCGGTGGTCTGCTTCAGCCAGCCGAGCAGCGTCGGCAGAAAAAAGCCGCCGAAGCTGCCCGCCGCTCCGAGAATTCCCGTGGCCACACCGACGTTCGTTCCGTAGCGATGCGGCATGAGTTGAAACACCGAACCATTGCCCAGCCCGAGGCACGCCATCGCCACCACGAACAAACCGACGGCGACGGGCAGCGTGGGTAATTGCGCCACGCCCATTGTCAGCAGCGCGACCCCACCGAACAGCACATTGAGCATGCGGATGCCGCCAAGCCGATCGGCGAGCAAACCGCCAACTGGACGCAGGAGACTGCCCGCCATCACGCCCAGCGCGGCGAGCTCGCCCGCGTGAACTTTCGTGAGGCCGTATTGGTCGCCGAGCAGGATCGAAAGAAAACTCGCGAACCCCACGAAGCCCCCGAACGTCACGCCGTAAAACAGACTGAACAAGATCATGTCGCGTTCGCGCAGCACGGCGAGAAAATCGCCGAGG
>ORMF010302625.1_pt1 | contig 14472 bp, 9 predicted proteins | sample 1779871 | NCBI WGS metagenome assembly ORMF01 (sample SAMEA104232316, study PRJEB22302) | groundwater metagenome | biome: forest; feature: aquifer; material: groundwater | place: USA | collected 2011-08-07 | depth 5.4 m | reverse complement strand
CCTTGGTCTTGGTCGAGAAAAACGCGCGGCACGCCACGTAGTAGGCACCCTGTCCCCCCGCGTCGATCGGCAGGCGGAGCATCGAATAGATGCCCGCCGCGATCATCACGACCACGAAAATCAGGATGAGAAACTTGTTGCGAAGCGAGAAGTCGATGAGTCGGTGCACGAGGGCCTCAGTTTTCAGCGATACGTTCGCGCAACGACGCAGTTTTCAGATAGAAGCTGCCCGAACCAACGATCTGTTCGCCGGGCTTGATGCCGCCGACGATCTCGACCGTGTCGCGAGCGGCCGCGCCGACTTGCACGGCGCGCCGTTCGAAGCGCGTCGCGGTCTGTCGAACGAAGACGACCGGCGCCCCGTCGATCTGCTGCAGCGCACGCGCAGGCACCGTGAGGGCCTCCCGCGCCTCACTGGTCGGAATGGTGATATGCGCGAACATGTCGACCTTCAGGGCGTTGTCGGGATTCGGGACGACGCAGCGCACCTTGGCCGTTCGCGACTGCGGATCGATGGCGTCGGAGATATATGTCAGGCGCCCCGAAAAGACGCGATCTGGAAACGCGTCGACGTGGACCGTGACATCGGTGCCTCGCTGAATCTTGGCGATGTCTTTCTCGTACACGTCCGCCATGACCCAGACCGTTGAAATGTCCGTGATCGTGAAGATCTCGCGCTCTGGATCGACGAGCTCGCCGGGCGCGATGTCGTATTTCGTCACGATGCCGCTGAACGGAGCGCGAAGTACGGACAGTGACTCGGTCCGATGACTGACGGTTGGATCGGCTAGCCGCGTCAGTTGCGCGTCGGAAATCCCGAACCGGTGAATCTGTTCCTCCACCTGGCTGACCCGGGCGCCCTGGCTGGCCACCGCGGCCTCCGCGCTCTTGAATTCCGCTTGCCGCATGTCGAGCTGCTGTTGAGCAATGCCTTCCAGCTTGATGAGTTCCTGAGCACGCTCGAGCGCCCGTTGTTTGACCTCGAGATCGGCTTGCGTCTGTCGCAGCGCCGCCTGATCCGTGAGGTACTGTCCGACAAGCGTGCCGAGCTCGGCGTTGTCGAGCGTCGCGAGTGCTTGGCCCGCGCTGACGCGGTCCCCGAGGTACACCGACACGCTCTGCACGACGCCTCTCGCGAGAGGCCGGATCGCCGCCACTTTCGCCTGATCGGCGGCGACCGCGCCGGTCACGTCGATCGCGGCGGGAAGCGTCATGCGCCCGACGGTGATGACCTCGAACCCTGTGTTTTTCTGCGCGGCTTCAGGGAGCTCGACAACCCCGGGCTGCCCGTTGGCGTCGGCTTGTGTTGCGGCCTGTTCGGTGGAGGTGGATGATCCGCGCAGCACCCAGATCGCGCCCCCGCCGATGGCGAGACCGGCGACAAGGACGGCAGCGAGCGTCATGGCGCTGAAACCGTGGTGGTTCGGAGGTGGTGAGGCGTGTGAATCGATCATGTCTGCTACTCCTGGCGGTTCGGTTCACCGACCGCCGCTTCCAGCTCGAAGGCGCTCACGCGGCTCTCGTACAGGGCGCGGTTGTAAGTCCGTGCCGTGTCGCGAAACGCCCGCTGCGCATCGAGAAAGTCAATCAAGTCAGCAGCACCGATGCGATACGCCGCCGCGGCGATGTCGCGCGACTCCCGCGCCGGCGTGAGGTACTCGCGCTCGATGTAGGCCACTCGCTCCCGGTTGATGGTCAACGCGTTGGCGGCCTGCTGCACGTCGAGTCGCACAACGAGCTCCGTCGCCGCCGCTTCGTTGGCGGCTCTACGCTGTTCCGCCTCCGCGCGCGCCACAGATCCCGCATTGAGACTGTTGAAGAGCGGGAGTGGCACCGTGACCCCGAAGATCACGGCTCTCCCGGAGAAGTCGCGCTTGTACCCGCCGCCCACCGTCGGCGCTGGCGACCGCAGCGCCCGCTGGAGCCGTGTTTCCGTCTCAGTGCGCACCACTTCCTGCCTCGCGGCGGCGACGTCCGCTCGCGCCGCGAGCGCGCGGGCGACCAACGCTGGACCGGCGAGTGCGATCGGCTGCACCGGCGTTCCCGGCGGCGGTCCTGCCGGGGCGAGGAGTTCGACGACCGCGATCGGTTGACCGAGGTCCGGAGCGCCGATGAGCGCGAGCAGCGCGCTGCGGGCGTTGCGAAGCGACAGCTCCGCGGCAAACACATCGTCCACAAACCTCAAACGCTCGACTTGAAGACGACGCAGCTCGGCCCCCGAAATTTCACCTTGCTGAAGCCGGGCGCGGCTGACGCCGAGGACGCGGTCGATTTCATCGAGCGACGTTTGGGCGACAGCGCGATCCGCGGTGGCGAGGACGGCTTGCAGATACGCACGCTTCACCTCCAGCTCGAGCTGCCGAAGGCGGTTTCGCGCCTGGCCTTCCGCGGCGCGGACCGTCGCGTCCGCCGCCGCGATGCGCAGGCCTCGCCGCCCTCCTAGTTCCAGTTCCTGATCAAATCGCACACTGAATTCCCGCGCACCGATGTCAGGTAACGAAGGTCTATTCGATTCGAACGCTTGTGACTCGAATGTCAGGGCAGGGTTCGGCCGCCGCGCGGCTTCGGCGCGTGCCCCTTGCGCGGCTTCGATCGCGTCCCGGGCGGCGGCAAAGCTGGGATTACGGGCCGCCGCCAGCCCAAGGGCGTCTGAGAGCGTCAGACTGTCTGGAATTCCTTGGGCGGCACCGGGCCGCGCCGGGATCAGCAGCACGAGAACAACTGCAAGTACAAGAATCGCGCGCATAGTTCCTTTTCCAGTCGGATGTACGTGACAGCACGACGCGCAGCATCACTCCAGGTCTCGATTGAGAAAGGAGATGTCGCGCGGGCTCGACGGAAGGAACTAGGCCTTAGGCGGGTGAAATGGAATGTGCGGAGGCGAAAGCCGAGCAGCCGGCACGCTCATCTCGGGAATGGGTGCGACTACTGTGGAGTCGAGTACGACCGTAAGACGTCCGACGTCAACGGAATGAGAACAGCAGAAGCAGTCGTCAACCGGGGACGTTGGCGGTGAGATTGGATCGGCTGCGCGATCGGTCATCGCAGCGTCGTTTTGCGCGAGGCCGTCGGAATCGACCGCGCACAGACTCGCATTTGCCAAGTCCACCGCCGTCCACGACAAGAACAACACGACCGCGACCTGCAACAGTCGCGACCGCCTGAGCCCAGTCACGGACGTCAGCTTAGCATGTCGCGTTGCGAAGGGGGTCTAGATTGACCAAAAAGGCGGGTCAGGGGAGGCCGCCGTCGCTGTTCTCGTCCTGCTGATCGAAGCTGTGATGAGAATATGGCCATTCCCCCAGCGTGACGCGGCATTCTACGTGTCGCCGCTCGAGCGTCCGCGCGAACGTCCATCGGACCTGCCAGATTGATCTGGTTTTCGCGACCTCATTCGTCGTTCATGTGACGATGCGGGACACCAAACACAACACGGCAATAGGACGACTACGCGAGATCCTCGCTCAAGGCACCGTCGGGAGTCGCGACCGCGGTCGCCAGCTTCCTTCCGAGGACGCGCCACGCAAGGATGAGTGACGTCACGCAGAGCGCCGTTCCCCCGATCATGAAGGTGATGACCACGATGTCCCACAGCGGACGGTAGTTGTAGAGCCACGGAAAGTCGAACGAGTGAAGACCGTGATACAGCCAGCGCGAGACCCAGTTGCCGCTGTTGTAGTTGCCGACGACGCGCCCTGTCTTCGGATCGATGTAGTAGCGGCTCTGGTCCGCATCGTTGAGCCGAGCGAGGATCACGGGGAGCGGACGAGTTCGACGGCGGTCCAGATAGTACGCGTCGTACTGATCGATGACGCGAATCTCGGCGAGGCCCTCCGGCTGCGCCGCTGCGGTGACGACGTCGATGATCCGTTGACGATCAAGCTCCACCTGTGGGGCACCGTGAAGCGGGACCACGCGCGTGCTTCCGTTCGCGAGCCTTGCTAGATAGATCGGTTCGGAAGCGAACGTCGTCAGCTCCAGCTCCTTGACGTCCGCTCCCGCGAGCTGCGAGAGCGCCTCACGCGGAGCCTTCGCGTCGAACGCGGCGAGATCCATTTGTCCGCGCAGCGCCTCCGGAATGGTTGGCCCGAGGCCGGGCCGCAGCGCCAGCGCCTGACCGCCGGTCGGCTGCGGAAACGGATCCATCGAGAGCATGCCGCTGAACGCCCACGTTGCGGCGGCAATGCCGAAGACCAAGCCGAACACCATGTGCCAGCGCTTCTGGCCGCGATACGGAATGCTGGTTGGCGTCCCCGCGCGGCGGTAGCGCTTCGACGGCGAATACATCCAGATGCCGATGACGACGCCGAGGATGGCGGAGACGGTACCGATCCCCGAGGTCCAAATCACGAACTGGCTCCATTCGGGACCATGCTTGCGGAGCGGCGTGAAGTACAGCCAGTGTGGAATCGCGCCGACGTACGCCCCGAGACGCGACGCGGTCGTTGTGTACTGGACGACCTCTCCGCTGGTTTCGGACACGTAGACCTGCTCGCCGTTCGGCCAGGAGTACTTCCATAGCGGGCTGAGTGAAGAAACTTCGCGCTGAACTGTCCACTGATCAACTTCTTCGACGCGCTCGACGCGCGCGGTGCTCAACGGCTGCCCTGTCCATGTCGTCGCCGTCCGATCGACCATCGCACGCGATACGTCGATCTGCTCCTCACCGGTGTCGGCGTAGACGATGGCGTCGCCGGAGCCGAAGCGGAAGCGATAGACCGGACGCCCATCGAAGCTATTGAGGCGAATCTGCGGCAGTAAATCAGAATCAGAGAGTTCGAGCCTGGCGTACCCCGCCGAGGGCGAGAGGACGATCTTCGACGCGTCGAGCACCGGCGCGTGCTGCAGCCGATCGGCGGCGCTGACACCCGGGAAATCCCAGTACATCATCCCGATGCCCGATGGAAACCAGAGCAGGAAGAGGAGGCAGAGGGCGACCCCGAGCCAGCGGTGCACGAAGACAAGCGTTCGTTTCATCATGGACAGTGCCGAGGGTGCCACACAAAATACTCTTTTCCGAGTCCTTTTTGGGAGGCAAGCTCGTCGCGATTGCCTGAAGAACAATTCAGGAACTCTTCAGTTTCAACCCCCGTACCGCATCAGTACGATCCGTCGACATCAAATTCCGCTCTCAAACCGCGAGGAGAGATCTGTATGCAGAAGTTCCGTCGTCTGATTGGGCGAGTGCTGGTCGGATGCGCGATAGCACTGCTCGCATCAGTCGTGAGTCCGCCCTTCGCACGCGCGCAGGCGGCTCAGGGTCAGCCACAGATGCCGGGCATGCCCGGAATGCCGGCGACCCCGCTGAACGTCGGAAACGTGTTGGGCACGGTCACAAAGGCCTCAGGCGGTGCGGTCGCGGGCGCGACGGTCATCGCGACCAATACGACGAACGGCACACAGTACAGCGCGTCAACAGGCGATGACGGGCAGTATTCGCTCCCGAGCATGCCGGTCGGGACGTATGACGTCAGCGCGCAACTGGGCGGATTCAAGCCGTTCAAGCGAACGGCCGTCGTGGTTGGGACCAATACCGCCATACAGGTTGACGCAGCGCTCGAACCCGGCGATACGGACAGCGAGCGCCAGGCGTTGCTCGACCGTATCGAAGTGCTCGAAAAACGCCTGAGCGACATTGAGACGAGCGCCGTGCTGTCCGACCCCGAAACGCGAGTCAAGCGCGTCGAGATCTACGTCGATCCCAACGGCGTCCAAACAGACGAGCCGGTGCCCGGCGCAAAGCTGGAGGTCACCTATCAGCGGGAAAGGGTGTACCGGCGTCAGACGATCAACGAAAAGATCGAAGAGGCACTCGCGTCCGCGGATGACCAGAGCGTCAAGGTCGGCGTCGATGCCACGACGGTGGCCCAAGGCGCGGGGCGCACCAGGGGAGGTGAGTCGTTCCCGAACAGGAAGGCTTACGCCCTGGCGTCAGCCGATTTGTTTTTTGCCGCCAAACTGGCGCAGTACACGTCGTTCTTTGCAGACGTCGTGGCGCTGAGCGGCGCTCCTCCAGACAGAGAGATTCCGTCGCTGACGCTTCTCAACGGCTACACGGCACGTCTGGTGAATCAGAACGAGCTGAATCTCCGTGAGGCGTGGCTCCGGACCGAGTTCTTCGGCCAGCGCCTGGCACTGACCGCCGGACGATTGGACCTGACGAATTACTTCGACCGCAATGCGGCCGCGAACGACGAGACGACGCAGTTCCTCAGTGATGCACTCGTCAACAACCAGATGCTGGGTCTGGCGGTGAACGGCACGGGCGTTGTCGCCGACTTCGATCCGAAGAACGCCTTCAGTTTTCGTTTTGGCGTGCAACAGAGCAATCCCGACGCAACCAGCCTCTCAGATTCCATCTATTCGCTGGCGGAAGTCGGTTACACCGCGACGCCGTTCTCGCTGCCTGAAGGCCACTATCGCGTCTGGCTCCGCGCGAACAACGGCGATGTCGACTCGAAGCGCGCGGTTGGCGTGAGCCTGGACCAGAAGCTGTCGCCTTTCGTGACGCTATTTGGCCGCTATGGGACACAGCAGCTTCCCGGAGATCGCGATCACTATGCGAGCGCCGGTCTGGGGTTCAGCAACGGCATCGTTTTCAATCCTCTGGACACGTGGGGAATCGGCTACGCGCAGATGGATCTTGCGACAGGAGACAAGGAAAGGCTGACAGAGGGCTACTACAATTTTCAGCTCACCGACAGGCTACGACTGTCGTTCACGCTGCAGCACGTGCTCGACTCACCCGGCGACACCAGCAAGTTCGGCTATCTGCTGCCCGGCATTCGACTGCAGGCGGCCTTCTGAGATCATGCGTTCAGGATCATTCGTTGTCAGGAGTACACATCATGTTTAGTGCAGCACGGCGCTTGGTGGTTGGTGGCCTCGTCGCACTCGCCGGTGGAACGATTGCAACCGTTGGCCTCGGGGCCCAGGCCCCTGGCGTGAAGATCAGCGATCCGACGTCGGTCGTGATGATCGTGAATCGCGACTCGAACGACATCGCGTTCATGGACATCAAGACGAACAAGATGATCGGATCGGTGTTTCTCGGCAACAACGTGAACCCGCACATGGCAATGATGTCGCCCGACGGCCGATATGTCGTCACCGGCGGCACACGCGCCAACAAGGCGTTCATCATCGACGTGCGCACGTTGCAGCTGGTGAAAGCGATTCCGGTCGATATCGCGCCGGAGCACCTGTCGTTCTCGCCCGACAGCCGGTGGTATTACCAGGGTAACCCCGACGGCGATTCGATATCCGTGATCGACATGGTCTCGTTGACGAAGATCAAGACGATTCCCGGTTTCGTCGAGCCGCTCAACGTGACATTCTTGCCGGACGGCTCGAAGGCCTACGTCGGGAACTACGGTGCGCACTGGGTAGGCGTCGTGGACGTCAGGCGCCACGAGCTCCTGAAGAAGATTCAGGTCGCGAACGTCCCTGGCGTGGCGAAATTGGATCCGGACAAGTACCTCGGCGAGATCAAGGGGATCAACATGGCCGCGCTTTCGAACGACGGCAAGCTCCTGTACGCCGCCGACGGCGACCTGGGCGTGGTGGGCGTCATCGATCCGATCGAGGACAAGGTCGTGAAGGTGATTCGCGTGGGCAAGGACCCGTGGCGCATTTATTTGAGCCACGACGGCAAGTACGGCATCACCCCGAACAACGGCGATGAAACGATTTCCGTCATCGACCTGCAGGCCGGCAAGGTCGCGGCCACGCTCGAAGCAGGGCCCGACATGACGGGGGTCAACTTTGCCGCGGGCAAGGCGTTCGTCATCAGCTCGACGAGTGGTTTTGTCTATGTGTACGACATGAATTCGCTCAAGCCCGCAGGGCGCCTGAAGATCGGCACGAATATCCAGTTGGAGACTGCCACGACGGATACCTCTGACTCGAAACTGTATCTCGCAGATTCCACCGAGAATGCTGTCGTGATCATCGACGCGAAGACGAACCAGTTTACGAAGGTCATGAATGTGGGTCTCTATCCGTGGGGCACGCACATCATGGAGAGCAAGGATAATTACTGTCACTAATGAAGGCACGTGGTCCCGTCGTCCTGGTCCTCCTGGTCACGTCCCTGGCCGGCTCCGCGCACGGCCAGGGCGTTCGCTCCCATACCCGTCTGACTCCCCGCGGGACCACTGTCACCCAGTCCCAGGCGGCCGACCTCACCCTCACGGTCACCGAGGCCGCGACACGGCCCGTGCAAACGTGGGTGCGTACGGCGGGCCGCATCGACACGGCGCGAAAAGTGATCACCGCGTACCTGGGCGAGCCGGACGCGGGATTGGTCAAGGCGGGGCAGCGTGCGCGGGTGTTCCCCGTGGAATCGCGATCGTCCATGAACCAGGCGCGCGTCACGCGCGTCGCTCCAGACAATGGGCGGCTTCGCATCGAGGTGACGCTGGCGGCAACCGGCCGTGAGAACACGAGGAGCTATCTGATCGAGATCGTCACCGATCGGGGCGAGATGCTCTCGGTCGCGAACGAGGCGATCATCGAAGAGGGCGAGAAGCACGTCGTGTACATCCAGCGGCAAGAAGGACAATACGAGCCGCAGGAGATCAAGACAGGCATCCAGGGCGAGCTCTACACGCAGGTGCTCGACGGCCTTCGCGAAGGTGATCAGGTGGTGACCTTCGGGAGCTTCTTCATCGACTCCGAGTACAAGCTCAAAGGAACCGCGCAGGGCGCTCAATGATTCCCGCCGTCCTGCGCACCGTCATCCGCTTCAGAGTGGTCGTCTGGGCGCTGCTGGCGATTGCCGTCGTCGCCAGCGCAATTGCGCTCACTACGGCGCCGCTCGACGCGATTCCAGACATTTCGGATCCCCAGGTCGTCGTCTATGTGAAATGGCAGCGCAGCCCGCAGCTCATCGAAGCGAACGTGACCGAGCCAGTGATCAGAGCGCTGGCCGGGTCGCCGCAGATTCAGTCGATCCGCGGAACGTCGCACATGGGGTACTCCTTCATTTACGTCATCCTCGCCAACGGCGCGCGGCGAGACGCGGTACAGCAGACGATCGTGGATCGCATCAACACGATCCGGCCGCAGCTCCCGCCGGATGCCGTCGTCACGCTGGGACCAAATGCCAGCAGCATGGGATGGATCTATCAGTACGCGCTGATGGACCACGAGCGGTTGCGTGACCTGCGGGAGCTCCGCCTGCTGAACGAGAGCGTGATCAAGCCGGCGCTCCAGGGCGTCGCGGGTGTTGCCGAAGTGGCATCGGTTGGCGGGCTGGAGAAGCAGTATCAGGTCAAGCTGTTCCCGCCGCTCATGGCGGCGATGGGTCTGTCCATGCGGCAGGTGATCGATTCGCTGCAGGACGTCTTTCAGGAGACCGGCGGCCGCACGATCGAGGTGACGAATCGTGAGTACCAGCTTCGCGGCTCGATCAGCATCGACACCGACAGCATCGACCAGCTTGCCGATCTCGTCCTCGGGCGGGGCGCGGATGGCACCCCAATCCAGTTGAAGGACGTCGGCTACCTCCAGGTCGGGTACGACCTTCGGCGCAGCACCGCCGATCTCGACGGTGAGGGCGAAGCGGTCGGCGGCATCGCCATCATGGCGCAGGATCAGAACGTCCTCGCGGTGACGCGCGGCATCGAGCAGAAGCTGGAGGTCGTCCGCGCGTCGCTGCCAGAGGGGATCGAGATCGTCACGACCTACGACCGGTCAACCTGGATCTGGGCGACGTTGAAGCAGTTCTTCGGCACGCTGGTCTCCGAGCTGATCGTCCTGATTCTGGTGACCGTTTTGTTTCTCGGGAGCTTTCGATCCTCCGTCGGCCCGATTGCGATCCTGCTCCTGAGCACGCTCTTCACGGTGCTGCCGCTCGTCGCTTTCCACCAGACGATCAATCTGTTCTCGCTTGCCGGACTGTGCATCGCGATTGGCGCCATCGAGGACGCGACGATCGTCATCGTCGAGAACTGTGCGGCGGAGCTCGCCACGCATCCGGCGATTGGCCGAGCTGCGCAGCGGGAAGTGATTCTTCGCTCGATCGTCCGAGTGGCCAGGCCGCTGCTGTACTCGCTGCTCATCATCGTGGCGTCGTTCCTGCCGGTCTTCTTCCTCGAAGCGCGCGAGGCGCGCCTCTTCGACCCGCTGGCCTACAGCAAGACGTTCGCAGTGGCCGTCTCGACGCTGCTGACGATCGTGCTCCTGCCGATCATCATGGTCTGGGTGTTCGAGCGCGATGTGCTCGGACGATCGGGCACGGAGTCTGCTCGTCGCGTCACGGCGATGTCGCGGCTCGGCTCGCACCGATACGCGCTCGCGGCGACCGTCGTTGCGGCCGTGCTCGTCGCCGGGGCCGTCCTCTCGAGATTTGCCGGCGCCGATTTCCAAGCTGAGATCTTCGAGGTGACGGGGTTCGTCGTCGCGATCGTCCTGGTGTGGGCACTGATGCGGAAATCGGGCCTCACGCATAGTTATCAGCAGACCCGGCCGGTGAAACTGTACGCGGCCGCTCTGCACTGGACGATCCGCCACCGCTATGCGTTCACCGCCTGTGGAATGCTTGCGGTGGTCGCGGCCGTGGTGTTGATGCGCGGGTTCGAGCGGGATTTCCTGCCCGACGTCGACGAGGGTTCCGTCCTCTATATGCCGACGACCCTGCCGGGCCTTCCATCGCGCGAGGCCGGATGGATCGTGCAGCAGATGGATGGGAAGCTGAAAGCGATCCCCGAAGTGGAGCGCGTCTTCTCGAAGCTTGGGAGGGCGGACACGTCGACCGATCCGGCGCCCGTCTCCATGATCGAGACGACGATCATGCTGAAGCCGAAGTCGACGTGGCGGCCGGGGATGACGAAGGAGACGTTGATCGCGGAGATGGATCGCGCGGTGCAGATCATCGGGTACGTCAACACGTGGGTCCAGCCGATTCGCGCGCGCGTCATGATGCAGACGACCGGGATTCAGACGCCGGTCGGTCTCAAGGTCAAGGGACCTGACGTTGTGGAGATCGAACGGATCTCGCAGGAAGTCGAGGGACTCCTGCGGGATGTGCCGGGGACGAAGTACGTGCTCGCGGAGCGGATTTCGGAGGGGTATTACACCGACGTGCGGTACGACCTCGCGCGGCTCGCGATGCACGGCATTCCCGCCGACGAAGCGCTGTTGACGGTGCGTTATGCGATCGGCGGCGACAACGTGCTCGGCATCAAACAGTCCGACAGCACGGTCATCCCGCTGGCCGTGCAGTACTCGGCTGAATATCTCGACACGCTCGAGAAGGTTCGTAATACGCCCGTGATGACGGGCAACGGCGGCTCCGTGCCGCTCGGCCAGGTGGCGGACGTGTCGGTTCGCAAGCTGCCGGAGATGATTCGGAACGACAACGGCACGCTGGCGGGCTACATCTACGTCGACATTCAGAATGTGACGGCAACCGACTACGTCGACAACGCGAAGCAGTTCCTCGCGAAGAACCTGACGCTGCCGGTGGGGTATTCCGTCGAGTGGACCGGTTTGTACGAGTACACAACAGTGGCCCAGGGGCGGCTGCGCGTCATCATTCCATTGACGCTCGCGATCATCTTCGGGCTGCTCGTGATGGCGTTCAAGTCGGTCAGCGAGGCGTTCCTCGTGGCGATGTCGGTGCCGTTCGCGATGGCCGGCGGCGTGTTCCTGCAATGGCTGCTCGGCTATCCGATGACGACGGCGGTCATCATTGGATACATCTCGGTCTTTGCCGTCGCCGTGCAGACCGGGATCATCATGGTGATCTTCATCCGCGAAGCGCTGGCTAATAAACAGGAAGGTCAATCGTTCGTCGATGCCGTCATCGAAGGGTCTACGGCGGGGCTGCGTCCGAAGTTGATGACCGTCGCGACCATTCTGCTGTCGCTGTCGCTCATTCCGATCTCGTCTGGGCCTGGAATGGAGATCATGAAGCCGATCGCGGCGCCGAGCATCGGGGGAATGGTGACGTCCACGCTGCACGTGCTCTTCATGACACCGTGCCTGTTCGTCATCGCGGAGGACATCCGCCGGTACTGGGCGCGCCGCCGCCGCGTGGAGTCGCTGACCCACGAAGGTTCCGGCGACATGCAGCCTGCGGAACGAAGGGCCTGATGATGCGTTCGCTGATGCTTTGGGGATTTCTGCTCACACTGATCGCGACTGCTTCCGGATGTGGCAAGGCCGAAGAGGCCGTGCCATTGAAGGAAGTCCAGCGCGTTCACGCCGGCGCTCTCGACGTTGTCCTGTTATCGGCAAGCGGAGCACTGAAACAGGGGAAAGACTCCTTCGTCCTCGAATTCCGAGGCGCCGATGGCCAATTGGTCGACGTGGGAACGGTGAACATGAACGCGACCATGGCGATGGCCGGAATGGGGCCGATGCTCGGCGAGAGTACTGTCAACCCGACCTCGACGAAAGGTCGCTACGAGGTGGCCAGCAATCTGAACATGGCAGGGAGTTGGCGTTTCACCGTCGAATGGAACGGCCCGGCAGGGCAAGGATCGACGTCCCTGGCCGGGACCGTTTCCTAGCCCGAGATCTACAGGCAATGTCACGACCCAAGTTCGGTCATCTGCCGAGCTGTGATGTGGGACCGCCAAGAACGCGATTCAACACACCGGCGAGACGGATCCCCGCGAATCGGATCTGATCCTCGATCACCGACATGGCAAACTCTCGTTCCGCTCCCGTAATTCGATCGTCACCGTCCACTTGCCGGTAGACAACCGTCTTGGCGATTGTGAAGCTTGCCATGGCCCACCCGGTGTACGTGCCCACCGCATCCGCAGATTGATCGACGCCAAAGGTCGCTCGGTTCAGGTTGTTCACGAGGTCGTCTGCGGTGTGTCCACTGGCGCGAATGATTCCACTGTCCCACGCAGCATGGAGATTGGTCGAACCGCCGATCTCTTCAAGAGATCTGCGGTTGCCGCCGAGGTCCTGGTTCGTGCTGATCGCGTGCAGCGGTTGGTGCAAGTCTCCTACGAAATGAATGATGAACATCAACGCCTCCCGCCGTTGAGCGACTGGGAGCGAAGTGTTTCCAAGGTCTTGTTCCAGCCGTTCGAGCGCCGCGACGATGCAATCGCCCCTCGGCGTCGGCCGGCAATCGCGCGAGGGATCGTAGCGATCCGCCGTGGACGGAATATTCACGAAATGCCAGTTGTAGGTATGCGGATGCGTCGTGTCTCGTACCTGGTCGGCCCATACGGCGATTGAAGCCATATCCTGGCCGAGAAGCTGGCTGACAGCAGCTTTGGCAGCAGGGACGAGGTGCTGCTCCGCGAGCCTCGCAACCGCCTGGTGGCCCTCAATTCCCCATGCGTGAGCCGGCGAAGCGACGCACGCGATCGCGAGGACGACTGCAGTCGCGACACTCACCAGCCCACACTGCGCACGCTGTCCCAAAATCATTTTGTTCGGAGGATAAGACGCCGATTGACCTAGTGAATAAGCGGCGCCTGCGCGGGTCCTGATCCGCGATGTACGAACTTCTGCACCCGCTTACCTTCGTAGGTTTCGCCGATGAAGAGGTTGCCCGACGAATCCGCGGCGAGATTGTGTGCGCCGTAGAACTGGCCCGCCCAGCGGCCAGCGTGGCCGAACCCGCTGACCACTTCGAGCGTCTGGCGATCGACGATGTAGACCTGCTGGTTGGTACCGTCGATGACGATCAAGTACGTCTGCGCGGCGTCGGTTGAGAACGCGATGTCCCACACCGAGCCGCTGCCGAGAGTGCTTCGCGCGATGAACTGCTCCTTCACGAACGTGCCGTCCTTGCGGAACACCTGGATGCGATCGTTCGTCCGGTCGCGGACATAGACGAGGCCGTCGTTGGCGATCCGCACCGCATGCACGATTCGGAACTGCGGCGGCGGCGGTCCGTTGGGATCGTACTGGCTGGGACGGTTCTCGAACTGCACCGCGCCGCTGAAGGGGCTCGGAAGGCGTTCGCCGGCGCGCGTGAAATACGAGTCGTCCGGCGTCTTGCCGTACGCGCCCCAATGGCGCTTGTAGGCACCCGTTGCTGCGTCGAACACGATCACGCGGTGGTTCACGTAGCCGTCGGCGACGTAGAGCTCGCCGCTGCCGCGATCGACGATCATGTTCGCGGCTCCGCCGAGGTTGTGCGTGTCATTGCTGCCTGTGTTCTGACCCTTCCGGCCGATCTGCATGAGGAAGCGGCCGTCGCGCGTGAACTTCAGGATCTGCGCGTCTTTCTCGCCCCCACCGCCGAGCCACACGTTGTCCTCGTGATCGATGTAGATGCCGTGCTCGAGGTCCGGCCACTCGTAGCCGTCGCCGGGGCCGCCCCACGCGGAGACGAGGTTTCCGTCTGCGTCCCATTCGAGGACCGGCGGCGCCGCGCGCCAGAACGAGCGCGTCTCGTTCGGCTGCAGCGTGCTTGGACGATGGACGATCCAGACATGATTGCGTGCGTACACCGCGATGCCCGCGATGGCGCCGACGAGCCAGTTGTTGGGG
>ORMF011708708.1_pt1 | contig 14479 bp, 12 predicted proteins | sample 1779871 | NCBI WGS metagenome assembly ORMF01 (sample SAMEA104232316, study PRJEB22302) | groundwater metagenome | biome: forest; feature: aquifer; material: groundwater | place: USA | collected 2011-08-07 | depth 5.4 m | reverse complement strand
TGTGCCTCTGTGGTGAGTCCGTCCCCCTCCGCGCCCTCCGCGGCTCCGCGGTGAATCGCAAACCGACAGCGCGCGGACTGACGTCCCCGCTACGGAGTTCGAAGCCGCACTTCGTAATGCTCCTCCTCGCCCCTTGAGGGAGAGGAGGTGGCCGAAGGCCGGAGGAGAGGGGGCAGTGCGAGCACCGCGCGGGCTAGAAAGCCCACGCTACGAGTTGGAATCGGAAGTCCATCCACCCAACCAAACCTCTGTGCCTCTGTGCCTCTGTGGTGAATCCAAAACTCGCGGCCCTCGCCTCAACCTGACGGCGACCTCACGCGGCCCTCACCACTCGACCTCTGCGCCTCTGTGCCTCTGTGGTGAAATCCGTTCCCGCTAGAATGTCCGTATGTGGCAGCCGTTCGTCTCGATCCTCGTCCCCGTGCGCAACGAAGAGCGCTACATCGAACGCTGCCTCTACAGCATCGCGCGGCAGGACTACCCGCGGGCGCAATTCGAGGTGCTCGTCATCGACGGGCAATCCACCGACCAGACGAAGCAGATCGTCAGCCGCTTCGCCGCCGAGTCGACGGTCGCGCTGCGGCTGCTCCAGAACGCGCGCTATCGCACGGCCGCCGGTCTGAATATCGGCCTGGCGGAGGCGCGCGGCGACGTGATCGTCCGCGTCGATGGCCACGCCTCCATCGCGCCCGACTTCCTCAGCCGCGGCGTTGAAGCGCTGTACGAGACGCGGGCGGACTGCGTCGGCGGCGTCATCGAGAGCGAGGGCGATACCTACCTCGGCCGCGCCGTGGCGCTCGCCATGTCGTCGCGCTTCGGCGTCGGCGGCGCCGCGTTCCGCGTCGGCGGCGAAGGGCCGGCCGATACCGTGGCATTCGGCGCCTACCGTCGCGAGGTCTTCGACCGCATCGGCGGCTTCGCCGAGGACATCGACAAGGGCGAGGACGACGAGCTGAACTACCGGCTGCTGGACCACGGCGGGACGATCATGCTCGTCCCCGGCATCCACGCAACGTACACCGTGCGCGGCGATCTCCGCGCGGTGTGGCGTCAGTACATCGGCTACGGCCGGGCGAAGCCGGAAGTGCTCCGGCGGCATCCGGCACAGGCGCAGCCCCGCCAGCTGGCGCCGGCGATCTTCGTCGGCGCGCTCGCCGCGTCAACATTCGCCGCAATTCTCGGGCGTCCCGGTGCGCTCAAGGCGCTCGCGGGGGTGTATACTCTCTGTGCCACCATCGCATCTCTCGCCCTTGTGCCGCGACACGGTTGGCGACACCTTCCACCTGTACCCGTCGTCTTCGCGTGTCTGCATATCGCTTACGGGTTCGGATTCATCGCCGGTTGTGTAGGGCTTGGCCGACGGATCCTGACTCGTACCGCGCGCACGGGCGCTCGCCCGAGCATGGAAGCGCCGAACGAGCGCGCGGGCGGAGCGTAGAAGCCGGGGACGGGCGTCGCCACCAGTCCGATCCGCGTTCCGTCCCGGTTTCGAACAGGTGACCGAGCCGCCGCTGGCAAGCCGGCGCCGGTCAGGGAGCGCGGGCGCAAGCCGCGCTGACGAGGGCGCCGTCCGGGCCACCGACGGCGCTCTCCCTGCGCCCGCTTGCGAGACCACCGAGCGCGAAGCAATAATCCGAAGCGGGTTCGCGCATAGAAAGGGAGAGCACGATGAAGAAGATCACGCCGTTCTTGTGGTTCGACGGTCAGGCCGAAGAGGCGATGCGCTTCTACGTATCGATCTTCAAGAACTCGCGCGTCATCAGCGTGTCGCCCGGACCCAACGGCGCCGCCTCCAGCGTGTTGTTCGAACTGGAAGGGCAGGAGTTCGTCGGCTTCAACGCCGGCCCAATGTTCAAGTTCAATGAGGCCATCTCGTTTTTCGTGAACTGCGAGACGCAGGTCGAAGTCGATGAGTTTTGGGCCAAGCTGACCGATGGCGGCGAGGAGAGCCAGTGCGGCTGGTTGAAGGACAAGTTCGGACTCTCGTGGCAGATCGCCCCGGCCGCTCTCAAGGAGTGGTTGGAAGATCCTGATCGGGAAAAGGCGGATCGCGTCATTCAGGCGATGCTCACGATGCAGAAGATCGATATCGCCGAGTTGCGGCGCGCGTTCGACGGCGCGTAGTCAGCCAGCGCTCGCAGCGGCTGGCGCGCGCATCATCGCTTCTGCCTCGTCCATGAACGCCGCGTCCACCGCGATTCGCTCTTCCCACGGCCCGCGCGCGTACAGGAAGACGACCTCCCGCACAGGCAGCCCGGTCGCGGCGGACGCCGCCCACGCGTACACCAGCGCCTGCCGCCGGTAGCTATCCGTGCGCACCGCCACCTCGCCCTGCTTGATGTTGTCCGTCTTGAAATCGACCACGACGATGCCCGGCCCCGCCGTGCTCCCTTCGAGAAACAGCAGGTCGATGCGCCCCTCCGCGAATCCGGTCGCGTCGCCGCCGCCGCCCGCCAGCGGAGCCGTGAACGCCACCTCGCGCAGCACCCGCCTCGACGCGCGCGCCCGATCGATCACGGCGCTGGTCAGCGCATTGCGGGCAAGGCGCTCGATCTCCGCCGCGCGCTCGCTCATCCCAAACTCCGCCGCGACCACGCTCGCGCGCTCCGCCAGGTCGCCGTAGTCGTGCAGGTCGACCCGTTCGAGCAGCGTGTGCACGGCGGTGCCGAACTCCGCCGCGCGGCCGCGCCGCACCTCCTCATCCGACGACCACGGCGGTTCCGCGCCCTCCTTCATTGATGTGGCGGTGTGTACACGCAACGGAATGCTCGCGGTATCGACGAGCGCGTCGTGCGCGCCAAGCCAGGCGTCGCGCCGCCCCACTACGCGCGCGATATCAGCCGACGGCGCCGGTTCGACGCTCCGCCGCCACACCGGCAGTTCGGCGGCGCTCGCGGGCAGCGTGCCCGCGTCGATGCCATCTCCGAGGTCCGCGCCCGCATCGAGCAGCCAATCGCTGAGCGAGTGATCGGCGTCTCCCTTCCTCGACGTCTGTGATGCCTTCTCGAAGAATGGCACGACGAGCCGGTCCCGCGCCCGCGTCGCCGCCACGTAGAGCAGCCGCTTCTCCTGCGCCTCCTGGTGGCGCTTCTCCGTCACGTCGGCGTCGTCGTAGCCCGGCGTCAGGAATCCATCGCCTCGCGCCCCGAGTTTCATGTGCAGGCCGGCGCCGGACGACCCGTCCTGCACGGCGATGACGTTCGTCATGTCGGCGCGCGCGCCGCTCATGTTCGCCAGCACGACGATCGGAAACTCCAGCCCCTTCGAAGCGTGGATCGTGATGATGCGCACCACGTCGTCGGCATCCTCGCTGATCAGCGCGTCGGTCTCGTCGCCGCCGGTGCCCGCGCGCTTGTCGGCGGCGCGCGTGACGTTCTCCTTGAGCCAGCGCGTGAACCCGCGCAGCCCGCCCCCCTCGGCGTCAACGAATGCCCGCGCCTGGTCGATCACCTTGAGCAGATTCGCCGCGACCTGGTCGCCCTGCGGCTGCAGCATCGCGAACTCGACGAGCCGCGCCCGGTCCAGCACGGCCCGCACAAGGTCAGGCAGCGTCGCACTGTGCCGGCGTTCGCCGAAGTCGCGCAGCGCATCCAGACCGGCCATCACCGCCACGACGTCCGTGCGCTTCGATGCCAGGTAGTCGAACCGGCCGCCCGCGTTCTTGTGCAGGAAGAGATCCTCGTCGGAGCAGCCGAACGCCGCCGACCGCAGCGCCGCTATCGTAGCGACGCCATCGGCCGGATCGTCGATCGCGCGCAGCACGGCGACGAGCTCCCGCACCTCCTGCCGGAGGAAGAACGAGCGCCCGCCCTCGTGCCGGTACGGGACCGCCGCGCGCGCGAACGCGTCCTCGTAGATGTGCAGCTCCGTGCGCGACGGGATCAGCACGGCAACGTCGCGCCATGTTGCATTGCGAGGCGCACCATCCTCGTCCGCGCGCACCCGCCAGGCGCCGCCAGCGACTTCGCGCGCGATCAGGCTTGCCAGCGCCTCAGCTTCGGCCGTGCGTACGTCGGCAATGCTGCTTCCCGGCGCGACGCCGCGCATCAGCGTCACCGCGCCCGCCTCGTACGCCGGGTGGTGTTCGAGCGCGATATAGCCCGGCTGCACGCCGTGCTCCTCACTGATCAACTGCTCGAAGACATCGTTCACCCAGGCGATGATCGGCGCGGCCGAGCGGAAGTTCTGGGTGATCGCCTGCTCGCCGCGGAAGATGTTGCGCTTGACGTCGTCGTACATCGTGATGTCGGCGCGGCGAAAGCGGTAGATCGACTGCTTGGGGTCGCCGACGACGAACAGCGCGCCCGGCCGCAGCTCAATGCCGCGCCAGTCCGTCTCGCCGCCATCGGTGGCGCAAAGCCGCACGATCATCTCGGCCTGGAGCGGGTCGGTGTCCTGGAACTCGTCGACGAGCACGCAGCGATACTTGCGCTGAAAGTACCCGCGCACCTCCGGCTCATCACGCATCAGGTCGCGCGCCCAGATCAACAGATCGTCGAAGTCGGCGACGCCGTCGCGCTTGCGCCGCTGCGCGTAGAATCGCACGAAGCTCTGGAGCCACATCACGAGATCGCCTGTCGCCGCGCCGCGCATCGCCAGCACATGCGCCTTGAGCGCATCGGCCACGCGCGTCATCTCGGCTTTCGCCGCCTTGCATTCGTTCTTGTTGACCCAGTGCGGCTGCGCGCCGTTGTAGTCGGGCATCTGCGCGGAAGCCGCGGCCCGTTGCAGCGCACCGTCATCGTCCCGGAGAGCCAGCAGGTCATCACACATCTCGATGACCTCAGGCATCGCCACGTACGCCTTGTCCGCCGGGTCGATCATACGCGGATGCATGGCGCGCAATGCGACGGCCGCCGCCGCCAGCTCGCGCAGCAGCGTGCGCGTATCGACCTGCGACGCCGCAAACGGCCGCAGCGGGAGGGCGTAGCGGTGCCGGTTCAGCCGGTCCGCCGCCTCGCGCACCAGCTCGAAACGCAGACCCAGGTTGAGGGCGTTCAGCAGCGCCGCCAGGGGCGCATCAGCCGCCAGCTCGCCCGTGATCCACTCATCCCACGCCGAGCGGAACGCGAGCTGCGCCGGCAGCTCGTCGAGCACCTCAAAGCCGGGGTCCAGCTGCGCCTCGACGGGGCGTTCTCGCAGCAGGCTAGCGGCGAACGCGTGGATCGTCTCGATGTGCGCGTGGTTGAGGCCACGGATCGCCGCCGCGAGCTGTTCGCGCTCGACGCTGTCCGCGGGCGCGTCGCGCAGCGCGTCTTCGAGCCCGCGCCGGACGCGCGACGCAAGCTCCGCCGCCGCCTTCTCGGTGAACGTGATGACGACGATCTCCTCGACCGGCGCGCGCCCGCGCCGAAGCACCTCGACGATGCGGTCGACGAGCACCGTCGTCTTACCCGTACCCGCCCCCGCCTCGACGCAGATGTTCGCATCGAGCCGGGTGCGGATCTGTTCGCGGATCGCCTGGTCGCCCGGAATGAATGGCGCGCTCATACGATGTCACCGAGCGCGCGATACGCGTCCCCGCGCGCGTCGCCTTCCTTCCGCGCCGCTATCCGTTCGATGTTCGTGTCGCAGATATCCTTCACCTCGCACCAGGTGCAGTTCGGCCTGCCCTTGCCGCCCGGATTCGGCGCGAAGAAGCCGCCATCGACGCCGCCCGCGATCGTCCCCAGGATCTGCTCGAACGTCTCGCCCGCAGCCAAAAGCTCGGCGCCCGTGATGTTCTTGCGGGTGTAGCCGCCCGCACTGCTCACGTAGAAGTACTGCGCCTCGCCCTGCGCCGAATCCATGCCGAGCGCCGCCGCGGCAGCGTGCAGATAGATCGGCAGCTGCAACGCTCGGCCCTTGTCGAACGTCGCCGCCTTGCCGAGCTTATACTTCCCGGTCTTGTAGTCGATGACGCGAAAACGGCTGCGCGCGTCGTCCCAATCGATGCGATCGATCCGGCCCTGCAGCAGCAACTCGCGATCACCGGCGCGGATCACGATCGGCTCCGCCTTCGAGTAGTCGCTCTCGTCGTCGCCGAACCCGAACCGCGCGCCGCCGAAGCCCACCTCGAACGCGCCGGGGCGCAGATCGCTGTTCGCCGCCTCTTTCAGTTCCGCGGCGTACCAGCGCACGAGATCCTCTTCGATCTGCTGCCGGTCCATCGCCCAGATCAGCGGCCGGCCGGTGACGCCCCGCGTCTCGCGCTCGCGCGCCTCCTCGGCGGCGACCTCGCGCAACAGCGCCAGGTGCCGCTCGCGCGCCTCCGGGCGGGGCGGATCGTCGCGGCCGATCCGCTTGAGGAATCGCTCCAGAATGCTGTGGATCAGTGAGCCACGCTCCAGCGCGTCGATGCGCTCGATGTTCTCCGGCTCTTTCACCGGCTCAACCCCCAGCGTGTAGCGCGCGAAGTAGCGGTACGGACACTCCGCGTACATCTCGAGCCTGCTCGCCGAGACCGGCTTCGCGCGCGCGAACTCCGCCGCCGCTACCCGTTCGATCGCGTCGCCGCCGGTCAGCACGCCGTCGTACGGCGTCAGCGCACTGCTCCAGCGCGCCCGCCGCGCATCGATCGCGCGAGCGAACGTCGCCGAGACGGCCGACAGCGCGCCGATCGGCCCCGGATCGCCGCCGGCAATCGCCGCCTTGACGAGCCCGCGATCGAATTCAGCGATCGACAGCGAAGAAGCCAGATCATCGTTCGCGAGCCGCCCCGCCTCGATACGCTCGACGTGCTCGCTCGCGTCCAGCTGTGAGAGCGTGAGCGTTCGGCCTTCGAGCGCCTCCGCGATCGCGCGGAAGAAGTACGACGGCAGGTGCTTGCCGCTCCCGCCCGCATCGGAGCGCGCGTAGGACGCGGCAAGATGCTCGCGCGCGGCCTGCGCCCCCAGCCAGAACGTCAGCGGCTCGTCGTCGGGCGCGGTGCGCATCGGGACGACGCCCGCGCCCCCGATGTTCAGCGCCGACCGTTCGTGCTCCAGCAGCAGCGGGTCCGGCCGCGGCGGCGGCGGCCACGCGCGTTCGGCGACGCCGAGCATGTACACCGCACGAAACCGCAGGTGCCGCAGCGACGTCGCATCGACGACCGCCACGCCCTCGCGCCCGAACAGCCGTACCGGCTCGCCCAGCACGCGGCTCGCGTCGCGCGACTCGAGATCGTCGTGCACCGCGCGGCAGAACGTGGCGAACGAGACGCGCGGCGCGACCGCCGCCAGCGTCTTGAGATCGCTCAGCGCTTCGATGATCGGCCCGACGCCGTCAGCGTACGCGGCGGCGAGCTTCTCCAGATACGACAGGTGCGCGTCCCACGCCGCCTCGTCGTCACCGTGCGCGGTGAGTGCCGCGTGGAAGTCGATAGCGAAACGGACCAGCTCATCAACGCGCTCCGCATCGCGAGCCAGCCACTCGAAGCGTTCATCCTTCGCGCGCTCGATCTTCTCGGCGGCCAGCCGCCGCAGCCGCGTCTGCCACTGCTCGATGCCGCCGACGACGCCCGCCTCGCGCGTGTACGTCTCCCACTGCGACGGGCGGAACCGGCCGTACCTTTGCAGCGTCTCGCGCGGCAACTGCGTCTCCGTAAGGAACTCCATGACCGCCTGGCGCGAGAACGTCGATGCGTCCGCCGCGAGATCGAGCAGCGCCAGCAGCCGGATGCCGAGCGGGTGCGCCGAGAGCAGCCGCCCGTCGTGCAGGTACGTCGCGATACCGGCCTCCCGGAAGATCTCGTCGACCAGGCCGCCGTAGGGGTCGCGGTTGCGGTATACCACCGCCATCTCGTGGAAGCGGATGCCCTCCTTCGCCCACGCCAGGCAGGCGCGCGCCGCCTCCCACACTTCGCGCACCGTATCCGGCGCGCTGACCAGCGCGACGTTCGGCGCATCGACGGGAGCCGTGCCATCACGAAACAGCCCGCCTGCCAGGCGATCGATCGGCGTCGCTTCGCCGTGACTATCGAGTGACCGCTCCGTCGCGCCGGACGCGAGCAGTCGCTCGCGGAACGCGGCGTGCGCATCGTCCGCGTCGAGGCCCGAGCGCGCCAGGAACACCGTGGCCGGCCGCGCCGCCGCAATGCGCTCGACCAGCCGCGTCTGCAATGCGGAGGGCGCCCACAACCCGTACACCAGCAGCGGGCCCTCGAATCGCGCCGGGTCGGCCTGCCGATAGCGCTCCGCCGCACCGGCGAGCCGGGCGATCTCGCGCCGCTGCAGGTAGCGCCCGTACAGCCGCGCCAGCTCCGCGAACTTCTCCTGATTGCCGTCCTGGTCGCCGTCGCGCAGCGCGCGCTCCAGCGCGATGGCGCTCTCGAACCCGCCCATCTCCAGCTCGCGAAACAGCCGCAGCAGCGCGTCGGCGAACCCGCCGCCCTGCGCGATCCCCGCGAAGTAGCCGCTCGCGCTCGACGCGGCCTCCCGGACCAGCAATCGCTCCGCCGACGGCGAGAGCCGGCCGCGCGCCGCATCCGCGCCGGGCGAGAGCGATGCAGCCAGCTCGTTCGGCCGCACGAAACGCACGTTGAGGTGCGCGATGCCGCGCGCGGCGAGCATGCGCGGCAGGTAGCGCTTGAGCAGCACGTGCCCCACCATGACGGTGACGGGCGCCAGCGAATCTCCCTTGCGCGCGCTCACGATCGCATCAGCGAGCGCGTCTTCGAGCTCTGCCAGGGTGCCGGTTACGATTTCCGCAGGGGGCATTGTGGCGCAAGTATAGCGCCGGGTGTGCGACAATCATTGTCGCGGAGGATCACCGACATGCCGATGAAGTACAACCGTCCGGATTGGGCGACGAAGAACATCTTCAACCCCCTGATAGCGCTCGCCACCCGCCTCGGGCTGAGCATGCGCGGGTCGCGCATCCTGGCGGTGCGCGGCCGCAAGAGCGGCGAGTGGCGCACGACGCCCGTCAACCTGCTGCACTACGAAGGCCAGCGCTATCTCGTCGCGCCGCGCGGCAACACGCAGTGGTCACGCAACCTGCGCGCGGCCGGCGGCGGCGAGCTGCGCCTTGGCTCGAAGCGCGAAGAGTTCCGCATCGAAGAGCTGGCCGACGACGCCAAGCTCGACGTCATCCGCGCCTACCTCAAGCTCTGGAAGATGGAGACCGGCAAGTGGTTCGACGGCGTCACCCACGAATCGCCCGACGAAGACGTCCGCCGCATCGCTCCCGACCACCCCGCCTTCCGCATCCTGTAGGACGGGGTTCTCCACAGATTTCACAGATGCCCACAGATTGAAAGCGTTTCGATCATCTGCGCCGTAATCGAACGCCTGTCCCCCACCCGGGCAGGGCGAGCCCTGCCCCTACACGGGTTGCGGTACCCGAGATGGATCCCGGCTCTTCACCATCCCTAATCTGCGAAATCTGCGTAATCTGTGGTTCCCGTCGCCCCGTCACAGCCCCACGCCACGCGCGACCTGCGTCGCCGTCGCCTGCGCGATGGGGCGCACGACCAACTCGTCGATGTTCACGTGGCGCGGACGCGTCACAGCCCAGGCGATGCAGTCGGCGATGTCGTCGGCGGTCAGCGGCGTCATGCCCTCGTACACCTTCGCCGCGCGCTCGGTGTCGCCGTCGAAGCGCACGACGCTGAACTCCGTCTCGACGAGGCCGGGGTCGATCTCCGTGACGTGTACCGGCTTGCCGAGCAGCTCGATGCGCAGCGTGTGCGAGATCGCGCGGACGGCGTGCTTCACCGTCGTATAGCCGGCGCCGTTCGGGTACGTCTCGATGCCGGCGATGGAGCCGATGTTGACGATGTAGCCGTTGCCCGACGCTTCGAGCTTCGGCAGCAGCGCGCGCGTCACCAGCATCAGCCCGAAGACGTTCGTCTCCCACATCGTGCGCCAGTGCTCGTCGTCCGCCTGCGCGATCGTCGCGAGACCGAGCGCGCCGCCGGCATTGTTCACCAGGACATCGCACCGCGGCACCTGCGCCGCAAACGCCTCGACGCTGGCGCGATCCCGCACGTCGAGCGCGATCGCCGCCGCGCCCAGCGGCTCCGTCACGGCGCGCAGCCGCTCGAGCCGTCGCGCCCCCGCGATCACGTCGAACCCCTCGTCCCGCAGCCGACGCACCGCCGCCGCCCCAATCCCGCTGCTCGCGCCGGTGATGACCGCCACGCGCCGCCCGTCTGTCATGCCGCACCTCCATGGAACCGAGTGTTGACGACGGGTGTAGTATCAATGCAGTTGAGGCCGATATGGAAGGAGGGCAAGCCTTCCAACAATATAGTAGGAACCCATGGTCGAGAACCTTGACCCTCGTAAGATGTACGACTTCATCGTCGGCGATTTTACCGACGTGTGGAACTCGGTGGCGCTGAACCCCACGGCGCGGAGTCGCGGCAATTTCATGTTCGCGCGCCAGGCGATGACGCTGCTCGAATGGAGTTCGCGACTCGCCTGTTCCGACACCAGCGGGTTGGCCCTACCGCGCTTTTCCGCTGAGCTCTGCCTGGAGGATGTTCGATATTTCGCACCGCTGCCGAAGCCGTGCGCTAACGTCAGCGGCTTCGAGCTGCCTTTCGTCGGTCCTAACCCACAGTCGCAGCTCCTGTGGGCACTGTTCGATTTGATCCGCCACGGTCAAGCGCACCAGTACCAGCAAATCATCGTAGATCTCAAAGACAGTCAGCACTTCACGGTTGGGCTGACGGGCCCGGGATATCAACAGACGCTTGGCAGCGTACCTGTGTCCCAAGACAACCATCTCTGCATCCGTAAGGAATCGGGCGGCGATCTCTCACTCGTCGTGAGGCCGGACGTGCTCTTTGAAAATGTCAAGGCAGCAGTCGAGCGTTCGGGTCTTCTCGGCGCTGGGCTGAGCTTCCCTCATCTCACGAGGCCAGCTACACGCTCGCCGAAGAAAAATAGTCCCAACTCCAGCCAGTTCTACGACTTCTCATCCATGGATCTTGAGGTTTGGTTGAAACGCGGGGGATTAGTGAGTTGCTGATCAGGCTTATGGCGGGAGGTGCGACGTGCTCGAGAGCGTGACGGGTTGATTGCGGCTGCTCGCGCCAGTTACGACTGCTACGCGTTTGGTGTCTGGTATGGCACTCCCGTGTACGGCAAAGGAGAACTCGAATCGCGATCTGCGTGTCCGAACCCTAGACGCGAAGAACCCGCAAGCCGATGCGCTGGTGGATCAGTGGTACCGGCGCCATCCGCGGACGGTCGCGGCGTCGGATCTGCTGTTCAAGGCGACAGGCAAGCGCGTGCCGCCCGTGGCGGCGCGATGAGACTAGGGCGAAGGCGTCGGTGGGTAACGCGTGCCCAAGAAGGCAGCATTACTCGTCTGTTCAGCAACAGGGACGCCGCAGATGAGGGTGCCGGTCATGGATCGCAGGGTCGCATTTTCGAGATCGCGTTTCGTGGCGCGGTAACGTCCCGTATAGGTGAACGGATCAACATCGCCGTCTTTCGGCAAGCTGCGATTTGCCGGATCGGCCACCTGCGTGCGCAACTGTTCCTCGTCATAGGCTGCCTGACGTATGAATCTGTCGCACTTCGCGCGCAGGCCAAAGACAGGATCCGTGTCCGCTGTAGTGCTGTCGCCCCGGCTGTAGGTATAGCCGCCCCACGCGGCGATCACGGCGACGACGAGGACAATCACCACGACGACGGGCGTATCGATGACATCGCGCGTTTGCATTGGTGCACCATAATGGACCACTGAGCGCGGCACCGTCAATTGGGAACTTCACGGCGCTGCTACTTGACTAGCTTGCCGGTGACCTCTGAAAACGTGAACGCGTCGGGCGCCTGAGACTGCCCTTCCGAGCCGCAGTAGACAGTCCACAACCGCGTGCTGGAGTGATACATCACCGGCCGACACGAATCCACGATGCACTTGCCGAGAATCTGGGAGAAAGACGTGTCGCACGCCGGGCGCTGGGCCTGGGTGTGCACGAGCATTGCTACTTCGTCATTGCTGTACATCGGGCCGGCTGCGGCGGTGCCTGACACCCGCGGTGAGGCTGCGGTCTCCCGACCAGCCCAGAATGCCACCACAATGGCACACACGCCGACAACGGCAAGCCCGGCGATCAAGAGTCGCATTGGATCACCATGATTCACTAGCGAGGGCCGCGCCGTCAAGCTGAACTCCGTCGCGCCGTGAAACCGTGGCGCTGGTTATTCTAACGAGATCCGCGGGCATCGTCGCGGGAGCGCTCGCCGCAGGATTGCTCCTCGCGCTCGGCATCGGAGCAGCGTGGGCGCGCAGAAACGAGCGAACCCTACCAGATTAGCCGCCGCCCCTCCTCATCGACCCCATCCGTGTAATCCGTGAAATCCGTGGTTCCCCACCGCCCTACACCAGCGCCGCCACGCGCCGCGCGATCGCCAGGCTCGCCGTCATGCCCGGCGACTCGATGCCGCCGAGGTGGATGTACGCGCCGTCGCGCCAGATGAGGAAGTCGGCGATCGGGCCGCCGGGGGATTGGAGCTTCGGGCGATAGCCCACCTGCCCGGGCGCGATGTCGTCGGGCTGGAGCGACGGCAGGTAGCGGCTCGCCGCCGCGTGGAACGCCGCGCGGCGCGTGTCGTCGGCGCGATAGTCAAGCGGCGCGCCGTCATCGAGCCACTCCGTATCGGGGCCGAGGTGCACGCCGCCATCGACGTCGAGCGTGACGTGAACGCCGAGGCCGCCTTTCTCGTGCTCCGGCACCGGGTACACGAGATGCCGCAGCGCGCGCGCCTTCTCCGGCGTCACGATGTCGTAGTAGCGGCCCTTGTTCACGGTCTGGCGCAGCCGCGGCGTCGCGCCGTCGCTATCGAGCGGGTAGCCGAGCATCGATGCCACGGCCGGCGCGCCGAGGCCGGCGCTGTTCACCAGCGCCTCGCAGGTGATCGACGACGCGTTGCCGTCCGGCCCCGTCATTCGCACCTCGAAGCCGCCCGCGACGCGCTCGATCGCCATCACGTCGTGCTTCAGCGCCACCCACGCGCCGTCCGCCTGCGCGGCCGACGCGTACGACGCCATCAGCGCCGACTGATCGACGACGCCCGTCGTGCCGGAGTACAGCGCCGCGACGCAGCGCACCGACGGCTCCAGCTCGCGCAGCCGCGCCGCGTCGCTGATCATCGTCATCTCCTCGACGCCGTTCTCGGCCGCGCGCCGCGCGACGCCGTCGAGCGCATCCAGCTCCGTCTCGTCAACGGCGACGATCAGCTTGCCGATGCGGTTCGCGCGTACGCCGTGCGCCGCGCACCATTCGTACAGCAGCGCGTTGCCCTCGATGCAGAGCGTGTGCTTCAACGAGCCCGTCGGGTAGTAGATGCCCGCATGAATCACGCCGCTGTTGTGCGAGCTGGTCTCGTACCCGTACCCTCCGTGCCGGTCGATGACGGCGACCTGCCCCGTGCGCGACAGCTCCACCGCCACCGCCAACCCCACGACCCCGGCGCCGATGATCGCGATCTCCGTATCCATGCCGCCAGATTACAGATAGATCCCCGTGTAGCGGCAGGGCTCGCCCTGCCCGCACACGCCTTTGCGTGCGTTGACCTGTGGTTAGCGGCAAAAGCGGCCGGCACGGGTGTGCCCGCACGGGGGCGCACAGCCGTGCGCCCCTGCGACGAAACGGAGGTGCGGCGCCCTAACCAAAACCTCGGTGCCCTCGGTGGTGGACCGTCCTGAAGACTGACGACCGCCGCGCCGGTGCACGGCGTCATGCGCCCGCAAGGGCGCAGCAGGCTGCGCCCCTACAGCGGATCGTGCACTCTTTCCTCGTCGCCCCCCAATAAAACCTTCGCGCTCTCCGCGTCTCCGCGGTGAATCCGTCCCGAAGACCGGCGACTGACGACTGACGACTGTATTCGGTACATTTCCCGCAGTACGCACACGGAGGACGAACAGATGGCGGGCACCGAATCATTCGACATCACCTCGGGCGTGGACCTGCAGGAGATCGACAACGCCGTCAACCAGGCGACGAAGGAGATCTCGCAGCGCTACGACTTCAAGGGACAGAAAGCCGAGATCAAGTACGACCGAAAGGCGGCCAAGCTGGAGCTGGCCGCATCGGACGAGTACTACCTCAACGCGATGTGGAACATCATCCGCGAGCGGATGATCAGCCGTCAGGTGCCGGTGAAGAACCTGCATCGCGGAAAGATCGAGCCGGCCAGCGGGGGCACCGTGCGGCAGGAAGTCGAACTCAAGCAGGGCATCTCGCAGGACACCTGCCGCGCGATCGTCAAGCTGATCAAGGATCAGAAGCTGAAGAAGGTGCAGTCGCAGATCCAGGGCGACGCCGTCCGCGTCTCATCCCCCTCGCGCGACGAGCTGCAGCAGGTGATGGCGCTACTGAGGCAGCAGGACTACGACGTCGATCTGCAGTTCGGAAACTACCGCTAGCTGTAGTTCCCATAGAGGTTGTTGACACAGAGAGAGTGCTCGAGTCGGCTGTGGGTGTCTAAAGCCTTCAGTCGAAAGGAGCACTCTCTCATGGCGCATCGTAACGCACGACTCACGGTGTACGGCAGGCGGCTCA